>Ga0181529_10006434_pt1 | contig 11948 bp, 8 predicted proteins | sample PEATcosm2014_Bin_36_FD_119763 | JGI IMG/M metagenome (GOLD analysis project Ga0181529, IMG submission 119763) | Peatland microbial communities from MTU Mesocosm Facility, Houghton, MI, USA - PEATcosm2014_Bin10_30_metaG | ecosystem: Environmental > Terrestrial > Soil > Wetlands > Peat | place... | reverse complement strand
GCCTTGCCGTGCGCGCCGCCCATGTAGTCGTCCTTGAGCTTGGCGTGGCACTTGCCGCAGGTCTCGGCGATGTTGGCCTTGTTGGTCGGGCTGGTGGGTTCCTTGCGGCTCTGGATGCCGTGCGAGCCGTGGCAGCTCTGGCAGTTGGCCGCCACCAGCAACCCTTCCTTGCTCAGCGCAAATCCGTGGATCGAGTCCATGTACTTGGGATAGACGCTGGCCAGACCGTGCTTCTCCGCCATACCGTTGTTGGCGTGGCACTTGCCGCAGGTATTGGGTACATTCAGTGGATAAACAGCCGAGCGCGAGTCGGTCTTGGGAAAGATCTCATGCGCCGAGCCGTGGCAACTGGTGCAGGGATGCTCGGCCTTGGCCTTGTGCACGCTCCCCGCCAGCGCCGAGGCCGGTTCGGCATGGCACTTGGAGCAATCCACCTTGGCAATCTGCGCCGGGTGCGGATACTCCTTGATGTCGGCGTGGCACATCTTGCAGTCCATGCTTCCATGGACGCTCTTCGTAAACTTGTCGCCATCCACGGCGATGCTGTGGCCGTTGGCATCCTGCATGGTCTTGTCGCCATGGCAGGCCAGGCACTCAGCCTGCGCCCAAACCCGGCCTGAGCCCAGCGCCAGCAGCAAACAGGCCGCCAACAGCACCCGGCATCCACTCCGCCGTAGCGCGGAAGCAGATTGCAACCCAGCCTCCGCGCGATCAACACGTACGGCACTCATCATCGGCCGTCTACTTTCTCCGGTGCACGGGCTTCAGCGACTCCCCTGCTCCGGTTGGACACGGATGGAATCCGGCGGCAGGACGCCGCTCATGTCGTTGGATTCACTGCTATGAAACTGCGTCTCTTCTGTCCCTTGCGGCAGTGACCCGGATCACACTCCAATCGTCATCCCCTTTTCGTGGTCTTTTTCTTGATAGAACGTGCGCAGGCTCCGCCAGGGCCCGTCTCGGCTGCCGCTCCAGGGATGGTGCACAACTCCAGCGCTGGCTGCCAGATGGCCTTTGCCCGGCTTCCAGTATCCCGCGCGGCCGGACGCTCGGCCTGCCAGAGTGATGTGAGTCACATGCCTCCACCACCCCGCTCAAAGACAATAGAGCGGCGAATTGAGGAAATTTACTGATGGCTCCAGCTACCGCTGCTCCCACCCCCGTTATGACCACCCTTCCCGGTGATGCCGTTCGCCAGATTCAGTGGCGCTTTTCAGACCGCTTCGATCTCCAGATGCTGGTGCAGTCTGCCCGCGGCGTGGCCCGTGGCACTGTGGCCCGGCTGGTAGCCGCTGGCGAGCGCAACACCCACGACTGGACCCCCGGCAAGGCCTCCATGATGGAGGAGTTTGACCGCGCTGGCGTGACCGCGGCTTTTATGGAACCGGAAGAGGGCGGCTTCATCGTTGGCCCCAAGAATCTGGCCCTCGCCTTGGCCGCCTTTGAACTGGCCTGGGTGGACGGCGGCGCGGCCACGGCCTCGCTGGCCAGCTTCCTCGCCCTGGCCCCCATTCACGAGCGCGGCACCCAGGAGCAGGTCACCCGTTACAAAACGCTCTGCGCACCCGCCCAGGCCGGCGAAGACCGCGCCCCGTGGCGCGGCGCCTTTGCGCTCACCGAGCCCATCCCCTACGCCGGCGTCGACGCCAGCATGTTGAGCGGCAAGATGCGCATTGTGGACTGGAAGGAAGGCGAAGAGCCCACCCTCCAGATCGACAAGCGCGGCCGCTTCATCACCGGCATCGCCTTTGCCGACTTCATCACCGCCGCCGTCCTCTCCGACGACGCCCGCATCAAGGGCTCCTGCGTCGTCATCCTTGAAAAGGACGACCCCGGCATCTACGACCGCGGCACGCCCACCAAGAAGCTGGTCCATCAGCTCAGCTCCACCGGCGACCCCATCTTCAACCAGACCGTCCCGGCCAACCGCATCGTGGGCGGCTACACCGTCAAGGACGGCATCATCGTCCCCAACTTCAACCACTCGGAAGTGATTGAGGCCGTCTTCCGCCGCACCCGCGTTCCGGTAGGCGTGATGACCAGCGCCAAGCTGATCTCCGCCGTTGAGCCCGTCATCCGCTACCAGCGGGAGCGTTATCGCGGCGCGGAAGGCTCCAAGCCCGGTACCTTGCGCTATGAGCAGGGCATCCAGCAGCGTGAGGATTCGCTGCACCGGCTGGTGGATGTGTGGGCCACCGGCGAAGCCGCTTCCTCGCTCGGCTTTGCCACCTCGCGCCTCTTTGACGTGCTCGAACCCATCGAAAAAGCCAAGTTCCAGATCATGGCCGAGCGCGGCATCCACGGTGGACGCGCCGGAATGAAGGCGCTGAAGGAGAGCGAGCACAAGGCCGTTGAGCTGCTGGCGATGAAGGCCGACGATCCCCGCCGCGCCGAGCTGGAAGCCGACCCCCTGGTCCAATATGTTCTACTGGACGCCCAAGCCAACGTCCTCTGTCCGGCCACCAAGCTCTGGAACACCGGCCACGGCGCCAACATCCTGCGCGAAGCCGTCAGCCTGATGGGCGGCTACGGCATCACCGAGGATTGTCCCGGCTTTCTGGCCAACAAGTGGATGGACGCCCAGTTGGAAGCCACCTACGAAGGCCCCGAGTGCGTGCAGCGCCGCCAGCTCACCGTCTGCATGAACAGCCCGGTCTTCCTGGCCGAGTTCAAGGTGTGGATTCGCGAGATGCGCGCCATCGGCAGCCGCAAGCCGGGCTCCGGTGCCTGCACCCTGGCCAGCGCCATGAACATGTGGCTCTGGACCCTCGGCTTTCTTGAGAACAACAAGGACGCAGCCGGCGCCAAGCTCTATCACGGACAGCGCCAGGGTGTTACCTTCCCGCTGGCCGACGCCATCAGCTGGCTGGTTGCCTCCCGCGCCCAGATTCTTGACGTTCTGGAGCTGGAAGAGAAGGGTCCGCTGGACCCAGTCGCTGCCGAGGGCCTGGACGGCACTCTCCAGTTCCTCTACGACCTCTGCCACGTTCAAGCCGCGGCGGCCGCGGGCGAAGTCTCCCGCATCTGCGCCGAGCTGGTCTTCGGTTACACCTCGCATCCCTGCTGGGAGGAGGAGCAGCATCGCAACTGCTTCCTGGCCACCGAGCTCGACGAGTACGAAGAGACCATGCCCGGCATCAGCGCCATGGCCGTGGACGTGATCGCACCGAACGGCACGCATCCTGACAAGGCCGGCCCCTGCGCCGGTTGCGCCGGATCGGCCGAGTTCCTGCGCCTGCAGAGCAAGCTGACCATGTGCCTGACCGGCTCACGCCTAGCCAAGGATCGCGCCGCCGACAACGTCAGCAAGGTGATGATCCCCGAAGCGCTGGATTACCCGGCGGCGGGCTAAGCATTATATGCAGCCTCTGCTTCGCGTGGCAGACATTCGCATCTCAGGATGACAGCAAGGATCAAGATGGCTGTCATCCTTGCATCTACGCCGAGCGCATCTGCTGCATGCAATGCCTGTCATCCTGAGCGAACGGGGCCCCAGCCGTTCTCATCAGGCTGGGGGTGGTGAGTCGAAGGAGCTGCGGTTGTTTTTCATGCGCTCCGCATTCGCACCAACTTTGGGTGCCCCGGGTCCCTCGCTTTTGGGGACCCGGGAAAGCATGATGTGGGTGCTTTGGTCTTGATTTTGAGACCACGGCAAGCAAGAACCCCGCGCCGTAGGCGCAGTACATGTTAGCCCCACCTTTCAGCGTGGGATAGTCGTCCACAGAGGCAACGTAGTCCCGTAGGGACGGCACGAATCATCGCACCAAGCCGTCTTGAGCAACGCGAAGCGGATTGGCCGCACCGCAGGTGCCCCGTAGGGACGGCACGAATCACCGCACCAGGGCGTCTTGAGCAACGCGAAGCGGATTGGCCGCACCGCAGGTGCCCCGTAGGGGCGCACGAACCGTCCGCATCATACGGAGAGAGAACAATGACCACCGAACCCGAGACCGCCGTAATCATTGACCGCCAGACCATGGAGGTCGACCTGGCCTGTGTCGGCTTTGGCCCCGCCGCGGGCGGCTTCCTCACCACCCTGGTCAACGCCTGGAATGCAGACCCATCCAATCCCGCCTTTGAGAGCCGCGTGGCTCCGGGCATGCCGCTGCAGGTACTCTGCTACGAGCGTGCCGACGATCTGGCCTCCGGCGTCTCGGGCGTTGTAACCAAGGGCAAGGGCATCCGCGCCAGCTTTCCGGAGCTGAACCCGGCCGAGATTCCTATGGCGGTCGACGTCAAGCAGGAAAAAATCTTTTACCTGCTCGACCCCATCGGCGCTAGCAAGCGCTCCTTCCTGCTGCGCATGGGCGACGGCGTGCTCAAACTCCTGGGCGGCCTGGTCGGCGTCAAGGACGCAGCCTACGAACTGCCCTGGGCTCCCGGCTTCCTGCACAAAAGCGGCGGTCTGGTGCTCTCCATTGGCCAGTTCAATCAGTGGGCAGGAACCCAGCTCATGTCCAGCGGTCTGGTCCAGATCTGGCCCTCCATGCCCGTCTCAGAACCCTTGTTTGAGGGCGATGCGGTCACCGGCATTCGCTTGGCCGACCAGGGCGTGGACAAGTTGGGCGCGCCGTCCGACGGCTTCATGGCCGGCATGGACGTGAAAGCCGCGCTCACCGTGGTGGCCGACGGTCCCGTTGGCCAGATCGGCCGCGCCCTCGACGCCAAATTTGGCACCGCCGAGAACCGCCGCGAATGGGCGCTGGGCATGAAGTTCCTGATCGAACTGCCGGAAGACACCGAGCTGGCCGCGGGCACCGTATGGCACACCTTTGGTTTCCCGGAACCGGAGATCTTCGGCTTCCTCTACGTGCATCCGGACCGGCTCTGCTCGGTAGGCATCTTCGTGCCCTCCTGGATGGGCGAGCCCAGCCGCACCGCCTACCGCTACCTGCAGCACTACATCCAGCACCCGCTGCTGTGGAAGCACTTGAAGGACGGCACCCTGCGCAGTTGGGGCGCAAAGTCTCTGGAGGAATCCGGCAAGCACGGCGAGCCGGTACTCAGCGGCAACGGCTTTGCCCGCATCGGCGAGGGCTCCGGCTCCACCAACATGCTCACCGGCTCCGGCGTGGACGAGGCCTGGGTCACCGGCACGCTGCTAGCTGAATCGGTGGTTGAGCTGCTGAAGGCCGGCGAGCCCTTTAGCGAAGCAAATCTCAAAAAGACCTACGAAAAACGCCGCCGAGCGAGCTGGGTGGAACAGGGTGCGCGGGAAGCCATCGACGCCCGCACCGGCTTCCACAAGGGATTCATCCCCGGCCTGATCGGCATGGCGCTCTCCGGCCTTACCGGCGGACGGCTGGCCATCAAGGGCCACATCCCGTCGGCCAGCCAGCAGATCAAGAACTCCCACGCGGCAACACTCGATACCCTGAGCCCTGAAAGAGTCGGCGAGGTTGCACTGGCCGATGCCCGCCCCCTGCACGACGCCCTGATGAGCGCTCGCGGCTGGCCGGAGATTCCCCTGGATGGCCGCCTGCTGGTCACCCACCAGGACGCTCTGCTGATGGGCGGCAAGGTCCAGGCCATGCCCGGCTACGCCGATCACGTGGTCTTCCTCGATCCGGCGCTTTGCGATCATTGCCAGGAAAAGACCTGCGTCAGCATGTGCTCCGGCCAGGCCATCTACCGGGCGGATGGAAACGTCCCCGCCTTCGAGCGCGAGAAGTGCATCCACTGCGGCGCTTGCCTGTGGAACTGCGCCCACCCGCCCCAAGGCGAACTCAGCAACGTCGCCTTCAAGGCCGGATCGGGTGGACTGCATTCGGCGGAAAACTAGCGTACGTTCTGGGCTGTGCCTAAATCCGATCCGGAGTAAACTGGACCGAGGAGGACCGCATCCGATGGTCGAATTGAATTTGGAGGCCGAAGCCGAATCGCTTTTGGAGAGTTTTGCCGCGCGTTCCGGGCAGTCCAAAGCCGAATTCGCTCGCCGGGCCGTTCTCAGCTTCCTCGAAGACAGCGAAGATTGCGAGGCAGCCGTTCAGGCCTTGAAGGAGTCGGAAGGACAACCCAGATTCTCTCTCGCGGAGGTCGTTGAATCCCTTGGCCTGGAACGTGAGTTTTCTTCTCAAAGCGCGAAAACAGTTGGAGAGCCTGGACCGGACGGCACAAAAGCGAATTCTCAGCTTCCTGTTCGAAAGGCTGCTCGCGTCGCCTGACCCGCGCCTGCTGGGCAAGATGCTGGCTGGCGAGTTGGAAGGGATGATTCGCTACCGGGTGGGAGATTTCAGCCTGATCTGCCGGCTGGAAGATCGAGCGCTGACGATCCTGGTCATCGAAGTCGGCCACCGGAGGGAAATCTACCGATAGCGCGCGGCGGCGAACACTCCAACATCGCCTTCAAGGCTGGCTCCGGCGGCTTGCGTTCCGAGGAAAACTAGTTGAGAGCTTTCAGCCGTCAGCTCTGACTCATGCAGTTATACTCACTGCGTGAGGTAAGCCATGAAAAAAACTGTCGCCATTTTGTTTCTTCTCGTTCTTTCCTTGTCGCTGGCGCACGGACAAAAGTCCCGATACGGCCAGCCGCCGCCAATAGCCGCGCCAGGGACCGATTTTCCCATTCATGTGCATATCTCCGGCATACACTTCTTCACGCAGTGCTATGGAAGAAACGACTGTGTGGATGTCTTCCGAATCGACGCACTCTTGGACGGCAAGAAAGTGGAACTCTCCGGTGACTTAGGAATGCCTTCCAAACAGCACCGGGCCGAGATCGTTCCCGGCAGCAATCTTCAGGCTCGACTCTGGAAGGATTCTCACAAGATCGAAGGCACTCCGATGTTTCAGGTCTATGAACTTGTCTGGCCAGATCGAACCGTCTGGCTATGCACCGTTACCGGCATTTCCGAGTAACGAGTGAGCGCCGTATTCAGGCGGCCCGGAGGGGCCGCACGAAGATAGTCCAGGGTGGACCTGAAGCGGGGCGGAAGGGGAACCTGGGTGCAGCCGCCGTGTTCATCCCGGAGCCCCGTAGGGCGACACGAAACGTTCGCTCGTAGACAAGTTTATGCGCAGTTCGTGCGCCCCTCCGGGGCGCGTACTCGTTGAAATGGGCGTTCTCCCCAGGTTCCCTCCTTCCCCCTCGACTTCGCTCGGGGCCAGGATCCACCCGGGGCTACTTTCGCCTGGACCCTCCGGGTCTGTTCTCGCGGCGAGTCCCGGGCTGTTGCAGCGGTTTGCTTCTCGCGGAGATCGCAGGGAGCCTCCAGCGCAGGCCTGCATTTCCGCGCGCCGCACCACCGCATTCGACTTCAGTCGCCCCACACCCGCCCCAGGGAATTTAAACTGTAGAGAGATTTTCAAAACAAAGAGGACAGAAACGTGCCCACCCAACTCCAGATCGTGGTCTGCGCCGGGATTGTTCCCGATCCGCTTCAGACACTCGAACCCGTCACCACGCCCACCGGCCCGGGGCTGAAGAACGAAATGGTTCTGCCGGCCGTGCTCGATCCCTGGGCCTCCTCCGCGCTGTATGAGGCTGCCGCGCTGGCCGCGAAGAACCCTGGCTCCAAGCTGTGGCTGGTCTCGCTCGGCCCCAAAGCCAAGCTGCAGCAGGTGATGATGACCGTCGCCCAGAAGGTTGCCTTTGAACTGGTGCCGGTGGACGGCCCCATCGGCGGCTTCCCCGACGCGCACGCCACCGCCGCTGCTCTGGCGGAAGCTATTGAAGCCATTTCAGGGCTTGATCAAGCAAAGCTCCTCGTCTTCGGTGGCTGGGAGTCGGCCTCGCGTGGTGCGGGCGTTACGCTCCAACTCATCGGCGAAAGACTCGGCATCACAGAACAATTCCAGGGCGTTGACCAGATCACGCTCCAGGACGACGGCAGCTTTGAGGTGCTGGAACGCGTGGAAGGCGGCAAACATCAGGTTTCAGTCTGCACCGCTGCTCCGGCGGTGCTGGGCTGGGCCACTGGATCGCTCGCCGAGCCGCGCAACAACCCGCAGATCGGCATGGCCAACATGCGGACGATCATGCCCGCGTTGATGAAGGCCAAGAACGTGAAGCTCGACCCGAACGGCCTGAGCTACGTCTCCGTGAGCCTGCCCAAGCAGGTGCGCGAGACGCGCGTGGAGAAGAACATGAGTCCGGACGAGATTGCCGCCGAGCTCGCAGCCTGGATTGCAGCCGAGTAGCAATCACGGTTGTTTGTGAGATGAGTGGGTCGTTCCCTGCTGCAGATAAACGATCCACGGAGCTTTGTATCAGGGCACGACTTTAGTCGTGCCGATAGGGCTCAATAAAACACCCGGGGCTTTAGCCCCTGAGGAATGTAAAGATGGAATCGATCCTCGTACTTACGCACACGGACGGCTCGGCGCTCACCAAGGCTTCGCTGGAGGCGGTTGCCGCGGGCCAGGAGCTGGCCGCGCGCCTCTCCGCACCGCTCGCCATCGGTATCGTTGGCGCGCCTGAGGCGCTGAACGCCGTGGCCGCTACCGGCGCCAAGTTCTTCGCCGTCACGGGCGAGGCCTTTACCCAGGCCCGCTACGCCACCGACGCCGCCGCGCTGGAAGCTCTCTGCCGCGCCGCCGGAGCCACCATCGTGCTCGCCCCTGGCAGCTCGCGCTTTGCGCGCGTGGCCGCTGGCGTGGCCGCTCGTTTGGGTGGATTTGTTGACACTCACATCACCGCTCTCAGTGGCGATGCGACCGTGGAAGCCAGCCGCTGGTTCTACCGTCAGCGCATTGAGGCCGTGCTCTCCCGCAGCTCGCGCCCCTGGGTGCTGGTGCTCGACGCGGGCAGCCGCGCGCCCTTCGTTGCCGAGCCCGGCACAGCCACCGTGGAGACGGTTGCCGTTGAAGCTCCCGCCACCCGCACCACTGTTACCGGCGTGCGCGCGCCTCAGCAGGGCCAGCAGACCATCCGGCCGGACGCCAAGCTGCTGTTTGTGGCCGGCGCTGGCTGGACCAAGAAGCAGCCCGACGGCCAGATCCACACCGACAAAGCCGCCGAGCTCATCCTCGGCTTCCTGCACTCCACCTCGTCCTCGCTGGGCAGCTCCAAGTCGCTGGTGGATCAGGGCGGCGAAGGGAACTCCGTTCTGCCCTTCCTCACGCACATGAACCAAATTGGACAGACCGGCGCAACCCCGCGCCATCCCAAGGGCCTGAGCACCTGCTGCCACGGCGAGGAGCCGCACGTGGTGGGCTGGCGGTTCATCGCCGACCGCCGCGCCATCTCGCTCGACGCCAACTGCGGCTGGACCCGCGGCAAGGCCGATGTGGTCTACATCGCCGACGCCTTTGAAGTAGTGGACAAGCTCAACGCACTGTTGGCGTCCGGTAAGTAAGTGTGAGTTCCCCGGTCCCCAAAAGCGAGGGACCGGGGGCACCCGTCCTTTGTGGAGGGACTCAGTTTGTTCCACCGGAACCGGGGCCACCCGCCCAAACTTCGGTGCAGAAGTCTCAGAGAGCCACTAAAGGGGATGGTTCGATGTATTGCCAACTTTGCTGTTGAGATCCATTGTTCCGAAAGAAGAAGAGAAGATAGGGGAATGAGAGTTCATGCCTGAATCTAAACCAAGCATACAATCGTTTTTCTATGCCGTTGTGAAGAGGTGGGCCGCATTGATGTCGGGGTTGCTGTCTGTGGTTTTGACAGGCCTCGCGTTCTTCAACATGTGGCAGCCGTATGGTAAGTCACTGTTTTTTCTCGCTGCTATGGCCTGCGTCTTCTGCACAGCCTACCTAGTGTGGGCCGATGAACGCAGGGAACGACTAAAGACGGAAGGATACCTATCTAAGCCCGATCTTTCAATAGAGTTGCATAGGGCGTGGCGCTGGTCGAGAGGAGGGGGACCATTTCTGCTGGTAAAACTGGCTGTAACAAACCACTCGGTTGCCTGCGCCACCGTCTCTCACTTTCACTGCCGTGTTCTCGGGGAAACCGGATGGGCAGGAGACTCCGGGTGGACGAAGGTGAACGAGATGAGCACTTTCTTTGTTCGATTAGAGGGCGCTAACATACTGGAGGAATTGAGTACTCAAACTCCAGACCTTGCGAATATCCTCGAAACAACTCCACTAGTGCGAGGCCAGCGGGAGCAGGGTTACATAGAGTTCTATTTCAAGGATTTGAGATATTCTAATGGTTCGCTTAAGGTGGAAATGACCCTGACTGATGCCCTTGGTGGTATCCACACACGAGAAGCCGAAATACCGTACAGTGTAGACTCCTGGCTTGAATAAGGCCCCAGGGTATCGACAGGAAGGGAACGAAGTGACAAATACAACGCCGGGTGCCCCAGGTCTCGTTTTGAGACCTGGGATGCCACAGACCTCACTACACACATCCGCTGGCTCGACGACTCGAAAGAACTTTATATCTTCAGCACCGCCGGCAGGGTGAGCGTCTCCATGATCTTTTCCATCACGCTCTCGTCGCCCGCAATCTTGTTGAGCAGGCCGGTCTTCAGCTCCTCGCGCTTGGCGTAAAGGCGCAGGGGCTCGGGCGGGTTGTGCAGCAGATCCTTGCCCACCACCGCGCGCACCAGGAAGGGCATGTACGACGAGTAATCGCCCTGCATGCTCACGGTCTGCGTGGTGTAAGTCTCCGGGTTCACCTTGCCCCACGACACGGCCTCGGCCGGCGCGCAAGACGACAAGCTGCCATCGGTCACCGGCGAAGAGACAATCTGCGCGTCGTAATCGTAACCGCGAATGTTATCCAGGAAGAAAATCTGCGAGAGCGCGGGCTCGGGCTGGAGCGAATAGTTCTTGGGCACGCCGCCACCCAGAATCAGAATCGCCATGGTCTTCTGTTCGGAGCCAAACAATCCCCAATGGTGGTAGGCGCAGGACTCAAACACGTCTTCATGCAGGTCGTAGTCAAAACCATACTTGGTCTTGCCCAGGCGGTTCAGCATCCAAAGCTTCACGGAGTTCAGGAACAGGCTGCCGTCCGCGGGCGCGCCAACAAAGACCGGCAACTCCAGCTCCGCACAGGTGCTCATCAGGCCGGGAGCAATACCCAACGCCTTCTCGCGTTTCGCGTACTCCAGGCCGAGCAGATAATTGCGCTCGGTGGTGGTCATGCGCTTCTGGAATTGCGGCAGTTGCAGGATCTCGGTGGCCACCGCGTCCTGATCGAAGAGCACCTGCTCGTCAAAGCCGGTATCGGTAATGCGGATCACGCCATTCTCGCGCAACTCGGCATCGTCGCCCCAGAGGTTCACCTCGCGCACCACGCGTTCCGCGCTCGGGCGCAGGCAATCGTGCCCATCGTGGTAGCAGATGGCGTCGGTCACGGTGATGTACGCGGTGTTGGCCGCACGCAGCAGCGGAATCAGCCACGCCCGGTGCTGGTCAGAGACGGTAATCGGTCCGGCGCAGGTAACCACCAGCGGAATCCGCTGGTCGACCACCGCCTTCAGCGCCTCATACACCCGGCGCAGGTACGCCCCGCCGAAGGCCGGCAGTGAGGCCGCGAAGAGTTCGCTCAGGTCCTGGCACTCCGTAACCGGCTTCCCGGTTACAGCCTTGCCCATCAGGTTGTTCTTAGGGGAACATTTGCTCATAGCCATTACAGGATACCAAGCCCGCGGCTGGGGACGATGAATTCAATCCCTGCGCCGCTGCTTGCCGGAGATCTACGAGAACTGGGGCCTGAAGGTGAAGTGACCTCCAGGTCCCTGAAACCCTGCCCCAGAAAAAACGTCCGGGGTTTCAACCCAGGGCTGCGCCTCCGGCTGGCCCTGGGCTTTTCGCACTGCGCCCCTTGCGGGGCGCGCGATTCCGCCTCGGTATCCAAAGACATCTCAGGCTGCAGCGTTGAAAACCAATGAATTGTCGATCCCAGGTCTCAAAAGCGAGACCTGGGCCACGGCGGATTCAAGCTCCAAGTGCAACAGGTGTGATTTTAGCCGACCAGTGTTGGACGAAGTCGAAAGCGCCTTCGGGTAGGAACAGTTCTGCGGGCGCTTTCCATCCCAGAGATTTTCTTG
>Ga0181529_10006432_pt1 | contig 11949 bp, 9 predicted proteins | sample PEATcosm2014_Bin_36_FD_119763 | JGI IMG/M metagenome (GOLD analysis project Ga0181529, IMG submission 119763) | Peatland microbial communities from MTU Mesocosm Facility, Houghton, MI, USA - PEATcosm2014_Bin10_30_metaG | ecosystem: Environmental > Terrestrial > Soil > Wetlands > Peat | place... | reverse complement strand
GAAGACGCGGCAGATGGCGATGCGGCCAAAGTAATCGGAGTAGTCGAGATTGGTGACCAGAATCTGTAGCGTGCCCTCGGCGTCGCCGGTGGCCGCCGGAATGGTGGAGACAATGGTCTCGAACAGCGGCTGGAGATTGACGCCGGGAACTGCGGGATCGAGGGTCGCCGTGCCCGCCTTGGCCACCGCGTAGAGAACCGGAAAATCCAGTTGCGATTCATCCGCGTCCAGGTCGATGAAAAGATCGTAAATCTCGTTAAGGACCTCCTGCGGGCGGGCGTCGGGGCGGTCGACCTTATTGATCACCACGATGGGCAGCAGCTTGGCCTCGAGCGCCTTGGCCAGCACGTAGCGCGTCTGCGGAAGCGGCCCCTCGGCCGCGTCCACCAGCAGCATCACGCCGTCCACCATCTTGAGCGCGCGCTCCACTTCGCCGCCAAAGTCGGCGTGGCCCGGAGTATCCACAATGTTGATCTTGCCGCCTGCAAAAACGATGGCCGTGTTCTTGGCCAGGATGGTGATGCCGCGCTCCCGCTCCAGTTCGTTCGAGTCCATCACCCGGTCAGCCACCTGCTCGTTGGCGCGGAAGGTTCCCGACTGGCGCAGCATCGCATCCACCAGCGTCGTCTTTCCGTGGTCTACGTGAGCAATGATGGCGATATTGCGTATCGTCTGCGTCACAGGGAAGATTTTTCCTTCTTTTGGTTCGGCCACGCGGGCCATGGGGTTGGGAGCGCCAGGAGGGCGAGTCGCCGCACAGCGCGGCAATCTCCATTCTATCAGCAGGGCTGATTCCGCGATTCAGAGCCGGGTCAACGGACCATCTTCCCGATCGCCGGCAATCTGGAGCGAGCAGAAGACCATCGACAGAGAGGCCGCGGGTCGCTTGCGTGTGCACCGAACGAACCTTTCACCGGATTCCTGGGTCTTGATAGACTCCAGCCATGCAGTCTCGCGCCCTCAAGACAAGGCTCGCCAGGGCCACTGGATCACTGCGTGGCATCTTCCGGTACTCCTTCTCCGTGACCACCTGGACCCGCGAAATGCCGAGGTCGAAGCGCATCGTCACCTGGGTCGGGTTCTTGCTCCAGGGATACGCCATTTACTGCCTTTGGGCACGGTCTCTGGTCTGGCCTCTCATATGGCCGCACGGATTGCTTCTCTATGGATTTGTGTGGCTGTTTTACTTAATCGGCACCGGGCTGATGAACGCAATGCTGACTTCGGAGTTCGTCCGCAAGACCCAGCTCGAATCCGACCAGATTGCCGCAAGACTGATTCAGCAGACGCTCACCCCAACAAAGGTCGGCGAGTTGCCTGGCTATAAGGTGGAGACATTCTACAAGCCCTTGCGCGAGGTGAGCGGCGACTACTTCGACGTCATTGAGCTGGCGGGCAAGCGAACTCTCTTCGCGGTAGCGGATGTGTCGGGAAAAGGGATGCCGGCGGCGCTGCTGGCGGCGAACATACAGGCTCTGGTTCGAAGTGGCGCGAATTTCGAGGCGGATCCCCTGGAGTTGGCCCGGCAGATCAACAGGCATTTATGCCGCTACACCCCCAGCGATCGCTTTGCAACAGCGGTGTTCATCGTGCTCAGCCGCGATTCGGGAGAGTTGACTTATGTGAACGCCGGCCACAACCCCCCGATTGTATTCAGTGCCGGATCTGACACATCGCTGGAAGCTACAGGCATGCCGTTTGGACTGTTTCCCGACGCTGAATATGAGACTCGTACAGTTCTTCTACCACCCGGCGGCGCCCTACTGCTCTTTACGGATGGACTTACCGATTCGATTCCCGGAGAGAATGCAGAAAAACGCCTGCGCGATGCGCTGGCCGACAGTTCAGGGAATACGATGCACATTCTGAAGTCGCTGGTAGACCCGCATTTCAACGAGGACGATGTCACCATCCTGCTGGTGAAGCGCGATGCCGATGCAGCTTCCCAGAACAGACCGGGCTAAGACCGCCTGCCGCACCGGCCACGCGATTGCTCCGGAAGGACCCGGAATCCGGAAGCCGACCGGCCTCCGGATGGTGTATCCGGCGTCCCGTCAGTGTTCCGGCGGGACGAACTCCGAGGGCAGACCCGAGCCCGCGCCGAAAAAGAATTCCTCCATTTGCGCCACCAGGAACTGCTGCGCCTGTGGGGTCCAGGGCTGTAGCCGGTACTCGTTCAGCAGCATCTTCTGCCGGTCGACCCACTCACCCCAGGCTGCCTTCGAGACGTTCTTGAAGATCTTCTGGCCAAACTCCGAGTCGAAGGGCGGCTCGTCCAAACCCTCCATCTCCTTTTTGTAGCGTACGCAGAATACCGTGTGTGCCATTCGTCATACTCCCAGGCCCCATTGTATTGGATGAAGCGCGCTGATAGCCCCGGCGCTTGCCCTCGATGGCCCGCGGCGTACTATCCTGTGGCATATGTGCGGCCGGTTCGCCCGTCGATCTACGCAGCAAGTTCTCGCCGACTGGCTTGGCGTGGAACTCGGGGAAATGCCGTGGTTTGCGCCCAGCTACAACGTGGCGCCGCAAAGCGCGCAGCCGGTGGTGCGCCAGAACGGCGACTCCAGCAGCCGCGAGATAACCCTGATGCGCTGGGGACTGGTGCCCTTCTGGGCCAAGGACGCCACGCATGGCTACAGCACCATCAACGCCCGCGCCGAGGAGGCAGCCGCCAAGCCTGCCTACCGGGAGGCTCTGAAGCAACGCCGCTGCCTGGTGCCTGCCGATGCATTCTACGAGTGGCAACGCCCCAATCCCAAGACCGGCTCCAAGGCGAAGCAGCCCTACGCCATCGCCCTCAAGAGCGGGGAGCCTTATGCCATGGCCGGCCTGTGGGAGCGCTGGCAGCCAAGAGAAGGCGTGGCGCTCGAGACCTTCACCATCCTGACCACCCACCCAAACGAACTCATGGAGCCCATCCACAACCGGATGCCGGTAATCCTCGCAGCCCGTGATTACTCCCGCTGGCTTTCGCCCGGCGACCCGGCCAGGCCGCCCCTGGACCTGCTGCGCCCTTACCCGGCGGAGGAGATGGTTGCCTGGCCGGTAAGTTCCCGCGTGGGAAATGTGCGCAACAACGATCCTCAATTGCTCGATCGATCTGAGGCCTTCGGGGATCTTCTGGCCCAGGCCGGATGAGCCGCCGCCGCTCGGATTCCCGCCTCTCAAGCGGATTCCGAACTGTCGCTTTGAGGTGCGGTTCAGCCCGGAAGGGACCGCAAGAGCAGGGATTGGCAACTTCTGAGGCGACAATCTGCGCACCTTTGCGAAAATTGCTCTTGACAACTGCCCTCATCAACGCTTTCCTTGTTGTAATCCCGGTCAACGCTCTTCCCGCGCCCCGAGTACGGAATCTTCCTCGGACGCCGGATCCGGCTTGAACGTGAAGCACACGAATTCACACTCCAGTTTCGACCACGAAAGGAACCACGATGTTCTATTCGAATCAGTCTGGCTTTTCAGACAAGGCCGCCGGCGGACTTGCATATTGCACCTTCATCCCGGCGTTCGTCTTCCTGATCGCTCCGCGTTACAAGCATAGAGTTGAGGTGCGCTATCACTCCTGGCAGTCCCTTCTCCTGTGGCTTACTGGGGTGATCGTGTATTGCATTCTGAGCATTATTGGCAACTTCCCTCCGCTCGGCGGTTTTTTGCCATTTGCGATCAATTTGCTGACGGTTCTTGTGGTGACCGCGATTGCGGCTTTTCTGTTTTTCATCCTCTGGCTCATCGCGACGATCAGCGCCTTCAACGGCAAGCGCTTCAAGATTGCGGTGATTGGCAACATGGCAGAAAAGCGGGCCGCTAACATACCTGGATGAGAGCTGCCGAATTCACTGGAACCGCCTCCGCGCAGGAGGCGTTCCAGCCGCAGGAGGTGTACCTTCGCGGTTCGCATTGTTGACTGTGCGTCTTCCCGTCGCAAACCTGGGCAAGCAAGTGCACCGGTTTCGACCTCAACCCCCAAGGAGCTGCCATGCCCGATGAAACTCCGCAAACTGGCCTTAGCGACAATGCCGCCTCCGGCCTTGCCTACATCACCATCATCCCGGCGATCATCTTTCTGATCGTTCCGCCTTACAACCAGAAGCCCCTGGTCCGCTTCCACGCCTGGCAGTCCATCTTCCTCTTCATTGCCTGGATCGTGATTGACATTGGACTCCATTTTGTCGGCAGGATCCTGATTTTTGGCTGTTTCGCCGGCATCGTGTCGCTGCTGGTCGGCCTGGGATTGTTCATCCTCTGGCTCATTGTGCTGATCAAAGCGTTCAATGGCCAGCGGTTCAAGATTCCGGTCATCGGCGATCTGGCCGAGAAGCAGGCCAACGGGTAATGAACCGAAGACCGAAGCAGCCACAATCCTGGCTTTCATGCGGGTGCCGCGCTCTTTTTCGGTACGTTCCTCGCGGTCCGCACCTCCCCTGCGTTCCGCACCGTCACAAACCGGGGTAAACTACCACTACAGGTTGAACTCAATCCCAAAGGAGCTACCGTGTCCGATCCCAGCCAATTCGTTCCTACGCCTCCCCCGCCCGCTCAGTCGGGCCTGTCCGACAATGCCGCCGGCGCACTGGCCTATGTCACGGTCATCCCGGCGATCATCTTCCTGCTCGTCGAGCCGTACAACAAGAACCCGTATATAAAATTCCACGCTTGGCAGAACATCTTCTTGGCTATTGCGCTTTTCGCAATCAGCGTCATCGCGATCATTCCGATTCTCGGCTGGCTGATCGCGCTCATCGGCGTGCCGGTACTGCTGATTGCGTGGATCATATGCCTGGTCAATGCCTTGCAGGGCAAGCGCTTCAAGCTGCCGTTTATCGGGAACCTGGCTGAAAAGCAGGCCGGCGCCTGAGGCATCCGGCTGGCTAGAGGATTGAAAGCCAAAGGCAAGCGCCGTTCGGGCCGCAGCGCTCTAACGGCGCTTGCTCTTTCTGCCGCTGCGCTTCCTGGCCTTGGCTGGCTTGAGCGCGGCGTCCTTCCGCTTGGCCTTCTTCGCTTTGGGCGGGGCGTTGGCGGCTTTTTTGCCTGTCAGAGGCAAACCCTCTTCCACAATCGAGAACTGCAGCCTGCGTTCCTGGGCTAGGATGCGGTCCAGGATCACCTGCACCCGGTCACCTGCCCGGAAGCGGCGTCCTGAGCGCTCGCCGACGATCTCATGCGTGTTCTCGCGCCAGGTATAGCGGTCGTCGCGGAGGCTGTCGATAGGCACCAACCCTTCGACGAAAAGGTCGGTCAGCTCCACAAAGAGGCCGTATTTGGCCGGATTCAGCACCAGCGCGGCAAACTCCTCGCCCACCCGGTCCTGCATGAAGCGAACCTTCTTCCACTCCACCAGTTCGCGCTCTGCTTCGGCGGCGCGCCGCTCGGTCACGCTAGCCTCCTCCGCGATCTGCGCCAACTCGGCCTCCGGAATCGGCGGCTCGCCAGCGAGAATCCCTATCACCAGCGGATCTGGGTTCCCCACCCTCGCCGCGTTCTTGTCCTTGCGGCTAGGGTGGGAAAACGTGTTACTCGATAACTGCCCTTCGTTCGGATGCCTCCAGGGCGAGCTATGGCGTCCCGGCGCAACCTCGCCCTCGCCGCGCACGCCGGCCCGGAGCAGCGATTTCGCGATGCGATGCACGATCAGGTCGGGATAGCGGCGGATGGGCGAGGTGAAGTGGGTGTAAGTGGGCGCGGCCAGCGCAAAGTGGCCTTCGTTGATCTCGGAGTAGCGCGCCTGCTTAAGCGAGCGCAGCATCAGGTAGCTCAGAATCCGCTCCTCCGGCTTGCCCTCGATGCGCGCGGCCAGCTTCTGGTACATGCGCGGCGTGACGGGAATCTCTTCGGCCACCTCGTGCATGCGGGGATTGCGCCCGCGCCCGTGCGCATCCCGCCGCTCTCCGCGGGTCTGGATGCGCCTGACGGGCAGCGCGCCCAGTCCCAGCGAGTAACCGAAAGATGCGGCCAGTTCCTCGAATTGAACCACCCGGCGCGCTTCGGGCTTCTCGTGAATCCGGTAGAGCGAGGGCACGCCCAAGTCTTCCAACCAGGTGGCTACGCACTCGTTGGCGGCCAGCATGAACTCCTCGATCAGGCGGTTGGCCCAGGTGCGCTCCGATTTGGTTACGCCGCGCATTTGGCCCTGCTCGTCGAACTCGATTACCGGCTCGGGCAAATCGAAGTCGATGCTCCCCCGCTCCTCGCGCCGCTTGTTCATCAGCCCGGCCAGCAGCCGCATTCGCTCGAACTCCGGAACCAGAGCCGCGTAGCGCGCGCGGGCCTCAATGTCCCCTTCGAGAATGGCATGGACTTCGGTGTAGGTCATGCGTGCGGCCGAGCGAATAACGCCCTCGACGATCTCGTAGCTCTCGATGCGGCCATCGGAATCGAGTTGCATGACGCAACTCAGCACCAGCCGGTCTTCGCCTGGGCGCAGGCTGCAGATGCCGGTGGAAAGCTCTTGCGGCAGCATGGGAATGGCGCGATCGGGAAAGTAGACGCTTGTCCCGCGCAGCCGCGCCTCCAGGTCCAGGTCTGTCCCCGCGCGCACATACTCGGCCACGTCGGCAATATGCACCTGTAGCTCATACCCGCCGCCGGCGCGATCCGTCACCAGCACCGCGTCGTCGAAGTCCCGCGCCGTCTCGCCGTCGATGGTGACAATGTGCTGTGAGGCGGGCAGCTCGCGAAAGTCTCGACGACGAAGAATCTCGGAGAGGTCGAGATGGGCAACCTGCCGCGCTTCGGCCAGAACATTCTCCGGGAAGATGCGCGGCAACTGGTGCTTGCGGATCATCATCTCCACGTCCACGCCGAAGTCGTCCGGATCGCCCAGCACCTCGATCACGCGGCCAATGGGGGGCCGGGTCGGGGTTGGCCAACTGGTAATCTCCACATCGACTACCAGCCCCTCCAGATCGTCGTACTGCGCGGCGGCCGCGGCTTCCGCGCCCAGCACCCGGTGCGGCGCGGCGGACTCGCCGGCGGCGGGCAGCTCCTGTCCGTCGGGAATGAGGATGGGCTGCGTCATGCGCTCGTCGAAAGGCACAACGGCATGACCCTGTGCCCGGTCCGAGCGGGCAAAGTGAAAGGTTCCCACTACGGTGGGGTTGCGCCGCTCGAGCACGCGGACAATGCGTCCCTGGCGGCGTCCATCGGCCTTGGGCGGCTCCACTTCCACCAGCACCTGGTCGCCCTGCATGGCGCCGTTAATCTCATTCGGCGGGATGAAAATGTCCTCTTCGCCCGAGGCTTGGCGCGCATCCGCCGCAGCCGACCGTCGATTGGGCCGAACAAAGCCGTAGCCGTCGCGGTGCAGATCCAGCCGCCCGGCGGCCAGGTTTTCGCGCGTGCCAAAGACAGGCCGCGGAATGCTCCAGTGCTCGCGGTCCAGCTTGACCAATTCGCCGCGCGCGGTCAGGCGGGCCAATTGCTCCAGCAGCAGACGCCGCTCGCGTCCGCCGCCCAGGCTCAGCTCGCGCACCAGCTGCTTGTATCCGGCCTTTTGGCCGGCGGAGCGAGCAATCCGCGCCACCAATTCCGCATCGGTCATACGATAAGAGTAGGCTATTGGCTGACGTTGTTCCCTGCCTCTCGCTAAAATGCCGTGTTGCGGCTTAGAATAGCGGCAACGCAATCTTTTGGCGGACCGCGAGGGAATTGCATCCTCCGCGGAACCGCCGACTGGGCCGCCGATGGCTCCTGAGCCGGTGGTCCGCACCTTCAGTTTTTTTGGGCCCGTGGCAGTGGCCCCTGCCTTGACAGCCCCGTCCCAGCAGGACAGAAAAGGAATCGTCGTGAGCGCAATGTGGAAACCCAACCAGCCCGGTCCTACGAATCTTCCTCCCACCCCCGAACCCCCTGTCCGGCCCGTGGCGCCGCCCCCTCCGGTCGTCGAGCCCGCCGTTAGCCGCCCGCCGGCTGCCAGCGCCGAACAGGCCACCATCGGCAAGAGCCTCTTCATCAAGGGTGAGATCACCGGCTCCGAGTCGCTGTTTGTCGACGGCAAAGTCGAAGGCAGCATCAACCTTGCCGGCAACCGCGTCACCATAGGCCGCAACGGCCAGGTCGCAGCCAGCATCGTCGCCCGCGAAATCGTCGTCCTGGGCAAGGTGCGCGGCAACGTCTCCGCCACTGACCGCGTAGACATCCGCGCTGAAGGCTCCCTGAGCGGCGACGTCTCCGCGGCCCGCATCAGCATCGAAGATGGCGCCTTCTTCAAGGGCGGCATCGATATCCGCAAGCCCGAGGGCAAGCCGGGAGCCGTTGCGGCCCAGCCGGCCCCTGAGCCGCCCCGGCCGTTTCAGCCGTAGCTGAACCTCAGGCTTTCTTGGTTGATTGCAAGCGCCCCCGTGTGCTCTGGGGGCGCTTGTGCGTTGCGAATTAGCAATGAAATGAGCCTCTTGCAGAATTCCATAGGGATTGCAAGAAGCGTCAGGGCACGACTTTAGTCGTGCCGAGGATGGGCAAGAATGAAGTTGGGCTTCAGCCCCTGCGTCTTTTGTTCTCATTTATTTGCAATTCCCCAGCGGCTAAAGCTGGAATCAATATGGGGCCATTGGCGGCACCTCTGAAGTCGTGCCCTGACGCATGTCGCAGCTTGAAGCTAATTGTGCGAGAGGCTCAAATGAAAACGAATTGAATATGACTTGCATCTCGAAGCTCGTAACCGATTGAAAAATAAATAGATCGAAGAAAGCGAAATGGAAATGAGCCGAGGTTTGCTATCCCAGCCCCAGCCGCTTCATCGTCACCCTGGGCAGCGCCGATCCGGTCTTCTCCAGAACCCATCCAGCCACCACCAGCCAGACCAGAGTGCCAGCCGCCAGTTCGCCCAGATCGGTCCAGCGGATTTGCGCGGGCAAGCGCGAATAGCCCAGATAACCCAGCAAGCCGCCCAGCCCCCAAACCACCGCCCAAACCGCGGCGCCGCTCGCCAGCGCGGCCAGCAGGCAGCGGCCCAGTTCGGCATAGTCCAGGCTGGCCAGCGAGACCATGCGCCGCCAGTGCAGCAGCACGGCAATGGCCAGGCTTTGCAGGGCGATCCCCAAATTCGAAGCAATCGCCAGCCCCATCGTTCCATACAAGTGGTAAAGCCCGGCGTAGATCGGCCACGAAACCAGGGTCACCGCCGTGCTCGCCAGCATGGGCAGGAAGGTGTTCCCCGCCGCATAGAATGCGCGCGCATAGATGGCCTGCGCCGACCACAGAAACAAGGAGGCGGAGAAGACGGCAAAGTACGCGGCGCACTCGCGCGCGTCGCCGGACGAGAGGTGTCCGCCTGTAAACACCAGATCGATCATCGGCTGGCCCAGCGTTACCATGCCCGCGGCCGCCAGCAGCCCCAGTGCGGCCACGCGCGACACGGCGTCCGCTACCCCGGTGGCAAACTCATAGCGGCGCTCTTGGCTCCACATGCTCGCGAAAAACGGCATGGAAGCCGCGCCCGCGGCCTGCGCCAGCATGGCCATGGGAGCCGTGAAAAGCTGCTTGGCGTAGCTCATCAGCGAGACTGCGCCCTTGGTGGTCGAGGCAAAGTGGAGGATGATCCAGGTATCGGCAGTCACCAGTGAAACTCCGACCATGAGCGGAAGCGACAACCGCACCCAATCGCGCAGCCCCTGGTCGCGCCAGTCGAGAATCGGCCTGTACCGCGTGCCCGCCCGCCGCGCGAAGAACCAGTTCAGCAGGAACGGCCCAAAGAAGGCTCCCGCCACTGTGCCGATGGCCAGCGATGAGACGCCGATTCGCCGCACCAGCAGCAAGCCGCCAACAATGGTGCCCAGGCCATAGATCAGCGGCGCCACCGCCTGCACGCTGAACTGCTTGCGCACCAGCAGCACCGCGCCAAAGACTCCGCCGGCAAAGAAGCACAACTGCGCGGGCAGCAGGATGCGCGTCAGCTTGACGCAAAGCGCGGCCTTGGTTGCGTCGAAGCCGTTGAACCACCAATGGATATACCACGGAGCAAAGATCTCGGCCAGCACAATGGCCCCGCCCAGCACCAGGTACATGGTGGTCAGAATCACCGAGAGCGACCGCTCGCCCTCCGCCTCGCGGCCCGTCTCGCGATAGCGCGTGAGAATGGTGACAAAGGTGATGGAGGCCGCGCCGCCCACCAGAAAGTACGAGATCATGTCCGGCAGCACAAAAGCGGCGTTCAGCGCGTCGGCCTCCACGCCGCGGCCAAAGAGCCAGACAATATACTTGACCCGCACCAGTCCGATGATCCGCGAAAGGAAAGTCGACACCATCAGCAGGATGGTCGCCGTGAAAGCGGTATGAGCGTGCGAAGGGCGCAGCAGCCTCAAGCCGCGCGCCCACGGGGATTGCGAGGCCAGAGAGCTTTGAGTTGTGGGAGATACTGCCACTGGACTCGATTCTACTGGGCTTGCGAGCGGACGAGGCGCCGCTTGGCGAAGTATCCTGTCCCCATGAAGCACTGCATGGAGCGGATCTTTGGGTTGGGATTGGCGATCTGGTTAGCTGCCGGCACAGGCGCGGCGGCCCAGGCCATTCATGGCCGCGAAGGCATCACGTTGCCTCCGCCGCCCGCTGTCGAGGCTATTCCGGTTGCCGACGACTACTTCGGGACGAAGATTCTGGACGGCTATCGATGGCTCGAAGACGGCAAGAGTCCTGAGACGCGAGCCTTTATCGATGCCCAGAACGCCTACACGGCCCACTATCTGAAGCAGGCGCGCATACGGCCGCAAGCGGCGGACGATCTGGACGCGCTGGAGAACGTCTCGGCCGCAAAGATACCCTTGCAGCGCGCAAACAGCTACTTCTTCCTCAAGCGGCTGCCCGGTGAGCAGCAGTTCTCAATCTACATGCGCCGCGCCGGGACGGGGCCGGCCGAAATGGGCAAAGACGAGCGGCTGATCGACCCGGCACAGCTGAGCCGCGACCCGAACACGTCATTTTCTCTCGGAGATGTCTCGCGCGACGGGAATCTGATCGCCTATGGCGTTCAGCAGGGTGGAGCGGACGAGACCTCCATCCATATCTTCAACGTGAAGACCGGCAAGACGCTGGAGGACGAACTGCCAACCGCCCGCTATTTTGGCGTAGCCTTCTCGCCGGATGGGAACGGCATGTACTACTCACGCAATAACCAGGAAGGAACACTGCTTTACCTGCATACGCTGGGGACGCGCATCTCAGGTGACAAGCTGCTCTTCGGCCGCGAGTTTCGCGGCGAGCGGCTCGCGGGCGACGACCTTTTTTCCGGCGTGGTGACCGATGACGGCCGTTATCTGGTTGTCACCATCGATCGCGGCGTGCCAGCCCGGCGTGTGGACATCGTCTTCCGCGACCTGACCAAGCCGGGTTCCTTCTTCGAGGTGCTGGTGTGGGGATTGGATTCGCGCTTTGAGGCCATCCGCGCGCAGGGGGCGTGGTATGTGAAGACCGACTACCAGGCTCCCAAGGGACGCATTCTCAGGGCCGATCCCGGCATTATGCCCGACGTATGGAAGACCATCGTGCCGGAGGAGCAGGATGCGATCAGCGACTGGTCAATCGCGGGCAGGAAGATCTACGTGAACCGGCTGAGGGACGCAAAGACGGAGACGGCGGTCTACACGCTGGATGGAAAGCCGGCTGGAAAGATCGACTTCAACGGAATCGGATCGTCCTCGGCCGTCGTTGGCCGGACGACGGATCGCTATGGCTTTTTCAGCTTTGAATCGTTCCTGGTGCCACCGACTATCTACCGGCTGGATACCGCAACCGGTAAGCGCGACGTTTTTTTCCAGCCGAAGATCGCCTTTGACTCCAGCCAGTATGAGCTGAAGCAGGTGTTCTTCAAGTCGAAGGATGGGTCGAATATCCCCATGTTCATCGCCGGGAAGAAGGGCCTGAAACAGGACGGAACCGAGCGGCTGCTGATGACTGGCTACGGCGGCTTCAACCTGAGCATGACCCCGTCGTGGAGTCCGGTCTATGCGTGGTGGCTGG
>Ga0181529_10006430_pt1 | contig 11950 bp, 9 predicted proteins | sample PEATcosm2014_Bin_36_FD_119763 | JGI IMG/M metagenome (GOLD analysis project Ga0181529, IMG submission 119763) | Peatland microbial communities from MTU Mesocosm Facility, Houghton, MI, USA - PEATcosm2014_Bin10_30_metaG | ecosystem: Environmental > Terrestrial > Soil > Wetlands > Peat | place... | reverse complement strand
GCTGAGCAACCCCGCGGCGCCGGCGACGTCGACCTTCCTCGACGACGGCGTGCGCGGATTCGGGCTCATGCAACGCGACCGCTCCTTCGACCACTATCAGGACCTCGACCTCGCCTACGAGCTGAGGCCGAGCTACTGGATCGAGCCGCGCGACAACTGGGGCGAAGGCGCGGTGCAGCTGGTCGAGCTGCCGACCACGATCGAGAGCAACGACAACATCGTCGCCGCCTGGATGCCCAAGGAGCCGCTCGAGGCGGGGCGTTCGGCCGTCTTCGGCTATCGCGTCGTCGCGCTGACCAACGACCTCCGCCTGGCGCCGGCGGCGCGCGCGATCAACACCTTCCGCGCAGCGCCGCACGCGCTCGGCGCCGCCGAGCAGCCGCCGCCCGGCTCGACGCGCTTCCTCATCGACTTCTCCGGCGGCGACCTCGGTTATTACCTGAGCGACCCGACGATGGTGCAGGTGGTGGCGACGACCTCGGCGGGCCGCGTGCTGCGCACCTTCCTCGCCCCCAACACGCACATGAGCGGCTTCCGCGCCGGCGTCGACGTCGTCGTCGACCCCGGTCAGAGCTGCGACGTGCGCGTGTTCCTGCGCGCCGCCGACAGGGCGCTGACGGAGACCTGGACGTTTCCGTGGCGGCCGTGACGATCGCAACGGTCCGTTAACCATCAGTTGGCACGGTGAATTGCGGCGGTCCGGCGGCCCAAGGGGGGCGGTCGACGACGACCTGAGGTCGGACCGCGACGTCGGTCGCGTTGTTGCGTAGCGCTCCGCCAGTTCCTTCGCGTCGCACGGGGACGGCGTCGCGACGGGTCGCTCGACGGCGCGCGCCGCCCGACCGCCCGTTCGCCGGCGGCGCGCTTCGCGCGCGGAAGACAAACCAGAAGAGACCCATATGCAAGGCGGACCCGAACCTCGATCGCCGCGGGCGTTGCGCGGCCCGGCGCGACGGCTCGGCGCCCGGTCCATCGGCGGACGGATCAATTTATTGATCGCATTCGCGATCGTCTGCCAGGTCGGCGTCGTCGGTTATCAACTCGTCAAATATCGCGACGTCGTTTGGGACCAACGTCGTTACGAGCTGACGAACCTCGTCGCCAGCGCCCTGTCGATCGTCGACTCGGAATACGCCGCCTCCCAGTCGGGACGGCTCAGCGTCGAGTCGGCCCAAGCCGACGCGCTGCAGAAGCTCGCCGCGATGCGCTACGGCAACGGCGACTACTTCTGGATCAATGACTTGCAGTCCCGCATGGTCATGCATCCGATCAAGCCCGAACTGAACGGACGCGACCTGTCGGACTTCAAGGATCCGACGGGCAAGCGGCTGTTCGTCGAGATGACCGACGTCGTGCGCGCCTCCGGCGCGGGATTCGTCAGCTACCAGTGGCCGAAGCCGGGCGCGGCGGCGCCGCAGCCGAAGCTGTCCTATGTCGCGGCGTTCAAACCCTGGGGTTGGCTGATCGGGACCGGGGTTTACGTCGACGATCTCGACGCGCTCTTTCTCAACCAGCTGAAGACCCAAGGCGCGCTGCTGCTCGCCGTCATCGCCTTTTGCGCGGCCGTGTCGTTCGCGATGGGCGGGAGGCTCGCGCGGCCGATCGTCGCGATGAGCGCGGCGATGGAGCGTCTCGCCGAAGGCGAGCTCGACGTTGCGATCGAGGTCGACGCGCGCGCGCGCGAGCTCGACCGCATGGCGCGGGCGGTGCAGGTGTTCAAGCGCAACGCGATCGAGCAGAGGCGGCTCGAGGCGGAGGCGGCCGCCAATCGCGCGAGCGCCGAGGCCGAGCGCGAACGCGCGGCGGCGGAGCGCGCCAAAGCCGCCGAGGAGCAGACCGAGGTGGTGCGTCGCCTCGGCGAAGGACTGAAGCAGGTCGCCGACGGCGACCTCACGGTGCGGCTCGGGGAGGGCTTCTCCGCCGCCTACGCGCAAATCCGCGACGACTTCAACGAGGCGATCGACAAGCTGAAATCGATCGTTCTCACGGTGGTCTCCAGCGCCGACGTGATCGCCGCGGACGCGCGGGACATCTCCGCCGCCTCCGACAACCTGTCGCGCCGCACCGAGCAACAGGCGGCCGCCCTCGAACAGACCTCGGCGACGCTCGGCCAGGTCACCGAGACGGTGAAGACTTCGGTCGCCAGCACCGGCGAGGCGCGCGCGCTGGTCGCCGCCGCCAGCCAAGACGCCGAGAGAAGCGGCGCGGTGGTGCGCCAGGCGGTGCAGGCGATGCAGGCGATCGCCGGCTCCTCGCAGCAGATCGGCCGCATCCTCGGCGTGATCGACGAGATCGCTTTCCAGACCAACCTGCTCGCGCTCAACGCCGGGGTCGAGGCGGCGCGCGCCGGCGAAGCGGGGCGCGGCTTCACGGTGGTCGCTTCGGAGGTGCGCGCGCTGGCGCGGCGCTCGGCGGAGGCCGCGAAGGAGATCAAGGGCCTGATCGCGGCATCGACGGCGCAGATCGACGCCGGCGTCGGGCTGGTCGGAGAGACCGGCCGTTCGCTGGAGCGCATTCTCGCGCAGGTGGCGCAGATCAACACCGCGGCGTCCGAGATCGCCGCCGGCTCGCGCGACCAGGCGACGGCGTTGCAGGAGGTCAACGTCGCGATCGAGCAGATGAACGACGTGACGCAGCAGAACGCCGCGATGGTCGAGGAGTCGACCGCCGCCGGTCACTCGCTGTCCGAGGAGACCGCGAAGCTGTTGCGTCTGGTCGGCCAGCTCCAGGTCGGCAGGGCGGCGGGCGAGGCCGCGGCGCGCAAACTGGCGAAGGCGGCGTCGTAGGCCGTCGCTTGCGCTGGCGCGCGAGGGCGACGAGGTCCGCCGCGACGTCAAGCGGGCGAAGCAAATCGCCGGCGCGCCAGCTGTCGCGCGGAAAAAGCCCCGTGCTTTTAATTGCTTGACGCGCTCGCGCCAGGAAACGCCTCACGCGCGCGAGTCACAAAAGCGTAGCGCACGGCGCCTAATCTGCGATCGCGCGCCGCCCAGCTCAAGCGGCGGCGCGTTAGTTCCAAAATACCTTAAGCATTATCAAGGCTATAAACGAGAGCAGGCGCTCTCGGAAACAGGCATGAGGGACAACACCATGGCGAAGTCTCAGCATCCGGCCAGCGAGCATCATCTCCAGGCGGCCGCTCACCACCAGGCCGCCGCCCATCATCATCATGAGGCCGCCCATCACCACAATCACGGCGACCATGAAGAGGGCAAGGCGCACGCCGTCGCGGCCCACGAGCACAGCGAACTCGCCCACCGGCACTCGATCGCCGCTCACGAAGAATCGCACGCCTAATCGCGTTTGGAGGGGGCGGCGGCGCCGTCCCCCTCCGGTCCGCCTCGGATCGACCGTCCGGGCGTGAACGAGAGCGATAATCCGCCGCTTACCGCCGCAGCGCCTGGTTGAGGTCCGCCCACAAATCCTCGACGTCCTCGATCCCCGCCGACAGCCTCAGCAGATCGGGCGGGCAGGGCGAGGCGGCGCCTTCGTAAGAAGCGCGGTGCTCGATCAGCGACTCGACGCCGCCGAGCGAGGTGGCGCGCTTCCAAAGCTTCACCCGCGCCGCGGCGGCGATCGCCGCGTCCCTGCCGCCGTCGACGCGGATCGACAGCATGCCGCCGAAGCCGCCTTGCATCTGCCGGCGCGCAAGCTCGTGGCCGGGATGCGAGGGCAGGCCTGGATAGAGCGTCTCGACCACCGCCGGGTGCGCCGCGAGCCGCTCGGCGAGCGCCGCCGCGTTGGCCGCGGAGGCGCGCACGCGTAATTCCAGCGTGCGCATGCCGCGCATCAGCAGGAACGCCTCGAACGGGCCGAGGATCATGCCGACGCTGCGTCGCGCCGCCGCCGCGCGCGCGCTCAACTCGTCATCGCGCGCGAACGCGAGCGCGCCGGCGATGACGTCGCTGTGGCCGTTGAGGTACTTGGTCGCCGCATGCATGACGACGTCGGCGCCGAGCGCGAGCGGCCGGGTGAAGACCGGCGTGGCCGAGGTCGAATCGACGGCGAGCAAAGCGCCCGCCGCATGGGCGATCTCGGCGGCGCCGGCGATGTCGGAGACCGTCCACAGCGGATTGCTCGGCGTCTCGAGCCAGACCAGCCGCGTCGCGCCGGCTTTCACCGCCTGCGCCAGCGCGCCGAGGTCTTCCGGGTCGCAGAAGACGACGTCGAGCCCGTGCGCGGGCGCTTCGCTGGCCAGCCAATTGCGCAGCGCCCAGTACATGCGCCGCGGCGCGACCACTCGCGCGCCCGCGCCGAGGCTGAAAAGACACGCGATCGCCGCCGACATGCCGGAGCCGAACAGCAGAGCCGAGCGCGCGCCCTCCAGCGCGGCGATCACCGCTTCGGCTTCGCGCACCGTCTCATTGTCCGGCCGGCCGTAGATGAAGCCGCTCCAGTCGGCGTAGGCGGGGTCGCGCACGAAGGTGGTGGCGACGTGCAGCGGGGGCACGACGGCGCGGGTCGTCTCGTCGATCTTGCCCAGCGCCTGAGCGGCCAGCGTGCGCGGCGCCCAGCGGGGCGGTTCGTCGGTCATAGCGCGAGCCCTCGCAGCAGTTTCGGCGCGCCGGCGGTCGCGCCCGCCGCTTCCGCCATCAGCAGGCGCTTCAGCGGCTCCGAGCGGTCGACGACGCGCAGGCCGAAGTCGCGCGCAAACCGCAGCGGCGGGCAATCGTTGGCGAACAAGCGGTTCAGCGCCTCCATGCCGAGGCCGGAGGCGGCGACGTCGAACCGCCGCCAGCGCTCATAAGTTCCGAGACTCTCGGCGTCGCCGGGATCGAGGCCGAGCCGCATGCGATCGACGACGACCTCGGCGAGCGCGGCGACGTCGCGTAGCCCTAAGTTGATCCCCTGGCCGGCGATCGGGTGAACGACATGGGCGGCGTCGGCGACCAGCGCCAGCCGCTCGCCGACGAAGCGGCGCGCGAAGCTGAAGCGGAAGGGAAACGCCGCGACGCGCGAGGCGAGGCGAAGCGCCCCGAGCTTGAGGGTGAAGCGCGGCTCGAGCTCGCGCAGGAAATCCTCGGCGTCGAGGCTTATCAGCGCCGCCGCGTCGGCGGGTCGCTCGTTCCAGACGATGCTGGAGAAGCGCCCGCGCAGCGGCAGGACGGCGAAAGGGCCGGCGGGCAGGAAATGCTGTTCGGCGCGGCCCTGGTGGTCGCGTTCGTGGGCGATGGTGGCGACGAGGCCGATCTCACCCGAATCCCAGCCGACGCTGATGATCTCGGCGAGCGCGCGCAGCTTCGAGCGCGCCCCATCGGCGGCCACCACCAGCCGAGCGGTCAGCGCCTCGCCGCCGGCGAGCGCGACGCGGGCGAAGTCGCGGCCCGGCGCGAAGCCGACCGCCGCGTCGGAGAGCGTTTCGACGCCGAGCGCGGCCGCCGCCTCGCGCAGCGCCGCGGCGAGGTCGTCGTTGAACGCCATATGCGCGAGCGGCTTGTCCTCGTCCGCCGCGAAGGAAAGCTGCTCGATCCGCGCCGCGTCGCCGACCCGGCCGTCGTAGATCGCCATCGACAGGACCGGCTGCGCTTGCGGCGCGAGCCTCTCCCAGGCGCCGACCCGCTCGAGCAAACGGCGCGGCCCTTCGGCGAGCGCGACCGTGCGCAGACGGCCGTCGCTTTTCGCGGGCTGCGGGTCGACGACCGCGATCGCGCCGCCGCGCCCCAGCGCCTGCTTCGCCGCCGCGGCGAACGACAGGCCGGCCGGCCCCGCGCCGGCGACGACGATGTCGAAGCGGCGCGCGGAGGATGTGGTCGAATTCGGCATGCGGGCATTGTGGGGCGGCGGACGGCGGGGCGCAAGCGGCGCTCGGCGGCGCCCGCTCAGCCGGCCCCGTCGGCCGTCTTCGCCCGGTCGGCGCGCTTGCGGTCGAGCGGGTCGAGCAGCGCCTTGCGCAACCGGATCGATTTCGGCGTCACCTCGACCAGCTCGTCGTCGGCGATATAGGCGAGCGCCTTCTCCAGCGTCATCTGGATCGGCGGCGTCAGCCGCACCGCCTCGTCCTTCGAATGGGTGCGGATGTTGGTGAGCTTCTTGCCCTCCAGCACGTTGACCTCGAGATCGTTGTCGCGCGTGTGCTGGCCGACGATCATGCCCTGGTAGACCTTCCACCCGGGCTCGATCATCATCGGCCCGCGGTCCTCGAGGTTCCACATCGCGTAGGCGACCGCTTCGCCCGCGTCGTTGGCGATGAGCACGCCGCTGCGCCGGCCGGGGATGTCGCCCTTCCATTCGCCCCAGTTGTGGAACAGCCGGTTCATCACCGCCGTGCCGCGCGTATCGGTCAGAAGCTCGCCGAGATAGCCGATCAGGCCGCGCGTCGGGGCGAGAAAGACCAGGCGCAGCCGGCCGCCGCCGGAGGGGCGCATCTCGATCAGCTCGCCTTTGCGCTCGCTCATCTTCTGCACCACGACGCCCGAGTGCTCCTCGTCGACGTCGATCACCACTTCCTCGATCGGCTCGAGCAGCTCGCCGGCGGCGCTGCGGCGCGTCAGCACCTTCGGACGCGACACGCCGAGCTCGAAGCCCTCGCGCCGCATCGTCTCGATGAGGATGGCGAGCTGCAGCTCGCCGCGGCCGGAGACGACGAAGGCGTCGGTGGTGGGGGCCGGCTCGACGCGCAGCGCGACGTTGCCTTCCACCTCCTTGTAGAGCCGGTCGCGGATGACGCGGCTCGTCACCTTGTCGCCTTCGGTGCCGGCGAGCGGGCTGTCGTTGACCAGGAAGGTCATCGACAGCGTCGGCGGGTCGATCGGCTGGGCCTGCAGCGGCTCGACCTCCTCGGGGTCGCACAGGGTGTCGGCGACGTTGAACTTCTCCATGCCGGCGATGGCGACGATGTCGCCGGCCACCGCCTCGTCGATCGGCGACCGCTCGATGCCGCGGAAGGCGAGAATCCGCATCACCCGCCCGACCTCGACCGTCGCGCCCTCGCGGTCGAGCACCTTGACCGGGGCGTTGGTCTTGATCGACCCGGAGAATACCCGGCCGGTGATGACGCGGCCGAGATAGGGATTGGCCTCGAGCAGCGTGCCGAGCATGCGGAAGCCGCCGGCGCCGACCTTGGGCGGCTCGACGTGCCTGAGCACGAGGTCGAACAAGGGCGACATGTTCTCTTTCGGCCCGTCGGGCGAAGTCGCCATCCAGCCCTGCTTGGCCGAGCCGTAGAGGATGGGGAAATCGAGCTGGTGGTCGGTGGCGTCGAGCGCGGCGAACAGGTCGAAGCACTCGTTGACCACCTCGATCGGACGCGCGTCGGGCTTGTCGACCTTGTTGACGCAGAGGATCGGCCTGAGGCCGATCTTCAGCGCCTTGCCGACCACGAACTTCGTCTGCGGCATCGGCCCCTCGGCCGCGTCGACCAAGACGATCGCGCCGTCGACCATCGACAGGATGCGCTCGACCTCGCCGCCGAAGTCGGCGTGGCCGGGCGTGTCGACGATGTTGACGCGCGTGTCCTTCCACACCACCGAGGTCGCCTTGGCGAGGATGGTGATGCCGCGCTCGCGTTCGAGATCGCTGGAGTCCATCACGCGCTCGGCGACGCGCTGGTTCTCGCGGAACGCGCCCGACTGCTGCAGCAGGCGGTCGACCAGCGTGGTTTTGCCGTGGTCGACGTGGGCGATGATGGCGATGTTTCTCAGCTTCATGGCGACCTTGTCGTCGTCGCGACGCGAATCGGAAAAAAGCGGCCAACGGCCGCGCTTTCCCTCGATCGTCGAAATGACGGGAGTGCGACGAAACGCGGGTCTGCGACGCCGCGCTTCCAATTAAGGCGCCGCATACACGAAATCGGCGGCGAAGGGAAGGGCGGCCGCGACGACGCGCCCGCTTTGACCCGGGCCGCGCCCCTGCTAGGGTGATTAATCCGACTATTGCGCGGATCGGGGCGGATTATGACCAGGACGACCTATTATCATACGCCGAACGGCGCGCTCGCCGTTCACCAATCGCACGGGGACGGTCCGCCGATCGTGCTCGTTCACGGCAATTCGAGCTCCTCGCGCGCCTTCTCCCGCCAGCTCGAAGGGCCGCTCGGACGCCGGCGGCGGCTGGTCGCGATCGACCTACTCGGCCATGGGCGGAGCGAGGACGCGAGCGACGTCGCCGCTTACCTCTTGCCCGGCCAGGCGCTGGCGGTGGCGGCGGTCGCCGGCAATTTCGGGCTCGACCAGGCATTGTTCGTCGGCTGGAGCCTCGGCGGCCACATCCTGCTCGAAGCGGTCAAGGACCTGCCGAAGGCTGCGGGCTTCCTGATCTTCGGAGCGCCGCCGGCGCCCCTGCCGCCGCCCGAGAATGCGTTCCTGCCCAATCCGGTTCTCGGGGTCGGCTTCTCCGACGACATCGCGCGCGAGCAGGCCGAGGCCTATGTCTCGGCGTTCTTCGCGCCGGGCTTTTCCGACATCCCGCCGTTCTTCGTCGAGGACGCGCTGCGGGCCGACGGACGCGCGCGCGCGCAGGTCGCCGCCTCGATGGCGCCGGGCGTGTCGCGCGACGAGGCGCAGGTGGTCGGCGCGCTGACGCAGCCGCTGGCGGTGCTGCACGGCGCCAAGGAGCAACTGGTCAACGGGGCTTATTTCGCCGGCCTTTCCATGCCGACGCTGTGGCGCGGCGTGGTGCAGACGATCGCTTCGGCCGGCCATGCGCCGCAATGGGAGACGCCCGCCGAGTTCGACGCCCTGGTCGAAGCCTTCGCCGCCGATTGCGGGTGAGGCTGGGGCGCCCCGAAAGGGGGGCGGCGACGGACGGCGCGCTCTGTCGACGTCGAGCCGTCTCTCGGGGCCCCGGTTTAGCGCTCCAGCGCGCGCCTCTGTCCGCCGCTCGCTCGCGGCTTACCGAAGTCTTAAGCGCGCGCCGGTAAAGCTGGCGCAAGCTCGAACCATCCGGGTCCCGCCATGCCGCCTCGCGCGCTCGCCGCAGCGACCGAAGCCGCGCCGGCCGCGCCGACGCGACGGTTGTGGTTCGTCGCCGCGACCGTGTTGGTCGCGGCGGCGGCGGCGCAGGCTTGGCTCGGCGCCGCCGGCGACGTCTCGTGGATGATCACCATCAACGAGAAATGGCTCGACGGCGGCAGGCCCTATGTCGACTTCGTCGAGACCAACCCCCCCGCCTCGATCCTCATCTACATGCCTGCGGTGGCGCTGGCGCGCTGGCTCGGCGCGTCGCCGGAGGCGATGGTCGCCGCGAGCGGCTTGGTCGCGGCGGCCGCGGCGTTGGCCTTCGCCGCGGCGATCGCCAGGCGCGCCGGCCTGCTGGCGGAGGCGGGCGCGCTTTCGCTCGGTTTGGCGCTCGCCGCGCTGGTCCTCGTTCCCGGACGCGCCTTCGCCGAGCGCGACTTCTTCGCCGCCCTGTGCGGCCTGCCGTATGTCGCGCTCAGCGCCGCTCGCGCCGCGCGCGCGCCGGTCGGCGCCGGCGCGGCGCTGAGCGCCGGTCTCGGCGCCGGGGCGATGATCGCCATCAAGCCGGTTTACGCGCTGGCGCTGGTCGCCGCGGCGCCGAGCCTGATGCGTCGCGGCGGCGTCGCGGCGGCGTCTCGCGCCAGCGAGCACTACGCCGCGGCGGCGGTGGTGGTCGCCTACGCCGCGTCGACCGCGTGGCTCTTTCCCGTCTATGGCGCCGACGTGCTGCCGGCGGTCGCCGCCGCCTATCTGCCGGTGCGCGAGACGGCGCTGCGGCTCGTCGCCAACGCAGGCGTCGCGGCGTGGATCGCGCTGGCGTTGGCGCTGGCGGCGATCGCCGGCCGCGACCTCAAGCGGCCGCTGGTCGCCGCGCCGGCGCTCGCTTCGCTCGGCGCGCTCGCGGCCTACTTCGTCCAGGGCAAGGGGTGGCTCTACCACGCCTATCCGGCGCTGGCGTTTCTCGTCCTCGCGCTCGCCGCCGCGGTCGCGGCGCGCCCGCCGCCGCCGCGGCGGCTGCTCGTCGCGGCGGGCGCGGCCGCTGCGGCGGCGTTGGCGACGCTGCTTCTCCATTGGCCGGCGCTCAGCGCCGCGGTCGGCGCGGCGCTGGCGGCAAGCGCGATCCTGCCGGCGACGCGAGGCGATCGCGAGAGGAGGGGCGGCGGCGCGGCGGCGCTTGGCGAAGCCGCCGCCGCCGCGCTGCTCGTCGCCGTCTTCGCGTTCTACGCGCCGCCGCGCGACTGGCCGGACGCCGCCTTCGTCAACGCCGTCGCCGATCTCGGCGAGCATCCGCGCCTCGCCTCGGTGGCGGAAGGGCTGGGGATCGGCTTTCCGCTGGTCAGAGAAGTTGGCGGCGTGTGGGCGCAACGCACCCAAGGCATGCTGCTCACCGCCGGCGCGCGGCGGCTGATGGCCGAGCATCCCGGCGACCGCGCGCTCGCCGAGCGGCTGGCGCCGATCATCGCCCGCGACCGCGACATGGTGGTCGAGGACATCTTGCGCAACCGTCCCGACGGCGTGCTGGTCAGCGACGTCGGCGCCGGCTTCCACGCCTGGGCGCTCAGCGACCCGAAGATCGCCCAGGCGCTCGCCGACTATCGGCCGCAGGCGCGCACCGCGGGGACGAGCTCGGTGGTCGAGCTTTACGTGCGCAAAGACGCGCCCGCCCTGCGTCCGACGCTCTCGCAAGTCGGCGAATAGCCGGGGGCGGCGGGCGGCCGAGGGCCCGGCCGCCTGGTGCCGGCTGAGGGAATCGAACCCCCGACCTACGGTTTACAAAACCGCTGCTCTACCAACTGAGCTAAGCCGGCCCGCTTCAAGCGGCGCAGGGCGCCGCTCGATCGCTAGCAGCGGCCCGGCGGCGAGGCAAGGGCGTCGAGCGCCCTTTCATCCGACGGCGGCGCGCCAGGGGCCGGCGACCGGAAAGGCTTCGTCGGCGCCCGGCCAGGGCGGCATCGTGATCGCGACGAAGGCGAGCGGCGCGTCGGGGCCGGCGCGAAACTGGAAGTGGGTTCCCAGCGGGATGGTGACGCTGAGGCCGGGCGCGACGGCGACGACGCTTTCCTGGTCGCCCGCGCGCCGCCACAGCTCGCCCCGCCCCGAGACGAACCACCAGATCTCCTCGACGCTGCGATGGGCGACCGCCTGCGAGGTCGCCCCCGCCTTGAGCTCGAAATGGGCGAAGCTGCCGCCCGAAAGCGTGAGCAGCAGCCGAACCGCCGAGCCGTCGGGGGCGACCGCGTCGGGCGTTTCGCCGAGGGGTTTGGTCTCGAAAGGCCGCATGGCGGGAAAACTCCGGCGTTCGCCTCGACGCTTGATCATCGCGCCGCCGCGGGCCGCCGCGCAAGCGGGTCTTGGGCTATTGCGCGCCGCGCGGCCCCGGCGCGTGATCGCCGAGACGGTCGCGGGTCGGCGATCGTCGGCGGGGCCGCGCGCGTTTCAGGACGGGCGAACTTCGATTCGGGGCTCGGACATGGCCGACGGCGACTACGAACGCGACTTCTACGCCTGGGCGAACGAGCAGGCGACGCTGTTGCGCGCCGGTCGGCTTGACGAGGCCGACATCGAGCACATCGCCGAGAAGATCGCCAGCATGGGCCGCACGGAGAAACGCGAGCTGGTCAATCGGCTCGTCATCCTGCTCGCCCATCTCTTGAAGTGGCGGTTTCAGCCGACCTTGCGCGGCGATCGCTGGCGGTTGACCATCGAAGACCAGCGCGACCAGCTCGAAGACCATCTCGCCGACAACCCAAGCCTCACAACGACGCTTCCCGAAGCGATGAAGGCCGCGTATCGGCGCGCCGTGCTCGTCGCCGCGCGCGAGACGGGCGTCGATCGCGAGGCGTTTCCGAGCGCCTGCCCGTGGTCGTTCGAGCAGACGACCGGCAAGGACTTTTGGCCGGACTGAGTCCGGGGACGAAATCTTTCGCGCGCTCGCCGCGGTCTGCTATGAGAGCGCGATGGACGCGTCGTTCGACCTTTCCCCCGAACAAACGCTCGACGAGTTCCGCGCCGCCGGCGCGCTGCTCGAGGGCCATTTCGTTCTCTCTTCGGGCCTGCAT
>Ga0181529_10006429_pt1 | contig 11951 bp, 8 predicted proteins | sample PEATcosm2014_Bin_36_FD_119763 | JGI IMG/M metagenome (GOLD analysis project Ga0181529, IMG submission 119763) | Peatland microbial communities from MTU Mesocosm Facility, Houghton, MI, USA - PEATcosm2014_Bin10_30_metaG | ecosystem: Environmental > Terrestrial > Soil > Wetlands > Peat | place... | reverse complement strand
TGCATTACCTCCGCAAGGAGGACGCCGAGGCCCATGACGTCCTCTTGTGCATCGGGACCAACCGAAAGCGCGACGAGCCGGGGCGGATGCGCTTCTACGGGCCCGAGTTCTACATGAAGAGCCCCGAGGAGATGTGCGCGCTCTTCGCCGACTATCCCGACGCCATCGCCAATACTCTCAAGATCGCGGAGATCTGCGGCAATCTCAAGATCACCTATCCCGGTCCGCTCCTGCCCGACTACGCCGTCCCCGAGGGCTTCGCGAGCCCCGACGACTACCTGCGGCACCTCGCGCACGAGGGCCTGGGGCGCCGTTATCCATCCATCACCGAGGAGATCAGGCAGCGCTGCGAGTACGAGCTGGACATCATCATCAAGATGCAGTTCACGGGCTACTTCCTCATAGTCTGGGATTTCATCAACTGGGCCAAGGAGCGCGACATCCCGGTGGGGCCGGGCCGCGGCTCGGGCGCGGGCTCCATAGTGGCCTATTCCCTGCGCATCACCGACATCGACCCGCTGAAGTACAACCTCCTCTTCGAGCGCTTCCTCAATCCCGAGCGAATCTCGATGCCCGATTTCGACGTGGACTTCTGCTATGAGCGGCGGGGCGAGGTCATCGACTACGTGACGCGGAAGTACGGGTCGGACCGCACTGGGCAGATCGTCACCTTCGGGACCCTCAAGGCCAAGGCCGTCATCAAGGACGTGGCGCGGGCCCTCGACATCCCCTTCGAGGACGCCAACAACATAGCCAAGCTGGTGCCCGAGGATCCGCACATGACCCTCGAGCAGGCCTTCAAGGACGAGCCCAAGCTCCAGGCCATGGCCGAGGAAGCGCGCTACAAGGACCTCTTCGAGATCGCCCGGAAGCTCGAGAACAAGAACCGCCACACCAGTTTCCACGCGGCCGGCGTGGTGATCGGCAAGACGGCGCTCCAGGACTACGTGCCGCTGTTCAAGGACCCGAAGTCGGGCATCGTCGCGAGCCAGTACACGATGGACCTCATCGAGAAGTGCGGCCTCGTGAAGATGGACTTCCTCGGGCTCAAGACGCTTACCCTCATCAAGAACGCGCTCGACCTCATCCGCAAGCGCGGGGTGCGGATCGAGGAGTCCGAGATTCCCGAGGACGACAAGAGGACCTACGACATGCTCGGCGAGGGCAAGTCGACCTCGGTCTTCCAGTTCGAGTCGACCGGCATGCAGGGCATCCTCAAGCAGGCCAAGCCCTCCTGCATGGAGGACCTGATAGCGCTCAACGCGCTCTACCGCCCCGGCCCCATGGACAACATCCCCCAGTTCATCGACTCGAAGATGGGGCGCGCTCCCATCACCTATCCGGACCCCTGCCTCGAGCCTATTCTCAAGGAGACCTACGGCGTCATCGTCTACCAGGAGCAGGTCATGCAGGTCGCCCAGCGCATCGGGGGCTACAGCCTGGGCCAGGCCGACCTGCTCCGGCGCGCCATGGGGAAGAAGAAGCTCGAGGTCATGGTCAAGGAAAAGGAGAAGTTCATCGCCCAGGCGGTGAAGAACGGCTTCAAGGCCGCCGACGCCGACCGCATCTTCGAGATCCTGATCCCCTTCGCGGGCTACGGCTTCAACAAGTCCCACGCCGCCGCCTACAGCGTCGTCGCGTACCGCACGGCCTACCTCAAGGCCAACTACCCGGCCGAGTTCATGGCCGCCAACCTGACGAACGAGATCGCCAACACCGACAAGCTCACCGAGTACATCGGCGAGGCGCGGACCATGGGCCTCGAAGTCCTTCCGCCGGACGTCAACCGATCGGAGGCCCGCTTCACGGTCGTCGACGGCGAGATCGTGTACGGCTTCCTCGGCATCAAGGGCGTGGGCGAGGGCGTCTCGGCCGCGATCGTCGCCGAGCGCGAGAGGCGCGGAGCGTATTCCTCATTCATCGACTTCGTGGAGCGGCTCGGCTCCCAGGCGATGAACAAGAAGACACTGGAGTGCCTCGTCAACTCCGGCTGTTTCGATTCGCTGGGAAACACAAGGCGCGAGCTCGTCCTGGAGATCGAGAGGGCCGTGGAGTACGCCCAGGCCAAGGAGGCGGCGGGCGCCTACGGCCAGGTGAGCCTCTTCGAGGGCTCGGGCGAGGTCGAGTACCCGCCCTTCGCCGTGGCCAAGGCGGAGGAATACCCCCGCGCGGAGCTCTTGCGCATCGAGAAGGAGCTCCTCGGCTTCTACTTTTCCGGCCACCCCATGGACGAATGGGCCAAGATCTGGGAGCGCTGCGCCGACGCCGACCTCGCGCATCCCGAGCGCGCGAGCCCGGACAAGACCTACACCGCGGTCGCCATGCTCAAGGAGTTCAAGGAGATCTTCACGAAGAGCGGCAAGAAGATGGCCTTCGGATCCGTGGAGGACCCCTCCGGCTCCATCGAGATCGTGGTCTTCTCGGACGCGCTCGAGAAGTGGCGGGACAAGTTCGTCGTCGACTCGGTGCTCTGCCTCCGTGGCAAGATCGACATATCGCGCAACGCGCCGAGCCTCAAGGTCGAGGAATGCGTGGATCCCTCCTCTCTGAGGGACAAGTCCTGGAAGGAGGTCCACCTTAGGCTCGGCTCCCTGCCGCGGCACGAGGAGGACCTCTACCCGCTGCGGGACGCGCTCGACGAGGAGCCGGGCCCCTGCAGCGTGTTCTTCCACCTGCCGATGGAAAATGCACAAGCAGCCGACGCGGCGGCTGCAAACCACCACGAAGTGGTGGTGAAGGCCCATGTCCAGATCACCTGCTCCGCCTCGGAAGCCGCCTTGGAGCGGCTGCGAGCCGTGAGCCCCGTCTGTGAAGCCTGGAGGGATTAAAGGCTCTCGCGAAGCCGCCGGCTTCGCGCAGCCTGGAGGGATTAAGGGCTCTCGCGAAGCCTGGATGGATTAGAGGCTCTCGCGCAGCCTGGAGGGATTAAGGGCTCTCGCGAAGCCTGGATGGATTAGAGGCTCTCGCGCAGCCTGGAGGGATTAGAGGCTCTCGCGAAGCCTGGAGGGATTAGAGGCTCTCGCGCAGCCTGGAGGGATTAGGATGAAAGCGGCGTTGCTCGTCATCGATCTTCAGAAGGCCTATCACAAGGGCGCCGCCACCGCCTCGATGGACTCGGCCTGCGCGCTTATCAACGCGGCCCTGCCCGCCTTCAGGGCCAAGGGCCTGAGCGTGATCTGGGTCCAGCACGTCGACGAGGGTGACGGAGCGATCATGGGCCAGGTCGGCTACGAACTCGTCGACCAGCTTGAGCCCGCGCCGGGCGAGGCGCGGATCTCGAAGCGCTACAACAACGCATTTACCAAGACGGACCTGGCCTCGATCCTGGAGAAGGCGGGCGTCGATACGGTCGTGATCTCCGGCTATTGCGCCGAGTGGTGCATCCTGTCGACCTACCGCGGGTGCCTCGACCATGATCTTACGCCCGTCCTCCTTCGCGGCGGCGTGGCGAGCGGGGACGCGGCCAACCTAGGCTTTGTCGAGAAGATCAGTGCCCTCGTGTCCTTGGGCTTTTTGAGGAAGGCGCTGGGCTAGGAATCAGTCGAGCGGATCGCGGCGGCCGGTTCTCGATTGATGCCTCGCAGAATCCGGCCTAAGCCCGAGCCGCACCGTCGACGCAGCTCCTGGTTTCCGCGGCGAGAAACAGGGTGAGCGCGAGGGCGGAGATGGCGTCCGAGAGGGGATTGGTCATCCAGACGGCGTCGAGGCCGAGGAAGCCGGGCAGGACCAGCAGCAGCGGCACGATGAGGACGACCTGTCTCAGCATATTGTTGTGCTTGAACCTTGTTGAAACGCCCTATCCTACGCTGCGGCTCGAGCCGCGCTGGCGGATCTTCGTTGTGTTGCAACGCTTTACAAGCTTCGTGGCACAACAAATAATCTATCAATTGACTGACAATCAGTCATTTGGGAACATGGGTAATTCCGACTCATTTAGTAAGCTATTCTCTATGCGGAAAGACTAAAGTCGAGGCTCTTGAGGGGGAGGGAGAGGAGAACATCGATGAGCCGAGCCGATGCATCGAGCCGTCGCTTGTACTCGGCCTGGTTCCAGCCCAGAACTTCTCGATCGAAAAGGAAATGGACGTGGAGAATGATCGTCTCCGCGATGAGGTCCGGATCCGGGGTCCTGAAAACCCCTTCGGCTATGCCGCGCATGATGATGGAGGCATAGCGGGGAGCGAGACTCGAAATCACGTTTGAAAAGAGCCGAGTATGCGCATCGCCGCCCTCGATGGAGCAGAGTTCGCGTCCCCGCTCAGCGTCGAAGCCTAGTTCGGCCCGCGTCATTCGCTCGAGGGCGGATCGCGGATCGAGGGATGGGTCGGCGGCGAGGGCGTCGAGGGCGGAAGTCAGTCCCTGAAGGTAATCCTCGATAATGGCGTCGAGGACCTTTTCCTTCGTCGGGAAATAGTAATAGAAGGTTCCCTGCGCGGCGCCGATCTCGGCGACGATCGCGCTCACGGGCACCGCTGCGAAGCCTCGCTCGATGAAAAGCCTGCGGGCGGTCGCTACGATCTCGCGGCGGCGCTCCTCATTGGTCTTGACGACGCGCTTCATCGGCTTTCCGCCCGGCCGCCCTAGATCCGGCTCAAGGCGAAATCTGCCAGATCGTTCCAATCCGTAAAGGTCAGGTCGGCCTCGGGGCAGTTTTTCCGCGAGATGAGAGCCGCTCCCATGCCGGCGGCCTTGGCGCCGATGATGTCGATGCCGGGGTTGTTGCCCACGTAGAGGATGCGCTCCGGCGGCAATCCCAGCCGCGAGGCGAGCATCGCGAAGGGCTCCCTGGCGGGCTTGAGGAAGCCCGAGTCCTCCGAACAGAGGGCGCACTCGAAGTGCTTGTCCAGGCCGAGGAGCTTTAGCTTCCTTCGGGGCGGCAGATCGGAGAGGACGGCCAGCCTGAGGCCGCCGGCCGCCAGAGCGTCGAGGGCGGCCTCTAGGCCCCTATACGGGGCGATGTTGGCGAAAAGCTCCTCGATGCCGTGATAGAAGTCGCGCTCGATCATGGCGGCGGCCTCCTCGCTCTCGATGCCAAGGCGCTCGCCTACGAGATTAGCCGCGAGGGAGCGGAAGGCGGGGCCGTCGCTCGGGAGTTTCCCGGCCTTGTCGGCAAGCGCCGCTCGCTTTGCGCCGTCCGCGCCCAGGGCCCTCAGCCTTTGCCGGGCGGCGTTGTTGGCCGCGAGCCTTGCCGCCATGGGCAGCATTCGCGGGAAGGCCAAGAGGTAGAGCCGATAGGCGGGATAGAGAGTCCCGTCGAGGTCGAAGGCTACGGCCGCGCAGCGCATGTCCCGTGTATAGCCGGAAACTCCGGCCTCTGTCCATACTGGTAGAGACAAAGAGAAAGGCAACCACGGAAGCGCGGAGCCCATCCACGGAGATCACGGAGAAGAGCGATTTCAGGGCAAGGGGGAAAACTCCCCCCCCACTCCGATTTCCTCTGCCCCTTTTTCTCCGTGACCTCCGCGCTCTCCGTGGTGAAATGCTCCAACTATCCTTGCGCGCGCTGCTGGTATTTCGTGTGCAAGAGCTCGTGGGAGAGATGGCCCAGGGGCTCGCCGAGGAACTCCTCGTAGAGAGCCTTAACCGCGGGGTTCTCGTGGGACTTTCGCAGGTTCAGCCTGCGGTCCTCGACGTACATCGCCGCGTTGCGCGCCTCGCGCTTGGCCTGGTCGACGCGCACGGGCTGTCCCCCGCCGCCTATGCAGCCGCCGGGGCAGGTCATCACCTCGATGAAGTGATAGGGGCTCTTTCCGGCGACGATCTCGTCGAGGAGGACGCGCGCGTTTTTGAGGGTATGGGCGACCGCGACGCGCACTTGAGTGCCCGCCAGGTCCACCTCGGCCATTTTGATGCCCTCGAGTCCGCGCACGGCCTCGAAATCCAGCGAGGGCAGTGCGGTGCCCGTCACTATCTCGTAGACCGTCCGGAGCGCCGCCTCCATGACGCCGCCGGTGGTGCCGAAGATCGTCGCGGCGCCCGTCGAGCGCCCCAGCGGATCGTCGAACTCCTCCTCGGGGAGGCGCGCGATGTCGATGCCGGCCCTCGTGATCATGCGGGCGAGCTCGCGGGTGGTCAGCGCCCAGTCGACGTCGTAGTAGGGCGCCGTCCCCGATCCCTTGCCGCCGGCCTTCTCCTTCCAGTACTCCCAGGCGCCGCGCATCTCGGGCCGCTTCGCCTCGTGCTTCTTGGCCGTGCAGGGCATGATCGAGGCGACCAGCAAGGCGGAGGGGTCTATGCCCGTCTTCTCGGCGAAGTAGCTCTTGGCGACCGCGCCGAACATCTGCTGGGGCGACTTGCAGGTTGAGAGATGGGGCAGGAGGCTGGGATAGAAGTACTCGATGAAGTTTATCCAGCCAGGCGAGCAGCTGGTGATCATCGGCAGCGTCCCGCCCTTCGTGAGCCGCTGGATGAGCTCGCTTCCCTCCTCCATGATGGTGAGGTCGGCGGTGAACTGGGTGTCGAAGACTTTGTCGAAGCCCAGCCTCCGCAGGGCCGCGACCATCTTGCCGGTGACCAGGCTGCCGGGGGGCATGCCGAGAGCCTCGCCGAGGGAGGCGCGGATGGCCGGGGCCGTCTGGACCGCGACGGTCTTGGTGGAGTCCGCCAGCGAGCGCCAGACCTCCTCGGTGTCGTCGCGCTCGGTGATCGCGCCCGTCGGGCAGACTACGGAGCACTGGCCGCACTGCACGCAGGGGCTGGCCCCCAGGCCGCCGTCCAGAAAGGTGCCGATGTGGGTTTTGATGCCCCGGCCCGCGAAGGCGATGGCCGAGACGCCTTGGACCTCCGAGCAGACCGCGACGCAGCGGCCGCAGAGGATGCACTTGTCGTTGTCCCGCTCGAGGCCGTCGGTCGACAGGTCGAGCTCGGGCGCGGGCCGCGTCCGTCGGAAGCGCAGGTCCCGGATCCCGAGGGTGCGCGCCATGTCCTGGAGCTCGCAGCTGCCCGAGCGCGGGCAGGTGAGGCATTCCGCGGGGTGGTTGGCTAGGAGAAGCTCGACCGAGTTGCGGCGGGCGCGCATCACCCGCGGGCTCGCGGTGCTCACTTTCATCCCGTCGGTAGCCTTGCCTACGCAGGCGCGGACGAGGGACTTCGCGCCCTCGACCTCGACGACGCAGACTCCGCAGGACGCGTTGGTCGAAACTCCCTCGAGGTGGCAGAGGGTCGGGACTTTCGCTCCCGCCGCGGCGCAGGCGTCCAGGAGGCGCGAGCCCGCCTCGACGAGCGCGGATGCCCCGTCGACGGTGACCGTGATCATCTTCTCGCTCATGACGACCTCCCCTTGCGGGCCTTGGCGCCCGTGGCCGGCTCCTTCCTCGCGGCCGCGGCCTTCTTCTTTTCGGCGGCGGCCGCGCTCTTGGGCGCAGCGCTCTCGGCGATGCCCAGCGGAGGCCTCATGCGCTCGCGAACGTCGCAGCGCAAACAGCGCTCCGCCTCGAAGCGCGCCTGCTCGCCCGTGTAGCCCTGGCTGATCTCGACGAAGTTGCTGCGCCGCTCGGCGGGCGCCAGCCTCTGCGCGCGGTTCATCTTGGCCTTCGCCGGCGAAAGCGGGATTTCCATCGCATAGTCGAACCTGCGGAAGAGGCCCTCGAAGCGGGCCGAGCGGGTCGGGTCGCCGAGCGTAGCGGCGCCCATGAGGACGGCGTCGATCGCCGCCGACGCGGTCTTGGCCTGGCCCATCGCCTCGGCGGCGGTGGCGGGACCCGTGACGGCGTCGCCCGCCGCGAAGAACTTGGGATTGGCCGTGGCGTAGCTGAATGGATCGACGCCCACGCGGCCGTCCCTGGCCAGGGCGGCGCCGACGCCGTCGAGGCCGGAGGCGTCCACGCGCTCGCCGACCGCGATGACCAGAGTGTCGCAGGGAATCTCGTAGCTTTCGCCCGTGGCGACGGGCGAGGGCCTGCCGCTCGAGTCGACGCTGCCGGCCTTCATGCGCATGACCTCGAGCGCCCGAACCGCGCCCGACGAGTCGGGGATGGCCTTGAGCGGCTGCGCCATGCATACGAGGGCCACGCCCTCCTCTAGGGCGCCCTCGAGCTCCTCGATGTTGGCCGGCATATCGCCGCGCGCGCGCCTGTAGACGACGGTCACGTGGGCTCCCGTGCGCAGGGCCGAGCGCGCGACGTCTATCGCGGAGTTGCCGCCTCCGACGACGACGACCTCGCCTCCGATCCCCGCCTTCTTGCCCTCGTTGATGCGCTCAAGGAGCTGGTAGCCAGGCATCACGCCCTTGAGGTCCTCGCCCGGCATACCCAGAGTCATGTCCTTGAGCGCGCCGACGCAGACGAGGACCGCGTCGCTCATCCCTCCCAGCCGCTCCCAGGCGATGTCCCGCCCGACCCGCGTATTGAATACGAAGCGCACGCCGAGCTTGCGGATGAGAGCGACCTCCTTGCGGAGTACCTCCTTGGGCAGGCGATACGCGGGAATGCCCCAGCGCGGGATGCCGCCGGCCTCCTCCTTCTCGTCGTAGACGGTCACCTCGTGCCCGAGGCGGGCGAGGTAGAAGGCCGCCGTCAGCCCGGCCGGGCCGGCGCCGACGATCGAGACCTTCTTGCCCGAGGCCGGGAGCATCTCCTTGATGAGCTTGTTGTAGACCGCCCGCTCGCGGCCCATCTTGTACATCGTGTCGGCGAGGTAGCGGTGGATCTCTCCCTGCGACACCGGCTCGTCGAGCTGGTCGCGCTTGCAGCGCATGCGGCAGTGGAAATGGCAGATGCGGCCTATCGAGCCGGGCAGGGGGTTCTCGCGCAGGGTGAGCTCGAAGGCCTCCTCGATGCGGTTCTCCTTGAGCAGCTGGAGGTAGCCCGGAATGTTCATGTGCATCGGGCAGGAATTCTCGCAGAGCGCCAGGTAGAGGCTGTCGCAGGTGCCGGCCTCGCAGCGCTTCTCGCGGATGTGGCGCGCGTACTCCTCGCCGAAGTACTTGAGCGTCGTGAGCACGGGGTTGGCCGCGGTCATGCCGAGGTTGCAGAGCGAGGCGTCCTTCGCGGTCAGCGCGAGCTCCTTGAGGAGCTCGACGTCCTTCTCGGAGGCCTCTCCGCGGGACACCGACTCGAGGATGCGGAGCATCTGGTTGAGCCCTTCGCGGCAGGGCGTGCACTTGCCGCAGGACTCGCCGGCGGTGAAGCCGATGAAGTAGCGCGCGACGTCGACCATGCAGTTGTCCTGGTCCATCGCGACCATGCCGCCCGAGCCCATGATGGCGCCTATCGCGTCGAGCTCCTCGTAGTCGATCTTCGTCTTGAACAGGCTCGCCGGGATGCAGCCGCCCGAGGGGCCGCCCGACTGGACCGCCTTGATCCTCTTCCTCGGGCCCGCTCCCTCGCCCATGCCGTAGATCACGGCCTCGAGGGGCGTGCCGAGGGGGAGCTCAACGAGCCCCGTGTTGCGGACCTTGCCGACGAGCGAGAATACCTTGGTCCCCGAGCTCGCGGCCGTGCCGAAGAGCGCGAAGTACTCGCCGCCGCGCGCGACGATGAGGGGCACGTTGCACCAGGTCTCGACATTGTTGATGTTGGTGGGCTTGCCCATGAAGCCGCGCTGGGCCGGGAAGGGCGGCCTCGGCATGGGCCTGCCCGCCTTGCCCTCGGCGCTCGCGATCAGGGCGGTCTCCTCGCCGCAGACGAAGGCCCCGGCGCCGCTCACCAGCTCCAGGTCGAAGGAGAAGCCCGTGTCGAGGATGTTCTTGCCGAGGAGGCCCGCGGCGCGCGCCCCGTCGATGGCCTTCCTGAGCCTCTCGATCGCAAGGGGATACTCGGCGCGGACGTAGATGAAGCCCTCGCGGGCGCCCATCGCGTAGGCCCCGATCGTCATGCCCTCGAGGAGCATGTAGGGGTCCGACTCGATCTCGTTGCGGTTCATGTAGGCGCCGGGGTCGCCCTCGTCGGCGTTGCAGGCGACGACCCTGTCGGTCGAGCTCTGGGAGCGCATGATCTCCCATTTCTTGAAGGTGGGGAAGCCGGCGCCACCGCGGCCGCGCAGCTTGGACTTCTTGAGCTCCTCGATGACCATCTCGGGCTTCATCGATGTGAGGGCCTTCACGAGCCCTGAGTAGCCGCCCGCGCCGAGGTATTCCTCGATGCTCTCTGGGTCGATGAGTCCGGCGTCGCGCAGGACCAGTTTCTCCTGGCCCTTGAAGAAGGAAAGCTCGTTCCAGTGGGGAAGGAAGGCATAGCCGGAGCCGAACTCCATGGAGGAGGTGCGGAAGTCCCAGGCCTCGATCTTGGCCGTGGCGGTCTTGGCCAGCTTGTCGAAGGCTTCGTCGTTCGCGAGGCCCTCGATCAGCTTCGGCGCGCGGGAGGCCTTGGCCTCGTTGAAGAGCAGGATGGGCTTGCCTGGGCGATAGGCCATGGCGAGGGGCTCGGCGGCGCAGAAGCCGAAGCAGCCAACCCGGCGCACTCGGACGTCGGCGCGCCGTTCGGCGGCCGCCTTTTCGAGGGCCTGGCGCAGCTCCTCGGCGCCGTTGCCGATGCCGCAGGTCCCGAGGCCTACGGAGACGAAAGGCGTGGACGGCCTGATCCTGTCCAGCCCGGCCTGGCGCATAGCGCCGAGGTCCCTGGTCGCGGCGCTCATTTAGCACCTCCCTTGCGAAGCTTGTCCAGCATGGAGACCAGCCTGCCCACCGTCATGCGCGAGCTGATCTCGCCGTCGATCTGGACGACGGGGGCGAGGGCGCACTGGCCGAAGCAGGCCACTGTCCGGACCGAGGCGAAGTTGTCCGCGGTCGTGACCGAGTTGGCCTCGTCCTCGCGGAAGCCCTCGATGCCCAGGCGCTTGAGGGCCGCCTCCAGAAGCTCGAGGGAGCCGCGGGTATGGCAGGCGGTGCCGCGGCATACCACTATGGAATGGAGTCCCTGGGGCTTCAGATTGAAAAATGAATAGAAGGTGGCGACCGAGTAGACCTGCGAGAGGGGGATCTGCATGCTCTCGGATATGAAGCGCAGGGTGGATTCGGGCAGATATTTGAAGCGCTCGAGGCCCTGGGCCTCTTCCAGAACGCCCAGCAGAGCTCCTGGCTTTCCTTTAAAGCGTTCAATGAGCTCCGTGAGCTGGCTTTCCCTGGATCGTTCCTGGGTCTTGCGCGCGAGTGCGGCGTTCGATGGCATGGGACCTCCTTGCCTTACTAGCAGATTCCTCCCGACATCGTTTCGAGGGTAATTATCCTTCACTCTCGCTCGTTGTCAAGAAAAATATATCGATTGTTATATACCGATTTTGTAAAATAGTACTAAACATAAAAAAGTGTATTTTATTAGGTATTTATTTATCTATATGTGAGGAATTACATGTATATTCTTTTGCTAAATAGATTAACAAACAAATGAACGGCCTATTCCTGATTAATATTCTACTACATAGTGAAAATAAAGCCCGCACAGGAACTGGAGCGTTCCCGGACGGGCATATATCGAAAAGCTCCGCCCACGGGCGGAGAGCGATCCGCTAGTGTGCTTCTTCGAAGCTCACAGCGATGAGGTCCTCTCTCGGATCAGCGGTGCTTAGGATTGTCCGGTACATCGTGGTGCACATAGTCTCGGTTTCCTGCCTCTCTCTGAGGCGCTCGAGAGCCCGCGCCGCGATAGCCTCACGCCTGAGTCTTTCTTCCTGGACCGTCATACGCTCTTCGCCATTGGGCTTATACATAGCTCCTCCCTGTTCGATTTTTCTCCCGCATAGCCAATCGGGCCGCGGTCCGTGTCCGGGCGCCTTCCACCCGGGTCGACGATCGCGCGCACGCGACTTCCACCGCGCTCGAATGCGAGCTCCTCCGAAAGCTCGTGCGCGAGGACCAGGCCTCGCTGTGTAAGGGTTTGAGGGTTCTCGGGCAGGCCGAGGATGAGTGACTCGTAGTCGAAGCCCTCGCCCTCGTCGTCTATCTGCACCTCAAAGAAAGAGCCTCTGCGCGCCACGCGGACCAGCGCCATGCGCGAAGAGTCTGAGCCGTTTCCATG
>Ga0181529_10006428_pt1 | contig 11952 bp, 12 predicted proteins | sample PEATcosm2014_Bin_36_FD_119763 | JGI IMG/M metagenome (GOLD analysis project Ga0181529, IMG submission 119763) | Peatland microbial communities from MTU Mesocosm Facility, Houghton, MI, USA - PEATcosm2014_Bin10_30_metaG | ecosystem: Environmental > Terrestrial > Soil > Wetlands > Peat | place... | reverse complement strand
GGATTATGCACTTCACAAACAGGGCATTTGTTTTATCCGCAGATGACGCGGATTACGCGGATAAAAATCAAGAAAATCTGCGTTCATCTGTGAAATCTGCGGATTCAAAGCACAAAAGTTTGTCATCTGCATAATCCCGGCGCAAACGGCAAATATGCCGCGCACACGTCGCTGCGTTAAAAGCCCATCAACACGGCTTCGGAAATGAGACCTGTTGGCACACTTTATTGTGGGATTATGTAGATGACGGAAGTCTGAGGTAGGGACAGCGCGCTGCGCTGTCCCCGTCGCCGAGCGTAGCGTCAGGCGACGGAATAAACAGTGGGTTTGTCACGTTCGTTCCGTCCATCCGGACGGGGACGCCGCAGCGCGGCATCCCTACCATTGCAACTTCCGTCAAAGGCATAATCCCTCTTTCTTGATACATTGGCCTCATTTCCATGACCAAAGACGAGGTTTCTTTGACCATATAAAACATTTCTTTGGGTATGGAAATGATTTCCTTGGTCATTGAAACGGTTTCAAGGGTCATGAAAATCATTTTTACGGTCATGGAAATGGTTTCCATGGTCGTGGAAAACTTTTTTATGGTCATCAGAACCATTTCTTTGGTCATGGAAATCATTTCTATGGTTAAGGAAATGTTTTCCTTGGTCATAGAAAACTATTTTATGGTCATGGAAATAGTTTCCTTGGTCATGGAAATGGCCGGTTTGAACCGTTTTTTGGGAATTTGGATCAATAATTGCCACTTTTGGGGTTAATTGGGCCAGCTTCAGGCATCCGGCACGGTTTCGACTCGATGTTAATCCAAGTTTTCGGAAACAGACCGGTGCGATTTGGGGCTGGGAGATTTTCAGCGTCAGATTGACCCAGCCATTACGGGTTAGAAGATGGATTCTTAACCACCACTTGTCGCGCCGAAGTCTGACGAAGGCGGAAGACACGAAGACACCGAGTTTCCGGCTTTGGGGATGACGGCGGAGTGTGGCCGTCCCCGGCCGCTGCCATGTCCTGACTGCTGTGCGCCACGGTCAATCCGATGACGGCATCCTCGGCCACGTTGCTGCGCCCGGGGACGGGCGCGCTCCGGCAGAGGGAACAGCGATTGCGCGTTTCTGGTTTTGCGCGGTCCAAAGTTGATGTTGCCGTCAAAAAGTTCTCGACTTGGTTTTGAATTGGGCATGTTCGGCTGGCGGTTGACAAATCCAGTCTCGCGAATTTTCAGAAAGACGGCGGACGATTCTCCCTCTCCTCGGAGGAGAGGGCCGGGGTGAGGCGGTCGTTCAATCTAACTTTTCTTTCCGTCTTTCATCGTTCTCGTGTATTCAGGCAGCGGATGCGGCGCACGGGCCTGCAATTCATTAAAAATTGTGTCACGGATGTTTTGCGCGTTGCGTCGCAAATGCGAATTCCAGAACCGCAGCGTCTTGATGCCGAGCGATTGCAGGAACTTTTCCCGGTCCACATCATGTTTGCGCTGGTCGGGAAAACCGTGCTGACTGCCATCCAATTCCACATTCAATTCTGCTTCCTCGCAAAAGAAATCCAGATAATAAATGCCGACAGGATGCTGGCGGCGAAATTTGTAATTGCTGAACCGCCGGTCACGCAGCCAGCGCCACACGAGCTTTTCCGCCCATGTTTCTTTTTTGCGAAGGTTGCGGGCAAGTGCAATGTCGGCCATGAACGGAGTGTAAAAGAAAACCGGCGGATGTAAAAGCCCCTCCGTGGGAAGATGGTTTGGGTGTCCAATCAAATTCCCTCGCCCGTCAGATGGGAATGGGTGGTCGCAGGCCGGGTGAGGGAATGATTTGTGTTTTAACGCCCGCCCTCACCCTGACCCTCTCCCCCGGGGAGAGGGAACAGCGATTGCGCGTTTCTGGCTTTGCGCGGATCAAAGTTGATGTTGCCGTCAAAAAGTTCTCGACCCGGTTTTGAATTGGGCGTGTTCAGCCATCACAGCCCCGTCAGCGATATATTTGTAGAACCCGATTAAAAAAGAAATTCCAGCTCCGTTCAGGAGCGACATGGTGGCCGTCCGCAGGGATATGCCGCCCCGACGGGGCTTGGGGTTTGGTGGATTTTGGTTCTACAAAGATTCCGCGCCGACGGCGCTCTGCGGGTGAAACGGATTTTCAGACACACCTGTCGCGCCGAAGTCTGACGAAGGCGGAAGACACGAAGACACCGAGTTTCCGGCTTTGGGAATGACGGCGGAGTGTGGCCGTCCCCGGCCGCTGCCATGTCCTGACTGCTGTGCGCCACGGTCAATCCGATGACGGCTTCTCCGGCCACGTTGCTGCGCCCGGGGACGGGCGCGCTCCGGCAAAGCGCAAACGTCGCGCAGGCGTTTGGCCACGACACGACAGCCTTCGCCAAAAATAGCCCAGCCGTGCTTGGTGGTAAAAATGCCGTCAAAAAGTTCTCGACTCGGTTTTGAATTGGGCGTATAAAAAATGATAGTTGGAAAACTTGGGTTTCAAAATGCCAAGGATGTTTCGGTTATTTGATTCTTCGGTTCTCCATCCGTTGACAATCCCAATGTGCCTGGGGCCAATAAACTTAAAATCTTATGAAAACCAAACTGAAACTGTTCGCGTTTATTATATTCGCGCTGGCCGCCGCGCTGCGGGTTGAGGCGCAAAAAGAATCCATTTACAACTTTCCTGGCGGCACTGCGGGTGGCGCGTATCCTCTCGGAAACCTGACGCAAGCATCGAATGGTAAAATTTATGGATCTACATCTTCTGGCGGTAGTTCAGGCAATGGCATTCTGTTCGAACTCACTCCAGGTTATGGAGCAAATCCCATACTTCTTTCGGACATAATTAATTTGCCCCTTGTTCAAGATGGAAATTTAACATCAAGGACGGGTCAAAATGGCGATATCATACTGCAAGGATCATCGCAAAATTACAGCAGTTGTTCGATATTCAACTTAGATGCAACGGTGCAAGCGTTCTTAAATATCTTTACTATACCTCCTCTTGAACCCACAGTGGCAAAAAAGGGAATAAAGCCTGCCGATGTTTTCTCCGGCAGCGTGGAGTATGGCGTGATTCTGTATGGCGGCGCGAACGAGGAGGGCATTGTGTATCAGGTCAACACCAACGGCACTGGCTATGTGGTGCTCCAGGATTTTACCAATGCAACCGTCGAAGGCCAGAATCCGACGCTTGGCCTCGTCCTGACCAACACTCCGGGGGTTGGCGATACGCTGTATGGAACAACATCGTATGGCGGCGTTAATAACAGCGGCACGGTGTATGTGCTCTACCCTGCTTTCGTTCCATACGGGATCGGTGACACTGTGCTTCACAATTTCAGCAGCTTTCCTGGCGAGGCAAATCCAAATGGCGGCTTGATCCTGTCCGGCAACACCCTCTTTGGAACAACGATGAATGGCGGCGGGGTAATCGGGTCTTATGGCAACGGCGTGGTGTTTTCTGTGGACACCAGCGGGAACAATTACAACGTGCTTCACGTTTTCAAGGGCACCGATGGCACTGCTCCAAATGGAAATCTAATCCTGTCCGGCAGCACGCTCTATGGAACGGCGAACAGCGGCGGAAACAAAGGTTTCGGGGCAACGCCGGGCGGCGGCACGGTGTTTTCCATCAACACCAACGGCAGTAATTTCACCGTGCTGTATAATTTTTCGCCTTTGGCGGCCACCAACAGTTCGGGAATCTACACCAACAGCGATGGGGCAAATCCGAACGGAGGCATGGTGCTGGACGGCTACGATCTGTTGGGAACGGCCCAACACGGCGGCACGAATGGTTATGGGACGGTGTTTGAAATTATTCTCCAATCGCCGCCCTCCCTGAACATTGCGCCGTCGGGCGGCAGCTTCAAAATCTCATGGCCGTCGTCCGCCACGAACTTTGTGTTGCAGCAGAATGCAAATCTGGCCACGACGAACTGGTCAACGAACAGCCTCGCCGTTTCCAACGACGGCACAAATAAAAGCGTCATCATCATTTCCGCTGCGGGAAACGCCTTCTTCCGGCTTTTGAATACCAATGGCCCGTAGCAGCGCAGCGGCGCGCATTCCATTTTTTGTGACAATCTCTGGTGTCTGACGTTGCCTCGATTTTGTGTCGTGTTAATTTATGCCGGAAGCAATGAACCTTAAACGCTACTTCACCATCTACGCCGCGCTGTGGAAGAATTCCGTGGCGCGGGAGATGTCGTTCAAGGGCTATTTTATTCTCTGGATCGTCGTGGAGCTGCTCTGGTTTGGGTTGCAACTGGCCTTTGTCTCGGTCATCTATTCGCAGACCAATTCCATCGGTTCGTGGACGAAATGGCAGATGGTGCTGCTGGTGGGCGCGAGCAATTTCATCCAGCAGGTCTATCAGGCGTTTTTCCTGACGAACTGCACGAATCTCTCGGAACTCGTGCGCACGGGCAAGATGGATTTCCTGCTGGCGCTGCCCGTCAACACGCGCTTCATCGTCTCCACGCGGCAGGTGGACCTGGGCGCGTTCGTGAACGCGGCCTTCGCGGTGTGCGTGATGGTCTTGTCGGCGGCCAAACTGCATCTGCATCCGTCGGCGGGGCAACTGGCGGGGTTCACGGCGTTGTGCGTGGCGGGGATCACGATCCATTACTCGCTGATGTTCATGCTCGGCTCGATCAGCTTCTGGACGGTGCGGGCGCAGGGCATCGTGTGGGGCTATTACAACCTGTTCAACATCGCGCGGATGCCGGACGAGGTGTTCAAGGGTGCGTTCAAGGCGGTGTTCACGTTCGCGCTGCCCATCCTGCTGGTGTCCAACGTGCCGGTGCGCGTGCTGGCGGACACGCTGACATCGCCGCTGTGGTGGGTGCTGCTGCTGGGGCTGGGCGTGGTGTGGATGGCGATCTCGGAATGGTTCTGGCGCTTCTCGCTGAGCCGTTACTCGAGCGCGAGTTCGTGAAATTATCAAGGCGGCGCGGCTGCTGGCATGGCGGCATTTTCCTTTGCGGCCAGCACCATTTTATTAAATTCATCCTGACCGCCGAAGTAGGCGTAATTTACCGGCTCCAGTTTTTGGATCAACCCGTTGAAGACATCCCATTGTTCGGCGCGATAGGCATACAATGCGTATGCGTAATAATAGCCGACGGCCTCAGGATTGAGTTCGAAGAATTTGTCGTAGGCGGATTTGATGTCGGCCCAGACTTGAGGTTGTTTCCAGTAATTGGTGCGTTCGGACGGGTCGGCATATTCGTTGCAGATGTTGTAGTGGGCGTCAACCAGGATGAGCGGGACACGTCCGCCCCAATTCGGGCTTGCCACACATTCGCGGCCAAAATCCAGCATGTCAGCGGCCGAGCCATACCATTTGGGTTCCAGGTAATAAAGTTTTGAAGAACAGGCATCGTAATTGTTTGGATCCAGTTCCATCGCCCGGCCAAACCACAATTCCATCTGGTCGCGGCCCTGTCCCTGTCCCAAATCAACTGTCATCATTTCAATCGGTATGCGCGGATCCTTTGGATTTAATTTCCAGGCTTTGTTGAGGGATTCAGCGGCGGAGGCAAGGTCTGCCCGGAATGCCTTCCATTGGTCGTCTGTGACCGTGTTGGCATAGCCGCTGCCACGGGCAAACCATGCCAGGTCAATTTGCGCCAGCCCCTCCAAAAGCCAGGAATCGGACTCGTCGGGCCGTTTCAGTATGAATGATTTTTGAATTCTGCTGTAACAATCCTTGTATTGGGACTCGTTCTGCTTGAGGGCGGCCAGCATGTCGCGGCAGGCATCATATGCCTCGCCTGCCGGCATCTGTTTTTCGTCAAGGGCGTTTATAAGATTCGTGACGGCCAGGTGACGATATTGATGAACTTCAGGGGGAGTTTCCCGGATGTTCCCGGCGGCGAACTTCAACTGTTCGGCGGTGCGCAATGCCGCATAGAATTTCCGAATGTTTGGATAAGAACTGTGCTGCATGTCATCCGCCATGCTGCGAAATGCGTCGGCAAAGTCCTGCGGGCTGTTGGTCTGGCTCATGCAGAAACGGATATACAAATAGCGGATCAGCGGATCGTCGCAGCCGACCTGAACCGCCGCATCGCAATTGGTGCGGATGATGGTCGTCCAGTCCTCATCCGCCGAAAGCGTGTAAGCGCGGGATGCCGCGAATTCTGCGAGCGCATTCGTGGCGGCCTCATCCCATTTGGGATCGGTGTTCCCAATGTTCTGATAGGCTCCGACGGTGGTTTTCAAATTCCAGGCCAGCCGGGATTGCCTGGTCTCCGGTGGAGAATTTTTCCTGCCGCATGAAGCAAGCGCAAAAGACACGGCAACAAGCAATCCAAGCCATGTTAAATCCCGCCATTTTGTAACCATCATGCGTTTGATATAAAAAGAAACGGGCGCCTTGACAAGCGCTCAAAATAAAATTGTCTTCGCATCCGCCAGTTTATATTCTCGGCGCATGAAACGATCTCCCCTGCCCTGTTTGCTCGCCGTCGCGCTGGCTGCTCTTCTAACGACAACGGAATCGTTCGCCCAGGCCACCACCGCCGCCACCACAAATGCGGCGGTGTCAAACTCGGCCACCAATCCCGTCCCGCGCGACCCAGGCTGGGTCAAACGGCATGAAGGTTTTGTCGCGCAGGCGAAACAGGGCGGCATTGATGTCCTGTTCATGGGCGATTCCATCACGGATTTCTGGCGCAGCCGCGGCTCGAATGTCTGGAACCAATATTATGCGCCGATGCACGCGGCGAACTTCGGCATCAGCGGCGACCGCACGCAGCACGTCCTCTGGCGCATGGACAACGGCGAACTCGACGGCATCCATCCCAAGGTCGTCGTGCTGATGATCGGCACGAACAACACCGGCAAGGAGCGTGACAAGAAAACTCCGCGCAACACGCCGGCACAGGTCATCGAAGGCGTCACCGCCGTCGTCAATGACATCCGCACGCGGTTGCCGGACAGCAAGATTCTGTTGCTGGCCATTTTCCCGCGCGGCGACGGCGGACCGGAACAGCAGGCGCAGATCAATGAAATCAATCCCGCCATCGCCAGGCTGGACGACGGGAAGATGGTGAAGTTCCTGGACATCGGCGCGAAGTTCCTGGACGCCGACGGCACGCTGCCCACCAGCATCATGCCGGATTTGCTGCACCCGAACGCGCAAGGCTACCAGATCTGGGCGGACGCGATGAACCCGACGCTTGAAGCGATGTTGAAGTAAGAGGCGGCATTTAGGGCGATTTCAATAAAGCTGCGCCCGACAAGCTGGAGTGGGTTGATTGGCTGGCGCGCCAGCGTCTTGGAGTGCGGCAGCCCGCTGCCGCTATTGCATCGCCAGTTCTGCCGGGGAAAAGCGGCAGGGGCTGCCGCACTCCAAAACCTCGCGGAACTTTTCAGGCGCGCTGGCAACGGCCACAGTTTGAGACCTCTGCAAAAGGTGTGGCGTCGAGGCTGCGCCTCGACTTGATTCATATCAATTCCAATGTTTCCAGCCACAGGCCGGACTCTACACCGCGCTTCGCGCGGCTTTTGCAGAGGTCTCGGTTTTATTCAAACCGCCATAGGCGCCCGATTTCTACTTTTTTGCAAGGGCCGACGCCACGGCGGCTTCCAAGGCCGGGCCGCGCAGATTTTCGGCGATGATTTTGCCGTCGCCGTCCAGCAGATAGGTTGTCGGCGCGGCTTCCACGCCGTATTTCATGGCCAGCTTGTTGTCCCATTTTTTCCCGTCAAAAAACTGCGGCCATGCCATCCCCTTGTCCTTGATGAAGTTTTCGAGCGTCGTCTGGTCTTCATCCAGGCTCACGCCGATGATTTCAAATCCCTTGCCGTGATATTTTTCATAAACCTCCAGCGTGTTGGGCAATTCGATGAGGCAAACCGGACACCACGTCGCCCAGAAATCCACCAGCACCACCCTGCCCTTGTCATTGGCGACGGACAGCGACCGGCCTGACAAATCCTTTTCGTTGAAGTCGGGAAATTTTGCGCCCACGACGAGCGTGTTGCGGATCTTCTCCGCCTCGATTGGCCGTTTCAAATCCTCAAGGATGGAGTCCACCCTTTGGCCGGTCGGGGTTTGAGGCATGTCGCGCTTGATCTGCTGGAACGCCTCCGCCGCCTTCAGAGGGTCGCCGCCGGGCGCGTTGATGACTTCCAGATACAGCTTGGCCTTCATCATCATTATATCCGCCACATCCTCCGTTTTCTGGTCTTTGTATCTGGCGTATAAGGTGTCAAACGTCTTCAACTCGTCCGCGTAATCCTTCTCCGTCGTCGCGCCCTGTTGAATCTTCGCGTTGACGCGGGTGACCAATGCGTTGAGGCCGGCAATGACGGCGTTCGTCCCGTCGGCAAATCCGCTTCGGCCGCACAACAAAAGCGCAGCAAACAGCGGGAACAATAAAATTTTCTTCATGGCAAATATAAATCGAGACAGCCGTACAAAATATCACGGAACTGACTTACTGCAAACGGCTGCCTACTTGGCGTCCTGATCGTCCTGATCGTCCGGGGCCGGGGTTTCCTTGCGGGTCTTGGACTTGGAACGTTTCTCCTTGGTCGGGGCAATCTTGATGTTCACGTTGTCCATCACCAGGTTGTTCACGCCTTTGATGCTCACGTCAGGGGTTTTCAGCGTGAGGTTGATGTCCTTGAACGTGAGTCCCGTCACCGTGCTCTTCTTCGGGCCGTCCACCACGCCGAATTTTTGCAGGTTGCCGCTGATGTTTTCCAGCGTGATGTTCGTCGCCAACTGGCTGGGCGCGGGCTTGCCCTTCAAGTCAAAGTATTGCGACCAGCCCTCGATGGAAACCATCTGCGCGTGCGTGTTGTCCACGGTGATGTTCCGGGCGGTGATGTCCTCGTAATGCTGCTCCGTGTCGGTGCGGAGCTTGAGCTTGAGGACGCAGTTCACATTTGTCCCCGCCGGCGCGAGCTTGCAATCCTCGATCACCACATCCCGCACCAGCGTCGCCTCGCTGCCGAGCGTCAGCGCCGAATTGCCCATGCCGAATGTGCAGCCGGAAATGCGGATATGCTCGTCCGGCGGAATCGTCTTGTCGTCCCACGCGGAAGTCCCCTTGTTGCCCTTGAGCGCGATGTTGTCGTCGTCCACGGAAATGTAGCAGCCACGGATGGTCACGTCCTGGCAACTGTCCACGTCAATGCCGTCCGTGCTGGGCGAATGATACGGCGTGCGGATGTCCACGTTCTCAACCGTCACGTCCGAGCAGCGGAAAATGTGCAGGTTCCAGAAACCGGATTGCCGCAGAAAAATTCCGCTGATCTGAACATCCTTGGAGTCGGCGATGAAAATGTTGCGCGGGCGCGGCACGTCGAGGTTCTTCGTCGGCGAGACGACGATGCCGTGCTTGCCCAGATTTTTCGGCACCTTGTCCCTGGCGACGCTTTTCCAGAACGCATCCCAATACGGCTTGCCGCCGCCCTGGATGGTGCCTTCCCCGGTGATGCGCAGATGATCCGCGTTCGTGGCGTTGACCAGCGCCGGGATCCACACCTGGAAATGCCCCTCGATGCGCGTCATCCTCTTCGGATAATCCGCGATGTTCGTCGAACCTTGCAGCACCGCGCCCTTGTCCAGATGCAGGTTCACGCCGGGCTTGAGGAAGATGGCGCCCGACAGAAATTCGCCCTGCGGGATCACCAGCGTCCCGCCGCCGTCCGCAGCCAGCCGGTCAACCGCCTGCTGGATGGCCGCCGTGTCGAGCGTCTTGCCGTCGCCCACCGCGCCCGCCGCCGTGACCGACAACTGTTCGTCCGCCGCCCGCGCGTTGGAAATGAGCATGGCAATCAATGCCGGGAGAATGAAACGGCGGGAAAGCCGTTGCGGAAAAGACTTGAATTCAATGGACATCCGGTTGTTATACACGTTTGACAAATTTTGCAAAGCGCAAACGATTGAGACAACGTCATTGCGCCATCTTGTCATCGTAGTCCAGCAACCGCGCGAAGTAAAAACAGGCGGAGGCGATGCCTGCCGAAAGGACGATGATGATGACGGCCTGTGTGCCGGGCTGTTTCAGGTCATCCGACCAGTCCTCGATTAGTTCGCCCTGCTTGCCGTAAAGAATGGCCATCTGCCGCTCCACGGGCTTGTTGTATCCCGCCATTGATAGGTCGCCGGACACATCCGCCGAACGTGTCCAATAAACAATTCCAGCGCCGGCGATTCCCATCACCAGCACGATGAGGCCGATGACCCGGAGCTTTCGCGCCCTCCGTCCGGCTGATGAAACCGGGGCCGGTGATTTGTCGTTCTCGATCATGCGCCTGAAGTTAGCACGCGCAGGGAGGATTAACAGGCCGGACGGGAAAAATCATCACTGGCCAACCTGATGGTCCGTATCGCCGGGATGTTCCCCGTGATCCACGCCTGCCGGCTGGCTGTCATGATGTTCGTCCACTGGGCGGCGATCATCCGAATGATCGCGGTTTCCGGGGAAAACGCAGCCGGTGATGGGGAGCAAGGCGATGCCGGTTAAAATGGAATGAATCAATTTCATGGTTTGTATGGTTCAACATGCTTTTGCCGCGCCGGAGGGGCGCGACCCTTGCACGAAACATTCCCCATCATGAATGCGGCCGCCATGGGGTGTTCACCCCACCGAAGGTTTTGGAAATTGCAATCAGATGAAGCGTGACTCCGGCAACGCGCTCAAGCCTGCTTCGCCCGCTTGACGGGCTTTTTGGAATTGGCGGCGATGGTGATGGCACGCCGCGCCCACCCGACCAGTTCCGGGGCGTTTTCCAGCACGTCCGGCGGCACCTCGTGATAGGACATCGTCAGCACTCTGCCCCGCGACTCATAGGTGAACGGCCCCATGCCGCGCGACGTGTAATCCGCCGCGCTCGCCGCGTCCGTTTTGAAGAACAGCCGCCCCTCGTCGAGGATCGCAAAGAAGTTTTCTCCCGAATAAAGGCCGTGCGCTCCGAACATCGCCTTCGCCCGCACGTCCGGCAGCGCGCCCAACTGGTCGAGCACAAATTCCTTGAACGAGTCATCGGGCATTGCTTCAATCTTCCGGCGTTTCAAGTCTGCTTGGGTTTGGTTTCGTCGAGTTCCTTGACCATCTTGTCCATGGCTTCGGGGGAAATGCCATGAGAAACCTTGATCTGCAAATGGTTCTTCAGGAACTCCTCCAATGTCATCCATTTGCCCTCGATGCGGATGCGTTGCGACCACGCGCAAACCACCTGCAACTGGCCGTGCAGCTTTTCGATTTCCGCCGTTGACTGACGGAGGCCGGCAAGCGCCCTTTCCAGTTCCTGCCGGGCGCGGGCCTGTTCCTTCAGGTTGCACCGCAGCCTTTGCACGACCAGCCCGAGGATCACAAAACAACTGAACTTGATGCACATGTTCCAATACCAATAAAACTTGCTGGAATAGGGATGGTCCACAGAGATGTCTATAAACCCCCAGGTCAGCGCACAGAGCAATGCCAGCACCAGGACATCGCGACGGCGCAGTTGCCAGGCGCAGATTGAGACGGGGATGAAATAGAAGACATCCATATACAGCTCGTAGCCGGTGATGTAATCAACAAAACCCACCACGACCAGGCTGGCAAGGCTGGCTGCAAAGAACCGGATGTCCGTTAAATTGTCAGGTTTGTCCATGATCGGCTGATTCGTTGCATCATCAACCGCCCGGATTTTCCGCACCTTCATTTCGGAAATCTTACGATGCCATCCTGCGAATCAAAACGAGCTTGTCGGACGCTGTTTCTTTAGCAAGAGCAAAGCAGTGAAGTTATTCATAAGCCTGTCCCCCGCACAATTCCGGCAACGCGCCCAGTTGTAGAGTCGGGCCTGTGGCTCGGCCTGAACGCCAGAAACTGGCCGCTCTTCAAGTCCGAATATCCACGATGTCGCCGACATTTTTACGGGACAGTTTTCACCGGCAGGCTCATGGCCTGTGTGTAAGCCGCCGGATTTTCGGTGATGATGCGGATGTT
>Ga0181529_10006427_pt1 | contig 11953 bp, 10 predicted proteins | sample PEATcosm2014_Bin_36_FD_119763 | JGI IMG/M metagenome (GOLD analysis project Ga0181529, IMG submission 119763) | Peatland microbial communities from MTU Mesocosm Facility, Houghton, MI, USA - PEATcosm2014_Bin10_30_metaG | ecosystem: Environmental > Terrestrial > Soil > Wetlands > Peat | place... | reverse complement strand
TTCGTGTGACCGTTTACGAATGTAATGGTTTGGGTTTAGGCCTCTACACCAGAACGCGTTCTCCCATGGACAGCGATTCGGGCTTTGCGGCCAGATAGCGGTCGATGGACGCGGCTGCCTTGCGCCCCTCGGCAATCGCCCATACCACCAGCGACTGGCCACGCCGCATGTCGCCAGCGGCGAAGACGCCCTCCACCGAGGTTGCGTAGTTCTCGTCCGCTGCCACATTGCCGCGCTGGTCCAGCTTCAGGCCCAACTGCTCGATCATTCCAGAGCGCACCGGCCCCAGGAAGCCCAGCGCCAGCAGAACCAGATCGACCTCCAGCGTGAACTCCGAACCTGCCACCGGCGTAAAGCTCGGCGGAGGCCCCACGCGCACCGCATGAAGATGCGTAACATGGCCTTGTTTGTCGCCGCTGAAACTCACGCTGTTGATGCCCCAGTCGCGGATTCCGCCCTCTTCGTGGCTGCTCTCGGTGCGCAATTGCAGCGGCCACATCGGCCACGGCGTTGACGCCGCGCGCTGGTCCGGCGGTTTGGGCATGATCTCGAACTGGTGTACGCTCTTCGCGCCCTGCCGAAGACTGGTCCCCAGGCAGTCTGCGCCGGTATCGCCACCGCCCAGGATCACCACCCGCTTGCCCTCCGCCAGAATATCCAGCGAAGCATCCAGTACATCGCCCTCGCAGCGCTTGTTCTGCTGCGGCAGGAACTCCATGGCAAAGTGGATCCCCTTCAGTTCCCGGCCAGGGATTGCCAGGTCGCGCGGATGCTCCGAACCGCCCGCCAGTAGTACGGCATCGAAGTCGTCCACCAACGATTCCACCGGAATATTCACGCCCACATGCGCGTTGGGCACAAACGTCACCCCCTCTGAGCGCATCTGATCCAGACGCCGCTCCAGAATGCGTTTCTCCATCTTGAAGTTGGGGATTCCATAGCGCATCAGCCCGCCGATGCGGTCGTTCTTCTCATACACCGTCACCGAATGGCCTGCGCGGCGCAACTGCTGGGCCGCCGCCAGTCCCGCAGGTCCGCTACCCACCACCGCCACGCGGTGTCCCGATTCGTGCTCCGGAGGCTCGGGCTGGATCCATCCTTCATCCCACGCGCGGTCCACAATGCTGCGCTCAATCAGCTTGATGGAGACTGCCGGTTCCGTGATGGCCAGCACGCAGGCCGCCTCGCAGGGAGCAGGACAAATGCGCCCCGTGAACTCCGGAAAGTTGTTGGTCGCATGAAGCCGCCGGATCGCATTCGGCCAGCGGGCGTTGTATACCAAGTCGTTCCAGTCCGGGATCAGGTTGTTCAGCGGACATCCCGTATGACAGAAGGGCACGCCGCAGTCCATGCAGCGCGCTCCCTGCTCGCGCTGCTTCGCCTCGCCGAATGGTTCATATATCTCAAACCAGTCTTCCAGCCGATCTTCCACCCTACGCCGCGTCGGCTGTTCCCGCTGAATCTCTAGAAAACCCGTCACCTTACCCATGCTGCACCTGCCCTGTCGCCACCATGGGCGACACATTTGCCGGGGAGATCTTGGCCACCGGCGACACATAGACCGCATCCGCTCGCGCCACCCCCAGGACCCGCTTGTATTCGTGCGGATACACCTTGATGAACCGTGCCTGCGTCGTATCCCAGTGCTCCAGAATCCATGCCGCATGGGGACTGCCCGTCAGGTCGATGTGGCGCTGCATCAGCCCGCGCACCAGCTCCACGTCTTCGCTCGCCAGCAGCGGCTCCAGGTCCACACCCGTCCGGTTGCAGCGGCGCGTGGAGAAGTCGCCCTCATCGTCGTACACATAGGCAATTCCTCCGCTCATGCCGGCGGCAAAGTTGCGCCCCGCCGAGCCAAGCACAACCACAGTGCCTTTGGTCATATACTCGCAGCCATGGTCGCCCACGCCCTCCACCACCGCCGTGGCGCCGGAGTTGCGCACCGCAAACCGCTCTCCCGCGATACCGCTGAAGAACGCCTCGCCCCCGGTCGCGCCATACAGCACCACGTTGCCCACCAGGATGCTCTCTTCGGGCAGGAAGCTCGATGTCTTCGGTGGATACACGATGATGCGCCCGCCGGAGAGTCCCTTGCCCACGTAATCGTTGGAATCGCCCTCCAGTTCCAGCGTGACGCCGGCCGGGACAAACGCTCCAAAGCTCTGTCCAGCCGAGCCCGTGAAGCGGAAGTGGATGGTCTCATCGGGCAGTCCGTCCGCACCGAACCGGCGCGCAATCTCGCCGCCCAGCATGGCCCCCACCGTGCGATGCACGTTGCGAATGGCGAAGCTGGCCCTCACCGGCTTCTTCTCTTCCAGCGCCGGCTTGGCCTGTTCGATCAGCGCATGGTCCAACGCAAATGCAAGCCCGTGGTCCTGATCTTTGGTGCGCCGCCGCCCCACATGCGAGGGCAGCTCCGGCGCGAACAGGATCGACGATAGGTCGATGCCCTTGGCCTTCCAGTGAGCATCGGCCGTCGCCGCATCGATGCGATCCACTCGGCCCACCATCTCATCGAAGGTCCGGAAGCCCAGCTTCGCCATGTGTTGGCGCACCTGCTCGGCCAGGAAGAAAAAGAAGTTGATCACATGCTCCGGCTGTCCCTGGAAGCGCGCGCGCAACACAGGGTCCTGGGTCGCAATGCCCACCGAGCAGGTGTTCAGATGGCACTTGCGCATCATAATGCAGCCCATGGAGATCAGCGGCATGGTGGAGAAGCCGAACTCCTCGGCCCCCAGCAGCGCGGCGATCACCACATCGCGCCCGGTCTGCAGCTTACCGTCCGTCTGCACCTTGATTCTGCTGCGCAGATCGTTCAGCAGCAGCACCTGCTGCGTCTCCGCCAGGCCCAGCTCCCAGGGCAGTCCCGCGTGCTTGATCGAGCTCTGCGGAGATGCGCCCGTGCCGCCGTTGTCGCCGGAGATCAGGACCACGTCGGCGTGCGCCTTGGAGACGCCCGCGGCCACCGTTCCCACTCCCACCTCGGCCACCAGCTTCACCGCGATGCGCGCCTTCGGGTTCACATTCTTCAAGTCGTAGATCAGTTGCGCCAGGTCTTCGATCGAGTAGATGTCATGGTGCGGTGGAGGAGAGATCAACCCTACGCCGGCGATCGAGTAGCGAGTCCGCGCTATGATCTCGTCCACCTTGTGCCCCGGCAACTGTCCGCCTTCGCCCGGCTTGGCGCCCTGCGCCATCTTGATCTGAATCTCGTCCGCGTTCACCAGGTAATGGGCCGTCACACCGAACCGCCCACTCGCCACCTGCTTCACCGCGCTACGCCGCAGGTCCCCGTTGGCGTCGCGTACAAAACGCTCAGGGTCCTCGCCGCCCTCGCCTGTGTTGGACATCCCGCCAATACGGTTCATCGCAATGGCCAGCGTTTCGTGCGCCTCCTTGCTGATGGAGCCATAGCTCATCGCGCCGGTGGTAAAGCGTTTCACAATCTCCTTCGCCGCCTCCACTTCTTCCAGTGGCAGCGGCTCATCCGCATAATTCAACCGCATTAGGCCCCGCAGCGTACACAGGTGCTTGCTCTGCTCGTCGATCAGGTCGGTGTACTCCTGGAAAGTCGTCGGACTGTTCTGTCGCACCGCCTGCTGCAGCTTGCTGATGGTCGCCGGATTCACCATGTGGTACTCGCCGCCCTCGCGGTACTGATACTGCCCGCCCACTACTAGGTCCGTCTCCGACTCGGTCAGCGGTTGGAAGGCGTACGCGTGCTTCATCTGCGCCTCGCGCGCCAGCACATCCAGTCCCACGCCCTCCACCCGCGAGGCGGTCCCGGAGAAGTATGCATCCACCAGGGATTTGTTCAACCCCACCGCCTCGAACACCTGTGCCCCGCGATAGCTTTGCAGCGTGCTGATCCCCATCTTGGAGAAGGTCTTCAGCAGCCCCTTGTTGATCGCCTTAATGAAATTCTTCTCTGCGTACTCGGCGGTAACATCGTCCGCCAGCAGCCCGCGCAGCTTCATGTCGCGCAACGTCTCGAACGCCAGGTACGGGTTGATTGCGCTTGCCCCATAACCGATCAACAGCGCAAAGTGCATCACCTCGCGCGGCTCTCCGCTCTCGATAATCAACGCCACCTGGGTGCGCGTCTTGTCCCGCACAAGCCGATGATGCACCGCCGCCATCGCAAGCAGGCTGGGAATCGGCGCCATCGTCTCGTTCACTCCGCGGTCCGACAGGATCAACAAGGAGTAGCCGGAGGCCACCGCGTACGCCGCGCGTTCGCTCAGGTCGTCCAGCGCATGCTTCAGACCCACCTCCCCATCGGCCGCGCGAAACAAGGTCGGCAAAGTGGTCGCCAGCAGATCGCCCGATGAGATGTGGCGCAGCTTCTCCAGATCGCGATTGGTCAGGATCGGGTGCGGAATCTTCAGCGTGTGGCAGTTCTCCGGGGCCTCGTTCAGAATGTTGCGCTCCGTCCCGATGTAGCTGATCAACGACATCACCAACTCTTCGCGGATTGGGTCGATCGGCGGATTGGTCACCTGCGCGAATAGTTGCTTAAAGTAACTGAACAACTGCTGCGGCCGGTCGGAGAGGCAAGCCAGGGGAGTGTCCGCTCCCATCGATCCGATCGGCTCCTCGCCCTTCGACCCCATGGGGTTCAACAGAATTCGCAGGTCCTCTTCGCTGTATCCGCAGGCGCGCTGGCGGCGTAGCAGGGTCTCCGGGTCCGATGTGATCACACGCCATGGCTCCGGCAGGTCGTCCAGCAGTACCTGCTGCTCCTTCAGCCACTCCGCGTAGGGCTGGCGCCCAGCCAGCGATTTTTTAATCTCTTCGTCCGAGATAATGCGATGCTCCACCGTGTCTACCAGGAACATCCGCCCCGGCTGCAACCGGCCCTTCTTGCGCACATCCTCTGGTGGCACCTCGATGACGCCCGCCTCCGATGCCAGCACCACCAAATCGTCCTTGGTCACAATGTACCGCCCAGGCCGCAAACCGTTGCGGTCTAGCGTCGCTCCTACAACGCGCCCGTCGGTGAAGCACACCGACGCCGGCCCGTCCCACGGCTCCATCAACGACGCGTGGTACTCGTAGAATGCGCGTTTCTTTGGGTCCATATCCGGATTGCCCGCCCACGCTTCGGGAATCAGCATGGCCATCACATGCGGCAGCGATCGGCCCGACTGGTAGAGGAACTCCACCGCGTTGTCGATCGACGCAGAATCGCTGCCACCCGGCACAATCACCGGGTACAGCTTGTCGATCTTGCCGTCGTAGAGTGGGCTATCCAGCACCGACTGGCGGGCATTCATCCAGCTCACATTGCCGCGAATGGTGTTAATCTCCCCGTTGTGCGCCATGTAGCGGTATGGGTGCGCCAGCTTCCAACTGGGGAACGTGTTGGTCGAGAAACGTTGGTGTACCAGGCACAAGGCGCTCGCCACCAGCGGATTGGCCAGCTCGTAGTAAAACTTCTCAATCTGCGGCGCCAGCATCAGGCCTTTGTAGACGATCGTGCGGCAGGAGAGCGAAGGAATGTAAAAGTCCTCTTTGTGCTCGATCTCCGACTGCGCAATCTCATTCTCCGTCCGCCGGCGCACCAGATACAGCAGGCGCTCGAAGGCGTCCTCCTCCATCCCCTCGGGAGCGCCCATGAACATCTGCTCGATGTACGGCTGCGTGGCGCGAGCCTCGCGGCCAATCAGATCGCCATTCACCGGAGTATCGCGCCAGCCCAATACGCTCAGGCCCTCGGATTGCGCAATCCGTTCCAGCACGCCTTCGCACTGTAGCCGGCTGTGCTTGTCCACCGGCAGAAACACCATGGCCACACCATAACTTCCGCGCTCGCCCAACTGCATCCCCAGCTTGCCGCACTCCTGCTGGAAGAACGCGTGCGGAATCTGGATCAGGATTCCCGCGCCATCACCCGTCTCCGGATCGCATCCCGCCGCGCCGCGATGCGTCAGGTTGATCAGGACCTCAAGCCCCTTGCGGATGATCTCGTGGCTCTGCTCTCCGCGTATGCTCGCTACCAGCCCCATGCCGCAGGCATCGTGCTCATTGCGCGGATGATACAGCCCTTGCGGGTCGGGGATGCGGCGACAGCGATCGGATCGTTTCATGGCAACCTTCCAGTGCAGGATTCGTTCCCCAGCCAAAAGAAGACACTGCGACCCTGCGATTTCTAAACCCGAAAACCGATCCGGGATTCAATCGACACGTCCGCCGAAGCAAACCAAACAGAGTCAGGAACAGAGATGAGCACGCTAGGTCTTTAAATATACAGCGAAATCGCGCTCCATTGCATCTTTTGCAGCCGGCCTGCCACAACAAACCTCTGCAAATCTCACCCCATCATTGATTAGACGCAAACAAAACACTCGCGGTCGCGACCTCTCTACGCCGTCTCCTGCAAATAGATCGCAACGTAGTCCAGGTAGTCCTGCGCGTACTTCAGGATCAGTTTGCGGTCTTCCTCGCCCAGCGTCCGCCGCACCTTGCCGGGAACGCCCGCCACCAACGAGTTGGGCGGAATGATCGTATGCTCGGCAATCACCGCGCCGGCCGCGACGATCGACCCCTCGCCGATCCGCACATCGTTTAGGATCGTCGCCCCCATGCCGATCAGCGACTGGTCCTCCACCACGCATCCATGCACCGTTGCGTTATGCCCAATCGTCACCCAATCGCCCACCAGCACCGGGTACTTCTCTCGCATCCCGTGCAGCACCGCGCAGTCCTGCACATTGCTGTTGGCGCCCACGCGGATCGCGTTCACGTCCCCGCGCAGCACCGCGTTCATCCACACGCTGGCGTTCTCACCCAACTCCACGTCGCCAAGCACCTGTGCGGACAGGTCCACATAACATGTCGCTGGAACCACCGGCAGCCTTCCTCGATACGCACGAATCATGGATGGATTATTTCATGCGCCCAGCTTTCTTTTCACGTCCGCTCCAAACTTCTCCCAGACGCTAGAAATCCACCGCGTGCGTCCGTTATGCGGTATTCTGAACTCTGCCCACTTGGGACGATTTGGAGGTGTATACCCCTTGGCAGAGATTCGAGTGCAGGAAGGCGAGCCTCTCGAAAACGCATTGCGCCGCTTCAAACGCAAGGTTCAGACCGAAGACATCATCAAGGAAGTGAAACGTCACTCCTTCTATCTGAAGCCCGGCGAGAAGAAGCGCGTCAAAGAAGCCCTTGCCCGTAAGCGCAATCGCAAGAAGATCCGCAAAGAACAGGACTAATCCTGCTCCTCTAACCTATGGCTGGCCGCCTTCTCTCCACGGAGCAGGCGGCCTCCTCATTTATCGCTCCCAAACCACAGAAATAAATGCCTCCCGACCATTAATCCGCGAATCGCGGAGCCAGGAGCAATCATCTCTATCTGCAAGAAGGGAGAAACGGTATGGACTTCGTAGACCGGATCTTAACCTGCACCGATTGCGGCGGCGAATTTATCTTCACCGCCGGGGAACAACTCTTTTTCCTGGACAAGCAATTCAAGAACGACCCCAAACGCTGTAAGCCCTGCAAGTCCAGACGTGGCGCGCAATCTGCCGGCGCAGCACCGGGTAGCGGTCCCGCAGCGGCTGGCATCTCACGCACCGAGACGCGCACAGTCTGCTCGGAGTGCGGCATCGAGACGACCGTCCCATTCAAGCCCACCCAAGGCCGCCCCGTGCTCTGCCGCCAGTGTTACAAGAACAAAGCCACTCCCGGCGCTCAACCGGCGCAAACAGCATCGGCTCCCGAAGCGGCATCTTCCGAACCTGCATCGGCCACATCCGCCGAAGCTGCTGCGGAATCACGCCGCCAGCCGCAGCCGGAGTTCTCCGCAGAGGATGTTTCCATGGCGATCTGATTCCTGCGAACAAGCCAATCGATTGCGTGCCTTAAAACAGAAAGCCCCGACTCATCGGGGCCTTCGCTATCTTCATTGCCGCTCGACTTCTACGCCGAAACCGTGCTGACCTCTGCCGGATCGACCGCCACAAATCGCCCGTGCTGACCTCGGTCCTGGAACCTCACCACGCCGGATACCTTGGCGAACAGCGTATCGTCCTTGCCCCGTCCAACATTCGCGCCTGCCTTCAGCGGCGTTCCCCGCTGGCGCACAATGATGGTGCCGCCGAGTACAGCCTCGCCGCCAAACCTCTTCACGCCCAGCCGCTGCGCATTGGAGTCGCGCCCGTTTTTGGAGGAACCTAAACCTTTTTTATGTGCCATTCCATCGCCTCTTTCGCGCGAACCTTGGTCCGCTGCGGATAATAATTACTTCGCGGCCGCCTCGGCCTTGTAGCTCTTGCCGTTCACTACAATCTCGTTGATCGCAACCTCGACGAAGCCCTGCCGGTGTCCCTGCATCTTCTTGTACTGCTTCTTGCGCTTCAGCTTGAACACCAGGATCTTGTCGAAGCGCCCTTCGCCCAGCACCGTGCCGGTCACCTTCGCGCCTGCCAGATCCGCCTCGAACTTGCCCGCTTCGCTGCTCACTGCCAGCACGTCTGCAAACTCGATTGCGCCGTTCTCGTGCGCCGTACGCTCGATCTTGAACTTCTCACCCGGTGAGACCTTGTACTGCTTGCCGCCGGTACGAATCACTGCATACATAGCCAAACCTTTGTGCTGGACGCTCGAGCGTCCGCACCCTTCATGAATTGTTTTGCCTGGGGACGCAACCAGAGGATCTCTGTGTCCAGCCAGCCGTCCCATTACCGCCGCAGAGCAAATATGCACCTACTCGTGCAACCGTCCGCGCGTCCGGAACCTGCCAGCCCTGCACCCGGTGGGCCGGATGCATTCGCCAAACCTGCCAAACTTAACAAGTGTATCCCGCTCCGCCACATGGGTCAATCACATCAGCCCGCGAGCCAGCGGCGCAATTTGCTCTTCGGAGGGAGCGTGGGGCTTCAGCCCCACGAATACGCGCAATTAATTCAATAGGCTTTAGCCCCGGGCCTTCCTCAGATGCATCATCCTGGCGCAGCCAGAATCTCAGTATTTGTCTTGCTTAAGGGCACGGGATTACCCGCTGCGGAAAAACTCTGTCTTGCTTAAGGGCACGGCTTCAGCCGTGCCGTAGATGCTGCAATTGCAACTGGGCTTTAGCCCCTGAGGTCAGCCTTTCGCTTCAGCCACGACTCTGTTCGCAGCCTCTACAGCCGTGCTGCCAACTTCCATCTGCACCCACCCCTGCACTTCGCTACACTGGAAGTCCATGCCCACTCCGTCCAATCCCCTCAAGGCTGTCCGCGGCACGCGCGACCTTCTCCCGCCCGAGACCGCCCTCTGGAACCGCGTCGAATCCATCGCGCGCTCCGTCTTCTCCCGCTACAGCTTCGGCGAGGTCCGCACCCCCATCTTCGAGGACACCCAGCTCTTCGCCCGCGGCGTCGGCGAAGAAACCGACATAGTCTCCAAGGAGATGTACACCTGGGAAGACCGCGCCCGCGCGCAGTCGGAGAAGGCGCAGTCCCTCACCCTGCGCCCCGAAAACACTGCCGGCGTCGTCCGCGCCTACATCGAGCACAACCTCGCCGACAGCGGCCAGCTCCAGAAGCTCTTCTACATCGGGCCACAATTTCGTAGAGAGCGTCCGCAGCGCGGCCGCTATCGCCAGTTCTGGCAGATCGGTGCCGAAGTCCTCGGCCCGGTTTCCAGCGGATCAGAATCCCCACTGCGCGATGCCGAAGTCCTCGAGATGCTCGCCACTCTGCTGGATGAACTAGGCGTAAAAAATTGGCAGTTAGCCCTCAACTCTGTCGGTTCCGCTGAAGACCGCAAGCGCTACGCCGAAATCCTGCGCCAAGCCCTTGCCCCCATCAAACACCAGCTCTCTGTGGACAATCAGCGCCGCGCCGAGACCAATCCCCTGCGCGTCCTCGACTCCAAGGACCCCGCAGACCAGGCCCTCATCGACGGGCTTCCCAAGATTGCTGACTTCCTCGACGACTCCAGCCGCGAGCACTTCGCCCAGGTCAGCGCCGCACTCGACGCCTGTGGCGTGACGTACACCATCAACCCCCGTCTCGTCCGTGGCCTCGACTACTACACCCGCACCACCTTCGAGTTCACCGTGCCAGACGGCTCCGGCCTGGGCACGCAGAACGCCCTGCTCGGCGGCGGCCGCTACGACGGACTCTCCGAGATGCTCGGCGGCCCGCGCGCACCCGGCATCGGCTTCGCCATCGGCGAAGACCGCCTCATCCTCACCCTGCAAGCGCAATCCACCGAGCAGGCCCACGAACCTCGAACCTTGAACCTCGAACCCACCAAGCTGGACGCCTACATCGCACCCCTCGGTCCCGAGCGCAACGCCGCAGCCCTCGCCCTCGCCCGCGAACTCCGCCGTGCGGGTCTCTCCGTCGAAGTCGGCGACGGAACCTTCCGCCTCAAGAAGTCCTTCGAGGCCGCCGACCGCGTCGCCCGCCACATCGTCATTCTCGGCGAAGACGAACTCGCATCCGGTATCCTTACAGTCAAGACCTTCGCAACCGGCGTTCAGAAGAAGATAGAGCGATCCGCCCTGGTGGATGAGTTACAGAGGGCATCAACATGATGCTCAAAGAAAATCCGAAAGCCCGATTGCTCGCTCGTCTGATGGGCGATTTATCGGAGGACTACTTCTGCGCCGGATGGCTCACCGGTTGCGAGTATGCGCTTTGGGCTGATTTAACCGGGGCAGAGGTGAAGGGTCAAAAGGGCTGGGGAATCAGCGTAGAAGAAAAGGAAGAACTCCGAGTGGCGCACGAATTAGCAGGTGGTTGGATCGTCTGGTCGAATGAAGTCCAGGATCGAGCATATTTGCCAACAGACGAATGGCTCGCTCATCTGGCTTGCACATCAGATTCGCTGACTTAATAAATGAAGGTTGAAAATGGAAGCATTTGCAGGGATCGACTTGGCCTTTGCCAAGAAAAAGCGCCTCCCAGTCTGTCTATGCAAACGGGAGAATGGCCGATTGATCCCGTTCCCTTTGGACAAGCACAATGCGCCCATACCGCCGCGAGGACGTGGAAATGCGGCCAGCATTAAGCTCTCAGACGTTGATGAGTTTGCAAAAGAGACCGTGAATTATCTCCGCGACTTGGAATCACATTTTTGCGTGTCAATCACCCGGATCGCTATTGATGCACCTAGCGAACCGCGCCTGGAGAGCCTGAAGCGAAGGAGCGCAGAGAGCGCATTGGATCACGAAGGTATCAGTTGTTTCACTACACCCAGTGCCCTGGAATTTGAAGTCAAAGTCGCACGGGCAAAGGCACATCTGAACGGGGGCGGATCGGAGTCCACACTTCCTGCGGCCAATCAACTGTGGATGCAGGTCGGGTTTGCTCTTTTCAAGCAACTCAGAACCAAATGGGAATGTTTGGAGGTCTATCCGCAAGCGACGATGCATGTGCTGGGCGCGTCGAAGCTCCACAAGAGTAAGAAAGAGGGCCTTTCCGCGCAGATGAAGGCCATCGTCCAGTACACCGGTTGGGATGTACCCATCGCGGCACTCAAAAGGGTGGTCTGCGGCCCGGCTCATGACGGTCTCGACGCATACTCAAGCGCCTGGATCGCCTCGCTTGATCCCAAAGAGCGCCAACCACTTGGGATTCCGCCCGACGACGTCATCTGGGTGCCTAACCTTTCCAAACTTCGTACAATAGGAACATCGTGACATTAGACTTTTTAGGCACTTTGCAACGCACCGGGATGTGTGGAGAGCTTCGCGCCGAGAACGCGGGCCAGGATGTCGTCCTCATGGGCTGGGTCAACCGCCGCCGCGACCACGGTGGCCTCATCTTCCTCGATCTGCGCGACCGCTCCGGCATCGCCCAAATCGTCGTCGACGAGCAGGCCACAGCCGCCCACGACAAAGCCGATGCGGCACGTCCGGAGTACGTCGTCGCTGTCAAGGGCCGCGTCCGCCGCCGCGCCGCTGGTCTGGAGAACCCCAACATGCCCACCGGCGACATCGAGGTCGTCGCCAGCG
>Ga0181529_10006425_pt1 | contig 11954 bp, 10 predicted proteins | sample PEATcosm2014_Bin_36_FD_119763 | JGI IMG/M metagenome (GOLD analysis project Ga0181529, IMG submission 119763) | Peatland microbial communities from MTU Mesocosm Facility, Houghton, MI, USA - PEATcosm2014_Bin10_30_metaG | ecosystem: Environmental > Terrestrial > Soil > Wetlands > Peat | place... | reverse complement strand
TGGAAGTGGCTGACTGTATGAGCCTCCTGCACCAGTTGAGCGGTCTTGCCAAAGTAGGTGTTTACACCAGTGGCATAGACGATTGCGTCAATCTCACCCTGGCGAATGATGGAGCCGGAGTACACAGCGCCGCCGGGCTTGGCAGTGACTGGCAGCGACTCGCCGGTCAGGGCGGACTGATCTACCTCGATGGAGTCGCCGTCGAGCAACCGCGCATCGGCAGGAACGATGTCTCCCAACCGGAGACGAATGACATCGCCGGGGACCAACTCGCTTGCCTTGGGATCCTCCCACTTGCCATCCCGCTTGACCTTGGCCTTAATCGCCAAACGGGCTTTGAGGGCGTCAATGGCGTTCCCCGCCTGATGTTCTTCCCAGAATCCGACCAGAGCGTTGGAGCACAGCAAAACAAGAATCACGAAGAAATCGAGCCAATGTTGGACAATCCCCGAGAGGATCACTGCGGCTTCAATCATCCACGGAATGGGGCCCCAGAAGTAGGAGAGAAATTTCAGGAATTCGTTGGTCCTCTTCTCTTCGATCTGGTTCGGCCCATACTGCGCCTGGCGCTTCACGACCTCGGCCTGTGTGAGTCCGTCCGCCGATGCGTCGAGCTTCTTCATCAGCTCGGGCATGGCGAGCGTCTTCAGGGAATCCTTATCATCCTTGGGCTCAGGCATATCTGTTTCCGGTTCCATTCGAGATTATTCTCCAGTCTCTGATCCGTTTGCTGGGGTGTCGCGGCAATGAAGGTCAGACAACGCCCAACCCGGGCATTCGGCCTGGTGTTCATATGCCTGTCAAGGCAAAGAGCCGGACGCCAGAACATTGCTTCCCTTGGAGGACCCTCCGGTCGCAGGCAAATGCATAGCGATATTCGACGCCCTGAGATGGCAGGGCCGAGGAATATCGCTCGGGTGATGGGTGTCGCCGGGTTTTGGAGATCCCGGAACCCTTCTATCTTGAAAAGATCTGGTGATCTTGGTCGTAACGCTGTTCGGTGTGCGAAGCCTTTTCCGCGGCTTCTTCGGCAACATGCTCAATCCGCTTCTTTGCTGCTGCATTCGAGATTGCTTCGTCTTCAGTCTTGGTCACTTCTGGATTCTTGATCTGTTCCGGCATGGTTGCTCTCTCCTACCGAGAGGATGAACCGCGTTCCCATCAAGTTCTGGTCATTATTGCTCTCCCATTCGATATCGCGGGTGCATTCGAAGCTTGCCCTTTTCGGATCGCAAGAAGCCTGTATCCGACCACTGACCGCACATGGTTACCCAGACCGTGCTGGCGTTCCCCAGGAAAGATCCGGCATCTGCCAATCATGCGGCATGTCACTCATGGATTCCGGACAGAACGGTGGCGCGCTCAGGGGCAACGCATCCTGACCGGCATCGCACCGCATCGCCCGCAATTGTTGGTGGGAGGTTCACGGAGTATCCCATCCTCCGTGCTCTCTTGAACCGGTTAATGAGAAAGCAAGACTCAAAGAGTGCTGAACCGGCACACGCCCTCGCAATGAACCGCACGCACGCGATTGGAAGATCGCGCAACGCTCGGCGTGGCATCTTTGTGGACCGCCATCAGGGGCCACGCGTCGTTAATTCTGCCTTAGGTGGTTGTACCGGTCGACGCGCCCTCCGCGGAAGAAGCGGTGCTGCAACATGCTTTGGCCGAGCAGGTAGAGAGCAATCACCAATGCGGCTACCGACAGGAACCGAACAATCTGGAACCAAAAGGACCTTGGCCCTTGTGGAGCAGAGTCATTCGAGTGCGTTGACACCTAATCTGCCCTCCCCACCTCATGTTGCTGATCTGATTCTGGCTGCTAGGTTCACTACCACCATTCCATAGAGCGATCCGATGGAGTCTTCGCGCCGGTCTCTGGTTTGGCTGAGCGAAGAAGCAACAGGGGACACTGCACGAGCTTAATCACTTTCTCGGCAATCGACCCAAACACGAGTGGATGCCAGCCGGATATACCGTGAGTCGAGATCACGACCATGTCGATATGCTCGCGTTCGATAACTTCCATGATGTTGCCGACTACGTCATTCCCAACTTCGACACTGGTACCCGCCTTCAACCCCCTGTTCGCGAGAATCGCTTGCACCTTCGCCAAACGCTTCTCGGCGCTTGTCCTCGCCTCCTGTTGAAACTGCACCTGGGGAGCAACATATTCCGATGTGAAGGTCGTTAAGAACGGAATGACATTCACCAAAAAGAGCTCCGCATGGAAGTGCAAAGCCAGGTCAGCCGCCGTCTCCAAGGCCGCTTGAGAAGATGGGCTGAAATCGATAGGCAAAAGAATCTTTGTCGGAATGGACTTCACAGAATGGGGTTCAGACATGACGATCTCCTTGCCGGAACATAGTCACGGCTTGACGACTATTGTTCTCTCCAGGGAAAGCAGGAGCTGTGCACTATTGCACAGTTCGGGTCCAATGCGTTTGATGCTCTTCACTGGTCGGCATGCTGACCCTCGGCCCCGAGATAGCGGACATCTCTGATGAGCAACTTTGACCTGCATTCCTGATGTGTCCTGTTCGATACTCGCGACGCAAAGCGAGAGAATGTCACCAGCTTTGAAAAGGGGTTACGTCGAAAGACAAAGCCGACGAGCTGCTTCCGTCTGCGCTCATCGGCACCTGTTTGCTCGGTCCTTTGCGAGGGAAGGAAGCGGAGTTATGAGAGTCCTAATAGCAGTCGGCGGTTCTGCGTTTTCTGAAGAGATGATTGGCGCTGTCAAAACCGGGATCCGGCGTGAGAACACCGCAGTCCTAGTCTTACATGTGCTGCAGCCAGTTGAGCCACAGCCTCCGCCTGAGATGGCCCAGGGCTACGCTCCCGAGTTGGAAGATGAGATGCAACTTGCGCGCAAATTGGTCGAGCGGATTGCGGGCGAACTGCTCAGATGTGGATTCACGGCGGAATTTGAAGTTCGGATTGGAGACGTAACGGAGACCGTTCTCAACAGGGCAGCCGAATGGGGTGCCGACCTTATAACCGTTGGTGCGCACGGGAACACGAGCATCCACGATTTCCTACTGGGCGGCGTTGCGGAGTCGGTCGCGCGTCGAGCAGGATGCTCCGTGGCTGTCGTTCGCCCACCGGCCGGGAATTGAAATACTCCAGGCGCTGGCACGCAATACGCATGAGCAATTCAGGGCAGATATGGATGTGTGCGGATGAAATGCTGGCCTCGGACATGAGTTGAATGTTCCGATACCGGGCCAGTGTGTCGAACCAATGGCGACGATGAGTGCAATCTTCCATTCTCTTCATGTCGGTGCGTCTATACGATTGCGAAGTGGCCGCCAATCAAACCAGAGCAGGCACGGGGCGAGCCAGGGCATCATTACAACGATCGATGGAAAGTGGAGTGAACATGGCAGAAGCAATTGCACCACTCACTGAAAGCCGGGCGTGGAAGGCCCTTGAGGACCATGCCGCGGCGAACCGCAATCTCCATCTCAGAGCACTATTCGCTCAGGATCCAATGCGAGGGGAACGTCTTAAGGCTGAGGCGGCAGGAATTTACCTCGATTATTCGAAAAACCGCATCACAGACGAAACACTCGCACTGCTCTTGGGACTTGCCGAGGAGTCTTGCTTGCGTCAACGCATTGAAGCCATGTTTCGAGGAGAGAAGATCAACGTCACAGAAGAGCGAGCTGTTCTTCATGTGGCCTTGCGGGCGCCTAAAGGGGAGGAGATCCTCACAGAGGGAGTGGATGTTGTTCCTTTGGTGCATGCCGTCCTGGAAGAAATGGCGGTGTTCTCCAACAGTGTGCGCAGCGGAGAATGGAAAGGCTACACCGGAAGACCGATTCGCAATATTGTCAACATCGGGATTGGCGGCTCCGACCTTGGACCCGTCATGACGTACGAAGCTCTACGCCATTATTCGCAGCGCGACCTGACTTTCCGGTTTGTTTCAAACGTTGACGGAACGGACATCGTTGAGGCGACGCGCGACCTCAATGCCGAAGAAACGCTTTTCATCATTTCGTCGAAGACTTTCACCACTCTTGAGACGATGACCAACGCGCACACTGCGCGGGTCTGGGCGCTTGCGACGCTGAAGCATTCCGCAGCTGTCGCGAGGCATTTCGTTGCCGTCTCAACGAATGCTGCGGAGGTCGAGAAATTTGGCATCGACACAGCCAATATGTTCGGCTTCTGGAACTGGGTGGGCGGGCGCTACTCGATGGAATCGGCGATTGGCCTCTCCACCATGATCGCGATCGGCCCGGAGAACTTCAGCGGCCTGCTTGGCGGGTTCCACGAGATAGATGTTCATTTTCGCACAGCTCCCTTTGAGCGCAATCTCCCCGTTCTGCTGGGTCTACTGGCAATCTACAACAACAACTTTCTTGGCGCGCAAAGCGTTGCGGTTTTGCCCTATGAGCAGTATCTGAAGCGCTTCCCAGCCTATTTGCAGCAGTTGACGATGGAGAGCAACGGCAAGCACGTAACAATCAATGGGAAGGAAGTCGAATATCAAACCGGGCCGATCTATTGGGGAGAGCCAGGCACCAACGGCCAGCACTCCTTCTATCAACTCATCCACCAGGGGACCAGACTCATCCCCTGCGACTTCATCGTCTTCGGTCAGCCGCTAAACCCCATCGGCCGGCATCACGACATCCTCGTGGCCAACGTCCTCGCACAGTCTGAAGCATTGGCTTTCGGCAAAACTACGCAGGAAGTCGAGGCGGACGGCACGCCGCCCTGGCTCGCGCCGCATCGCACCTTTGAAGGGAATCGGCCGTCCAACACGATCCTGTTGGAGCGTTTGACTCCGGCGGCGTTGGGAAAACTCGTCGCCCTGTACGAGCACAGCGTCTTTACACAGGGCGCAATCTGGAGAATCGATTCGTTCGACCAGTGGGGTGTGGAGCTTGGGAAGGTTCTGGCCGGGCGCATCATTCCCGAACTGGAGTCCCGGAACGAGTCCAATCCAAAGCACGATTCCTCGACCAACGCTTTGATCAAAAAGTACGGAACCATGCAGAAAGAACGCACAAAATGAATGCACATGCAATTGAAACCATCGTTTCCAATCCTGCCGCCAGGACTCCTGTCGCAAGTCAGAGGTACGTCTACATCGCCGCTATCTTCGCTGCAATCGGTGGACTGCTGTTTGGATACGACACTGGGGTGATCTCCGGCGCGCTGATCTTCATTAAGCGGAGCTTTGGGCTCTCTATCTTTCAGCAAGAGCTTGCCGTGAGTTCGGTTCTGGTTGGCGCTGCGATTTTGGCCATCACCGGCGGCAGCCTGTCGGATCGCTTTGGGCGCAGGAAGATGTTGCTCATCACTTCGGTCATCTTCATTGGGGGTGCCTTGGTATGTGCAGCGGCGGGGTCGATCGAGATTCTAATCCTCGGGCGAGTTGTCGTGGGCATGGGAATTGGTCTTGCCAGTTCCGTAGTCCCCCTGTACATCTCCGAAATATCTCCCGCCAATGCGCGCGGCTGGCAGGTATCGCTTTTCCAATTGGCAATTACTGTGGGAATCCTGGCTGCTTATGTCGCAGACTACGCATTCACGCCTTCGGCTGCGTGGAGATGGATGCTGGGCCTTGCCGTGATTCCGGGCGGATTGCTTGGCGCAGGCCTGCTCTTCCTGCCTGAGACTCCTCGCTTTCTTGCCCGTCATGGTCATTTCGATCTTGCTCGCGCGGTATTGATCAAGATTCGCGGCACGCAGGACGTCGAAGAGGAATTCCAGCAGATCAAGACGGCATCTCAGGAGTCCGCACTGCGCGGGCACATTTCCGACTTGCTCTTGCCTGCTCTCCGTCCCGCCTTGATCATCGGCATTGGTCTTGCTGTCTTTCAGCAGATCACCGGCATCAATACCATCATCTATTACGCGCCCTACATCATTCGCACTGCTGGAATCTCTTCGATTCGAGGTTCCATTCTAGCGACGGCAGGAATCGGAACGGTGAATGTCGTGATAACGCTGGTCTCGATGTGGTTGATAGATCGCGTCGGAAGGCGGCCATTGCTGCTGACAGGCATTGCGGGAATGATCGTCAGCCTCGGCGCGCTTGGCGCCATTTTCCATTTGCAACCAAAGGGCGGAGAACTCGCCGGACTCGCCGTAGTGATTCTGATGTTCTACGTTGCATCGTTTGCCATCAGCCTTGGACCAATCTTCTGGCTGCTGATTGCAGAGATTTACCCGCTCAAGATCCGCGGTCTGGCCGCAGGAGTCGCGGCCGGAACAAACTGGCTTGCCAACTTCGCGGTTTCGCTCACCTTCCTTTCGCTCTTGAAGCTGCTTGGACCGAGCTTGACATTCTGGATGTATGGATTGCTTGCTCTTGGCTCCTGGTTGTTTTCTTACTATCTGGTTCCAGAGACCAAGGGTCGCTCTCTCGAAGAGATCGAAAGCTTATGGAACAAAAGGTCATCTCGCAGCTGATTGATCTCGACCATCGAGCGCGGGCAGTGCCTCGCGCATTCCTCGCTTCTTCCTTCTTTGTAACGCATTTGGGATTCGGACTTTGAAAGATGGTATTGTGCGAATTGGCTCGTTGTTGCTCATTGTTGCATTCAGTATGTCGGCCGCAGGACAGAGCGGAAGAAGCAGCACTGGCTCGGTTCCAAACAGTGTCCCGGCGGACAAGGCAGGACATTACGGAGACCTGAACCAGGAGCCAGACGATCTTCGGCAGGAACTCGATGCCGATGCGGTGGCGCTTTCAAAGATACCGTCCGATCCAATTGTGAAACCAGATCCGTTTGGAGTGTTCTTTGACCCGTTCGAAAGGTTAACGGATCGCATCAACGAATCGGCTCATTTGAAGATAGGCGAGACCTATACCTTCGTCAGCCAGTATGCCACGGTAACGCTAGATCGCGTTCGACCCGCGCAGACCAGCGGGCGGGCAGATTTTACTGCTGCTCTAAAGGTGTATGACCATGGCAGCACTGCTGGCGCGCTGAGCCTGCTGGTTCGCTCCGGTACCAATATCGGCATTAGCCAGCAGTTCAATCTCTCCGATAGCCTAGGTTCCGCGCTTACCCTAAACTGCTTGCAGGGAGGCGGCCCGCAAGAGCCAATCATGGTCAATATTCTCTATTGGCGACAGGATCTGCTTCATAAGAGAATGTCGCTCTATCTCGGAAAGATACACCCCAACGAATACATTAGCCTGAGTATGTTCAACAATGACGAGCGCGCGCAGTTTCTGAACGGTAGCAGCGACGGTAATCTTACATTTGCATCCGATGGCGCCTACGCAGGCGGGGCTGCTGTCGAGTTCCAGGCAACCTCGCATGTATACATCCATGCCCTCACGATCGATACCGAGGGTTCTCCGCAAGGGAACCTCAGGACACTGGCAGATCGAAAGTACATGGAGTCCATTGAAGCCGGCTGGTTCTCCGGTTCTCCGGGCAAGCAATTCATAGATTACCGGATGAATTTCTGGCGCGACGACACCGCATCGCTTGGCAGCGGTGTTGGCGGAGGCATTGGCTTCGAGCATGAACTGCGCAGCGGATGGACTCCGTTTGGAAGACTTGGCCTGGCCTCGAACAGAGGAACGTCTATCAGGCAGGTTGAAGAACTTGGCCTCGACCAAGTGAAGCCGTTTGGAAGGCGCGGAGATATGTTCGGTGTTTCTCTGAGTCACTCGGAACCAACCGGTGGGGCTAAACACCACGAAAGCGCTTTGGAAACCTTCTACCGGCTTCGCCTGACGAAGAGTGTTGACCTTGGCCCTGACCTGGAGATTTCATACCACCCCACGTATGTAAGCAGGGCCTATACCACCGCGTTGCTCGGGATGAGAATGCGGATCATGTTCTAAACAACAGAGCCTTCAACAGACCGAAGGCATGTTCGGGCAAGAGGAGTGATTATGACTACAACGCAAAAGTGCGAACATCCTGGCTGCAACTGCCAACCCGCGAGCGGCAAGAAGCATTGCAGTACCGCATGTGCAGACGCAAAGAAGATCCCGGAGACGCCCTGCCAGTGCAAGCACCCGGAGTGCAGGGGCATTGGCCTGAAGATGTAGTTGGCCGCAATTTGTGACTCATCGGCGAGCATGGAATCCATGTCTCTAATTCAACTCATTTTAACCGCGAGAGGCAAAACGCGCCATGGCACCTTCTGCAACCGTCGCAACAATCGTCGCTCCTCCTGCATTGGATGAACTGTGTATCAACACGCTCCGCTTTCTAGCGGTAGACATGGTGCAGAAGGCGAATTCCGGCCATCCGGGGCTGCCGATGGGGTCGGCGGCCATGGCGTACGCTCTCTGGGACAGATCGCTCAAGTTCAATCCGCGCGATCCACGCTGGCCAGATCGCGACCGTTTCATCCTCTCAGCTGGCCACGGGTGTGCGTTGCTTTATGCTCTTCTCCACGTTACCGGATACGACCTGCTCCTTGAAGAACTGAAGAGCTTTCGCCAGTGGGGCAGCCGCACGCCGGGTCATCCGGAGTATGGCAAGACTCCAGGCGTCGAGGCGACCACAGGGCCTTTGGGCCAAGGCCTGGCAAACGGAGTGGGTATGGCCATTGCCGAAGTGGCGCTGGCGGCGCGTTTCAATCGGCCCGACCACCTGATCGTGAACCACTACACCTACATCCTTGTCAGCGACGGCGATCTTGAGGAAGGAATCTCCTCCGAAGCCGGATCGATCGCTGGCCACCAGAAGCTAGGTAAGCTCATCGTTCTTTATGCAGACAACCACATCACCATCGAAGGAAGTACGGAGCTGACATTTACCGAGGATCGCATGGCTCGGTTCGCCGCGTTCGGCTGGCACGTGCAGCGAGTCGAACGAAGCAACGACGTCGAGGCGGTGGCACTTGCACTGGAGAACGCCCGGAAGGAAAGAGACCGCCCATCGTTGATCGCCGTGCGCACGCACATCGGGTTTGGTAGCCCGCACAAACAGGATACTTCCGCGGCCCACGGTGAAGCACTTGGCGTGGAGGAGGTACAACTTACCAAGGAAGCAATGGACTGGCCTGTTTCGCCTTCCTTCCATATCCCCGAGGAGGCGCTGGAGCATTTTCATGAAGCAGTCGCTCGTGGAAGCGCCGCGCAAGTGGAGTGGGAGTCGCGGTTTCAAGCTTTCGCGCATGAATATCCGGATCTTGCAGCTGAGTTCCGTAGAGTCATCGACCGACAGCTACCGAATGATTGGGACGCCGGACTGCTGGCCTTTACGACAGCCGATGGACCGATGGCCACACGTGTCGCTTCTGGAAAAGCGATCGAGATTCTTGGCTCGCGTCTGCCGGAGATGATGGGAGGCTCGGCAGACCTCGCTCCAAGCACGCACACCAGTATTGACCGTGCAGGCAACTTCGAACCGGAGAACTGGGCTGGACGCAACATGCACTTCGGCATTCGCGAGAATGCAATGGGCGCCATCCTCAATGGAATGGCCTTGCATAGCGGATTGATTCCATATGGCGGTACCTTTTTCGTCTTCTGCGATTACATGCGTCCTCCCATGCGCCTTGCGGCCATGAACGCTCTGCCGGTGATCTATATCTTCACGCACGACAGCATTGGCATGGGCGAGGACGGTCCGACTCACCAACCAGTGGAACAACTCATTGGGTTGCGATCAATACCAGGCATGGTTGTCCTTCGCCCTGCGGATGCCAACGAGACCGTCGCCGCATGGCGAGTTGCGATCGGCAGAAAGCAGAGCCCTGTTGCCCTGGTGCTCACCCGGCAGGGTGTTCCCGTGCTTGACCTGAATCTCTATCCCGCTATTCCGACTGGAGTTCCGTCAGGCGGTTACGTCCTGGCTGATTCTCTGGCAAGTCGGCGCCCAGATATCGTTCTTATCGCTTCAGGATCGGAAGTCCATTTGGCGCTGGAAAGTCGCGAACGGCTCGCGACAGAAAGTGTTCGCGCGAGAGTGGTGAGCATGCCGAGTACCAACATGTTTGCAGCACAATCGGACGATTACCGAGATAAGGTTCTGCCGGCGGATGTTCCAATCTTGGTCATTGAGGCTGGTTCTCCTATAGGCTGGCAGTCCTTTGTCGGCCCCAGGATCGCCGTCATTGGGATCGACACATTTGGATCATCGGCGCCCGGACCAGTGGTAATGGATCACTATGGCTTCACTGTAGAGAACGTCTGCATGCAGGCTCATCGTGTACTTGATCGACTCAAGGAGGAAGCACCATGCGCGTTGGAATCGCCTCAGATCATGGAGGGTTCGTTCTGAAAGAGCAGATCGCGACTTTGCTGCGCGGTGCAGCCTACGAGGTTGTTGACTTCGGTGCGGTTCAGCCGTGCCCCGGAGACGATTATCCGGACTACGTGATCCCACTGGCCAGAGCCGTGGCCGCGGGCAAAGTGGATCGCGGAATCGCGCTCTGCGGCAGTGGAGTAGGGGCATCCATCTGTGCCAACAAAGTCGCTGGTGTACGCGCTGGGCTCATTCACGATGTGTTCTCCGCTCACCAAGGCGTTGAAGACGACGACATGAATGTCTTTTCGCTTGGCGGCCAGGTGATCGGTCCGGCACTGGCGTGGGAATTGATTCAAACGTTCTTGAAGGCTCGCTTCAGCGGAGCGATTCGCCACAAGCGCAGAGTCGACAAAGTGAGTTCACTTGAAATCCAACCGGTAGCAGAGTGACGTATTTTCCAAGAGGACTGAAATGAATCGAACAACAGAGAGATTGCATGAAATTGGTCAGAGCATCTGGCTCGATAACATCACACATCGCTTGCTCGCCAGCGGCACGCTGCTGAGCTACATAAGTGAACTATCGGTCACGGGGCTCACTTCGAATCCAACAATTTTCGATCACGCCATCAAGAACAGCAACGACTACGACGATGTCATCCGTCGGAAACTGGATGAGGGCATGTCAGGCGAGGTGCTGTTCTTCGAGTTGGCTCTCGAAGATATGAGGCAGGCGGCCGACCTCTTCCGGCTCATATACGACCGAACCGACGGGGTGGATGGCTGGGTCTCCCTGGAGGTATCGCCCCTGCTGGCCCACGACACGTCCGGTACTCTCGCCGCAGCCAAGGCCATCCACAACCGTGCGGCGCGGCCCAATCTCTTCATCAAGATTCCCGGCACCAGCGAGGGTCTTCCAGCCATTGAGGAGGCAATCTTCGCTGGCATCCCAGTGAATGTGACCCTGCTGTTTTCGGGCGAGCAATATGTCGCAGCGGCCGAAGCCTACATGCGCGGCGTCGAGCGGCGCATGGCCGCCGGACTCAACCCAAATGTTGGCTCCGTGGCCTCACTCTTCGTCAGCCGTTGGGACGTAACTGTAGCAAAGAAGGTGCCGGAGGTTCTGCGCAACCAGCTTGGAATCGCCATCGCTAGAAAGGCTTATGAGATGTATCGCAAGCTGCTGGATTCGCCGAGGTGGCAGCGCATCCAGAACGCTGGAGCCCGCCCTCAGCGCCTTCTTTGGGCAAGCACAGGAACCAAGGACCCCAAAGCCTCGAGCATCCTATACGTTCGAGCCCTCGCCCTGCCCTCTACCATTAACACGATGCCTGAAGCGACTTTGAATGCGCTTGCCGCTCATCAGGAATTCGGCGAAGCTCAACCCGATAACAGCGACACAATCTTCACTGAATTTGCAATAGCCGGTATCGATACGGATGCCGTCGCGGCCCAGTTGCTCGGGGAAGGCGTCGAATCGTTCGCCAAGTCTTGGAACGAACTTCTGGAGTGTATCGCTTCGAAGAGTGAGGTTCTCAAGGCGGCAGTTTCCTGAGTTCCGTACGGGCAGCCCTATTCATCGATGCATGCGACTGGGAACCTTCGCGTTCACACAAGAGCTTGCGAATCTCTCGCATCGGACAGCAACCGCACAATCTTACAAGTCAACCACGGAAATGGAGATCGAAATGAACTCGAAGAACTCAGTAGCGGCAATCTATGGTACTCACGAGCAAGCAGAGCAGGCCGTCAAGGAACTCCAGGAGGC
>Ga0181529_10006424_pt1 | contig 11954 bp, 11 predicted proteins | sample PEATcosm2014_Bin_36_FD_119763 | JGI IMG/M metagenome (GOLD analysis project Ga0181529, IMG submission 119763) | Peatland microbial communities from MTU Mesocosm Facility, Houghton, MI, USA - PEATcosm2014_Bin10_30_metaG | ecosystem: Environmental > Terrestrial > Soil > Wetlands > Peat | place... | reverse complement strand
GATGCGTTCATCGCGATCAACCTGCCTGATCCCTCGACGATCATCATGGCCTCCGGCGTGTTCTCGGAGAATGTATGGAACCGAGGAGACCGCTTTTTCGTGGATGGCATTGCCGCTCCTTCGCATGAATGCCGACCTGAACCTGGGAGAGGTACTCCTTCTCTGCGGCCCCTGCCGGCTGGCCGGTACGTGCCCTAGAATCCGTGGCGGCCGTATGGATCGCGGCGGAACTCGCTGACGGTGTCCCCCTCGCTCTCCCCTCGACCATGCTCCGAGCGCGAATGTAGAGAATGCCCCTCTATATTTATAGTGCCTCCGCGGCGCCCTCAGGCTAAAATCTATATAAATTAAATTCTATATATAGATACAAAAGTCAAGAGGAAATTACGTTAATTTTTTTATGGTGTCGCTGGGTTGCGAAACCGGTGGCGTCGATACATGGATGTTGATGTGAGAAGAAAAGCTCATTCCAAACCCCACTCAAGAAGCCATCAGGGGACGGGCGGATGGAGTCAGATCCGCATAAGTCCAGGGGTTCTCGCCTAAAATCCGGCTGGGGCGACGGAGGCTCTCCGCGCCATCACCCGAGGGGCTTGGCGATGATCCCGCCGAAGAGGAGATTCGCCAATACGCAGCCGAGCACCAGGTTGACGAGGACGATGATCGAAAACGTCGCGATGGGCCTTGCTCCGATGGCGCGCATTTCCCCGAGACGCGCGTTCAGGCCTATGCAGAGGAAAGTCAGGGTGAAAAACCAAGCGCGCAGAGTGTTGAGGACCCCGATGACGCGAGCATCGACCACCGGCTTACCCATGGAACCGGTCAATTGGGTCACGAGGGCGGAAGCGACGAGGAAGGCGAGTACGAACTTGGGGAATCGCTCCCAGATCATCGCGGGGCTCGGCCGCGCTCGGCCCTTGGTCGCCGAGCCTGCGCCGCCGCGGGCGTCGGCTTTGCCGACGACGTCCCAGCGCGCGATGGCGATCGTGGCGAATATGAACGAAAGGAATCCGATGAACACGTCGCGGTTGAGCTTGACGAGGGAAAAGGCGCTTACCGCCTTCTCCCCGACCATGGAGGCCGCGGCGAGGCCGGCGGCATCGGCGAGCTCCGAACCTCCTATCCAGGCCCCGATGACGACCTGATTGAATCCGAGGAGCCGTCCGATCAGGGGAATGAGGAATATCAGAACGAGGGCGAAGACGACGACGAGAGTCACGACGTAGCCGACTTTTTTCTTATCCTCGTCGACGCTGGAACCCACCGCGATCGCCGCGGAAACTCCGCACACCGAGCCGCCCGCGCCGAGGACGGCGATGAAGCGCTTGTCGAAGCCCATGGCTCGGCCGACCAGGAAGGCGACGGTGAAGCCGACCGCTACTATCGTCAGGGCCTCGATGAAGCCCCAGCCGCCGCCCTGGACGATCGTCGTGAAAGGGAAGCTCGCTCCCAGGAGCACAACCCCGGTCTTGATGAAGAACTCGGTGCGCCCCGAGGCCTCTCGGAACCACTGCGGCAGATCGAACAGGTTGCCGACGGCCAATCCGATCAAGAGGGCCCAGAAAGTGGATTCGAGCCCGTACAGTTTGAGCGCTCGCTGGCTTCCCAGTATGAGGACGAGGGCGGCAGCGAGAAAGAGCAATAGGAAGGAGACGGCGTACTGACCCAGCTTCCCCCCCATCGCCTTCACCCCCAGCCCCGTCGTCGCGAGGAGGAGGGCAAAGACGGCCGCGTAGGCGGCCCATGAGGCGCATAGGCCCGGGAGGAGAGGCTTAGACGGCCAGGCAGCCGGTATGGCATTTTTGATGAATTCGAAGACAGGGCCGCTCGAGGCGCCGACAGCCGCCGCCGCCACGATCGCCAATCCTATGTATACGGCCCACCAATCCTCGCTCGTCAGGAGCTTGCCCTTCTCGGTCATTTCGTCGTCTCCCATGGATTCGAATTTCCGGGATGATCAAGGAGTCTAGCATCCGAAAACAATGGTTGGTTTCCATAGCATTTGTTTTCGGTCAAAAACCTGTTACCCCCGCCCGGAGGTCCTACTAAACTCGGTTCTGGGCCGCGATGACGCGATCGGCGAGGGCATCGGCCCCGTGGCGAGGCCCATGGCTATGCTCCAGCCTCCCGAGACAGGGCATAGGCGGGATAAAGGCGGTCGTCGACGATTTTCACGATCCTCGACGTGATCACGCAAAACGCGAAATATCCCAAATCGGCCCAGGCATAGGGCACGCAGATCTTGCTGCCGGATTCGTTCCTATCGACGAGCTCGTACTCGAATTCCCTGGGCAGGGCATCGAGCGCGGCGCTCTTCATCCTGATGACGCGGTCTCTCGCCCTCGCCTCCACTTTCGCCCGGAGCTCCAGGTATTTCACCTTGTTGCTTTGCTGCAGAAGGTCGCCTCCGATGATCAATTCCTCGAAATCCTTCCTGAACTTCTCGCCGCGGATCTCGGCGAAGCGTATGAAGCGCGCCCGGGACATGTAGGAAAAATCGCAGAAGCTGCCGAAGGTCGAGCTGTTGAGCTGGATGAGCTCCTGCAGGAAGAGCATCATCCCGTGCGCGTTCTTCACGAAGAGGAAATCGGGATCGCGGCTGCCGGACGCGTCGAAGCCGATCTCAGGGAGACCGTAGCCGAGGTTGAGCATCGCGCAGACATAGTCGTAGACCCGGTTTACGAAATACTTCATGGAGAAGACCCAATCCGGCGGGGGGATGAAGAACTCCCGCGGGAAGAGGAAGCGGCAATAGCGCCCGAAGGCCGCCGAGCCGATGACGTTCCTCACGCGCAGGCTTTCGCCCGATCCGTCGGCTACGATCGGGAGGGCTTCCTTGTCCATCCTCAGCTTCATCAAGGAGGGCTTGGCGCTTTCGAGCCCGAGGAAATGCTCGAACAGGATGCCGTCCGGAAGCCTTTCCACCTTCGAGAAGATCGACCTGCGGATTCGGTCGTGGTCCTTGATGACGTAGAGGCTTTTCGCGTTGGCTTTATAGAACGACCGCGAGGAGTTCCTCTTCCCGGCGACGCCGTCGGAGATGTTCTTCAATACGGCGCCCTCGCCGAGTATGGTAAAGGCGGGATCGATCTCGATCACGATCCCGAAGCGCTCCAGTATCGTCTCGCTGAAGTCGCGCAGCCTGTCCGCGAGGTATTTGAAAGCGCTCGGAGGGAGATCGTCCTCGACGATGATGTTCACGTCCGCATCGGTCCCGACCTGTACGCCGATATCGTTGTAGGTCGAGAACATCCTCCCGATTCCGAACATGAAGATCCTCTCCGAGATTTCGGGTTTCAATCCCGCGATGAATATCTGCTTGGCCCAGTTGCTCAGGACGAAATGAGAAAGCTCCTTCCGAGGCTGCAGATAGTCGGAGGAGATCGTCGCCGGCTTCATCTGGTCATAGTCGCGTATTCGGATCTTCCGGTTCTTCTCGATGAAGACGTCCTCGATGTACCTGCCCTTCTCATGGATGGTCGCCCCGCCGCGCACCAAGGCATCGAAGCTCTCCTGCTTCATGGCTATATAGGGATCGGAATAGGGGGCTTGACGATGCGACGGCGAAGGCGGCGCGGGCGACGTTCCCTTCATTTCCATTTCGGCTCGGCGCCTCCCCCGGAAGACGAGCATAAAACTTAATATATTATTGAAGCTTTCAATAAGGATAAATAAACCGAAATATCCCGTCGCCATCGGCCTTCGGGCCCAACGGATGTTAAGCGGGCCGATCGGCCGACGCCGGCCTCGCCGACGCATGCTCCTCCGGGCAGTCGAGAGACGCGCGCCGAAGCCTAAGGGGAGTCTTGACCTTGCGAGGGCTGAAGGTCGATCATTGGCCCTGGCCAAGCGCCGGAGGGAGCATTCATGGAAGCGGTACGTTGGGGAATCATGTCGATATCGGGGCACTACGGCCTTCGGGTGCACCAGCCCCTGTCTCGCCTGGGCGAGGCGAAGGTAGTCGCCATAGCCAGCCGCGACGCTCGGAAGGCCGCCGAGGCCGCGGCCCGCTTCGGCATCCCGAAGAGCCACGGCTCCTATGCCGCTCTCGTCGCCGATCCGGAGGTCGAGGCGATCTACATCCCCCTGCCCAACCACCTCCACGCCGAATGGGCCACCGCCGCCCTCGAGGCGGGAAAGCACGTGCTCTGCGAGAAGCCCATCGCGATGGATGCCGCGCAGGCGAGGGCCATGGCGGCCAAGGCCGGGGAGAAGGGACTCCTCCTCATGGAGGCCTTCATGTATCGCTTCCACCCGCAGTGGGTCAGGGCGCGGGAGATCGTCGCCTCCGGCGAGCTCGGCCGGCTGCGGGCCCTGCACTGCTGGTTCTCGTACGACAATACGGACGCCGCGAATATCCGCAACAGGCCCGAGGTCGGTGGCGGCGCCTTGTACGATATCGGCTGCTACGCCATTTCCAGCGCGCGCTTCCTGGCCGGCGCGAGCATGGCGCGAAGTCCCTCGACGAGTCCCGGTTCCTCGCTGGAACCGGAACGGGGGTTCTACGTGGCCGAGCGGGACGCTGCCTTCGGCACCGACGCCCTGGGCACTGGATTCCTGGATTTCGGCCAAGACGGGCCCAAGGCCACCTTCCATATCGCGACCAAGTCCTTTCCCGTTCAGCGAGTCGAGGTCATGGGCGAGCAGGGCTCCCTGGCGGTGATCCTGCCCTTCAACGCCTATCCCGACGCGCCTGTCGCCATCGAGGTCGCGACGAGCCTGGGCACGAGGCGAATCGAGGCCGGTCCGGTGGATCAATACGGCCTCATGTTCTCGGCCTTCTCGAAGGCCGTCCGATCCGGAGCCCCGGCGCCCACCCCGATCGAGGACGGAGTGGCCAACATGGCCGCGATCGACGCTCTCTTCCGTTCCGAGAAGAGCGGAAAATGGGAGAGGATATAGTCTCGGATGAGGATCGAGATCGATACCCATACCCATTCGGTGGCCTCGGGCCACGCCTATTCGACCGTCTACGAGTTGGCGATGGGCGCCCGGAAAGCCCGCCTCAAGGGATTCGTCCTCAGCGACCATGGCCCCGGCCTGCCGGGCGGCACTCATCCTTATCACTTCGGCAACATGCGCGTCCTCCCCGGGCGCATGCGAGGCGTCCGCTTCTACAAGGGCGTCGAAGCCAACATACTCGACCTGGAAGCCTCCCTCGACCTGGGCGATGAGTATCTCGAGGCTCTGGATTTCGCCTATGCCGGGCTCCACGAGCTTTGCTTCCCGCCGCGGGACAAGGCCGAGAATACGCGCGCCCTCGTCGCCGCACTCGGCCATCCCCTCGTCGACGCGGTTTCCCATCCCGGCAATCCTATATATCCCGTCGACGTCCGGAGCGTGGTGGAGGCCGCGAAGCGATGGGGCAAGGCCATCGAGATCAACAACGGCTCCTTCAAGGTGAGGGAGGGCAGCCTCGAAAGCTGCGGCGAGTTCGCGCGGGCCTGCGCCGAAACCGGGACTCTCGTGGTCTGCGGGAGCGACGCCCATTACTGGAGCGACGTGGGCCGCTTCGACCGGGCTCTGGCCCTGATGGAGGAAGCGCGCGTTCCGCGCGAGCTCGTGATAAACGCCAGCTCGGCTTCCTTCGAGGCCTTCCTCGGCAGGCGCGCCGCGGAGAAGAAGTCCAAGCCTCGAATGCGTCCTTTCTAAAGCGAGCGTATTTAGCTATATTGTAGGCTGGAGGAGAAGGAATGAGCGTGGAGATAAATGTCACAGGGGCCAATTTTCAGAAAGATGTCCTCGAGTCGTCCCTTCCGGTCCTCCTCGATTTCTGGGCCGAGTGGTGCAATCCCTGCAAGATGATCGGCCCTTCGATCGAGCAACTCGCCGAGGCCTACAAGGGCAAGGTCATCGTCGGAAAGGTCAACGTGGACGCGGAGGCCGATCTGGCGGCCCAATTCAATATCATCTCCATACCCACCCTCATGATCTTCAAGGGCGGTCAAGTCGCTGCCCAGAAAGTCGGGGCCTTCCCCAAGCACGATATCGAGGCTCTCATCAAGGCCGCCTTGTAGGGCGAGGCTTCTTGGCCTGAGCTTCCCTTTGGGCCGGCTTCGAGGTTTTCGTCACCTGGGTCTTGGCCGTCCCCGCGGGGAGGTTAGGCAAACCCGGGCTCTGGCCGCCCGCCTCCGTCGCGTACCAAGCCTCCGGCCCACTAGCCGTCCCGGAACGGCAGATCGACTTCGCTGGCGAGCTCTTCCACCTAAAGGCGTCTTCCCAGGCGGGCGTCGCTCCCGCGAGCGGCCAGCTTCCCGCCGAAGCGAGGGCGGAGACGAGGGTGGCGAGCCTGCCTGCCGATAAGGCTCCCGATTTATCGTCGGCCGCATAGAAGAGACCGTCGATGGGCGCGGTTCCCGGGCGAAGCGACAGGGCTATCGCGCCGCTTTCGTCGGGCAGGGGCATGGCGGAGCACCAGAGGTCTCTCCCCGTCGGCGAGGAGTCCGCTCCGCCGGAGGCCGAGAGATCGGCGCCGAGCTCGTCCACCTCCTCGGGTATGCCCTCCGGCGCGAGATGCACGACGACGTAATCTCCCTTTCGCAGCTCGACGGCGGGCAGCCTGTAGCTCGCGCTCTTGACCGAGCTCGCCCACGAGAGCTCCTCGCCTCCGATGTTCCCGTCGGCAAGGGCCACGAGCTCGATGAAATCCCTGTGGGGCCTGGTCTTCGAGGCGTTCTTGCCGCATTGAGCCTCGGAGATGCGCAAGGGCGGGGCCCTGTCGTTCCACCCGGCGAACTCGAGGAGGAAGCGCGTACGATTCCCGCAGCGGTCGTCGACCTCGCCGACGAGAGCGTAGTCGGCGCCGGGCGATTGATCCGAGGCGAAGGCGACGACGAGGTCCCGATCCTGGGCGAGGCAGCTGAGCTCGGCCTGCGGCTCGGAGGCGAAGCTGCCCTCGACCGGCTTGACGGCCTCGTCGAATCGGAGCACGACGCGCCGAGGATCCTCGGGGCCGGCCTCGAGGAGGAAAGGCGGGCGAAGATCGGCAGTCGGGTAGATGGCCGCGACCTGGTTTTGCGAGCATCCCGCGCAGGCGAGGGCCATGGTCGCCGCGGCGACCAACGTTGGCAAGGCTGGGGACATGGCTTGAACCTCCAGTTTCCCAACGCGAATTGCGCGGCTAGGCGATTGAGGGCCGTCTCGTCTATCATCTGCCCATGAGAATAGTAATCGCGAACGACCACGGGGCGGTCGCCCTCAAAAAGGAACTCGCATCCTGGCTTATATCTCGGGGACAGGAAGTAGTTAACCTCGGAGTCGACGTCGAGGACCGGGTCGACTACCCCGATATGGCCGCGGCGGCATGCGCGGAATACAAGAAAGGCGGCTACGATTTCGGGATCCTGCTTTGCGGCACCGGCATCGGCGTATCGATGGCGGCCAACAAGATCGAAGGGATCCGATGCGCGCTGATCCACGACCGCCTGACCGCCACGATGGCGCGAGAGCACAACGACGCCAACTTCGTCGCGATGGGCGGCCGGGTCGAATACGCGATCCCGCCGACGGAGATTCTCGCGGCCTTCATGGACGCGAAGTTCCAGGGCGGCCGCCATGCCGGGCGCGTGGCCAAGATCGCGGAGCTCGAGAAGAGATAGAGGATTTCTTATTACTTATCCGCCCACGCAGAGGGGCCGGTCCCCGGTATCGCGGGTCCGGCTCGGCGACGCAGACCCTCGGCCGCCCTCCCCGCCAGTCCGAGCAGCTCTTCGCGGTCGAGCAGGGTAGAGGCTCCGTAGAGCGCGGCGCCGAGCAGGCCCGCCTCCCGGCCGAGTCGGGCGTCCTCGAAGCGGACGCCCGCGCTCGCGGCGGCGTAGACGTAGCGGGGCGCCGCCTCGGCCACGTCGGCGAGAAGCCGCCTCGCGCCCGTCATCACGCCGCCGCCCAGCACGACGGTATCGGGCGCGAGGAAGGCGAGGGCCTGGCCGATCACCCGCGAGAGGGCCTCGGCCGCTATCGCGTGGACGACCGACGCGAGCTCGTCGCCTTCAGCGAGCGCCTCGTAGACCTCTCGGGCGTTGATGCGGGATCCGGAGAGCGCTGCCCGCGCCAGCGGCGTGTCGAAGCCGGCCGCCATCTCGACGGCGATGCGCCCGATCGAGGGGCCGGAGGCGTAGGCCTCGGCGCAGCCCGAACGGCCGCAGGCGCAGGCCCTCCCCTCGGGATGGACGATGACATGGCCTATCTCGAGGGCCTTGTCGTCCACGCCTCCGAGGATGGCCCCGTCCTCGATGTAGCCGCCCCCGATCCCCGTGCCCAGGCCGACGAAGAGGAGGGCGCGCGAGGCGGAGCCCTCTCCTCCCCCGCCGCGAACCGCCCATTCCGCGTAGGCCGCTAGGTTGCCGTCGTTGCGGACGTAGGCCGGCCTCCCGATCGTCCTCGATATCGCGGATCGCAGGTCGACGCCGTTCCAGCCGGCAATATTGGCGGCCTCGCCGACCACTCGGCCCTCCAGGTCCACGCCCCCGGGCGTGCCCGCGCCGACGGCCCCGACGTCCCCTCCCTCGCCGAGCTCGGCGAGCACCGAGGCGACGACCTCGAGCACTGCCTCGGCGCCGGAGGCGGCGGGCGTGGCCATGGTGGAGCGCCTCGACACTCGACCGTCCCCCTCGAGACGGAATCCCTTCACGCTCTGGCCGCCGATGTCCAGGCCGAGGTAGGCCTTAGAGCTCGTAGCGCTCGCCTTTCTTCACGATCCGCACGTCTTTGATACCCTTCTCGCCGAGGAATTTCTCCAGGTGCTCGAGCCCCGCGGCCTCGCCGTGCACCAGGAAGACCCGCTTGAGCCTGGAAAGATCGAGGCTCGACATCCAGTCCCAGGTCTCCCGGTAATCCGCATGGGCGGAGAATGCGTTGATCTCCTCGATGCGCGCCCGGACCTTGAAGACCTCGCCATGGATGCGCACCTCGTTCTCCCGGTCGCGAATGCGCCGGCCGAGAGTGTCGGCCGCCATGTAGCCGACGAGGAGTATGGTCGAGGAGGGATCGGATATCGTATGGATGAGGTGGTGCTGGATCCGGCCGGCCTCGCACATGCCGTCGGCCGAGATTATGACGGCCGGTCCCTGGTAGTCGTTGAGGCGCTTCGAGTCCTGGACGCTCGCCGAGAAGTGGAGGCTGTTGAAGCCGAAGGGGTTCTCGTGGTGCCTGACGAAGGCCTCGTGGATCTCCTCGTCGTAGCATTCGGGGTGTATCTGGAAAATCGACGTCGCGTTGATCGCCATCGGCGAATCCACCCAGATCGGGATCTCGGGTATCCGCTTTTGGTCGACGAGGAGATGGAAGTAGAATACCAGCTCCTGCGTGCGCTCGATGGCGAAGGCGGGGATGACGACCTTACCGCCCCTGGCCGCGGCCTGGTTCACTATGTCGGCGAGCTTGTCCATCGCGTCCTCGGTCGACTCGTGGAGCCTGTCGCCGTAGGTCGCCTCCAGGACGAGGTAGTCCATCGCCGGCAGTATCGCTGGGTCGCGGATGATGGGCTTTCCCTTTCGGCCCAGATCGCCGGTGAAGGCGATCGTCACCTCGCGCCCCGAGCGGTCGCGCGCGTGCGTGTAGGCCATCGCGGAGCCCAGGATGTGCCCCGCGTCGTAGAGCTCGACCTTGATGCCGTCGCCTATGGGCATGGGGCGGTTATAGGATACGGTGACGAACTGCCCCGTGGCCCTGATCACGTCCTCCTCGTCGTAGAGAGGCTTCCATTCGAACGTGGAGCCCCTCTTCGCCGCCTGCTTTCCCAGGTATTCCGCGTCGCGGGCCTGGATCGCCGCCGAGTCCATCATGACTACGCCGGCCAGGTCCCGCGTCGCCGGCGTGGCGTAGATGTTGCCGCGATAGCCGCGCTTGGCCAGGAGCGGCAGCATCCCGCAATGGTCGAAGTGCGCGTGGGTGAGGATCACCGACGCGATCGACTCTGGATCCGGGACGAGGTCGCGGTTCTTCTTCTCGGCCTCGTCCCGCTTGCCCTGAAAGGCTCCGCAGTCGATCAGGCAACGCGCCCCGTCTATGCTAAGTACGTGCTTCGAGCCGGTGACTTCCCCGGCCCCTCCCTCCGAATGGAATCGCATGCTCATGGCCCCCATACTAGCGCCTAAGAGAGGAGGATGCAAATACCGGGGATCCGCGCCCCGCCTCGCCATTCCCGCGATCTCGCATTTGACTTTGGGGAAGGAGGGGCGTAGAGTTGAGGGCGAGGACCATAGGAGGGAATCATGGCAATCATCACCATCGCGCGCGAGCTCGCCGCCCTCGGAGAAGAGGTAGCCAGGGAGCTCTCCCGCATCGCCGATTACAAGCTGATCGACCGCGAGTATCTCGAGAAGCGACTGAGCGATTACGGACTCGACGCGGGCAAAAGGGAAAAATACGACGAGAAGAAGCCCGGCTTTTGGGCTTCTCTCTCCCAGGAACGGGACGATTACCTCCATTTTCTCAAGACGGCGCTCTTCGAAGAGGTCATCGGCGGCGAGTGCATCGTCGTGGGCAGGGGCGGGGAGGCGATCTTCAAGACGGTCCCGAGCCTCGTCGCCCTCAAGCTCGTGTCTCCCCTGGCCCTTCGCGTCGAGCGCGTGATGAAGTCCTACGGTTGCGACGAGCGCCACGCCAGGCAGATCGTCGAGGAAAGCGACCATAACCGTTCCGGCTTCCATAAGTATTTCTTCTCCATGGATTGGAACGATCCGCGTGGCTACGACCTGACCGTCAGCATGGCCAAGCTCCAGCCCGCTCAGGTAGCCAAGACGATAGACGACTTCCGCAGGATCCTGGTCGACGCGGCGAAGGAGGAGGCCGGCAAGAGGCGCCTCGCCGAGCTCCTTCTCGGCCAACGCGTCGTAACCGAGATCGTCTACGCCAAGAAGGTGCCCGTGCACTTCCTGGAGGCCGCGGCCGACGGAACTCGCGTCGTGCTCCACGGTGTCGCCAATACCCAGGCCGCCATCGATGCCGCCCTCGCGGCCGCTCGCTCCGTGCCCGGGGTATCCGAGGCCGAGAGCGCGATCCAAGTGGTGCAGGAGTTCACGGTAATGCCGTGAGGAGACGGCGAGGCCGCTCGGCGGGCAATTGATCACGGCCCTCGCCGCGGTCTAGGTTATCCCCGTGCATCGATTGACGGGATTTCACGCGATAGAAGAATCTCTGCGCTCGCGAGGCGCGGCCTCGGGCGGCCTCCCCTCGGCGCGCCTCCTGGTGTCCGGCTCCGGACCGCGCATCAAGGAGATCCTGGCGCTCGCCGCCGCTCTGGATCTCGACGTCGAGCGCAGCTCCAAGACCGAGCTCGACCGGATCGCCCCGGGCCACCGCGGCATCGTCCTCGAGGCCGAGGACAGCGCCGAGGACGAGGGGGCCGACCTCGACACCTTCGTCCTCGCCCCCCCCGAGCGCTCCCTCGTCGTCGCGCTGGATCATATCGAGGATCCGCAGAACCTGGGCGCCATCCTGCGCTCCGCCGACGTCTTCGCGGCCGATCTCGTGCTCGCGCCGCGTCGGCGATCCGCCCCCCTCTCCGATGCGGCCGTCCGGGCCTCGGCGGGAGCGGCCGCCTTCGCGCCTCTCGCCCTCGTGCCCAACCTGCCCGAAGCCCTGCGAAAGCTCAAACGGGCCGGCTACTGGCTCTATGCCGCCGACATGGACGGCGCGAGCCTTCCCGAAGCCGACATCGCGGAGCGCTCGGCGATCGTCCTCGGCAACGAGGGCTCCGGCCTCGCCCGGCTCGTCCGGGCCGAGTGCGATTTCGCCCTGTCGATCCCCATGGCCGGCCACGTGGATTCGCTCAACGTATCGACCGCCGCGGCCGTGCTGATGTACGAGTTCAGGCGCCGCTTCCCGGCGCGACGGCGACCCGGCGAACCTGGCTAGCGGCCGGCGCCGCGCGCCTCGCCGAAGCGGGCGGCGGCGACTATCCGCGACAGGACTTCGCCGAGGAGCCTCGGAGGAGCCGCCTCGCGATCGATTAT
>Ga0181529_10006422_pt1 | contig 11958 bp, 7 predicted proteins | sample PEATcosm2014_Bin_36_FD_119763 | JGI IMG/M metagenome (GOLD analysis project Ga0181529, IMG submission 119763) | Peatland microbial communities from MTU Mesocosm Facility, Houghton, MI, USA - PEATcosm2014_Bin10_30_metaG | ecosystem: Environmental > Terrestrial > Soil > Wetlands > Peat | place... | reverse complement strand
TTATCGGCGATTCGATCGCGGCTTGGATACGCGCAACGTGCTCATTGTCGGCACCGGATCTGAGGCGCAAGCTCTTCGCCACCATCTCGACAGCATCCGGCATCTGGGTTACACCTTCAAAGGCTTCATCGAGCTTCCCGGTTCCGTTTCACGCGCATCGTTGCCGCCAGGCGACGTCGTGGGCACGCTCGATTCTCTCTTCCAGAATGCCCGCAAGCAGTTTATCGACGAGATCTTTTTCACCACGCCCTGCGAGCGCAGCATCGTTCAGGACGTGCTGGATCGGGCGCGCGTTCACGGCGTGGACCTGCGTGTAGTTCCTGAGATTTACGACGCTGTGGCCTGGGACAGCCCCATTGAGTACATCGGCCAGTTTCCCACCATGCCGCTGCATCGCGGCGAAGTGCCGGAACTGGGTCTCTTCTTCAAGCGCGCCTTCGATTTCGTATTCTCTTTCCTGGCGCTGATTCTAATTTCGCCCCTGCTGCTGGTTCTCGCCATCGCCATCAAGCTCGATTCACCCGGCCCGATTTTCTATGCTTCTGAGCGCATCGGCAAAAAGGGAGTGGTCTTCCGCTGCATCAAGTTCCGCACCATGGTTCTGGACGCTGATACCCGCCGCGCCGAGGTCATGCACATGAACGAGCGCGACGACGTGCTCTTCAAGATTTCGAACGACCCCCGCGTCACGCGCCTGGGACGGTTCCTGCGCAAATTTTCACTGGATGAGTTGCCGCAGTTCTTCAATGTCCTCACCGGCGACATGAGCATTGTCGGTCCGCGCCCGCCGCTGGCCGGCGAAGTGAGCAAATACGACCTCAGCCACCTCCGCCGCCTGGATGTCACTCCCGGGATTACCGGGTTATGGCAAGTGCAGGGCCGCCAGGATCCATCGTTTGCCAGCTATGTCTCTCTCGACGTAACCTACATTGAGAACTGGAGCATCTGGCTCGACTTCAAGATCATCCTGCGCACCATTGCCGTGGTCTTTGCCGGAACCGGCACGTAGTTCATCTCGCGTGTGGCTTTTTCTGAACAGTCCCTGGGACTGGCTGCATAAATGCGGCCGTGAAAGGGCACGACTTCAGTCGTGCCGCAATCGGCGCATCAACATTGGGCTTTTAGCCCCTGAGGGGCGTTTTTCAATCGGCTCTGGGATAAATTCAAGCAGTTCTGGGACTCGTCAAAGACCCCGGACTGGCATGTTGAGGCCCGGCTGCTTTTTCGTGCCCTCCGGCGGCTGATCCGATCCGGCTTCCGGTTTGGATTTCCGGCGCACTCCCAGGTTGTTAATCGCGTAATCGATATAGGGTGACTTGAGTTCGGGGGTCTGTCCCGTGAACCGGCAGGTCGCCACCACCTGGTCCACGATAAACCGTGGATGATAGGCGGCAAGGTCAAGGCCCATCTCTTCTCTCACCATGTAGACGATGAAGTTGAATACATCGTCACGCAGCGTCAGGCCCTGCTTCTCGCACTCCCTCTCGAAGATGGTCCGGTAGTGTTCCAGGTCCGGCGGACCCACCTCGATTTTGTACGGAAGGCGGCGCAGGAACGCGGGATCCATCAGGTCTTCCGGCTCCAGGTTGGTGGAGAAGATCACCAGCTCCTCAAAAGGAATGCTGAAGGTCTTGCCGGTGTGCAGCTTGAGATAGTCCACGCGGTTTTCCAGGGGCACAATCCAGCGATTCAGCAGATTGGTGGGACTCACCAGTTGCCGGCCGAAGTCGTCGATGAAGAAGCATCCCCCTAACGCCTTCATGTGCAACGGAGCTTCGTAGTAGTGGCCCGCGCTGTCGTAGCGCAGGTCGAGCATCTCCAGCGTAAGTTCGCCGCCGGTGATCACAAAGGGCCGGCGGCACGTCACCCAGCGCATGTCGTAGGTCTCACGCCGGATAAATGAGTCGCCATCGTCTTCGCCACCGATCAACGAGTCGATGGGAATATGCACGCCAGGATCGTGGAAGCGGATGATCTGGCCCTCCACCATGATCGAGTAGGGCACGTAGATCATGTCTTGAAAGACGCTGGCGAAGCTGTGCGCTACGGAGGATTTGCCGTTTCCCGGCGGACCGTAGAGCAGGATGGCCCTGCCCGAATTCAATGCCGGCCCGGTTTGTTCCACAACATTGTCTGCGAGTGTCAGCTCGCTCAGCGCCTTGAGGATTCGCTCCGAGGTAATGCGTTCGTTGGTCGTCTTCTGAAGAAGTACGCGCTCGATGAAGTCCGCCAGCGGCACCGGTGCGGGCCCGATGTAGCCCAGGCGCTTGATCGCTTCCTGCGTCCAGCGCCGGCCTTCGTCGGTCAGCGCATAGGTCATGCCGATGGGACTTTCAGAGTTGCGCGAGCCCAGCGTGTACAACAACTGCCGCTCGATCGCCAGATGAGTCAGGTCGATCATGATCGGCAGCGGCAGCTTGAGGGCATCTGTAAACTGGGCGATGTTGGTCAGACCGAAGGAATAAATCACCTTCATCAGCAGCGACAGCAGTTCGGTCTCCTCGATGCCGGTGGCTGCAATATCCTTGGGTTCCTTCGGAATGCAGTGCAGAAATCCATCCAGCGCCGTCTGGCCGATGGCGCCGATCGCGACAAGGTTCTCGCCCAGACGGCCGCCGTGTGTCTTCAGCCGCTCCAGGCCCGCCGCCACATCCTCGTCGGTGACCAGCTTTGCGCGAATTAGTAGGTCGCCCAGTCGCACTCGCGATTCGATGGTAGTCCCTCGCAATTTCCTGCCCTCAGGCCGATTTTGGCCGAATGTTCCTGCCTCCAGCGTCGCACACGGTACCAAGCGAACGCAGCCTTCGACACTGTAGTTTAAGTGGTCACTCGCGAGTAAAAAATCCCTCTTTCGGGGGGCAGAGTCACCGAACAGTCCCGTTTTCGGTCAATGCGGGGTATGCGCGCAGCCGGTTGCAATAGCCCGGCCTACCAGCTTCACTCCAGAGGCAAAACAGAAAAGGTTTTTAAAATCAGAGAGATAAGTCAACAAGATGGGCGAATGAACGCCGCAAACTCCACCCCAGCTCGGCGTTCTAAAAAAAGCGGCCGGCATCCCTCCCGATTTAAACTGGAACTGTGAAGATTGCGCTGGCCCAGATCGATCCCACGGTCGGTGATTTTACCGGGAACCTTGAGAAAATCGTTGCCGCCACCCGCCGCGCGGCGGAAAAGGGCGCGCGCCTTGCGGTCTTCTCCGAGCTCGCCATCTGCGGCTATCCTCCCGCCGACTTCCTTGAGGAACCCAGCTTCCTGGCCCGCTGCCGATCGGCCGTGGACGAACTGGCTGCGGCAACGCGCGATTTGCCAACCGCCGTGCTCGCCGGCGTCGCCCTTCCTGCGGACGGCAAGGATGGCAAGCCGGCCTTCAACGCCGCGGTCCTCCTCGACAAGGGCCAATTGCTTCTTGAGCAGCACAAGCGGCTCCTGCCGTTTTACGACGTCTTCGACGAGCAGCGTTACTTCTCGCCGTCTGAACCCCAGAAGGTGGTCGAGCTGGATGGCGTTCGCCTGGCCATCACCATCTGCGAGGACGCGTGGAACGACAAGAATTTCTGGCCGCGCCGCCTCTACACCGTCGATCCCGTGGAAGAGCTGATGCGCCAGAATCCCGCGTTGCACATCAACCTTTCCTCGTCGCCGTTCTGGCACTCCAAGCGCACCATCCGCCGCGAAATGCTGGCCGCCATGGCCCGCCGCGACGGCATTCCAGTGCTGATGTCGAATCAAGTGGGCGGCAACGACAGCCTGATCTTTGACGGCTCTTCCCTCGCGCTCAACGGGCGCGGCGAGCTGATTGCGCAGGCCGCTTCCTTCGCCGAGGATCTGGTTCTTGTCGATCCCTTCCACGCCTCGCCCATTGCGATTCCTGAAGACGATGACACCGAGGCCACCTATCGCGCCATGGTGCTGGGCACACGCGATTACGTGCGCAAATGCGGCTTCCGCAAAGCCATTGTGGGTTTGAGCGGCGGCATTGACTCCGCTCTCGTGGCCGCCATCGCCGCCGAGGCCCTCGGTGCGGAGAACGTGATCGGCGTCGGCATGCCCAGTCCCTATTCTTCCGCGGGTTCCATCGACGACAGCCAGCACCTGGCCGCGAACCTCGGCATCCGCTTTGAAACCATCTCGATCAAATCGCTTTTTAGCGAGTTCACCCAGGCGCTCGAGCCGCTCTTTCACGGCATGAAGGAAGACATCACCGAGGAGAACATCCAGCCGCGCATTCGCGGCACGCTTCTGATGGCGCTTTCCAACAAGTTCGGCGCACTGGTGCTCACCACCGGCAACAAGTCGGAGATGGCGGTGGGCTACTGCACGCTTTACGGCGACATGGTCGGCGCCCTCGCGGTCATCGGCGATCTGGTCAAGACGCGCGTTTACGCCGTCTGCAACTGGCTCAACCGGGAGCAGGAAAAAATCCCCGCCGCCATCCTCACGAAGCCGCCCTCCGCCGAACTGCGTCCCGGCCAAATGGACACCGATTCGTTGCCGCCCTACGACGTACTCGATCCCATCGTCGAAGCGTACATCGAACGCTACGAAACGCCGGAGCGCATTGCCGCCGAGCACGGATTTCCACTCGATCTGGTCCGGCAAACGGTGCGCCTCATCGAGCGCTCCGAGTACAAGCGCCAGCAGGCCGCCCCGGTCCTCAAGGTCACCGCCAAATCGTTTGGCATGGGGCGCAGATTCCCCATTGCCGTCAAGGTGCAGGTGTAATTCGGAACGGCGCAGTCTCCGGCTAGGTGACAACACTCCCGGAATAGGTGCTTTGAGATCGATTGAGATCGCAGAGCCGAAGCGCGTGCGACTAAAGAACGGTAGTACGCTGGAGTGAACAAAGCTTTTCGCCGAGGGGAAGTGTATGGGAAAGCTGCTAGTGGTCGTCGTGTGCGCGTGCATGATGGTGCCGGGTGCGCGGGCGCAGGAGATTGTAGGGACGTGGCAAGGCACGGTGGCGGCGTCACAGCCGGAACGGGTGGTGCTGCGAGTGGCGAAGGATGAGACCGGAGCGCTCCGGGCGAGCAGCTATCGGCCGGGGACGGGACTGAATGTGCTGCCAATGACCTCGATCACATTTACGCCGCCCGTGGTGGAGACGGCACAGGCGTATGCAGGGATGAAGTTCGAGGGGAAGCTGAGTGCGGATGGGAAATCAATTTCCGGTACCTGGACCGAAGGAAAGCAGAGCTTTCCGCTGACGTTGAACCTGGTGACGGGCGATGAGATTTGGAAGCCGGACTATGCGGGTGGGGCGTCGATGGCGGCAGACGCGGACCCGAGCTTCGATGTGGCGACGATCAAGCCAACAGCGCCGGACCAGCAGATGGCGCGCTATGGCGTCCGGACGCGGAACTTCAAGGCAGTCAACCAAAGTGTGAGCCAGCTGATCGCCTATGCGTACCACCTGCAGGCGCGGCAGATTGAAGGTGCGCCCGCGTGGGCCGATGCGGAGCACTTTGATCTGGCGGGCAAGCCGGACCTGCCGGGGCAGCCGAGCGAGGACCAATACCGGCTGATGCTGCGCAAGCTGTTGGCAGAGCGCTTCAACCTCAAGGTGCATACGGTCCACAAGGAGTTTCCCGTGTTCGCGCTGACGGTGGAGAAGGGGCAGCCGCCATTAACGAAGAGCGATCTTACGGTGGTGGGCTACCACAGTGCGCTGGCGTTCCGGCAGTCGGTCGATGGGCAGGTGGAAGGGCAGTTTTCGTTCTACAGCATGGCGGATTTCGTGGAGATGATGATGAACTTCATTCGCGACCGGCAGATTGTGGATGAGACGGGATTGCAGGGACGGTTCGATTTCACATTGAAGATGCCATTCGAACAGGGGCACTTTACGCCCGATGAGATCACGGTTGCGATGTTCCAGGCGTTGAAGTCGCTGGGGTTCAAGCTGGTGCCGAAGAAGGAACCGTTGGAGGTGCTGGTGGTTGACCAGGTGGAGCAGCCTTCGCCGAATTGAGACCAGTTGACCGGCAAACCAGAAACTGCACCATCGCCGTGGGGCCCCTCCTGCCAAGCCAGCGTTATAAGCTATATTCAGGGAATATTCCCGCCACTAAGGAGAACCGCTTGATCCGTCCGTCTGCTCGTCTGCTCGGCGCCGCTGCGCTGATTGCCCTTTTCGTTCCGATATTCCAGGCCGCTGCCCAGCAGCATGTGCCGCCCGCGCCCGATGCCGGCGCCCCGCAGGCGCCAGCCGCACCGGGGCAGCCTGCCGCTGAACCCTCGGCCCCGGCTCCGACTGCCGCGCCGACTTTTCCCAAGCCCAATCCGGCCGACTTCACCGCCGCCTCGCCAACCAAGGAAACCGTCGATGCCTTTCTCACGGCGAATTGGGGTTTCGACGACAGTCGCATCTGGCAGGTGGAGGCCATTCTAAAGACTGAAGTGGACAACGTGAGCAAGGTGGTCGTCTACATCGGCGACAAGACCGGCAAGGAAAGGCCCGCGGCGTTCGGGTTCTTTGTGATGCCCGACGGCAAGCACATTATCAGCGGCGATAGCATCGTCAACTTTGGCGCTCATCCGTTCGCTGACGTCCGCGAGCAGATGCGGCTGCACGCCGACGGCCCGTATCGCGGCTCGGCATCCAAGGATCTGGAACTTGTGGAGTTCGCCGACTTCCAGTGCCCGCACTGCAAAGAGGCGCAGGCCAACATGGAAAAGCTCGCCGCGGATTTTCCCAAGGCGCGCATCGTCTTTCAGAGCTTTCCCATCGCATCCATCCATCCCCAGTCCGTTCAGGCGGCCGAGTACGGCCTGTGCGTCAGCAAGCTGGGCGGCAGCAGTGCCTTCTTCCAATTTGCCGCGGCCGTATTCGATGGCCAGGACGGCCTCGCCACTCCCGACGGCGCCGCCCTCACCCTCAACAGCGCCGTTATCAAGGTGGGACTGGATCCGACGAAGGTCTCGGCGTGCGCCGCGACGCCTGAGATCAAGGCCGCTGTCGATGCCTCAATCAAGCTCGGCACCGACGTGGGCGTTAACTCGGTTCCGACCCTCGTCATCAACGGCCGAGTCATCGGTGGCCAGGTTTCAATCAGCCAGATCCCCTACGAAGAGCTGAAGAAGATCGTCGCATTCCAGGCCAAGCTGGACGGCGTGAATCAATAAGAGAAGTCAAGGTTCTGCCCCGGTTTCCATCTTTTCCGCAAACTCACGCGGAAAGGATGGCAAGCCACAAGGTCTGCGCAGAGGATCCTTCACGGCAGGAGCCCGCCGCGCCGGGGCTTGGTAGCAGCCTGGCATCCGCAAGGGCCGGATTACACGCCAGCCTGGCGCCCGCCGGCGAAATTGGATGCAGAGTAGTCAATATGAGGGACTCGCTTCGCCTGTTCCGGTACATATGCAAGGAAGGCTACTGCTACGTGCGGTGGCGGCTGGGAAACGCCGCCAAGTCGCTGCTCCCCGGCCGCAAGCCCATCGATGACGCGCGTCTGGCGTTCTTCGGGCGGTACATTCTTCATTTGGCATGCCTGAAGCGGATCAAGGGAGTCACCTGCAGGCTGAGCGAGTACGACGCATCCACTGAAGGGGCTGGCTGCCAGGCTCTCCAGATGATGCGTACGATGGCTTTTGCCCGCGCCTTTGGAGTGCGTTTTCTGCATACTCCATTTGAGCTCATCGCCCACTCCGACCGGCCGATGCACGAATGGGTCGCGGCCTGGGAGTCGCTCTTCAACCTGGGCGCCGGCGAAATCCCCTGCAAGGCAGAAGCCCGCGGAGTGATGAACCTGACATTTTACGTCGAGGAATTCCACGCATGCCTCGGGAACCCTAAGCGAATTGAGCGCTTGAATGATTCCTTCAAGGCCATGCTTCCTGAATTCCAGCGAAAATATTACTTCAACAAATCTCCCCGCACGACGAAGGTGTTGACGGTCGCGGCACATATCAGGCGCAATGACGTGTCCACGCAGGAATACAGCTATATGTACACGAGCACGGCGAAGATCCTCGAAGTCGCCAATGCCGTGAAATCGATTCTCAATGCCCACGGAGTTCCACTCAGTCTGCGCTTCTATGGGCAGGGAAACATCGAGGACTTTCCGGAACTTTCCGGCATGGACGCGGAGTTCTTTTTCAACACCGATCCAATCTGGACGATGCAGGAACTTGTGGAGATCGACGTCCTGATTGTGGCCAAGAGCTACTTCAGCATTTACGCCGGCCTGATCTCGGACGGCATCAAAATATTTGAGCCCGAACCCGGCAGATGGCCGCACCTGACTAATCTCGATGCCTGGCTGCCCTGCCGGGACGACGGATCCATTGACCAGGCAGCCTTCGAGCGCGCCCTTTTCCCGCTGCTTCAAGCCCGGCAAGACCCCGCCATCCGCGAAGCCGGAGTGAGTGGAGCAAACGCCTCGATTCAGTAGCGAGAACGCGGATTATTCGCGTGCGTACCAGCACTTCGGGAGCGCCAAAGGTGCCAAATGCGGCACGTTGTCGGCATCCAGTCGGTGAGGGAACTCAATTTGAGGCTTCACTTCGCGCGCCCGCGTGCGGCGGAAGAAAGTGAATTCCATTTCTTTCGGAATCTCTGCAGCTCCGATGGTTACCGTCCTGCAGCAATTATTGGGGTGGAGATGAACCACATAAAATGAATCGAGCAGTTTTTCGAAACACGAAGAAATCAGATTGAACGCGAACGGATCGAGAAGCCTGTCGAGAAAGTGGAATTCGATGACGACGATCCTGAATTGGTTCAGCAGACTCTCAGGCGTGTTCAGGATTACCTCGTATTCGGCGCCCTCGATGTCCATTTGCAGAAGAAGATCGCCGGCGTAGTCCCTCAGATACTTATCTTTCCACGTTTTAAGCGTGAAATACATTTCACGATCGGCGGCGGCAAGGTACTTCTTATCGAAAACAAACTCCGGGCGGTGGTTGGCCGGTAAGTCAGCCGAGTAATCAGCCAGATAGGATCGGATACCGCGATCAGCCAGCTCATCTTCGAAGCCCGTGGCATCGCCCACTCCTGGCGAAAAGCAGTATTCGATCCCGGCAAGATCGTCCGGGATAAGATAACCCCCATCACCATTTCCTCCCACCCGGATCAAGTCAACTCCGCAATCCTGAGGGCGCAGTTTCTCGATGAGGTCAAGGATGCTTCTTTCGTCTGTCCGATCTACGGCGAATAAACCTGAGAAGAGCCAGGATCTCAGCGCCTTCTTCGTGCGATCTAACATACCGAATCAACTCGATTTCTTCGCCGCAGGATTTGCAACGTGCTTCAGACTAATTTGACATCATTGTACCCAAGGCAGCCGCACCACCAAACAGCCCACTCAAGCCAGTGACACCCACGGGCCTGCGGAGAACCCGGCCGAAGAATTCGCCTGCTTTGACACCCGCACCCGCAACGAATTCCCTGTCTGAGTTTGCGGCAATTTCGGACGCAGCATGCTGCCTGCGAGCGCACCAATCGATCCGAACCCTTGCTGCCCAGGCAGGCTGATCATTGTTCGAGTCCATGGCCAGAAAGGCAACTTGCCTCCATAGAATCGCTTGCTGAACGTCTGAAGTGAGCCTTTTCACGACTGCCTCGCAACGGTGATTGATGAGGAGAACAGCGACAATAGAAGCGGGTTGTCCCATCCAGGTTTTGCGAGGGCAGGGAAGGCCCTCCTACTGCGCTCCGCTCTTTTCCACCCGCATCATTGCCGTGTGTCCCGCCGCCTGCGGCCCGCGCACCACGTGCGGCGTCATCACAATCACCAGCGTGGCGTAGCTCTTCTGCGCGTTCTTGTCCGTCGCGTTGTTCAAGCCCGGAATCTCGCTCAGCCCCGGAGTTCCGCTGACGGCCTGGCTCTGCGACTTGTCCATCTCGGTGGCCACCACCGTCGCCGCGCCCTCTTTCAGCGTCACCGTGCCCGTATACTCCCGATTGTTGAGCACCGGATTGCCGTCGATCGAGCTTCCGGAAAGCGCGTTGAGCTTCATTTCAAGGTTCAGTGCCACGTCGCCATTGCGCAGCGCTCTGGGCGTGACCGTCAGCGTCAAACCCAGGTCCTGGTACTGCACCATGGGAATGTTCGGCACCGTACTTGTCAATGAAGAAAGCAGGGAACTCAGGCTGCCTGAAGTGCCGGCCCCTGTCAATCCTGGAATGTTCGGGACGCTTCCCGACAAGCTCGAAAAGGAAGAGGTCTGGATGGGGTATTTTTCGCCGAGCTTGATCTCGCCCTTCTCGCCGTCCTCAAGGCGGAGCTGGATCTGGTCGAGCTCGCGCGAGTCCGAGCTGTTCAGGCTGAGGTTGAAGGTGGTCGACCCCGGAACCAGCGCCGATTCCGCAATCCCGCCGCCGAACAGCGCGAATCCGCTCGAGAGCAGGGGATTTGTCACCTGGCCCGAAGCAATCAGAATCCCCAGAATCGCCAGGGGATTGTTGGGCGAAGCCAGTCCCGACGCAATGATCTGCTGCACCAGGCTCGCGTTGGCGTTCAGAATCGACTGTTCCTCGGCATAAACATTGAAGGCCGCGATGCTCTGCGGCAATTGCGCGCCGGTGGTGCGGTTGCTGGTGTGCGCCACCTGGATGAGGCGCACATCGAGCAGCACCTGGCTGCGCCCATCCAGAAGGCTCTGCAAAGTCGCGTTGAAGGCTTCCAGGGTGCGCTGAGGAGCGCGCAGCGCAATGGCGTGCTCGCTGAGCGAAACTGTCACTTGCTGCATCGTGAAGATGTTTCTTGCCACCGTGGCCGCGTCGTTCAGCTCCTCGTCGCTCAACCCGGTCAGGTAGACCGTTTCCACGTCCTGGCGCAAAAATTGATTCCGATTCGTGACGGTGTCGGCGGCCACCAGCAGGCGGTGCGCGTCCAGCGGCACGAAGAACGTGTTCGTGTCCAGGCTCAATACGCGCGCGGCCTCCTCAAAGCTGGCGTCGTCCACATCGAACCGGGTCGGCAACGGATGCACGCTGCTGTCGAGCATGGCCGTCAGGCCGTAGGCGCGAAACACCTGCGGGATGAGCTGCTCCCGATCCGCGCGCAGGTGAAAGCTGTGCACGCCCGCAGTTGGTTCCAGATGCACGGGTCCGGCGAGTGTGCCGCCGCCCGGGTCGTAAAGCGGTTGCGGCTGGCTGCGCACGGCGTCGTCGGCCAGCTCGTCGATATGCTGGTTGATTTCGATGTTCGAGGGGTCGAGCGCACGGGCCCGCTCCAGCGCGGCACGCGCTGCGGCATCGTTGCCCAGCAGTCGATCCTTGGCTGCATCCTGAATCAACGCCGTGACCGCATGGTTGCGCGCCACGCCGGCTGCCAGCCGATAGTCCGCATTCGTGGGATCGAGCGCGGCGGCCTGCTCAAAGCCCTTCATGGCCTCTTCAAACTGGCGATCGAGGAACAGTTTGCTGGCAGCGAGATAAAGTTTGGCGGCCCGCCGCTTATCGCCGGAGCGCGGCTGCGCTGTTTCGTTCGCTGGAGCTGCCTGAGGTGCAGCCGCCGGCGCGGTTTGCCCTGCAGGCGCCGCAGTTTGCGCCCGAACTACGCCGGCCAGCAGCAGCAACGCCAACCCGCAAAGCCCGCGAAGCGGGCGAAAGATGGTAGCCCCAGGCGCAAGCCTGGGGGAAAGAGCACGAGGGTTGTGGGCAGAGCCCCCGAAGGGGGCGAAAGAACAGCCTGGGAACCCGCCCTTCGCCAATGGATGCCGTGCAGTTTCTGCGATGCAATGCACTGGCGTGGTCTCGCTCGCCGACCCCGTGACTTGCTGACTCGCCAGCTTGCTCCACGCCCGCGCGCCTGGGTTTTGCCGCTGCGCCTTCATGGCCTGCCCCTCATGTCCTGCTCTTGAGCGTCGCCAGCAAATCGGCCAACGAAGAGACACAGGCTTCGGGCTTGCATTCCAGCAGCTCGTCAAAGCTGCATCGTCCGGTAGCCACGGCAATGACAGGGAGGAAATTGGAGTGTGCGGCCTCGATGTCGCGCGGCGTGTCGCCCACCACGCATA
>Ga0181529_10006421_pt1 | contig 11959 bp, 10 predicted proteins | sample PEATcosm2014_Bin_36_FD_119763 | JGI IMG/M metagenome (GOLD analysis project Ga0181529, IMG submission 119763) | Peatland microbial communities from MTU Mesocosm Facility, Houghton, MI, USA - PEATcosm2014_Bin10_30_metaG | ecosystem: Environmental > Terrestrial > Soil > Wetlands > Peat | place... | reverse complement strand
GTAGGGGTCACCGATTGGTCGCACCACCCCCCGGCTCCTCACCTGCACGATGTGGAGTACCACCAGAAGGGTGAGCGCGATCGGGAAAAGCATCACGTGGATGCCGTACATCTGGCCGAAGTTGAGGACGTTGAAGAAGCCACCCAGCCCGGTGGCGTTGATCGCGTCCTTGGCGTTGACCGCGATCCACTGGGAGTCGAAGTTCTGCTGGATCAGGTAGCCGGTGAAGGCGGTGACGATGCTGACCAGGAAGAGCACCACTCCGACCATCCATGTCTTGGCCCGTCCGTCGCGCCAGCCGGCACCCCAGTACTGGCCCCAGAGGTGCAGCACCAGGAAGATGAAGAACATCTGCACCGACCAGAAATGGATGCTGTTGAAGAAGTGGCCCAGGCTGGAGGTGTGCCACCAGGCCGAGCCCATGAAGGCGAGGACGCACCCGCTCACGAGCACCCAGATCAGGGCCGCGATGGTCACCACCCCGAAGACGTACACCCAGGAGCCGACGAAGGCCGGCTGGCGTGTGGGCAGCACCTCCTCGAGGGGGAGGCGGCCGTCCAGGCGGCTGCGCAGCGCCGCGGTCCATCCCTTGTCCCGCCCAGCCGGGGTGCCGGTGACGGAGCTGCCGGTGGAGATCGGGGCGGGCGGGAGCGGGCCCGGGTTCGGGCTCGGGCCCACGCCGCCCAGCTCACTCATCGTCGTCGTCCCTGTGCTTGGCGGCGTTGTGCGGGAAGGGGGCGACGAGCGCGACCACGAAGAGCAGCACCATCGCCGCTATCAGGAGCAGGTTGGGCAGCGAGATGAGGATGAATCCCCAGTGCAGGTAGGGCGCCGGGCTGTTCATTGGTCCCTCCGGAAGGTGAGCGGGGGCACCGGCCAGGGGTCCCCCAGATAGCGTCTCTCTGACCTTACAAGCTATGGGCCCCCGATCACATTGTCATGTGACTTAAGTCGTCAGATTGACCAGGGCTTATGGCCATGGCCAGTGAGGGGGTGGCGACGGACGATGGTCCTGGGGGATTACGAGATAGGCATCGAGATAGGCACTGGGATGGGTATCACGACTCCTGCGGACCGGCTCTTCCTCCTCCTCGACCCGCACACCCGGCGGGTCGTTGATCTCTGCACCGGCCCGACCGCGACCGGTGACTGCCCCGCCTACGTCGCCGGACAGCCCCTCACCTGCGCGGGATACCGGGTGGTCCCGGTCCGCCAGACCTCGGCCAACGGTCTGCCCTTCCTGGTGGATGAGCCCGACGGGCCCCGCTGCCCGCTGGCCTGGATCGACGATGCGGAGCCGCACGATCAAGCCGATGGTGCGGTAGTGTCGCCCCCCGGCCCGGCGGCGTGATCCCGCCCCCTACTGCTCCCGCCCCTCGTCGCACACCGTCCGGAACTCGCAGTGACCGCAGCGCCAGCTGCTCGGCCTGGGTGGGAAGTCGTGAGTGCGGCGCGCCTCGGCCAGCTCGCGGGCGGTGCTCTCCACCTGGAAGTGGAAGCGGCCCAGGGCGACGGAGTCGAATGTCATCCGGCTGACCTCGGCGGTCTGGAGCCAGTGCAGCTCGACCGTGGCCTCGTCGCTGTGCTGTTCGCGGGCGAGCGCCACCGCGTAGGCGCGGACCTGGAGGTCCTTGCGCAGCGACTCCTCCTCGCGCGGCGGTCCGGTTTTGTAGTCGATGACCACCTGTACCCCGCCCGGCCCGGCGTCGATGCGGTCGAATCGGCCGGTCACGTCACCGGCGCCCACTCCGAGGGTGAAGGGCTGCTCGACCATGAGGGGCTCGGCGTCGCGCCACCCGGGTGAGGCTGCGTAGCGCCGGAGCTGGCTCTCGCCGAGGCTGCGCAGCTCGGCGTGGGCACCCTTGGGGCCCCGTGACGCCTCCCACGCCTCAGCCCACAGACGGGCCGCCTCGTCGGGCCCGGCGCCGGCGCCGCTCTGGCGCAGTGCCGCGAGGGCCTGGAGGACGGTGTGGACCAGGGTCCCGTACCAGCGTTGGGGCGAGGCCGGCACCGGCAGGCGGTAGACGCTGCGGTAGGCGTAACGGCGGGCGCAGTCCTTGAAGGCGGCCAGGTCGGAGACGGATGCTCGGATCGTCGCGGTGGGCAGGCCCGCCGCGGCGGCCGGCTGGCGGCGGGCGGGTGGCCGGCTGCCCTCGATGGTCCGCCGGGACACCCATGCCACACCGTCCAGGGCGGCCAGGAAGGGGCTCGGGCGCTCGTCGCGGAAGGAGTGCGGGTAGCGCCGGGCATGGACCAGGACCAGGCGGTCACGGGCCCGGGTCGCGGCCACGTAGAAGAGGCGGCGCTCCTCGTCTCGGCTCGCCTCCCCCTCCGGGGCCGGCTCCGGCACCAGCTCGTCGGGGAGGGTCAGGCGAGCGGGGAACCCACCCATCCCCGGCCAGCGCTCCTCGGTGCAGCGTCCGAGAAAGACGACCGGCCACTCCAGGCCCTTGGCGGCGTGGGCCGTGAGCAGGCTGATCCCCACGGTCGTGGTCTCGACCGCCGCGACCTCGTCGGCGGCATGGCTGCTGCGCAGGATCTCGAGGTAGCGAAGCGCCAGGGCCAGGCTGCGGTCGTTGCTCCAGTCGGCGAAGCCCTCCAGCAGCTCGCCGAACTTGTTCAGGTTGGCCCCGATCTGAGCGCGTGCCAGTGGCTCGGCGTCGTCCAGCACCCCGAGGAACTCGCTCCCCTCCAGGGCGGCGTAGAAGATCTCCCGGACGTCGTCCCGGGCTGCCTGGGCATGGAGATCGACCAGGAGGTCGACCAGCCGGCGGGCGATGGCCAGGTCCTCCGCGTCCAGCTCGGGCAGCTCTCCGGCAATCACCGAGGCGAGCGGGAGATCGCGATCGCGGGCGGCCTGGCCGAGCGCGAGCCGGCCGGCGTTGCTCACCGCGAAGGAGGGCAGGTGCAGGCAGCGCAGGATCGCCTGGGAGTCGGCGGGGTCGTGGACGGCGCCGAGGAGTCCCATCAGGTCCTTGATCTCGCGCCGCTGGAAGAATCCGCGACCCCCGTGGACCACGTAGGCCACCCCGGCCTCCTGGAGGGCGCGGGTCGCCGCCTGCATGTCCTCGTGGCGCCGGAAGAGCCAGGCGATCCCGGTCGGGTCCGCTCCGGCGTCGATCAGGCGCCGGCATTCGGCGGCGACTTCCACGACCTCGCCGCGCTCGTCCGCCGCCCGCCACACCTCCACCTGACCACCGGCTCCCCGGTCGGCGACCAGCCGCTTCTCGATGCGCGAGCCGGGGGGGGCCGCCCCGATGATGGCCCGGCTCGCCTCGACGATCTCCTCGTGGGATCGGTAGTTGCGGTTCAGGACCACGCTCTCGTGGGTTGGGTAGATGCGGGCGAAGCGGTCGAGGTTGGCGAGCGACGCGCCCCGGAACTTGTAGATGGACTGATCGTCGTCGGCGACGACCATGATGTTTCCCCGCTCGCCGGCCAGCACCTCGACCAGTCGGGCCTGCGCGTAGTTGGTGTCCTGGTACTCGTCCACCATCACGTGGTCGATGGCACCGGCCACCGCCGCGCGGACGTCAGCATGCTCGCGCAGCAGCCGCTCGGCGTAGAGGATCGTGTCGTCGTGGTCGAGGACGGCCCGCTCCATGAAGGTCGCCTCCAAACGCCGGTAGACCTCGGCGCACTCGCGGTGCCGGGTCAGCAGCTCGCGCTCCAGGCCGGCCCCGGCCCCGGCGACGGCCAGGCGGGAGTCGGCCCACTCCGCGTAGTCCTCGGGGGAGACCAGCTCCTGCTTGGCCTTCTCGATCACGTCGAGGATGGCGTCGACGAGGTCGTGGGAGCGCAGGGGGTTGTAGAGGGTGGTCGGACGCAGCTCGCCGAGGATGCCGTCGACCACCAGCCACCGCTCCGCCTCGTCGGCGATCCGGAACGCCGGGGAGATTCCCAGCCGCCAGCCCCAGTGGCGCAGCACGCGCTGGGCGAAGGAGTGGTAGTTGAGGAGGGGCGGGTCGCCCTCGAAGGGGCCATGGGCGCGCTCGACCCGGTCGCGCATCTCGGTCGCGGCCTTGCGGGTGTAGGTGAGCACGAGCAGGCGATCCGCCGGCGTGCCCTCGCGGATCAGGCGGAGAAAGCGCTCGACGATGACCCGGGTCTTGCCCGAGCCCGGGCCCGCCAGCACCAGGCACGGCCCCTCGCCGTGGTCCACGGCCCGCCGCTGCGCGTCGTCCAGCCGCAGGCGAGCGCCGCCGGCCGTCGGGGCCTCCCCACCCTCCCCCGGCTCCGCGGCAGGGCCGCCGGCCGTCGGGGCCTCCCCACCCTCCCCCGGCTCCGCGGCAGCGCCGCCGGCCGCGTCCGGTGGGAAATCGAGCATCCGCCGATGATACCTGATGGTTCGTACATCTGTTTGCAGATGCCCGCCCTCCGGCCGGCACGCCTGCGGGCAGGGGCGGCACCACGGTCGGGGGTTCTTCCGCAGCCTGCTAGAGTGATGCCTCCGTTCGGCCAGGGCTGGCGCCCGCGGCGAGCGCGGCGGCCGTGCCGACGCGCCCCCGTCCCTTCGGTGGACGAGCGGTGTCCGCATGACTCAGGCCGCCGGTGGCGGCGCCGAGGAGGTGATCCCCCAACCGTGTCGGAGGTCAAGGTCCGCGAAGGCGAGACCTTCGAGAGTGCGCTGCGGCGCTTCAACAAGAAGATCAAGCAGAACGGCATTCTCTCGGAGGTTCGGCGCCGCGAGCACTACGAGAAGCCCTCGGTTCGCCGCAAGCGCAAGCTGGTGGCCGCCCGGAAGCGCCGGGCGAAAGCCGGCTGACGCCGTCATCACCAGATCCTCGGGCTCGCCCATGGCGAGCCCCTTTCTTTCTGCGCCACCATGAGTGCCCCATGCGGGTGACCATCCACCGCTCGCCCACCCTCGAGGCCGCGAGCCTGGCCCTGGTCCGCGACGCCGGGCTCGGCCCCCTGCTCCGCAGCAGCGGAGACCTCCTCGGTGTGCCCACCCGCGCCGGTCTGGCGGTGCGTCTGACCGATGACGACGAGTTGCGCCGACTCAACCGCCTCCACGCCGGGCTGGACGCCGCCACCGACGTCCTCGCCTTCCCGGGCGACGGGCGCGAATGGGTGGGAGATGTCGCCATCTCGGTCGAGAGGGCGGGCGCTCAGCATCCCGCGGCTCCCGCCGAGGAGCTCCGCCTGCTGGCCGTCCACGGCCTGCTCCACTGCCTGGGTCACGACCACGACGAGCCGGGGCCGGCGGCGGCGATGACCGCCGAGACCCGGCGACTGCTTCCGGGGCAGGACGTCCCCGACCTCGCACCGCATTGATGCCGCGAGTGCCATGGCGACGCTGATCATGGGCCTGGGCAACCCCGGGGGTGAGTACTCGCACACCCGGCATAACTGCGGGTGGATGGTCCTCGACGAGCTGGAGGGCCGGGGCCGGTTCGCCCGGGCCCGTCGCGAGGGGCCCGCCAAGGTGCGCACCGGCACCGTCGACGGGTTCGACGTCGTCCTCGCCCGCCCCACCACCTACATGAATCTGAGTGGTCGAGCGGGCGTGCATCTTGTGCGCGTTCTGGGCGTCCCGATCCCCGACGTGGTCGTGGTCCACGACGACGTCGACCTCCCCTTCGGTCGCCTCCGGCTTCGCCGGGGCGGCTCGGCCGGGGGCAATCGCGGCGTCCGCTCGCTCATCGAGTCCTGGCAGACCCCGGACTTCATCCGGGTCCGGGTCGGGATCGGGCGCCCCGCCGCCGGCGAGGACACCGTCGACCACGTCCTGGACCCCTTCACGCTCGCGGAGCGGCAGGCGCTGCCCGCCATCCTCGGCCGTGCCGCCGACGCGGTGGCCTGCATCGTGCGCGAGGGCCTGGAGCGGGCCATGAACGAGTACAACCGCCCGCTCCCGTCCGGACCGGAGGCGCCGGAGGCGCCGTCACCCGGTGATTGAGCCACCTGCCGGCGCCGCTCCCACGCTGGCCTCCCGCCTGGACGCCGTCGCCCCCCTGACCGCGCTCGTCGGCGGCTCCCTGCGCGTCCTCGGCGGGGTCCCCCCGGCCGCCGTCGGGCTGATCGCCTGGTGGGCACGCCGGCGTGCCGCCGGGCACGTCCTGGTCATCTCCACCGATCCCGAGACCGTCTACGCCGACGCCCGACTCTGGGGTGGAGAGGCCCGGCTGGGCCTCTGGCCGGCGGCGGACACTCCCGGATTCGATCGCATCCCGCCCTCCGAGGAGGTGGTCCGGCGCCGGATCGCGACCCTCGCCCTGCTCCGGGACGGCGAGCCGGCCCTGGTGGTCGCCTCCCCGGCCGGGTTGCTCCGCCCCACCCTCCCGAGCGGTGCCCTCGACCACACCGGTGAGCTCACCCGGGGCACCCCGATCGGCCGGGACGCCGTCATCGAGCGTCTGGTCCGCCTCGGGTACCGGCGGGTGAGCGCGGTGACCGCGCCCGGGGAGATGGCCGTCCGCGGCGGGATCGTCGACGTCTTCGGCCTGGATCGCGGGCGCCCGTGGCGGGCGGAGTGGTTCGGCGACGAGATCGACGAGATCCGCGCCTTCGACGTCGACACCCAGACCTCGGTCGCCCGGCTCGAGAGGGTGCGGCTGCTGCCCGCCCGCGAGCTGGACCTGAGTCCCGAGGCGGTCGCTCGGGCCCGGGCCGCGGTCGCCCGCCTCGACATCGGCGGCTGCCGCCCCGAGGTCCGCGAGCAGTGGCAGCAGGACCTGGCCCAGCTGGAGCTGGGTGTCTATGACGACGGCGTCGACCTCTTCGCCGCCTATCTCAACCAGGAAGCCAGCCTCCTTGACCACCTGGGGAGGGGGGCGCTGGTGCTGGTCGCCGGCGGTGTGGAGCGCGCCCGGCGCGCGGCGGTCCGGCACCTCGAGGAGATCGAAGGCCTTCGCGACCAGGAGGAGGCACGCGGGGAGCTCCCCGCCGGCGCCCGCAGCGGCCTGCTCGACATCGGCGTCCTCGACGCCAGCCTGGGCGGGGCCGTCGACCTGGTGCCCGGCGACGTCGGGGAGATGGCGGGCGGGCGGGTGGCCGACCTCGGCTGGCACGGCGCCGAGCCCTATGCGGGCCGCTGGGACGCCTTCGCCGCGGCCCTCGGCCAGGAGCTGACCGGAGGCGGCTGCTGCGTGGTCGTCTCCCGGCAGGAGGGGAGGGTGCAGGAGCTGACCGGCGACGCCGGGCTGGTGCCGACCATGGTCGACGACCCCGACGCCGCCACCCTTCCGGCGGCGGCGGGGACGCTGCTGGTCGCCGCCGGCGAGGTGTCCGCGGGTTTCCGGATGCCCGACCTGGGTATCGCCGTCTTCAGCGACCACGAGCTCTTCGGTGTCGTGAAGCGGCGTGGCTCACCGCTCGCCCGGGGGGCGCGGCGTGCCGAGTCGACCTCTGCCCGGGGCGCCCGCAAGGCCGCCGCGGGGCGGGCGGCGGCACCCGGGTTCGTCCTCGAGTTCGCCCCCGGGGATCTCGTCGTCCACCGCGACCACGGCGTCGCCCGCTTCATCGAGATGCGGCGCGTCTCCGAGGAGGAGACCGCCGGGTCCGGCGGCACGGGCGGAGGGCCGTCCGGGGTCGACCGCGGGCCGGCCGCGGCGGGCGCAGCCGAGAACCCGGCGAGTGCCACCGAGCAGGAGTACATGCTCCTCGAGTACGCCGACGGCGACCGCCTCTTCGTCCCGGTCCAGCACCTGGACCGCATCGACCGCTACGTGGGGGGCTCCGACGCCCATCCGGCGCTCTCCCGGCTCGGCACCGGCGAGTGGGAGCGGACCAAGCGGCGGGTGCGCGAGCGGACCGAGGCCGTCGCCCGCGAGCTGCTCAACCTCTACTCCCGCCGTGAGGCCGCGCCCGGCCACGCCTTCTCCATCGACTCCGACTGGCAGCGCGAGCTGGAGGGCTCCTTCCCCTTCGAGGAGACGCCGGACCAGATGCTGGTGCTGGACGACATCAAGCGCGACATGGAGGCGTCCCGACCCATGGACCGGGTGGTCTGCGGGGACGTCGGGTTCGGCAAGACCGAGCTCGCCCTCCGGGCGGCGTTCAAGGCGGTTGCCGAGGGGCGCCAGGCAGCCGTCCTGGTGCCCACCACCGTGCTCTGCCAGCAGCACTTCCTGACCTTCTCGGAGCGCCTCCGTCCCTTCCCGGTCATCGTCCATCAGCTCTCGCGCTTCTGCACCGAGGAGGAGCAGCGGGCAACCCTGCTCGGGCTCAAAGCCGGGACCGTCGACATCGTGGTCGGCACCCACCGCCTGCTCCAGCGCGACGTCGAGTTCCGCAACCTCGGCCTGGTCATCATCGACGAGGAGCAGCGTTTCGGCGTCCTCCAGAAGGAGCGCTTCAAGGAGCTGCGCGTCGCTGTCGACGTGCTCTCGCTCTCGGCGACCCCGATACCGCGCACGCTGCACATGGCGCTTGCCGGCATCCGCGACCTCTCCGTCATCCAGACGCCGCCCGAGGAGCGCCAGCCCATCAAGACCTACGTCACCGCGCGCGAGGATTCCCTCGTCCGCGAGGTGCTCACCCGTGAGCTGGCCCGGGGCGGCCAGGTCTTCTTCGTCCACAACCGCGTGCAGTCCATCGACCGAGAGGCTCAAAGGCTGCGTGACCTGGTGCCCGAGGCGCGCGTCGCCGTCGCCCACGGGCAGATGCACGAGGACCTGCTGGCATCGGTCATGCGCTCTTTCGTGGAGGGCGAGGTCGACGTGCTCGCCTGCACCACCATCATCGAGTCGGGGCTGGACATCCCCAACGCCAACACCATCGTCATCGACGACGCCCATCGCCTGGGGCTGGCCCAGCTCTACCAGCTGAGAGGGCGGGTCGGACGCGCCGGCCAGCGCGCCTACGCCTACCTCCTCTACCCGCCGGAGCGCACCCTCAGTGAGCGTGCCGACAAGCGTCTCGACGTCATCGGTGAGCTGCAGGACCTGGGAGCGGGATTCAAGCTGGCGATGCGCGACCTGGAGATCCGCGGGGCCGGCAACCTGCTCGGCGAGGAGCAGCACGGTGAGATCGCGGCCGTCGGCCTCGAGATGTACAACCGGCTCCTGGAGCAGGCCGTCCGTTCGCTCCAGGGCAGGCCGATGGCGGAGCTGCCGGCCCAGGTGACGGTCTCGCTGCCCCAGGCCTCGTTCCTGCCCCCCGGATACATCGGGGAGGAGCAGCTCCGGCTGCGCTGCTACCAGGACCTGGCCGCCTGCGTCACCGAGCCCGAGCTGGAGCGGAGGGCGAGGGGGCTCGCCGACCGCTTCGGACCGATGCCGCCGGAGGCGGAGGCGCTCGTCTTCTCCCTGCGGGTGCGGCTGCTCGCCGTCGCCGCCGGGGCCCAGGCGGTGGAGACGTGGCGCGGCGAGGCGGGCCCGCGGCTCGCCCCCGGCATCGCCGGCGCGCGCGCCGTCTCGGGGCGGGTGGGTGCGGTGATCCAGCTCCCCTCGGGCCATGGGCAGGACCTCGAGGTGGTGGCCCGCCAGTTCCGGGCCTACGTCGAGACCTCGCCGACCCGCATCTACTGCCTCCCGCCACCCGGGCGGTCGCCCGACGCGGAGTGGGAGGATGTGCTCCTGCGGGTGCTGCGGGAGCTGGGCCGGCTGACCCGGGCCCGCCAGCCCGTGCCCGCGTGACCGGGGGAGGGTCGGCGGTGACGGGACCCAGGGCGGATGGAGGGGCCCACCCCGACGCTATGCCGGTCGACGTAGGAGGTTGCGATGCGTGAGGAGGCGGCGCAGTCGCTGCGCGAGCTCAATGAGGTCATCGAGCGGCTGCGGGCGCCCGGCGGCTGCCCCTGGGACCGCGCGCAGACTCACAGATCCCTCCGCCCGTACCTCCTCGAGGAGACCTACGAGACCCTGGAGGCGATCGACTCGCAGGGGACGGCCACCCTCCGCGAGGAGCTGGGCGACCTCCTCCTCCAGGTGTTGATGCACTGCGCCATCGCCGCCGAGCGGCCCGACGGCTTCGACATCGGGGACGTCGCCGAGACCACCCGGGCCAAGATGGTCCACCGCCATCCCCACGTCTTCGGCACCACCACCGTCGCCGGCGCGGAGGAGGTGGTCGTCAACTGGGAGAAGCTGAAGCGCATCGAGAAGCGGGAGCGCCTCTCCCTCCTGGAGGGAGTCCCCCACGCCCTGCCCGCGCTCGCCTTCGCGCAGGGGGTGCAGAAGCGGCCGGCCCGAGTCGGTTTCGACGAGACCCCCACCGTCGCCGCGGCTCTGAGCTGGCTCCGGGAGGGCGTCGAGGCGCTGGCGGCTCTCGCCGCCGAGGCTCCGGCCAGGGCCGACCGCGGCGCGGACTGGTCGCCGGCCCGCGCCGACACCGCGAGCGGGGAGGGGCTCGACCGGCCAGAGGCGGGTGAGCCGGCCAGCGCCGGCACCCTGGCCGGCCACGCACCGCCGCCGCCCCCCGCGAGCCGCGACCTGGAGGCGGCGATGGGGGAGCTCCTCTTCGCGGCGGTCGCCCTGGCCCGCCAGCTGCGGGTCAACCCCGAGGACGCCCTGCGCGGGCGCACCGTCAGCTTCGCCGACCGGTTCCGGGCCCTCGAGACCACCGCGCGCGCTGAGGGCGTCGACCTCCACGATCTCGACCCCGAGGAGTGGCGCCGCCGCTGGGAGGCGACGGTCTAAGCGTCTTCCGGGAGAAGACGGAGCCGTGGGGTGGTGCTTCGCTGCGCACGCACCCTCACGTCTCCTCCCCACGGGATCCAGCCACTGCCGCGGCGACGCCTCCGACCGGATGCGGTCACGGAGCTCGTGTGCTGGACGTGGCCGACGTGCACGGCGACTTGACGGCCGATGATCCACTGGTGAGAGCCCCACGAGCCGGCCTGGCCGCTCTCCCGTTGCTTTCGCGCACGGTCGTCATCAGCGCGACGTTCGCGGGCGTTGCCGGGGCGATCGTCGGGCTCGTGTTGGGACTGCGCACCCATGCGCCGACGGCACCGTTCGCCGTCGTCGAGCTGGGGCTACCGGCCACGATCGTTGGCGCGCTCGCCGGTCTCGCCATCGGTTCGGTCATTCTCGCCAGTCGGCGAATCGCTCGCTGGCGCCGCGCGTAGCGCCGGCGACCGCGTCTGCCACCGGCCTCCGCTGGTGCGGCGGTGCCGGTGCGCAGGGCGCAGACGCGAGCCTGCGTGCGCAGCGAAGGCTCTGCGCACGCGGCGGTTTGCAACGCCCTCGAGCAGAGGGCGCGGCACGCCGGTCAACGCATGCTGACGCCGGAGCCGGAGCGCAGCACCACCTCCGCGACCACGCACACCCCCAACATGCGGGCATCTCCGACGACCCCGCACACAAGATGGCCGCACCCGTTGCGGTTTCGCGGAGGTCGTAGCAGACTACGGGTCCCGCGGCCAGTTCCCGCCCACGTCCCCCCCCCAAGGCCCGCAATGAACTTCCCTGCTCCTCAGCGACCCCGCCCCTTCACGGCGCGGCGAATCCTCGCTCTGGTGGTCGCCGTCGCCTGCGGCTGGGTGGCCTATGCGCTTTACGGGGCGGCCGCCACGGACCACGCCGCGCAGGCCCGGGTGAACCAGCTGCAGGAGGCCAACGCCGCCCTCGCCGCGCAGATCTCGCAGCGCGCCCAGGAGGTCATCGAGGCCCAGAGCTCGCCGTGGCTGGAGGACCAGGCGCGCAAGCTCGGCTATCACCTGCCCGGGGAGAAGATCTACGTCCTCGACCCCGGCGCCAAGTCCGCGCCCTCCTCGGGCGGCCTCAACGCCGCGCCCCCCACCTTCAGCCCCACCCCGGTCCCGACCCCCATCCCGACGCCCACCCCGACCCCCTCACCCGCGCCGCCCGCGCCCAGCCTGGCGCCGGTCAGCCCGAGCCCCGCCGCCGCCTCGCCCTCGCCCACCCCCTGACGGCGGTCAGCCCGGCGCGACTGCGGCGTGGGGCGCCCGGCCCGCGCTATGCTCCCGATGCGGCGTGGAGCAGTGGAAGCTCGTCGGGCTCATAACCCGAAGGTCGCTGGTTCGAATCCAGCCGCCGCAACCACTCCTCCC
>Ga0181529_10006419_pt1 | contig 11961 bp, 18 predicted proteins | sample PEATcosm2014_Bin_36_FD_119763 | JGI IMG/M metagenome (GOLD analysis project Ga0181529, IMG submission 119763) | Peatland microbial communities from MTU Mesocosm Facility, Houghton, MI, USA - PEATcosm2014_Bin10_30_metaG | ecosystem: Environmental > Terrestrial > Soil > Wetlands > Peat | place... | reverse complement strand
GAAGCCATCATGCTTTCCGAAGACCCCAATCCCCACGACTTCATCGACATCAGTTATCATTTCCGTAACAACCTCGAACACCGGTTGTTCCGGGCCTTCTCCCTCAATGACTGCAACCTGCGGACCTACTACGGGCGGGTGTATATGGCAAGCCTCATGACACCCATCGTGAACCGGTATATGCAGGTGTGGAGAGAGCGGACTGGCATTCATCCCGTGGTGCGATTCGGAGACAATTTCACTCAGCCGACGCCCATCAAGTTCAGCACCATCCAAAACACCGAGGATTCCTATCGGCGGATGATTCTGGTCGCTGAGTATGTGGGAGACTCCATCATGGTCCTTAAGGAACGGGAGCGGCTTAGTCCGCAGGGGAGCGGGGGCCTCGTTACCGTTGTAAGCAGCAACGACAGACCGGACATGAGAATCATTAATTTTGACATCACTACCGCTCCCGTGGGGAGTGTCCATGGGCGCTAAAGTTTCAAGACGCAAGTTTCTGTGGAGCCTGTTCGCTGTTCCCGTAGCGGCTAAGCTTGCCCCGGCGATTAAGTTCCTCCCCCCTGAGTCTTCGGCGGGCAACATCACCATGAAGACACTGGAGGATGGCTTACGTGCGTGCTGGAGGCAGGCGGCATCCCCTCAATACATCTTTGTTCCCACGATGCCGCTTTACTCCAACCCGGTCATTGACCTCAGCCAGCTTATCCGAAGTTACAAGGGGAGTTCCGGGGGCAGGTTTGATGACCGGTGGGAAGCCCTCGGACAACCCTTAGCGCAATACCGGGGATATCAGGAGATAGCGAGGCAGTGTCTCCACATTGAGCCGTTGCCGAAAGGAGCTTATGCCTACCTTGATTACCGGGCATCTATACACAATGAAGCCCGAGGCTGATTACGCCATATCCACATACGGCTCGGAATTGGCCGGTGACATCCTGAATTGTGCTGTGTGCGGAAAACCGTGGGACGAACACCTCAAAAAGGAGACTGGTATGACGAGAGAAGACGTATTCAAGATGATTGCAAAGGAACGGGAGTATCAGGACAAGAACTGGCCCCGTGACGATAACCCCTTGGTCAAGCAGTACGTCTACGCCGCCCCCCACATCTATCTGTTGAAGGCATACGCCGCCAAGACCAAGGAACTGTGGGTAAAATCCGTTGACGAGACCGACGTTCTGCGCAATCTCGGCAAGATGGCGACCATCGCCTACCGGGCGATAATGGAAATCAAGGGGACGACCGGGACATGGTACACCACGGTGGGAGCAAAAGACCTGATTGAAACCGAGCGCCGGTATCAGGACATGAAGCACCCCCGCACCAAGGACAACGCCGGTCAGTACGCTTTCTCCGCTCCTCACGCCCTATTGGTGGACCGCTACATCGTCTTGGCGGAAGAGGCATGGTCGGCGGGCAACCGGGATATGGTGCTGCACCGGATAGTCCAGATAGCAGCTATCCTCGTCCGGGCGCTGGAAGAGATTGAGGGACCGAATCTTCTGTCTATCGGGCTTCGTTGAAATCCCGCTGCCCGGAATGCCGTCTGCACCTCTGGCATTGCCCTCACTGCCACGGGGATTACTGCTACATGGTGTTCTGTGAGCTTAACACTTATGACCTGCACCGGGCGATGTGCCCATGGTTCGCCCACCGTAGCAAGACGGATGAACCAATTTACCAAGCACGGATAGGTCGGCTAACTGATGGAAATCAGACAAGTTACCGGGGACCAAAGTTCGGTTCACAGTAAATAAATGGCCGGTTAAAAAAATCCTGCATAAAATCCTCAAACCGTGGTATTATGTAAGTGAAGGAAGAAAACGAACTACCGACCCCATACTTGTAGGGGTAAAATTGAGGCGGGGAGCCGGACGATATTGTTACCCGGTCGGCCTCACAAGATTCCGGCCCGCAAGGGCCACCAGTTTGAGGGGGCGAAAGCCCCTACCATTTTACGCCCCGAAAGGGGCACCATTTTGGAGAGACATGCGAAATAGGAAACCCAATCCGATGCAGTGGCAGCCTAAGCGGCATTTTAGCCGCCCAAGCTTCGGTGGGCTTCCGTTTGCGCCCTAAAAAGAAAGACAACGCAAACGCACTTTGACCCACCGATGAAAGTTCCGGTGGGTTTTTTGCATTTATGGTGACTGTAACTCAGTGGCAGAGTGCCTGACTGTGAATCAGGATACGGGGGTTCGATTCCCCTCAGTCACCCCAAGTTTGGTGAGTGAACCCCACAGGGTACTTGGACTGGTCCGAGGGGGGCGGGGGCAGCCCGCTTCGTCATTCACCCCGATATATGGTCCCGTAGCTCAGCCCGTATAGAGCAACTCCCTCCGAAGGAGAAGGTCGTCGGTTAAAATCCGACCGGGACTTCCAGATTAGGCCCCTGTAGCTCAGTGGACAGAGCGTCCGGTTTCGACCCGGATGGTCGCAGGTCCGAATCCTGTCAGGGGTTCCAAGATTGAACGAATTAGATATGCCCCCATGGTGTAGTGGAGAACGCACATCGCTACGAACGATGAGACAGGGGTTCGATTCCTCTTGGGGGTACCAGTTCTTGGTTACGCTGTTTAGTAACCAAATTATTGAATTCATAAGTATGGACTCAATAATTAAACAATGCAGGTTTTGCGGCAAGGATTTTGAAGCCAAAAGAAGTGATAGGATTTTCTGCTCTAAGTTATGCGGTGTGAGAGACTGGGAGAGACGAAGCCCCAAAAGAGCAGCGAGACCTGAGCATGTAAGGCAATTTCGCCGCCGCATAAAGTTGAAGGCAATTGAATATAAAGGTGGAAAATGTGTAATCTGTGGGTACCACAGGTGCATAACCGCAATGAAGTTCCACCATTTAGACCCGAATACTAAGGAATTTGGTATCAGCCGGTACGGGGTCACAAGGTCATGGGAGGCGGTTAAGGCTGAGTTGGATAAATGCATTCTCGTCTGTGGAAACTGCCATGATGAGATTCACGAGGGAGTGACAATCATCCCTGAAGAAGTAAAGTTTAACGTTCAGGAGTAGCCAAGCGGTAAGGCAGCGCACTGTTAATGCGCCTATCGGGGGTTCGAGTCCCTTCTCCTGAGCCAAAATTGTTAGTGCGATACGGGAGGCGAATACACCTCGGCTGGCGTCCTAGCCAGTGAATGTCCGTGCGAGTCGGGCGGCACTAGCCAGATGCCCCGTTAGTTTAACGGTAAAACACTCGCCTTTTAAGCGATGAGAGTGTGGGTTCGATTCCCATGCGGGGTACCAAAAATTTGGAGTCGTGACGCAGATGTGGTTAAGCGTAGCCGCCTTTTAAGCGGACGGTCGTGGGCACCCAATCCACTGGCTCCACCATATGCCCCGTTAGTTTAACGGTAAAACACTCGCCTTTTAAGCGATGAGAGTGTGGGTTCGATTCCCATGCGGGGTACCAAAGATTGTGCCGCCGTAACTCAACTGGACAGAGTACTCGGCTCTTACCCGAGGAGTTGGAGGTTCGAGTCCTCTCGGCGGTACCAAATTTGGGTCGGTAGCTTAACTGGCAGAGCAGGGGCCTCTTAAGCCCAAGGTTGAGGGTTCGATTCCCTCCCGACCCACCAAGATGCTCTTGAGAGCGTATTATAGGACTTAACGTGCTCTCAAGAGATGGTCAGGTAGCTCAGGTGGTAGAGCGCTACCCTGAAAAGGTAGGCGTCGGCGGTTCAACTCCGCCCCTGACCGCCAAGATTTGCCTCTGGAGCTAGGATGGTATAGCGCCTGCCTGAAGAGCAGGAGTGACCGGTTCGATTCCGGGCGGAGGCACCAAGTTATAGCGGGGTAGAGAAGTCTGGTATCTCGTGAGGCTCATAACCTCAAGAACGCCGGTTCAAATCCGGTCCCCGCAACTTCGCAGAGGAGTGGATGTGGACACATAAACCACACCAGCCTCATAAGCTGGGAATTGCGGGTTCGACTCCCGTCTCTGCAACCATATGGCGGTGTAGCTCAGTTGGCTAGAGCGCTCGTCTCATAAGCGAGAGGTCGAAGGTTCGATGCCTTCCACCGCTACCAATGTTGCCCGTGTATGCGAACAGGCACAGCGGCGTCTAACGAAGGAGCGTCCCGGTAGGAGTGATTTGCGGAGGAACCGAAAAGGGCGGGATGCCCGGAAGCCGGGGACAATCCGGCTACCCTACGGGGTGTAGGGAATCACGTTATCGCCTATCGGAGCAACCCTCGCAAGGGGTTGTATGCGGGTTCGATTCCCGCCACGGGCACCAGTAATGGGCAGGAGGTTGGGGGTGTCTAGTCCCCCCTCGCCGATGGGGCGAGTAGCTCAATTAGAGTAACGTGTAGAGCACCTGCTTGTCCCCCAAGAAATTGGGGGACCGCTAATCGGAACCGCAGGCAGTTGCACAGCGGCAGCCCGGTAATCATCCGGGTGTAGCGAGTCGGCATACTGCGGTTTCCCGAGTTTATCAGGGTGTAGCTCAGCCCGGTGGAGCACCAGTCTGGGGGACTGGGGGCCGCAGGTTCAAATCCTGCCATCCTGACCATTTTACGGAGTGTAGCTGGACGGTCAAGCTCATGCTTTGGGAGCATGTGACCTCGGTTCGATTCCGAGCACTCCGACCATTTTGAACGAAATGAATAGCCGTCAGGGTGTAGCTCAGCCCGGCAGAGCGCTGGTTTCGGGAACCAGAGGCCGAAGGTTCAAATCCTTTCATCCTGACCAAGTTTACATCGGCGTAGCTCAGCTAGAGAGCGCTCCCCATTAGGGGAGAGGTCAATGGTTCGATTCCATTCGCCGGTTCCAAATCGTGGGGTAGAAGCCCGCTACCAGCCGATGACTCCATTTGAGTTGACAAGCAACAATCGGGAACAGCGTGGCCTTGGACGGTGCAATGCCGTCCCCAAGTTTTATCAGGGTGTAGCTCAGAGGAAGAGTCCCGGTTTCGGATACCGGTTGTCGGAGGTTCGAGTCCTCCCACCCTGACCAAGATTGTTCCGGGGTCGGCTAATGGTAGGCCGCTGCGCTCTGAACGCAGATATCGGGGTTCGAGTCCCTGCGCCGGAACCAAGATTGATTCGTATGTCAGCTTTGCCCCGTAAGGGCTAAACGCTAATACGAATGTTCCGAGGTGGTGTAATTGGCAACATCCCTGATTCTGAATCAGAAGATTGGAGGTTCGAGTCCTCCCCTCGGAGCCAAGCTAGCCCGGAAAATGTGGGTTCGAGTCCCACCGGATAATCGCATGGAGTAGCCTTCCCGTCAGGCAGAACGCCCCCAGCGACCCGTCATTCAATCGGTAGGATACCGGGGATTGATTCAGGGAGAAGGTTGCGGGTTCGAGTCCCGTCGCCCCGCCATGCGGGGCGTAGCTCAATGGTAGAGCGTCTCCCATGATGCAGCCGGAAAAACGGGGTTCGATTCCCCGTAGGTCATGGTGCAGCGTAGCCTCATGGTAGCTGTGACCAAGATAACCATGGTACCCTTGGTCTTGACCTTCGTTTATTTGGATAAGACACCGGCGTGAGTTTTTGGGTGAGTCGTCCAATTGGATAGGACTGCGGTCTCCAAAACCGCCAATAGGGGTTCGAGTCCCTTCTCGCCTGCCATAGGAGCGTCGTATAGCGGCTATTATGCTGGTCCCCAAAACCATGCGACGGGGGTTCGAGTCCCTCCGCTCCTGCCAAAATTGCAGTATTATAGAATACAAGAGGGTCTCAGATGTGGGTTAGAACCCCACCGGAGTGAGTAAGTCCTCCGTCGTCCAAGAGAAGTCGAATGGAATTAGGAAGTATGGTTCCCGACTGGTTAAGACGCTGACCCTCTTTTTCTTTTTTGGTGGTATTACTAAGAATGGCGTGCAAGGTCCCGTAGGGTCGGTAAGACTGATGGGAACGGTTGTCATGGCAGAAATCGGGATACCGTGCCTGCACAAGCGGCTTCCGGGCGACGAGGGGGACCGGTCATATACCCCGTAGAGAGCGAAGCCAAACCGCCAGTACGCTGGCTGCACGCCGTTGGGTTTAAGTTGGTGCTCCTGACCGACCTAAGTCTCTGGTGAGTTGACATAACCGGGGGCGATGTCTTAAGGGCGTGGTCACAGGGGCGCTGTTCGGGCGGGGTGAGAGCGTTAGGACAACGCAGTGGGCCTCGGGGTGAGACACCATAAGAAACCCGACCACATCAACCCGTATGGTGTACGGCAATGAGACCGGCCAATTCGATGGATATGAACCTGAGAGAAGACCGGTTACACCCCGCCCGAACCCTACAAGCTTGACTCGCCGCCTAGTCCTATGGGCGGATACCGGAGTGCGAAGAGCGATGGACGGCTATAGGGGTCGTGCGCAGGCTTACCGGCAATTAGCCATCGGTCACATTCGGTGTGGCGGCGAGCAAGGTTTAACGGTTTTTCGGAATCCTTAGATAAGGAGGCTCTATGGGATACGCTGACGTACTTGTACTAGACATGAACTGGATACCCGTGGGCTTCATGGGCTGGGAGAACGCCGTGAAGCTCATGTGGGAAAACCGTGCCAAGGTGGTTAAGGAAGACGAAGGGGGCAAGGTTCTACGTTCTCCCTCTCTGACGATTGGGATGCCTCGTGTTATCGTGGTTCGGAACGCATGGACCCGGCGCAAGCGGATGGCTGTACCATGCACCCGGCGAAACTTGCTGGTGCGTGACAATGCCGAGTGTCAGTATTGCGGTCGGGTAGTGTCCACCCACGAGTACACACAGGACCACGTTATTCCGCAGTGTCAGGGCGGAAAGTCCGAGTGGACTAACCTCGTGGTCTGCTGCATGAAGTGTAACAAGTCGAAGGCCGGACGTACCCCGGAGCAGGCGGGCATGAAGTTGCTTAGCAAGCCCGTTGAGCCGAAGGCAAACGACCCCAAGTACAACTTCAAGCTGCACATAAACAAGATGCGGCCCGAGTGGAAGGAATGGGAGTCGTGGCTGTACTGGAACGCTGTAATCGACAAGGAGTAACATGCGTTTCCAAACCCTGATTGTGTTGGCGGCGGTATTCGCACTGGCGGTAGCGCTTTTGTGGCCTGTAAAACGGCCTACTCGCCGCCCGCCGCCGACAAATCAGGCACCCACGCAAGTCAAGGTCGATGACGACGATGTTCCGTGGGTTTATTCTTTGGTACTTGACGAGGAAGAGGAAACAGTTCAGTCCTCCACATCAGAGGAGGCTGCGCCATCAAATGAAGCCGGTGAAGGTGAAGGTGATGCTGGCGGAGATGGCGGCGGCGATGGTGGAGGAGGAGATTAGCCCCCGTGGTCGAGTGGAATGAGGCATCCGCCTTCTAAGCGGAATAACGTGGGTTCGAGTCCCACCGGGGGTTCCAGTTTGCGGTGGATTTGTTGAAGGGAAAATATGAAAACTGCATTCCTGTTTTGTGCCCCCGATGTTCCGCCATCGGAGATGAAGAAGCTTCGTAAGTGGCTTCACAAAGTACTCGGGAAAAAGGTTCGGTTCGTTGCTGTGAACTACAACGTGAATGTAACCACGCTGGTTCACAAGTAAGGTTTGCCCTACAGCCGGGGCGGGGAAGCGAAGCCAGCATCGTATGGCTGGACAAGCAAACCCCATGGGCGGCAGGATAGGCGAGAGTTGAAATAGCCGCCCCTATGCTCCCGTAGCTCAGTGTATAGAGCGACCGCCTCCTAAGCGGTAGGTCGTGGGTTAGATTCCCACCGGGAGTTCCAAGATTGAGGGTATATGAATCGTCGTGGATTCCTTAATGGGCTGGGGTTGGGCCTAGCCACATTGCCACTGCAAACGCTGGCAAAAGAGCCGACACTAAAACGGACGGAGTGGGCGGGAAAAGAAGCCTACTCCCTGCCTCCCTTACACATCAAATCGTTGCACCCAGACCATCTAACCAAAGCGTGGTATTCAATACAAGACCACGATTACATGGTGGGGGAGGGGTGGTTTAATCCGTGGGACCTGCGCCCCCTGATAGAAAGTAACGACAGGGACATTGTAAGGCAAGTTGACCGTGAGACCCATTGGCAGATGAATTACGGCGGCGTGCGTGGGTATCTGTGGGGCACTGTTTTAGCACAGGCGTTTTTTGTTCCCAGCCGGACATTCTTCTTGGTGAGCGATGATTACAGTGAAGAGCCTGATGTTCATGACCGCTCGAAATATCCGTGGCCTATGTTGGTTCAAAAAGTGACGTTTGACTTGCGAAATCTCGAAGTTTGATTGGAGGAAGTTTGAAAATCCTGTGTTGTTGCTACGGTGGAAACAGCAGGTCGGTATCGTTGGCTATGCTGCTAAAGTTGAACCACGGTCAACGAGATGTTCTAGCAATGGGGCTGGGACATACCTCCGAGGCTACCAAGCGGGTACTATTCGACTGGTCGGATGTCATCGTCGTTATCGGAGAACGTTTCCTGTTTGACCTCGTACCGGAAGACCAGCAGCGCAAGATTATTTGGGTCAATATCGGCCCCGACAGGTGGTACAATCCAACCCATCCCGAACTCGTGGGGAAGCTGCTTAAAGTTCTGGATTTGTGGGGAAAGAGTGGAGCCATCCTGCCTTACACTGACCCCGAGCTTCCCCCGGAGTTACTGGACATCAGAACCAACCCCAGCCCATAGGGCTTCCAAGTTTGCGGCAGAAGACTGGAGAGTCATGAGCAAAAAGAAGGCTGCTGAGTCGGAGCATAAGGTACTGGTTTCATTCTTTTGGGATGAAGGACGGATGGGCGACGTTGAAGGCTTGTTCGTCACCACCAAGGAAAAAATCGAGAAGTCCCTCGGCAAGGAAGTTTACTTCGGGGAAATTCTCGGCAAGCACTCGGAAATTTACGGGACGCTGAAAAAGGAAGACTTCACAGTGAAGTCCGACGACCCAGCGTTCATTGACAAGTTGGTCGAAATCACCGGGGCCGAAACCATCTCTGGATACAACCCGTTCGATTACCTTGAAGAAGAACCAGAACCGGGCGAGGAATAATGGAGATGCTTTATGCGGCAGGTAAATCGGCGGGAGGTCCGTCACTTCCCTAGCTTAGCAGCGGCTATCGAGTACGCTGCACAACTCAATCGTTGCATTTGGGTGCAGGTCACCGGGCGAGCAGCCCTTTACAAAGTGTATCCCGGTGGGCGCTGCATCCATCACCCACTCCCGGAATCGTGGAAGAAAATTGCGCCGGGGGAAGATGAGGAACTCATCGAATGGTGCAATCAACAAACGGTCTAAACGCCCCCGTAGCCCAGCCCGGACCAGAGCAGGGGTTTCCTAAACCCAAGGTCGCAGGTTCAAATCCTGCCGGGGGTACCATCTCAAAGGTAGCGGTCATTGAGCAAATAATGACCGCTCTCCTTAACAATCCCATCATGAAAGACTTCAAACCCTTCGGGGCGGAAATTATGCCCGAGGGGTTCATCACTGTAACGGGTAAGCTCCCGCTCATTTCCTACTACGTCTTCGACATCGTGTTTGTAATGCCAGACTGAAACCCCGGAGGGCAGCCTCCGGGGATGTCAGTTACGCATTGTTGAGGCGGTCCTCGAAGTCGGCCCGGCGTGCGTCAAGCTCTTCCTGCCGCTCGTCCAGTTCTGCCTGCTCGGCGTCAATTTCCGCCTGCTCGGCTTCGATTTTATCCTCTTCTTCTGCGAACTCCTCGGCCTCTCCATCCACTTCCACGTCAGCAGAGACTTCACCGTCTTCGGCTACTTCTTCAACCTCGGCAACCTCTTCACCTTCGGTCACCTCATCCAACTCCTCCAGTTCAGCATCACTCATAACCGTCATGGTGCCATCCCAGAGGTCCACCTCTATCATGATTGAAGCCATAATTCCTCCTGTGGTTTGAATTAGAGGATAGGGACCGCATCCTCTGGCGGATTCATTAAAGGGGCTGATAGTTGTTAATCTGGGTGTAAAAGAAACCGACTTAGGCATCCCTTTATAGGAGAGCAGGATGCCCAACGTAAACATTTTGAATCCGCAGGGTGGATACGCACAGGCTGTAGATGGAATCATCATCACCATGGCGGGTGCTTGGAACCTAACCACCACCTATCCCTTTGGATACGCAGTGACTTACAACTCAGCCACGTGGGTATCTCTCAAGAATAACAACACCAACAATGTCCCCATGATAGGCTCCCCGTGGTGGGGAATCCTCGCCCAAGGTGCCCAAGGTCCGACCGGTCCCACTGGGTATACCGGATACACTGGACCCAGCATAACCGGTCCAACGGGTCCGGGCAATTTTACGGGTTACACCGGATACACCGGGCCTGCGGGTGGAGGCTCCGGGGTTCTCACAGTCGTAGCAGCCCTATTGGCTACTGACATCATCGGCCTGCTCAGCGCCCCCTATACCCTTCTTGATAGTTCTTTAGTCCCTGCCGACAAGTTCGCTCAAGTTATATCTGCTCAATATCTTATACAGAATGGAACTGTTCCCTTCACAATCACCCCAGACACAATCATCTTGATACAAGGGGGGACGACTGCACAACAGTGGATAGTCGAAGATAGTAACGTTGGAACGCCGCTCATGAGCCTACTGACGAACATTCCCAACCCACCTTATTCGGCTTTAGTTCTTGCCAATGAGACGACCTATGACCATACGACTGGGGCACTTCTTAGCCTCCCTTACTCCAATCTGAGTTCGGGAGCAATTACCATGATTGCTGGTTCTTCGGGTGGGCCTGCGAATATATCGGACGGTAGTGGGACGCTGCGCATCAAGGTCAGTTATCAGTTAGTAGACCTTGCGTTCTAAGCGGAGACGCATTAAAACTTAACCGGCCAATCCTGCATAATGGGGGTAGGAAATCTCCAACCGGTTAAGATGGGCTGAGCCTGTTTTTTCATTCCACATCCGCAGTCTTCACATATCGCCGGGCGCTTGCGGTTGTCCCGGCAGAGCCAAACCCACACACCGTTTTCATACAGCGCTTCATGCTCGCACTGATAGCAACCCCGGCAACGGGAGCACCGATACACTTTCCATCCGCATTGCCAGCAGGTTACATCATGTACGGGGCAGTTCTCTCGGGGCATCAGGTCTCCAAAACACACACAGGTTGTCGGTCATGGGTTGATAAGACGAGCAGCACTCGGGGCGGTTTTCATAGATGGAACATCGGCCTTCGGGGGTAATCTTGGGGCAGTAGTACCAAAGCTTCACAATTTCTCCCTCTTTGGAGTGAAATTCTTCTTCTACCCCTCCCACCTTAAAGGGCATCCCGGCAGCGGTCAGCATCGCCTGCCCATCTTCAAACATGGAGTCTTTCCAGAAAGTCTCGGGGATGACCGGGTCTTTTTCATGGAAAGGCAGGCAAAACCTGCGACAGCAGGCTCCCGGCTCCGGGCAGATGGAGCATAACCAACTACTCTTTTCGATTTTTGCGAGCGCTGCGGGCACGCTTGTTCTCCTCCCACAGCAAATTGAAGTACTCCCCGTGTTGGGGAATATGCTCACTCTTCTCCAACCCCAAAGCGTCCCACATCCGGTCAACGCACAGGCCGCAGATGACCGTGGCGCTCTCGCCAACGAGGAACCCATCCCGCTTGTCCTCTTTCGACTGAACAATCTTGACATCGCCGAAATGGCTGCGGCAATCGAGGGCGGCTCGTATCACGTCAAGCAGTTGACTTCGTGGTGCTGGCTTTTTTACCAGCTTTGGCTTTTTTATCGCTGCTTTCCTCATGCTCTGCCTCCCGCAATGAAATAGCATTGGATTTCGCCGTGGAGATGCCTGTCAAGGCGTACTCCCGGCTGGTGGGGTCAAGGTTGTTTTCCTTGGCATACCCCTCCACTATGAAATACTCCTTGGAGAAGGTACCGTCCGTAAAATAGTTGAAGCTGTTGGCGTTGGTCTGGACCGTCCGCCAGATGAGCACGGGCATCCCGTGTATCCGGTAAGCCGGGGCGTTCTCGTATTGACCGCAGATTTCATACTTACTTGCCAAACCGGCCACAACCT
>Ga0181529_10006417_pt1 | contig 11965 bp, 8 predicted proteins | sample PEATcosm2014_Bin_36_FD_119763 | JGI IMG/M metagenome (GOLD analysis project Ga0181529, IMG submission 119763) | Peatland microbial communities from MTU Mesocosm Facility, Houghton, MI, USA - PEATcosm2014_Bin10_30_metaG | ecosystem: Environmental > Terrestrial > Soil > Wetlands > Peat | place... | reverse complement strand
GCGGGAGAAGAAGAACAAGCGGACCGCGGAGATCAATGACGTTCTAATCGCCGCGACGGCCCGGGTTCACGGCCTGCGCGTCGCCACCCTCAACCACAAACACTTCGAGCCGCTGGATGTGGAACTGGTGAAGTTCTAACCCTGCCCATGCGCGTTGCGCATGAATGACGCACCTGGCCTCCCGGCGCATCTAATCGAGGAGAGGTCTCAGCCATGCGAACCGCATACCCCATCCCATCCATCGCACTCCTCACCTTGGCCTTCGTCCTCTGCGGCCAGAGCGCCTCCGGCCAGAACACCCAGTCACAGCCCACTCAGTCGCAATCCACCCAGCCCGTTGAAACATCCCAACCGCCCGCTGAAACATCCCAGCCAGCCGCCCAACCCCAGCAACGCAGCCCAGGCGGCGACGTCGGCAGCGGTGCCGGAGACGTTGGCAAAGGCGCCGCCAAGGGAACCGGAGCAGCAGCCAAGGGCGTCGGGAAAGGTGCGGGCGATCTCGTCACCCTCCACCCCGTCGACGCCGCCGGCAATGTCGGAAAGGGTGCGGTCGTCGCCGGCAAGGACGTCGGTGTCGGCGCAGCCAAGGGAACAGGAAAGATTGCCAAGGGCACGGGCCGGGGGATTGGCAAGATATTCCACCATGGCCATAAGTCACAGCCGGATCCGGCTCCGTCCGAACCAGAAAACTAAGGCTGCGCCCAGCCTCACGGCCTGCGCGTCGCCACCCTCAACCACAAACACTTCGAGCGGCTGGATGTGAAGCTGGTGAAGTTCTGAGCTCACCCATTTGCGTTGCGCATGAATGGGACACACGGACTATTTAACAAATTCCATGCGATGTTGACCCCACCACTGGGCGGCAGACCAGTTATCTAGCGCCTCGAATTTTATCTGTGTAATGCCTTTGAATTTATTGTAGGCTGCGGTTCGAGTATCAAGAGCTAAATCAGAAGTCATGATCTGAAAAAGCTGATCCATATGTCCCTTCCAATAATTCAAATCGAGGGAGTCAACGGCAGCCTGTCGGGTTGTCGGATCAGAATTCAGTAGGAACTGTGCCTCCTGCGCTTCTGTTTTAGGCTCAGTGAATGATCGTGATGTATAAAACCCGGCGTTATGGCTAGCAACAAGTGACCTAACAACCTTCAAAGCCAAGTTTCTGAAAGTCTGTGAGACTTGCGGATCACCAGCCATAACGACCAAAGTATCAAATGATGGCCCGTCGCCGCTCTGGGCTTGGTTGATCAGTGTAATTATCTGGGTGCTATTCTCAATTTGTTTAAGTCTTGGCGCTATTTGTGTATCAACCTGTGATGTTACCGCTGTGTCCACGGCTTGGCTAACAGTATCATCAACTCGTTTGTTGATCGTGGGCTTTAAATCTTCTACTGACTTGTGTACTTCTTGTAACATGGCAGTTTGCACTGTTGTCTGCTCAGACTTGACGCCCGCGCTGACCTGCGATCTCACTTCACCTGTGATGATCGGCATCAATGCCCCTGCGGTTTGTTGCTTCGCAGCATTTTGAACTGTCTGTCGTATCGTTTCAGTCTTAAACTCGTCGTCAAGCCGTTTTGTTATCTGTTGTTGAATCTCTGTAGTCTGGCGATCAAGAGTATCGTGACTCTGTTGTCGAATATTGATGATTTCTTCGGAAGTTGCTGCCTTTGCCTGCTTTTGAATATCGTCTATGTGTGCCATCCAGCAAAGGCCACGAGTGCCCCGAGAACTAGAACAATCACAGTCAGGGCACCAGCAGTCTGCTTATAAAGCATCTGAAAATAGTCGCGGTGCTTCTGATTCTCCGTCGCACTAAAGTCGAGTACCTGCTTTAGTTCTGCTGAAAGGCCTTGAGTGGGCGTCTGGAGGTCTGGGATTGCAGTATGCGTCAACATCTCGGAAGCATCTGGTTGATCTGGCATGAGATTGAGGTTACGCCATTCAGTGTTTAGCATCAATTACTTGTTTTGATCTGTTGAAAGAAGGCCGGGCGGACTCATGCGAGTCCGCCCGTAGGTTTAATTTTGGATTTGTGGTGACGTTACGGCACGACTGAAGCCGAGCCCTTCCGATTTGCGGTTAGTTCTTGCTGACGGGCTCTTCGACCTGCACGGGCGCAGCGGGCTTGATCTCGTTGAGGGAGACGAAGGCGGGCTGCTCCTGTTCGCCCAGTATCTCCTTGCGGTAGAGCTTGGCCATGCGGGCGTTTTCTGCGTCCTGTTTCAGCTTGGCGTCGCGTGCGCGAATCTTTTCCTCGCGCGCGTTCTTGGCGATGCCGTTCTTCTCGAAGGTATCGTTGGCCGCCGCATTGACATCCGCCTCGTTCAGCGTCAGTTCGTACTTGTCCTGATGATCGAGGCTGACCTTCTTGCCGCCGGCGAAGATCTCATGCCGCCCATGCTCCTCGTACCACTTGGTCAGCGTGGAGGTCATGTGCATCTTCTCGATGATGTTGCGCCAGCCGACGCCGGTGTTGTAGGCGCAGAAGCTGATCTCGCCCTCCTGCGTGGCGTACGGGATGATGCATTGCTCGGTGCGGCGGAAGTCGTAGTTGAACAGGTCCTGGAACCACATGCCCGCGATGAAGAGGAAGTTCCAGCGGTCGGCGCGGCGCATTTTGATGTCTTCCATGGTGCGGTCGGCGGTAACCTTGCCGTAGTTGTGTCCGCTGGCGCCGAAGCTCTTGTCGAACTTGGCAAGCAGGTCCTTGATCTTGAAGTGCGTCGGTGCGTTCTGCGGTGTGTAGTTGCGCAACAGGGCCAGCGCTGCTCCTAGCATCGTCATGTACTTGCCGCGGCCTGCGTCGTTGACACGGGCTATGTCCTTGGCCAGTTGTTCGGCCTGGATGAACGCCGTGACCGGCGCGGCTTCCTTGGTCTCCTTATCGACCATGATGGCAGTGGCGATGCCGCAGTTGGGGTGGCAACCGCAGGTGAGCTGGCCCCACTCGCGGCTTGGTCCGTGGACCAGGTCGGCCCAGTCGGAGAAGGTTGACATGAACGAGATGGGGAACCAGTCGCGCGTCGGCTCGCCCAGGCCGGTCTGGTTCTTCACGTCGTGCGCCATGTGCGAGAGGGTGTAGCGCTGCGCAATGCGGCGCTCGTCGCTGATGCCCTCGTCGCGGCCGGTAAAGCTGACCGGCTGGAAGCTGAGGAAGTGGATGATCTTCGGATTGTCCAGCGCGAACTGGATGATGCGGCCCACCTGCTCGTTATTGATGCCGTTGACGATGGTGGTGACGGGCACGATGTCCACGCCCGCCTCGTGCAGGTTGTGGATGGCCTGCAGCTTCACGTCGAACGCGTTGCCCACCTTGCGGTGCGAGTTGGCCGCGTTGCCGATGCCATCGAACTGGAGATAGACGTAGCGCAGACCCGCTTCATACGAGGCCTTGCAGAACTCCTTCGACTTGGCGAACTCGATGCCGTTGCTGGCCGCCTGCACGCTGGTGTAACCAACCTTGCGCGCGTAGGCGATAGCGTCCAGAAAGTACGGAGAGAGCGTCGGCTCGCCGCCGGAGAACTGCACGCTCATCTGCCGCTTGGGCTTGATGGTGACGGCGTTGTCCAGCATGGTGGTGATGTCGTCCCACGCCAGCTCATGCACAAAGCCGACCTGGTTGGCGTCCATGAAGCACGGGTCGCACATCATGTTGCAGCGGTTGGTCAAGTCGATGGTGAGCACAGCGCCGCGGCCATGCGTCAGCGTCGAGGTGCCGTGGTTGTGCAGCTTCTCGTCGTTGTGCGCACGGATGTCGCGGCCTGGGAATGTCTCTTCCAGATGGCGCATGAAGGCCGGGTCGATCGACATCACGTCCTCGAAGTGGCCGTGGATGGGGCAGTCCTTGACCATCAGGATCTTGCCGTCGCGCTCGATGATCTGCGCCTTCAACTCGCCGACCTTCTCGTTCAGCAAAATCTCATGCGGCAGCTTGCCGTCGACGATCTGCTGGCGAATCTCCGGCAGACACTTCGGACAGAGTGAGTCGGTGGTGCGCGGCCAGCCCAGTGGCGGCTTCTCCTTCTCGTAGCTCTTCTGCAGGGGCTTGTCGCTCCACTTGGGCGTGAAGGCGGGCGTGTCGCCGACCAGCGAGTTGAGGCCGTTGTAGATCGCCCATCCACCTTTGGCGACTTGCACAATCGCGCGTTCCATCAACTTTGCGGGCTTCTTTGCTGGCGTTGCCATATTGATCTCTCTCCTGAAGAAAATTGGTCGGACGGGGCCGGGGCTCTCTCATCCTGGGGCTTGAAGGAACGCTTCTGTTGCTCGATAAAACAAATCCTTGGAACTATCCATCGAACCCGTGCTGGAACTCGATCCAGTGCTAAACGGAATGAGTGTCTCGAACGCACAATGCCATTGTTAAAACAAGACGCATTCCGGCCTTAAGACTACGCAGCAGGGCGCGACATTAGAAGGATCGAATAGCGAACGGCAAAATCCTGCATTGAATGGGGATAGTCTGCGGCGAATGGATCGCCCGCGAGCCGGCTTATTGACCGGGCGAGGCTATGCGACAAAGTTGCAGAGCGCAGATTCTCGTGCAGCAGACGCGCTCCGTCAACTCCTGCCAGGTTGTAAATCCGGCTGCGGAAAGAGGGTCGTCTCCATGCTTCCCATCAACGACCGGATTGGATGCTTGGTTATGCCTGGGTGTTTAATCGCATGCGCGGCGGATCTTCCAGAGGAGCTGGCGGAAGATGCCCATCCAGATGGGGGCGTCGTTGGCGTCGGAGGCCATGCGTCGGAGCAGGCGACGGAGCTGTGCGGGCTCGCAGTTGGCGGGGTGACGGCGCAGGTAGCCCGACTTTTCCAGGGTCTCGGCGAGCAGGGTGGTCAGGCGTTCCAGGTCGGCTGCGGTGGTTGGCGATTCGGCTGTGGGCGGGTTGGCGGGATCGCTCGCTAGACTTTGCGGCTGCGGCTCATCGCGTGCCAATTTCCGCGGCTCCGATTCATCGCGGACTAATTCGTAGAGGCAGACAGCGACCGCCTGGCCCAGGTTCATCGAGGCGTGGCGCACGTCCGCGTACGGCTGCATGGGGATGGTGAGCAGCCAGTTGCAGTGGCTCATCTCTTCGTTGCTGAGGCCGGTCTTCTCGGAGCCAAAGAGCAGCGCCACTCGGCCTGGGGCGCTATTGGGGCCTGTGTTGCGGCGCAGTTCGGCGAGGATGCGGGGAGCTGCGTCGGGCAGCGGGAGCAGAGGGTGTTGCAGGTCGCGCTCGCCAACGGCGGTGGTTCCGACGACCAGCGTGCAGTCGGCGACGGCCTCGGCAAGCGTGGCGCAGGCGACCGCGCTGGCGAGGACCGCGGAGGCATCGACGGCCGAGCGTGCGCTCTCAAAGGGTACGGGGTAGTCGTTGACCACGCGCAGATGGCGCAGGCCGAAGTCGTGCATGGCGCGCGCCGCGGCTCCGATGTTGTTGGGGTTGCGCGCGCGAACCAGGACGATACAGATGCGGTCAAGCTCTTCAGGGGTCAGCATCGAGTTCTATTGTATGCGGAAGCGATTGCATCTCACGGGACGCGCCTGCCCGCACTCGCTTCATCTACACTCTTAGATTGCGGCGCTTATGGCGGATGACTTCGCACAACTCGTGAAGCAGCAGGCGGACATCGTGCGCATCATCGGCGAGTACCTGAAGCTGCGCAAGACCGGGGCGCAGAACTATACCGGCCTCTGCCCCTTTCACAAGGAGAAGACCGGTTCGTTCAGCGTGAACGCGACGCATGGCTACTACTACTGCTTCGGCTGCCACGAGAAGGGCGATGTCTTCAACTTCGTGATGAAGATGGAGGGCCTCAGCTTTCCCGAGGCGGTGCGCGCGGTGGCGGCGAAGGCCGGCGTGGCGCTGCCCAAGCGCGAGTTCAGCTCGCCGGAGGAGGCACGCCAGTATGGAGAGCAGGCGGGGCTGCGGAGGCAACTGATCGACCTGCACGAGGCTGCGACGCAGTACTTCGAGGCGCAGTTGAAGGCCCCCGAGGCGGCACGGGCGCGGGAGTATCTGACCGGGCGCGGCGTCTCGGCGGAGACGATCAAGACCTTCCGCATCGGCTACGCGCCGGACGATTACAACCACATGCGCGACAGTTTGCGACCGCACTTCGCCGAGGAGGCGATGCGCGCCAGCGGGCTCTTCTCCTCCAAAGACAAGAGCGACGACGGGCTGCCGACCGGCGAGCTTTATGCGCGCTTCCGCAAGCGGATTACGTTTCCCATTAAAAACGAGGCGGGCAAGGTGATCGCGTTCACCGCGCGCGCGCTGGACCCCGACGACAAGAACGCGAAATATCTCAACTCGCCGGAGACCTTGCTGTACACCAAAGGCAATGTGCTGTTCAACCTCGACAAGGCGAAATCCGAGATGCGCAAGAGCGACTTCGCCGTGCTGGTGGAGGGGCAGATGGACTGCATCTCCGTGTACATGGCGGGGATTCACAACGTCGTCGCCACCTCCGGCACAGCATTTACCGAGACGCAGGTGCGGCTGCTCGGCCGCTTCACAAAACGCCTGATTGTCAACTTCGATCCCGACACGGCGGGCGCGACGGCGGCGGAAAAATCCATCGCGCTGCTGACCGAGGAGGACTTCGACGTGAAACTGGTGACGCTGGAGGGCGGGCTTGATCCAGACCGCTATGTCCGCGAGAAGGGAATTCAGGCGTATGGAGCGGCACTGCGCGCGGCCAAGCGCCACTCCGACTACCTGATCGATCGCGCGCGGCAGCTCTTCCCCGGCCACAGCGCGGAGGCGAAGGTGAGCGCGATGAATTATTTGCTGCCGCACATCCGGCGCATGGCGCATCCCATCCGCCGCAACCAGTTCGCGGAGGATGCGGCCAATAAGCTCGGCATCGATTCTGCGCTGATGCGGCAGGAGCTGAAGCAGGCCGCCGCGCATCGCCTGGCCAGCGTCCCGGCGCAGCGGGCGGAGCCGATGACGGAGACGGAGCGGATTCTTCTGCGCGCGCTGGTGCTGCCAGAGAGCCATCCGGCACGCGAGCTGGCGGCGCGGAAGCTGGGCGAGAACAGGGAGTGGATCGCCGACCTCGCCACCGCCGACCTGCTCTATGTGCTGGCCAACGCACCCGTGCCGTCGAACCCGCTGGACGCCGCCGCCACCGAAGAGGCCCGCGCGCATTTGGCCGAGGCCCTGGAATACACACCTGCGAAGAAAGGGCCTGCACTCACCGCACAGGTGGAAGACGCGCTGGATACGCTGGAAATGCGTCGCCTGGAACGGCGGCAGCGCGAACTGCGTTCGCAGATTGCAGAGGCCGACCGGCGCGGGGACCAGGATATGCTAGGACAGCTTATTCAGGAGAAGCTACAGATTGATCGCCAGCTCCGAGCTCAGTAAGTATCCTCCGGCAGAGCCGGGGAGTTCCCCAATTTAATAGCGAGAAATCTATTCTCGACGGACCGCCAGTGGGGCGTAGAAGTGAACTGCTTCTGTCTGCTGTATCCCACAGTTCAACGACGGCCTGGTCATGCTCTTCTCCCGAATATACTGGTGTACCATTCGCTTATGAGCCTTCCTCGTCGAGCATTTCAATGCGTCAGGGCCTATGTGGGTCTGGGAAGCCTGAACCGTCGGACCGAGGGCATGGTCGACCATCCACAGGAGATAGTTGCCCAGTGTTTCAGCTACGCCGATGCGTTCCTCCAGCCGGTTCAAGTCCCGGAAGAAATTACCTCTCTGTTTGAGGACGTGAAGAAGCTAAATCCAAAAAGAGTCCTTGAGATTGGCACCTGCAAAGGTGGAACACTGTACCTCTGGACCCGTGTCGCCCAACCCGATGCGACAATAGTCAGCCTTGACCTGCGGAGTGGAAAAGTTAGCGGTAGCTATTCCCGCCTGCGAACACCCATTTACCGCCGGTTTGCGCGCAGACAGCAACGACTGCATCTGGTGAGGGCCGACTCCCATAAGATGAATACGCTCGAACAGGTGAAGCAGCTATTTGGGGGGGCCGAGATCGATTTCTTGTTTATTGATGGCGACCATAGCTACGAGGGCGTGAAGCGAGACTGGGAGATGTATTCAACTTTGGTCCGCAAAGGTGGAATCATTGCTTTTCACGACGTGGCTGGCAACTATGCAGAGACGCAGGTTAAGCGATGTTGGGACGAGATTAAAGATAATTTCCGCCATCGCGAATACATGGTTCATCCTGAAGGACTATACGGGATTGGTGTGATTTTCAAGTAAATATCCCCAGTGCCCCATCCGCCGCCGGAGCATCCCGGTTGGCGTTCACTCCATGCTACTGTGTCGCCCGTGGGATCATCGCGCAGGGCGTGCCTGCGGCAGGGCCCGATCGACTTCCTTCACTTGGATCTTGCCATTAAACGCAGAATCTGCGGAGCCTTCGATGCCCACTCTCGATCGAAGCGGGCATCGAGAGATCCGCTGCGCGCCAGAGCCAGCAGGTCATCGAGCGCGCCGCCCAGTTCGATTTTAACGAAAGTCTTTTTGAAATATTTGAGATCGACTAGACGCGGATAGTTGCCGGTTCCGACAATACTCCCGAAATCTATAAATAAATGTTGCGAATAAAACGGAGTGGTGTAGACGTTGATGTTACGTCCCGCGGTATATCCATTTATAAAAACATCAACCCCGGCAGAGCGGATCTTTTCAATAAAGTATTCCCGGCCAAGCAGATGGACAACCGGCAGGAAAAAAGCGGCATTTATCTGAGACCTGTCGTATAGATCGGCCAGAAACAGTCCGTCGTTGCGCAGATATCTTCTGTAATTTTCCAGCGACGGATTTGGTTCGTTACAGTAGAACTCGTACTTCGCAAACAGGCCGGGGTCGATTGAGTGTCTTTCGCAGAACATCTCCATCAGCAGTGGGCTGGTCCCGAGCGATCCACAGAAGACAACCTGTTTTTTCCCAAGAAGCAGCTTGATGCTCTGAAGAATTCTTCCCTCACTCTGAAAAATGTTCTTCAAGGGCATCAATACGGTCTTTATTTTCGCACCTAGCAGTATCGCCGTGGTCCTTAAATCGAAGCGAAACGGAGGTCCGCTGAAACTCAGCTCGCCTTCCCGGTAAAGGCTTTTGAACTTGCATTCCACTTGAGACATTCGCGAAACATCCCCAACAACAAGTACCGTCAAATCGGCATCGCGTCCAAGCGAAAGGCTTGCGTTTTCAATTAATCCTCCGTCCCTTAACCCATCCCATAAGATATAAAAATATTTAATATTATGCAGGCTTGGACCATCGTGGCCTGGGGGGAGCAGGGATATGTCGTCGAAGAAAACTGCGCGATCAAAACCGTCATCCAGAAGGGGAACAATGGACGGATTCGATTTGATTCCAAGGTAAGCCCACCAATACTTCGATGGGCCGAGATACATGCTTATCTTCGCTGGCGACGGCCGGTTCTGTAATCTGCCCATCTATCCTCTTCTCCGGGGCGTCTAAGAAATCTCTGCACAAGTCTACGTTTTGAAAGGGACGGGCTTCAGCCCGTCCGTAAGTGCCGAAAAATCACTGGGGCTTTAGCCCCTGAGGGGATGTTGAGGACTTGTGCAGATCTTCCCTAAATCCTTTGGCCCGACTCAACGATCATGTCTGGTCAGCAAGTAGATGTTATTTTACGGCATAGGGTATACTTCATCGCACCGCGCAAGATCTAGTTTCTCTTTTCCTGGACGCTACAACCGGTCTCATAAATGCCTTCGGGCTCATTTGGCCGATTGTGAGTCCCGCCAACAAGGCGGAGCCCATGAACTCCGCGAGTCGATGCAGATGGCTTCTGTGACCGGTTCGAGACGCACGCAAGCATTTCAACCTCACAGATCGGGAGCGCAGTTTGGATAGCCGAATAAAACGACGACTCGCCCTCGGCTTCGCCTCCAACTGGGTTGGCAAGCTGGCCAGCACCATCACCCAGCTCGTTCAGGTCCCTCTCTTCTTCCACTTCTGGGCAGCCAGCGTCTATGGCAACTGGCTGGTCGTCAGTGCAATTCCCACCTATCTTACGTTTTCCAGCATCGGCTTCGGAAATGTGGCCTCCAACGAGATGACAATGCTCAACTCGGCCGGCGACCGCGAGGGGGCGCTGCGCGTCTTTCAAAGCTGCTGGTGGCTCATCTCGATGATCTGTGCGGCGGCCGGTCTGCTTCTGGTGCTCGTGCTCTACCTGGTGCCCGCAGCGAGCCTGCTGAACATTCACGCCATCAGCGAGTCCGACACCAAGTGGATCATCGTTTACCTCGGTCTCTCTGTTCTGCTCGGCCAACTCGAGCAACTGATGAGCGCGGCCTACACCTGCGTGGCGCGCTACCCTTTCGGTTCGTTTCTCAAGACCGTTATTTCACTTGCAGCCTTCTGTGCGAGTATGGTGCCAATCGTTCTCGGCTATGGCCCGCGCACCATGGCACTGGTCTACGCTGTCGCCAGTGCACTTGGCACGCTCACGCTTTGCCTCTTCGTGCGCAAGGACATTCCCTGGATCAGGATTGGATGGCGATATGCGCGCTTTTCCGAGATACGCCACCTCGCCTCGCCTGCGTTCGCTTTCATGGGATTTCCCCTCGGCATCGCCCTCAACCTGCAGGGAACCCTGATCGCCGTCGGTTATGCGCTGGGACCGGTCGACGTGGCCATCTTCGCCAGCGCGCGCACCGTCTCGCGGGTGGCGCTACAGATGGTGCAGATGGTGAACGCCACCTTCTGGCCCGAGCTGTCGCTGGCCTACGGCGCAAAGGATGTTGCCCTCACCCGCACGCTGCACCGCTTCGCCTGCCAACTGGCCCTGATCATCGGGGTGGTCATGGTTGCCGGCATGATGACGGTGGGACCGTCCTTTCTGCACCACTGGACCGAAGGTCATGTGCCACCCAGCCGTCCTCTGCTGGCGATCCTCCTCCTGGTGGTGGTTCTCTACTCTCTCTGGTCGACCAGCTCCACTCTGATTGTCTCGACCAATCAGCACCAGAGGATGGCTGCCATCTACGTGGCGGCGACCAGCCTGACCTGCGTTGCATGTTTCTTTCTTGCGCGCTGGCAGGGCCTGTATGGCGCGGCGGCGGCGTTGCTGATCTCGGAGCTGGCCATGAATTTTTATGTGCTGCCTGCCTCCCTGCGCATCGCGCATGACACGTTTCCAGCGTTTATGGCCAGCATGGTGCATTACCCTCCATCGCTCAGGCCCGCCGTTCTGTTGGCTCGGTTGCGGCGGGGAAAGGCATAAGCCAAAGCGGAGTTGGCTGCCTGGTTCACCAGCCACGCGGTTCCGCTGTGAGTCGTTTTCGCGCCAGATTCATCAAAAATGTGGTATTCTGGATTCAACTGGGGTCGTGCGCCTTAGAATGCCCTGATCTGCCCCTTGGCGATTGGGCTTGCCACCGCGGTCAATACCGCAATAACCCCCGGTTAACCCCGAAACAACCAAGGGAAATGTCCGTCTGAACTCCAGACGGCCCCACAAAATTTTCTCCCCAGGAGTGCGCACCGCCGTGGCTGAAGAAAACGACAAGATTGATAAGTTTGAAGACGATTTAGCAAAACTCATCGACACCGGAAAAGAGAAGGGCTACTTGACCTTTGGTGAGGTCAACGATCTGCTGCCCAGCGATATCACCTCGCCCGACGAGATGGACGACCTGATGACCACCATCAACACCCAGGGCATCGACGTGCTCGCGGGCGACAATCGCATGAGCGCGGACCGGGACAAGTACGAGCCCGAGGCCGGCGAAGAGTCCGATGACGTGGAACTCGACCTGTCGCCGGGAACGCTGGAGAAGACCAACGACCCGGTGCGCATGTACCTGCGAGAGATGGGAACCGTCCCGCTGTTGACGCGAGAGGGCGAGGTGGAAATTGCGAAGAGGATAGAACGCGGACAGAACCGCGTCATGAAGGCCATCTCGCGCTCGCCCATCGTGATTCACGAGATCGTCGGCCTCGGCGAGGACCTGCGCCGCGGCGTGCGCAACATC
>Ga0181529_10006416_pt1 | contig 11965 bp, 10 predicted proteins | sample PEATcosm2014_Bin_36_FD_119763 | JGI IMG/M metagenome (GOLD analysis project Ga0181529, IMG submission 119763) | Peatland microbial communities from MTU Mesocosm Facility, Houghton, MI, USA - PEATcosm2014_Bin10_30_metaG | ecosystem: Environmental > Terrestrial > Soil > Wetlands > Peat | place... | reverse complement strand
GCAAATGGGCATGCGCGACGAGCTGCACGCAGAAATCCTCGTCGACGCAGTACTTGCCGGCTCCCTTGCAATAACGCTCGCCTTCGTAGAAGTCCGGGGCGCCCGAGAGCTTCGCCCTCAGCTCTTCGAGCCCGACCGTCTTTCCGCAGTCTTCCGTGAGGCACTCGCGCGTGAGAACGTCAGTCGATGCTTCATCCATAAGTCGTACCTCTTTCAACGCCAGTGCTAATATACTGAGGAGTCGAAGCCGGCCGTCACTGCCGATCGGGCCACTTGACTAGGCCGCAGGCGGCGTGCATACTTCACAACCGCTACATGAAGGAGAGCTACAGTGCCCTGTGGTAGGAAGCGAAAGCTCAAGAAGATAGCGACGCATAAGCGCAAGAAGAAGAAGAGAAGAAACAGACACAAGACGAGGGCCTGAAGTCGCTATCCTTTCGGCTCCGACGGGGCCGCTTCCCCAGGGAAGCGGCTTTTTTTTCGCTCCTCCGACGGGCGACTTGCCCGATCAGGAAGGATCAGTTACGATTATAGACAATGGGTCGTGGCATCGACGTCTACCAGCTCGTCAGGTCCTTCGCGCATCGCAACAGCCTCAGCGAACTCGATTATAGGACCTTCGCCCAGGCCATCCAGCGCCAGGCGCGGCTTTCAGACCAATCCGAGCCCGTCTTCCGCGATCTCGCCCTGAATCCCGACATCGTGCTCGTACCCAGACTTTTCCTCCTCTCCAAAGACAGGAAGCTCGTCCTCCAGACGGCCGGGAACGAGATACGGTCCATCATACTGCCGGAGCACTTCGCGGAGGCTTTCTTCCAGGAATACCGCCGCATGGACGAAAACCCCGACGTGCCCTTCCCCGACGAGGAATCGCTGCAGATTTCGGTGCCCGGAGAGTGGATTCAGTCCATCTCCATCGATACCGACCTCGGCGCGCTGTCCGAGACGGCGGGCGAGGGGGCTGCCGAAAAGCGGGTGCCTTTGTATCGCGTCACCTTCCCCGACGGCGTTCGGCCCCTGGTCGTGCCCGCGGCCTTCGTTCCCGACAAGCTCCTCGAGTACGCCGTGCTGAAGCTCCGGCAATACCTGCGCAAGGGCGCGAACAAGGAATATATGTACAACAAGCTGAGCTACGCCTTCCCGGGCAAAGAAGGCCAGCTCAAGGACGCATTGGCCGCCGTCCTGACCAAGCCTCTCGAGGCGGTCAAGGGCATCGTGCGCTCCGATTCGGACTTCACCTTCCCCTTCTGGGCCTACTTCGTCAGCGCGATCAAAAAGGACCTCGACAAGAAGAAGGACAAGACGCCCGAGGACTGGTCCTTTCATCAGTCGGCCGTCCTCGCCGAATTCTTCGCGAACCACTACAAAGGGAAGGCGCAGCGGCTCCAAGACCTCGAGGCCGCGATGAAGTCCCTGGACATCTGCATCCGGAAGCCGCCCTACAATTACACCCTCGACGAGATACTGGGCTTTCGGGACGCGAAGGGGACTCCCGTGCTGGGCAAGTTCACGAAGGATGAGCTCGAGTCGCGGATCAGGGAGAAGAGCACGAAGGCGGAGGACGGCGCCCTTCCCGAGCTCCTCGTCGTATCGACGAGCGGGCGGCGGGCTTTCGTCGCCAAGGACAAAGCCCTCCTCTTGGCGGTCAGGCTCATTTCCGACGCTCGTTCCGAGCTCCGCTCCAAGATGCTCGAGGAATGGAAGCGGCTGCTCGAGGATTTTCGCACGAGCCCCGCGATGGAGAACGACGAGGCCTTCCTCGCTGAGCTAGTATCCCAGGTCGAGGCCCGCTTCCCCCTCCTCGAGGCCTTGATCCGCGACCGCCTCCTCCCCCTCGTGCGCGACGAGGCCGCTTCCCGCGGCGAGCTCCCACCCGACGTCGACCACCTCTTCTACAAGGACGACCTCATTCCCCTCGACGAGCTCCTCGATCTCGCCCGCAAGCCCCTTCTCGTGGACGCCAGGATCCTTCTGCCCTTCTGGTACTCGGTCCCCGTCCTGTCGGGCTTCGCGCGGCTCGTGCATCGCCTCAGGAAGAGCCGCCGCGGCGAGAGGGCGGCGCGCGCCCAGGCGGCTCGGGAAGCCCTGGAGGAGGCCCGGGCCAGGAAGGCGCCCAAGGGCCAGCGTGGCCTCACCGCCAAGGAGAGGCGCGCCGAGCTCGAGGCGGACGCCAACCGCATCGCCAAGGAGATACTGCCGCGCGGCGCCGGGCTGGAAGAATACCTGCGCGAGCTCGAGGGGCGGTGGAATACCATGCTCAGCTCCGAGGCGAAGAAGAACCTGACCTACGATGTCGAGAGCCTCGCCAGGGACTACCTGCGCGGGGTCTTGCGGAACATGGGGAACAGCTCCTTCACGACCGAGCGCGTGAAGAACCTCGGCTCGAGCCTCGCCGACTCGCCCACCCTCCTCAAGATAAAGAACCACCAAGCCCTGGAGCTTTACCTCCAGCTCTACATGATCAAGCTCCTCGGCGCTCGCGTCGACCCGAATTAAGCTCCCTATAGTTTCGATTAATGAAACGCTCTTTCAATAATACGCTCTTTCCGCTTGTTCAATCCGGACTCGATGGTATAATTTCGGCCATGCCCCGGAGCGTTCTCGTCATAAATCCCGGTTCGACATCCACGAAGATCGCGGTCTACGAGGACGGCATGGAGCTATTCAGCGAAAACGAGCAGGTTACCAGCGATATGGCCTCTTCCTTCAGCTCGATATTCGCGCAATTGCCCTATCGAGAGAAGCAGCTTCGCTCGGCACTGGCGCGACGCCGTTACGATACGAGTCGCCTCTCTCTCGTAATGGGCAGGGGAGGACTTCTCAAGCCCCTCGTCGGGGGTGTCTATCGCGTCGGCCCGGCCATGCTGGACGACCTCGCCGCCGCGCGGTTCGGCGAGCACGCGAGCAATCTCGGGGCGCTTCTCGCCGATCGGATGGCGACTCCCCTCGGCATCGGGGCCTATATCGCCGACCCGGTAGTCGTCGACGAGCTTTGGGACGTCTCCCGCGTCGCGGGGCATCGGCTCTTCTCTCGCCGCTCGGTCTTCCACGCCTTAAATCAGAAGGCTGTCGCAAGGCGCTGGTGCAGGCAAGAGGGGTGTCCCTACGAGAAGGCGCGCCTCATCGTCGCCCATATGGGCGGAGGGGTCTCGGTCGGACTTCATCTCGAAGGGCGGGTAGTGGACGTCAACAACGCCCTCGACGGCGAAGGCCCCTTCAGCGCCGAGCGCTCGGGAAGCCTCCCGGCCGGCGACCTCGCCCGGCTTTGCTTTTCCGGGAAGTACTCGCTGCGCCAGGTCCTGGCCATGATAAACGGCAAAGGCGGCCTGGTGAGTCTCGAGGGCACGAACGACCTTCGCGTCATCGACGAGAGGATCGGATCGGGGGATTCGGGGGCCGATCTGCATTTTCGAGCCTTCGCCTACGGCGTCGCCAAGGCCATCGGCGCCCTCGCGGCGGCGGCCTCGGGGGACGTGGATGCGGTTATCCTCACGGGGGGGATTGCATTTTCTTCGAACATGATGACAAATATCGGAGAAATGTGCAAATTCATCGCGCCGATCGCAGTCTATCCTGGCGAAGGGGAGCTCGAGGCCCTCGCCGTGGCGGGAATGGGCGTGCTGTCCGGCGAAGCGGCGATTTCCGTCTATTAGCCGGGGAGAAGGCCGAATGAGGACTATCGCCGAGATGATCGATACGGCCCGGAAATCCGGACGGAAAAGGATAGCCGTGGCAGCCGCGCAGGACCCCTCCGCCCTTGAGGCCGCGGTCGACGCTTGGGTGAACGGCCTCGCCGACCCCGTGCTCATAGGGGATCTGGCGGCGATCGACGCCTCGGCCGCCGAGCTCGGCCTGGACCTCGCGCGCTTCGAGCGGATCCAGGCGAAGAGCCCCGATGCCGCCGCGGCGGAGGCGGTGCGACTCGTGCGTACCGGGGACGCCGACGTCCTGATGAAGGGCCTCATCGATACTTCGACCCTGCTGAAGGCGGCCTTCAACAAAGAGACCGGAATCAACGCCGGCGCCCTCGCGAGCCACGTGGCCGCCATGGAGGTCGCCTCCTACGGCAAGCTCCTCTTCGTCACCGACGCGGCGATCAATATCGCGCCCGACCTGGGCGCCAAGCTCGGGATCATCGCCAACGCCGCCAGGGCGGCCCGGGCCCTCGGACTGGTCCTGCCCAAGGTGGCCCTCCTCGCGGCGGTCGAGAAGGTCAATTACGAGAAGATGCCGTGTACCGCGGACGCGGCGATCATCTCGCAGATGTGCCGCCGCGGTCAGCTCGGAGGCTGCATCGTCGACGGGCCCCTCGCGCTCGACAACGCCGTCAGCCCCGAGAGCGCGCGCATCAAGGACATCAGCTCGGAAGTCGCAGGCGACGCGGATATCCTCGTCGCTCCGGATATCGAGGCCGGTAATATCCTGTATAAATGCCTCATAGGCTTCGCGGGGGCGAAGGGCGCGGGAATCGTGATGGGAGCCGCGGCTCCCGTCGTGCTCACGAGCAGGGCCGACACGGCGGAGACGAAGCTCGCTTCCATCGCCTTCGCGGCCTTGGCCTCGCGATAAAGGAGAAGAGTATGGCGTTCAAGGGAAAGCTCGAAATAGACAGGGAGCGCTGCAAGGGCTGCCTCCTCTGCATCGGGTCCTGCCCGACCAAGGTTCTCGCGGTCGACGATTCGCCGAATTCCTGGGGCTATTATCCCTCGAAGGCCGTCGCCGAGGAGAAGTGCATCGCCTGCGGCAACTGCTACGTGGTCTGCCCCGACGCCGCGATCACGGTTTACAGGCTCTAGGGGGAAGCGATGGACGAGGAAAAGCGACTGATGAAGGGCAACGAGGCGATAGGCGAAGCCGCGATCAGGGCGGGCTGCGACGCCTACTTCGGATATCCGATCACGCCTCAGAACGAGCTTACCGCCTACATGGCGGCCGGCATGCTCGACCGCGGCAGGGTCTTCATCCAGGCCGAGAGCGAGGTCGCCGCGATGAGCATGGTCTACGGCGCGGCCGCCGCGGGCGGCAGGGCGATGACCTCCTCGTCGAGCCCCGGGGTCTCGCTCAAGCAGGAGGGGATTTCCTACGCCTGCGGCGCCGACATTCCCTGCGTCGTGGTCAACGTGGCTCGATCCGGTCCCGGCCTCGGCGGCATAGCCCCTTCCCAAGGCGACTATTTCCAGGCCACCCGTGGGGGCGGCCACGGCGACTACTACCACATCGTCCTCGCGCCCAAGAGCGTCCAGGAGGCGGCCGACCTCACCTACGAGGCTTTCGGCCTCGCGGAGAAGTGGCGCATGCCCGTGATGGTCCTGGCCGACGGACTCATCGGCCAGATGATGGAAGGCGTCGTCCTTCCGCCGGCGAAAGACGCCTCGAGGCGGCCCGACAGGCCCTGGGCGGTCGGCGGCCCGAGCGCCGGAAGGCCGACCAACCATGTGTCGTCCCTGATCCTCGACCCGCCCGAGCTCGAGGCCAAGGTCAAGGCCCGCTTCGCGCGCTACGAGGAAATCGCCGCGGAGCGCACGCGCTTCGAGGCGGTGAACGTGGACAAGGCCCGGCTCGTCTTCGTCGCCTACGGCACCGCGAGCCGCGTCTGCCTCGGGGCCATCCAGGCGGCGAAGGCCCGGGGCATCGAGCTCGGCCTCTTGAGGCCGATCAGCCTCTGGCCCTTCCCCAAGGCCGAGCTCGCGCGGCTCGCTGGCGAGGGCAAGCGCTTCCTGGCGGTGGAGATGAGCATGGGGCAGATGGTCGAGGACGTGAGGCTCGCCGTGAACGGCGCGGCCCCCGTGGATTTCTACGGCCGCTGCGGGGGCGTCGTGCCCAGCGAGGAAGAAGTATTGGCGGAAGCCGAGAGGTTGATGGGATGGAAGTAATCTACGCTCACCCGAAGAGTCTCAAGCCCGTACAGACCAAGTATTGCCCCGGCTGCGGGCACGGAGTGATACATAGGCTCATCGCGGAAGTCGTGGACGAGCTGGGCGTCCAGGAAAGGTCGATCATCATGAACCCGGTGGGCTGCTCGATCTGGGCCGACCTCTACTTCGACTTCGACTCGGTCCAGGTGCCGCACGGGCGCACCCCCGCCGGCGCCACCGGCGTCAAGCGGATGCGCCCCGATCACTTGGTGATCTGCTACCAGGGCGACGGGGACCTCGCCGCGATAGGCACGGCCGAGATAGTCCACGCCGCCAACCGCGGCGAGAAGTTCACGACCATCTTCGTGAACAACGCGATCTACGGCATGACCGGCGGCCAGATGGCCCCGACCACCCTGGTGGGGCAGAAGGCGACCACCGCGCCCCATGGTCGCGATCCCGACGTCGCGGGCATGGGCTATCCGGTGCGGGTCTGCGAGATGCTCGCAAGCCTGGGCGGCGCCAGATACCTCGCGCGGGGAGCCGTCGATACGGCGGCCAACGTGCGCAAGACCAAGCAGTACATAAAGCGGGCTTTCGAGGCCCAGCTCCGGGGAGTGGGTTTCACGATGGTGGAAGTGCTTTCGCCGTGCCCCACGAACTGGCAGATGAGCCCGACGGAGGCCGCGGCCTGGGTGACAAGCGCCATGCTGCCCGTCTTCCCCCTCGGGGAGATCAAGAACGAACTGCCGCCGGCTTCGGCGGCGAAGCCTTCGGCGGCGGGGGGCATGGAATGACGGAAAGGACATTCATGTCGGGCTTCGGCGGCCAGGGCATCATCTCCCTCGGCCAGCTGTGGGTCTATTGCGCGATGAAGGAGGGCCTCGAGGTCACCTTCTTCCCCTTCTACGGCGCGGAGAAGCGCGGCGGCATCGCGAGGGCCTCGGTCGTCGTCTCGAGCTCCGAGATTGCGAGCCCCCTCGTCACCTCGCCGGACTCCTGCGTGGTCATGAACGACGGCTCCCTGCCCGTCTGCGAGGAAATGGCCCGGCGGGGCGCGCTCCTCCTCCTTAATTCGAGCCTCGTGAAGTCCCGTCCCGTCCGCTCCGACCTTCGCGTGCTGGAAGTGCCCTGCGTCGAGCTCGCCGAGGAGATAGGGGACGCGAAGACCGCGAACATGGTCATGATGGGCGCGCTCTCCGCGGCCACTGGCGCGGTGAGGCTCGGGAAGATCGAGTCGGTCCTGGAGACCTTCTTCCCGGAGTCCAAGCGCAAGCTCGTACCGCTCAACATACGCGCCATTGAGGCCGGCCAGAAGGCCGCGGCGGCCGCGCCCTTTACTTCGCGAGCCTGATGACGTTCCACGACAGCGGCTCGAGGCTCCCCTCGAGCAGGCTGCCATCGAGACGGACCTTGCCTGCTACGACCCTCGGGGCGATCTCGTTCGGCTCGGCCCGGCTGTTCACCGCCTTGATGTCGGGGTGGCTCATCTCTATGTGCTCCGCCAGCTTGAGCCCGGCGAAACCGCTCAAGGAGCCTTGGACGTCGAGCTTCTCGCTCTGCGACCTGTTCACCGCGAAGATCGTGAGGCCCGCGCCGGTCGATACCGTCACCGAGTCCAGGTACGGCACGTCGCCGAATCGCTTCGTCCCGTAGACCGGCGACTCGAGTCTCTGATCGAGGACGATGCCCCGTCCGTACCTCGACGCGTGCAGGAAGGGGTAGAATATCGACTGGCGCCATGCGGGACCGCCGTTCTCGGTCATGATCGGCGCTATCGCGTTGACCAGCTGGGCGAGGCAGGCGATCTTCACCCGATCAGCGTTGCGCAGGAGGGTGATGAGGAGACAGCCGACGACGAGGGCGTCCTCGAAGGTGTAGCTGTCCTCGATGAGGGGCGGGCCCACGGTCCAGGCCTCGACCTTGGGGTCGGGATAGGCGGAATGGAACCACACGTTCCACTCGTCGAAGGAAAGATTGATCGTCTTCCCGCTCCGCTTCTTCGCCCGCACGTAGTCGCAGGTCGCGACTACCGACTTGATGAAGAGGTCCATCCCCGCCGAGCAGCCGAGGAAGTCGGCAAGGTCGTCGTCGGCGTTGCCGAAGTAGCTGTGCAGCGAAAGGTAGTCGACCGAATCGTAGCATTCCTCGAGGACCGTCGCTTCCCAGGCGGGGAAGGTCGGCATCATGGCGTTCGAGCTTCCGCAGACTACCAGCTCGAGAGACGGGTCGAAGTATTTCATGGCCTTCGCGGCCTCGTGAGCCAGCCTGGCGTACTCTTCCGCGGTCTTGTGGCCGACCTGCCAGGGGCCGTCCATCTCGTTGCCCAGGCACCACATCCTTATGTTGTACGGATCCGCCGCCCCGTGACTCTTCCGAAGATCGCTCCAGTACGATCCGCCCGGATGGTTGCAGTACTCGACCAGGCCGCGGGCCGCGTCGATGCCCCGCGTGCCCAGGTTTATCGCCATCATGGCCTCGGTCCCGGCGGCCTTCGTCCACTTCATGAACTCGTCGAGCCCGAAGGAGTTGGGCTCCAGGGCGCGCCACGCGAGGTCGAGGCGCCGGGGCCGCTGTTCCGCCGGACCCACCGAGTCTTCCCAATTGAAGCCCGATACGTAATTGCCGCCCGGATAGCGGACCACCGGCACGTCGAGCTCGCGTATCATCTCGAGCACGTCCGTCCTGAAGCCGCGGCTGTCGGCCTTGGGGTGCCCGGGCTCGAAGATCCCGCCGTACACCGCGCGTCCCAGGTGCTCGATGAACGAGCCGAACATGCGATCGTCCACCGCGCCGATCTGGAACTCCCTGTCGATGTGAAACTTGGCCTTCATGCGCTCCTCCGGTCAAACGCGGTCATTCATTGTATCCCCGGGCGGCGGGGATCGCGGCCGTAGCCCTACGATATCTCCGCCATGAGCACCGTGATGTCGTCCGCCTGGGGCGCCGTGGCGATGAAGGAGCTTATCTCCTTGTCGAGATCCTCCACGATGACCTGCGCCTTCTTCATGCACCTCGGATAGAGGAATTTCCGGAGGCTTTCCTCTCCGTACTGCTCGCCCCGCTCGTTGCGGGCGTCGGTCAGGCCGTCCGAGTGCAGGAAGAGCCTGAAATTCTTGTATACCGGGAAGGTGCTCCCCCGCGGATCCGAGAACTTGTTGATCCCGAGGGGCCAGAGGTCGGGGTTGATGATCTTGCCCCTGGTCTTCCCCTCTTCCTCGTCGGTATAGAAGACGTACAGGGGAGAGAAGCCGCAATTGTAGAAGGTCACTTCGCGCTTCGCGCGATCCACGAACACGAGGACGCCGGCGACGAAGATCTCCTCCGGCGTCTGGTCCATTATGACGGAGTTCAGGTTCGACAGGATCGAGGACGGGGAGTACGACGGAAGCGAGCCGCAGGCCTTGAGGGTCGCGAAGAAGGCGCTGAGGATGCTCGTCAGGAGGGCGGCGGCCGTCCCTTTCCCGCACACGTCGAAGCAGGAGAGCATCGAGAGCCCGTCGTTGATGTCCATGCATTGCATGTAGTCCCCGCCTATCGCGTGGGCCATCCGCACGTAGCGCTCCACGGCGACTCCCCGCCCGGCAATCGCGTTCCTCGTCATGAGGAACTCCTGCATCTTCCGGGCCTTGTCGAGATCGACGTTCCTGATCGCGGCGATGTTGCGCGAAAGGTCGGCGAAGGTGCCTATCCCGAAGAACTTCCCCCGCTCGTAGATCATGAAGTCGTCGTAAAGGCTCTCCGGATCGCGGTTCAGGATGAGCCCCATCGTCTTCTCGCAGTTCTCGGACGCGTCGACGGAGAAAGTCGGGCGCCCCAGGACCTTCTCCACCTGCGGATCGGTGAAGGTCGTCTTCTTCTGCAGGAGGTCCTTCTTGTGGACGATGCCTATCACTCCTCGGTCGCCTTCGACCGGCAGGGAATTCACGTCCACCGTCGAGGTGAACATCTCAAGGGCCTCGGAAATGCGCAGGTTGTGGTTGATCGGTTCCACGAATCTGGTGATGGATCCGACGTTTAGGATGGAATAGGAATCCAAGATCGCCTGCAGCCTCGTGGAAACGAAGTCCCGAATCTCATCGCCTGTATTCAGCTCGAGCGTTTCCATGGTATCTCCTTCATCCGGCCGATGGACTATGGTCGCCCCCCGGTCGCGGTCTGTCAAGGCGATAGCCGCGGCTTCCGGCGTCGCCGGATCGTGCTATAATCGTCCGAAAATGAAGAGAATTTCCTGGATCCTGGCGGTCGTCTTCGGCATCGCCTTCATCGGCGCGACCGTCATGAACGCGGCCCTCGTGGGCAAGGCGCGCGCCGCCCTCGCCGGCGCCTACCGCGGCGGTGCCCCATCGGGCTCGCGGCCGGCGGCCGGGGGCCCGACGGCCGGGCGACCGTCGCCGGCCAGGACCGAGGCGGAGCGTTTCCAGCTCGTCGTAGTCCTTCCCGATACCGACGATTCCTTCTTCGGCGGCCTCCTCGACGGGGTCTCGCAGGCCGCCGCCGCGGCCGGCGCCGCCGTTCAGGTCTTTCGCTACCCCGGGACGCGCGAGGGAGAGGCCGACATGTACTTCGAGATCGCCTTGCGGGCCAAGGTCGACGGCCTGATAATGTATACGCCTCGGGACGGTCGCGGCTCCGCCGCGGCCCGCGCCGCGGAGGCGGCGCGGAACGGTGTCGTCTTCATCCCGGTGGGCACGGACGCCCCGCCGGGCGAGGAAGGGCCCTTCATCGGCTCCGGATCCCTCCTGCAGGGCATGGAGGGCGGCAAGCTCATCGGGAAATTCCTCGGCGCGTCGGCCCGCGTCGGCATCGTGATCTCGACTCCCGAGGTCGAGAGCGGCGCCGACGATCCCCTCTATCGAGGCGTGCGCATGACCTTGGGCTCTCTCGCGGGAGCCCGGATCGTCGCGGTCGCCGCGACCCGGCCCGGCATCCTCTCCGGCGAGGCCGTCATCGAAGCCATGCTGCGCGCCCATCCCGCGATAAACGCCGTTCTCTGCTCGAACGCCCGCGACAGCGTCGGAGCGGCGCAGGTCCTCGTCGACTGGGGCGAAGTGGGGAAGGTCCTCATCATCGGCGCGGACGAGACTCCGGACATCCAGCGGTACATCGACAAGGGCGTCATCGCGGCGAGCGTCGTGCGCGATTCAAGGTGGATCGGCGAGGAGGCCGTGCGGGTCTTCTCGCGCCTGAAGGCGGGCGGAATGAGCCCCGCGCCCGTCGAGACGGGCTTCCTCGTGATCAAGACGAAGAAAAGCCCGCTATGATTCCGGGGACGGTGCGCGGCAAGATCATCGCCAATTCGGCCCTCATCCTCCTCATCCTGTCCCTGACCACTCTGTATTCCGGATTCGCGTCCCTGGAGCTGACGAAGAGCGTCGAGCTGCTGTTCCGCAGCAATCGCAAGATGGAGAGCCTGCGCGACCTCCTCGGGTCAACCGAGGCGGGCCTCGAGGGCTACCTGACGACGAAGAGCTCCGATTCCCTCAAGGACTATATCCGCTTTTCCACCAAGCTGGCCGACGAGTCGGGGAGCCTGAACCAGAATATCGCGCAGGACGAGTCCCTCCTCCTGCAGCGCGACCTCGTCGGGCTCGTCGACAGCTATCTCGAGGATACCGAGGCGAGCGTGGCGGCCAAGAGAGGCCGCGACGTGGCGGCGTATACGGCGCGCTACGAGAGCTCGGAGCGCGCCGCGGAGCTCGCGCGCGTCCTCATCGGGAAGATCGACGGAATATTCCTCTCGAATTCGCTGGCGGCCTACTCGGGCTACAGCGCGCAGATATCGACGGTCATCCTCTCGAACGCCGCGCTGGTGGTGTCCGCCAGCCTCCTGGGCCTGGTGCTGCTGGTGCGATTCTCCTACAAGCTTACCGGCCCCATCTCGAGCCTCGCCGAGGCGGCGAGGGCGGTGGGCAGGGGCGAGTACGACTCCGCGCTGCCCGCGCTCGAATCGACCGACGAGATCGGGACGATGACCGCCGCATTCAGGAGCATGCAGGAGAGCGTCCGGAGGGCCTTCGAGGAGCTGAAATCCAAGTCGGAGGTCGAAAGGCGGCTCATGGAGGAGCGCATGCGCGTCCTCGAGCTGGACCACAAACTCAAGGACGCGG
>Ga0181529_10006415_pt1 | contig 11966 bp, 10 predicted proteins | sample PEATcosm2014_Bin_36_FD_119763 | JGI IMG/M metagenome (GOLD analysis project Ga0181529, IMG submission 119763) | Peatland microbial communities from MTU Mesocosm Facility, Houghton, MI, USA - PEATcosm2014_Bin10_30_metaG | ecosystem: Environmental > Terrestrial > Soil > Wetlands > Peat | place... | reverse complement strand
TCCAGCCGGTGTGCCGGATTACAACGCAACTGTTGAGGTTTTCGGGGCACGCTGTTTAGGCGCGGTCGATCCTGCAACCAGTGACAGCATGGCCGCCGATTAGAGTTTCGGGAACCTCGCTCGGCGGAGAGTGGAGGCAAAAGGAAACGGATGGATTAGACACCCGACTACATCGTCGGAGCAGGGCAGTAACCCTACGGGCAGCTTGCGAAATATATCGGCTATGGATGCACTTTGGCATTGTTTTAAGAAATGGAGAAAAGCCATGGCCACGGATCGTCTCGCAAACCGCTGGGGGATTGCATTTGCAGCGGTCATCATGCAGCTCTGCCTCGGTGCTGTGTACGGTTGGAGCGTTTTCGTCAAACCGCTCACAAACTCTGAGCACTGGACACTTACGCAGGTTTCACTGAACTTCACGCTCGCTATTGTCTTCCTCGGCGTGGGAACCGTCATCGGCGGACTGTGGCAGGATCGCGTCGGCCCGCGTCGGGTGGCGACCGTTGCAGGAATTCTTTATGGCACCGGCTACATGCTGGCGGCATTGGCGGCCTCAAACCACTCTCTTGCTGGCATGTACTTGGGTTACGGAGTAATCTCCGGCTTTGGCATGGGAATGGGATACATCTGTCCGGTTGCCACTTTAGTGAAGTGGTTCCCAGACAGGCGCGGCCTGATGACCGGAGTCGCGGTCTGCGGCTACGGTGCGGGCGCGCTGGTGATGAGCCCGATCGCAGCTCGCGAAATCCTCACAATGGGAGTGCCTGCCACTTTCCTGACCTTGGGAATTGTGTACCTGGTACTGGTGGTGCTCACCGCCCAGTTTTACCAGAATCCCCCTCAGGGCTGGCGCCCCGCAGGTTGGGAGCCTCGCTCCGCCGTTTCCAAGGCGGCCTCAACCTACGACTTCACAGTTAAAGAGGCCATGTCGACACCTCAGTTTTGGCTTTTGTGGGTCATGCTCTTCCTAAACGTCTCTGCTGGAATCATGATCATCAGCCAGGCCTCGCCCATGGCACAGCAACTGGTGGGACTCACGCCCGTAGCCGCCGCCGGTATTGTCGGTGTGATCTCGATCTTCAACGGGCTGGGCCGCATCTTCTGGGCTGCAGTCTCCGACTTTATCGGCCGTGCGCGAGTTTACTTCCTGCTCTATCTGGTTCAGATTGGCGTGTTCTTCTCTCTGCCGCATCTGCACACTGCTGCACTGTTCACCTCGGCAGTTGCGCTGGTCGGCCTCTGCTATGGTGGGGGCTTTGGCACCATGCCGTCTTTCACTGCAGACTTCTTCGGTGCCAAATATATGGGCGGAATCTATGGCTGGATTCTGCTAGCCTGGGGTGCGGCGGCAATTCCGTCGCCTATTCTGATCGCGCGGGTCCGCCAAACTACAGGGACCTACCAGCCTGCGATATTGGTAATTGCCGTCGTGATGGTCTGCTCGCTCGCTCTGCCGCTCATCGCCCGGCGCCCGAAACGCAAGGTCGGGGAGGTCGTTTCAATGCCGAAGGATAGAGCTGCGGCATAGGCTACCAGGCAGTCTTGCGGACGAAACTCATCCGCCATGGCTTCCCCACCCTTGCCGCCATCCGCGTCCAGAACCTCCGCGGATGGCGACAAGAATTGCGATCTAGGTCGTCTCGATGGTCAACCCCTGCTTCGTTTTCGCAGAAGCCCGAGTCTCTACGTTCGGCAAAAAGTAAGTAAGGACGCCGATGACCGGCAGGAACGAACAGATGTGGTACACCACGCTAATGCTGGTCCAATCAGCTACCTTGCCTAGCACCGCGGCACCTACTCCCGCGACTCCAAAAGCAAAACCGAAGAACAGGCCCGAGATCATACCTACCCTCCCGGGGATCAGTTCCTGGGCGAACACCACAATCGCTGAAAAAGCGGAGGACAGGATCATGCCGATCACCACACTGAGGACGCCAGTCCAGAAAAGATTGACGTACGGCAGGAGCAGCGTGAAAGGCAGCACACCCAATATCGAGTACCAGATGACGTACTTGCGGCCAATGCGGTCGCCCACCGGCCCGCCGACCAGAATCCCGGCGGCACTGGATGCCAGAAATAAGAAAAGATAAAACTGAGCGTTCTGCACTGAGACGTGGAATTTGCTCATCAGGTAGAACGTGAAATATGTGGTAATGCTGGCCAGGTAAAAGTATTTCGAGAAGATAAGGATCAGCAATATGGTGATGCCTCCAGCCACTTTGCCGGGAGGCAGGGGCGACGCCAGTGGAGCGGACTTGGCATGAGCCTGCAGCTTTTTCAACGCATTTCTCTTATACCAACTGCCCACTTGGTACAGCACGATCATGGCCAGGAGCACGGTGAGTGAAAACCACGCGATGCTGCGCTGTCCGTAGCGAAAGACCACAAGCGCAGCCAGCAAAGGTCCCAGAGCTAATCCGAAGGTTCCACCCATTTGGAAGATGGATTGTGCCAACCCGTGCTGACCTCCCGAAGCCAATCGCGCCACCCGCGAAGATTCAGGATGAAATACCGAAGAGCCAATGCCGACTGCCATTACTGAAACTAGAATGGCGGGAAAGCTTGCCGCTCGTGAGAGCATGATCAACCCGGTAAGCGTGCACGCCATTCCGGCAATCAATGAAAACGGCCGGGGATGCCGGTCGGTGTAGAACCCGATTAAAGGCTGCAGCAGCGACGCGGTGGTCTGGTATGTGAGAGTGATCAGACCAATCTGTGTGAAGCTTAAGTGATAAGAGTTTTTCAGAAGAGGATAGACACCTGGTAGCAGTCCCCCGATCGTGTCATTCAGCAGGTGAGATAGACCAATCGCAAATAGAATTCCAAATACCGGGGCCTCGGCGATCAAGGTGTTGCGATCCTTCTCTTGAGCGCCGTAAACATTGGATTCGACAGACATGCAAAAAATGTTCCCTTCAAACGAACAGCCGTCCGGCTGTCGCTCGAGCACAATCAAGTTGTTGTATTTATGCGTAGCAGCGACGATTCACCGCCAGGCATTGAACAGACAGAATCTGATCGTCAACCATACAAGAATTGGCGCACGGGACTTGTTATTCCCTCGTGAACGCTGTCACAGAAATAATAGCAGCCTGCTGCCGCGCCAGCGAAGCTCAGAACAGCAGAGGTGCTCTGGAAGTTCGCCGCAAAATAGTGGAAAATCTGCAGATGTTCATTGATCTGCTTCAACGCGCGCCGAAGAAGCACCCCATGACCGTTACTGTCATGCTGCGCCATTTAGGCGCATTCGGCCTGTTCTCCTTCGCCATTCTGGACAGTTTACCTTTGCCCACATTTGGAGGCCCAGACATTCTGACTGCCATCCTCGCCGCGCGGCACCACGATCCGTGGTACGAGTATGCAGCCGCCGCAACCGCAGGTTCGTTGATCGGTGCTTTCATTACCTATAAGCTGGCGCGTCAGGCAGGTCTTGCATATCTCAACAAACACTTCAAGAGCGGTCGCGTGCCGACCATCATGCGATTGTTCGAGAAGTGGGGGACCGTGGCTCTCGCCATCTCTGCTGCTGTTCCCTTCCCATCCCCAACAAGCTTGCTCTTCGCTGCTGCTGGCGTTTCCGCTTACCCGGTGAAGAAATATCTCATCGTCGTCGGACTCTGCCGCGCTGTGCGCTACTCCCTTATTGCTGTTCTGGCCGACCACTATGGACGGCACTTCATTCGCGCCGTCCGGCATCCTGACCAATACTGGGGTTGGCTATTGTTCTTCGCTGTCATCATTGCCGGCATAGTCGCAAGCGGGATTGCGATAAATCGGCGGCTGGAGGCCTCTTCCAGCGCCGATTAGAAGACGGACTAATCTGCCTAGTTGTTATCGGCCCGGAAGGTGTTCGGAGAGCCTCACAAATCGATAGCCCTTCGCTTGCGCATTCTCGATAACTACCGGCAACGCTTCCACGCTATGAGTCCTGTCTCCTCCGGAATCGTGAAGCACGATAATCGCACCGTTCTTTAGACCTCTGGTAATTGCCCATTCAATGTACTTTTGGGGAGGCCGATAGGGGTCAAACGCATACGCAGAACCCAGTACTGCGAAGTAGCAGTGCTTCCGAAGTACCTGGATCTGATCGGCTCTGATCATTCCGCCAGCAGGTCTGAAGAGCTTAGGCGAGTCTAGTAAACCAAGCGATTGTTCGGCACGGAGCAGGTCACGCTCAAACTCATCATGCCCCAACTGGACAGTTCGTCGCCACGAATCACTGTGGTTTCCAACACAGTGTCCTTCTTCGCGTATTTGCCCCAGAACTTCAGGGAAGCGGCGAACCCGCTCTCCCACCAGAAAGAACGTGGCCGTTATTTTGTAGCGTCGGAGAATCTCCAGCACCTTGGGCGTGAACACAGGGTCTGGTCCGTCATCGAAGGTGATTGCCACCACTCGGTCTGGCGTGCGCATTTCCCAAATCAAGCTGGGAAACAACGCCCGCAGAACACCTACGATCGCCTGCGGCCAACCGACGATCAGCCCAACGACACTCACTATAGCTGTTGCAGTCAGAGCTGTTTTTCTGCGCATATCGAGCTACCTGAGGAGATGGGACGCGGTGAGTTCGGCAAAAGGCTGCACATACCACCTGCGCCTTCCAGGATATTGGTGATTCTGCATTGCTGTATTTTCCATTCCTGCAGTAACTTGGAATCAGGGAGAAGCCGAGATGGCAGAGCTGGTCAGAACCGGTGTTTCAATTGAACGGGAATTGCTGGACGACTTTGACAAACTAATCGCCAAGCGTGGTTACAGCAATCGTTCCGAAGCTCTTCGCGATCTCATTCGAGATGCGCTTGTTGCTGAGCAGGCAACGGGTAATAACCCAGTCGTTGCAACGCTCTCCATGGTTTATGACCACCATCGGCCGGAACTTACCGAGAAGCTGACCCAGGCGCAGCACCACCATCATGGAAATGTCCTCGCCGCGACCCATGTGCATCTGGACGATGAAAATTGCTTTGAGGTAGTCCTCATGAAGGGACGGGCTGCCGAGGTGAAGCACCTGGCCGATCACATGCTCAGCCTGCGCGGCGTCAAGCACGGCAAGCTGGTAATGTCCTCGGCAGGGAGGGTTGAGAAGTAATCCACGCGTCAGGCGCGGTGCACAGTCGTCATACCTTACTGCGCAACTTCCTTTCCTAACCGGTAGGTGAGGTTCACGCTCGCATACGAAGGGATGCGTACGCCCACCACCTCATTGACCGGGTTGCCAGGAACCAGTTTATGGCCGTCAAGTCCCACGGCTCCGGGCGCATATACTCCGGCAGCGCCGAAATTCTCCGTGGTCTGCCCCGTCCAGCCGGTGGCAAACATCATGTTCACACCAACATTGATCTTTCCGTCACGGAAAGGCCGCGCCACTGATAGGCGATACTCCTTGTTGGCCACACCGAGGCAGTAGTAATTGAGCGCGTTTGGGTCGCCGCTCAGGTAGCTGCTCTCGTTGCAGCCGCTACCCACTACCTTCTGTCCCACATACTCGAATTCGGCCTTTGCCTGCAGATGGAAGGGCAGCTTCTGATAGGTCCCAGAGATATCGCCGATCAGCCGCGGCGCCTCCGGGATGACGGAGTAGGATGTGTTCACCAGGCGCGCATCGGCCTGCTCGAAGGTCGCCTGCAGCGAACCGTTCGGGAGGCTTTGGCGCACGGTTACCGCCAGGAAGCGGATACGTCCCGGCCCCAGCGGGAACTGCAATCCCTGATCCGAATCGATCTTGCCGTACTCGGCGCTTTGCGTCTCATGGCCCAGGGTCAGCTTGACGTCGGTCCGGTGAAAGGTCTTGCTCGCCACTAGCTGATACGATCGCGCCGTCTCCACCGGATCAGCCGATGTCGGGCCGTTAAAGGCCGCTCCCGCCCTGGGATCTTCCGTGAAGAACGACTTGCCGAAGCTGAGCGAAATTAGAGGAACGTACCAGGACTGCTCGGGAAGAAACGTGATCGTCGCTTTCGGCGAATTCACTCCCACCCACTTGCTCCAGGAGTTCGCTGGAGTGATCAGGTCCTGGTTGTTGATTTCGACCTCATCGCGCCGCCAGCCCAGGTAATAGCGCAGATATTTACTCAGTTCACCCTGCCCGGCAACATACGGCGTCACCGGCGCGATCGTCACATTATTCGCGATAATCTTGACGAACGGTCCGTAGAAATACGGCGCGGCTGGATTGTAGAAATTATAGTGGTCCAGATCGTCGCGCCGCGGGGCCTCGCGCTCGTAATCCATCCCGGCCAACAGCGTAAAGGTCTTCGTGATTTTGTTTACATACCCTACACTGCCGCCGCCTACGGTGCGGAACTCGCTCTGTCGAATCAGTCCCAGTCCGAAGTCCGAATAGAGCGAGAGGTTGTAGGTGCGGAAGAATCCGGAGAGTTGCAGTTCTTGGTGATCGTCCAACTTCCACACATCGTTCAGCGCCACTAGCGCCGTATGCGTCTGGTCCTTCTGCCGATCGTCGATGGTATCTGGGTACTCCGTCCAGCCTGCCGCGGCATCGACGGAATTGAAGCCATAGATTGGTTTCAGTCCTGCCACGTATCCGTAGCCAAGGTAGGCAAGGCCGAACAGCGTCAGCGTATGATCTCCCGCGTGGAAGGTGCGACCGCCGTTGAATTTGAACTGCTTGCGGTGCTCCAGGCAATCAAGAAAGCCGTTGCCAAATGAGCCCTCCATCGCGGCCCACGAATTCGTCGAAGGACTCATCCCCGCCGTCGCCGTAATGTCGCGCTGATCTCCTGTCAGCATGATGAACGGATCGAGATGCGAGCGCAGCCCATAGATCGCCGCCAGATTCAGTGCGTGGTTGCCCTCTCGCACGTTGTATGCCCCGCCATCCACCTGCACGCTCTCAATCACGTTCGCAATATAAATATTCGGATCGGCGTAGCCATTGCCGTGCGCATTCGCCGAGAGGTTGTTGGGCACCAGGTAGCTGCCCACTTGAACAAACTGCGCAATCGGCTCGCCGTGGTCACCCGCTACGCCCGGAGCAAAGTACTGCGGAGCCTTGATGCCGCTCGACGCCGTCTCAATCGGGTAGCCGGGAATCGAAATCGGTGCGCCCGGACGTCCTGGATTGGCATCCAGCAAATCCTCGGAGGCAAAAACCTTCATCGCCGCATCGGGCGAGAGCACGTCACCCTCGTTCAAGTCGGCCGTCACCGTCACCGACTCACCCCGCGTTGAGAGCTCTTTCATACTGATCTGAATATTGGACTGGCCGCTCGAACTGACTATGACGGACTGGGTGACGGGCCGGAAACCGGAAGCCTCAACCTTGATGATGAACTGTCCAGCGCTGGCCGCCGACAGCTGAAACTGCCCCTCCGCGCCGGTCGTCGTCGCTCCCATGACGCACTCATGGTCAAAGAGCTTAACCGATGCTTTCGGCAGTGCATTTCCCTTGGGATCGGTGACATACCCCTTCAGGACATTCGTCTGAGAAACCAGCGGCGGCGGCAAGAAAATAAACAGCAGCACAGCAATTAAGTCCACGGACGCCTTCGCCCAGTCACCTCGCTTCATCCTTAAGCCTCATACGAAAGCCACCTCGGGCAAAGCCGGAGGCGTCCCATCTCTCCCAAACCAGAAATGATTGAATCGTAGCACGTTTTAATATTTCGTGCTACTGCTAGGCATACGCGTCTGTAACTGGAGCGGCAACTCGCCTGGAGTTTCGGTGTCAGGCATCACTCGCCTTCGCGCGAAACATTTTCTTCAGCGTTGAGTACAGCTTCATGGCAAGACGCCCAGGATCTCCCGCGCTGCTCGCTCCCCGGTCGCGATCGCACCATGCACCGTCCCGTGGAGTCCTTCAGTGTTGGTTGCTTCGCCAGCAAAAAACAATGTCTCCGCTACTGGCTGGGCAAGTTCGAGTTGTGCGCCTTCGCCGCCCACGCCCACGTAGCTGTAAGAGCCTCGCGCGTACGGGTCTGACTGCCAATCGTGTACGTGCCAGCTCTGCAGCATGCCCTCTACCCTCGGGCGTGGAACACCAAAGATAGCCGTCAGCGATTCCAAGGCCTTGTCCCTGATGAACAGTCCAGATCTTCCGCTCAGGCGCTCTCCGCGTCGCGATGCGGCCCATCCGGTCAAAATCGGCGCGGGGCCCACACCTGTCCACCATGTCGGAAACCACTCCTGGTGCGAATAGACCATATTCATGTCGCTCAGGGCACCGCTCGAAATCTGCTCCCACCATCTCTCGCGGAAAACCAGTGACGCGCGCATTGTCTGCCCCATGTAAAGCAGCAGCAATGCCGATATTTTGTCTTCCAATGCAGGGTCGAAGCGGACCGCACCTGGAGCGTCAGGCGCAGCCTGCATCACGCCCAGCGGCAGCGTCACGACGATGCGTGGCGCGCGAAACTCCGCAACTCCGTTCTCCGTCTGTGCCGCTATCTGAACCTTGTGCCTTTCCCATCGCACGGTCTTCACCGCGGTGTTCAGGCGGACGCTCACCTGATTCGTCGGCAATGCATCTCTCATCACTCGCAGCAGTGATTCATAGCCGCCGGCGAAGCGGAAAGAACGCTCCCCCTCCGTCTCATCTTCTGCTCTTCTGGCGCGGACTAGCGAATGCACGCTGATGCGCTCGGCAAGCGCTCCGTGGAATCCCTCCACGTACTCCAGCCCCCAAATCTTTTCCGCATCCTCAACCTGGCAGTACTCGCCCAAAAAACTGGCGAACGAGCGGTCCGGCCCGAGATCACTCATCTCTTCCAAAACACTTCTGGTATGAGCAAAGAAATTCTCGCAGCGCCGGAGCTGGCCGTCCTCTTGTATCCATTGCGCACCGCTGAACTCCTGCACTTCGAGATTCGCCGCACGGATTACGTCGAAGATGGTGCGCGGGCGTCCGTGAATAAACTCGGCGCCAGCTTCCACCGTCAGCCCACTCAGTGCGTGCGTCGTCCACACCCGTCCGCCCAGGCGTCCCCGAGCTTCCAGAAGGAGTACCTGCTGCCCTGCTTCGCCGAGCAACCGCGCCGCTGTCAGACCGGCAACGCCGCCGCCAATGACAATCACGTCCGCATCGTTTGTTGTCATGCTAATTGGATACAGGAATTGCGCCGAAGGCAGTACATATTACACAAGCGGGTTGGTTCTGCGCATCAGCCACATGTTGCACTTGAAGATGAATGAACCGGTCACCCCATCCGGCACAATAGGCGTCAGCTCCCGATCCAGCCAGTCTTCAGCCGTCTGCTGCTCTTCTTTTCCTGAAGCGATGGCGGCAAGAGTGTTGCTGCGTGTCAGCAAATAGCGGATCAACTGCTCGCGCGAATATGGCACCAGGTGGCTGAAAGACGAGCGATGCACCACCCCAAATCCACATTCGGCTGCCTGCAACTCGTCGATGTCCCTCATACCCCGCTGCGGCGCCGGAAATCGTTTCGCAAACCGGGAGCGCATCCAGCCTTTGCAGGCCGGAGTGTCCTCCATGTACGTCGTGAAGTGGTCGTTGTAAACCGCCAGCAGGCCCACCGGAGAGAGCACTTGCTGACACTGCGCATAAAAGCGATTCCGGTCAAACCAATGCAGCGCCGATCCGGCCGAAATCAGATCAAATTCTCCGGCTTTGAAGTTGAGTTGCTCAGCAAACCCCGCCTGGTATGTGATGTTCGGCAACAGCGTTGCCTGTTGTAGCATGCTTTCTGACGCATCGATGGCGATCACCTGCCTGGCAATGGCGGCCAGTGCCACCGAGGATTGTCCCGGTCCGCAACCAACATCCAGCACCCGCTCGAAGCGTTCGACCCCAGCGAATCTGCGCACACGCTCCGCCACCTCGGCGTGGAAGTACGGACGCGCTTTCGCATATCGCGCCGCAACCTCAGCACTCGTGAAATAGTTCGGGAGGGTCGTCGATCCCATGACTCACTTTTACCACGTCCGGTACGTGGCAACCTAAACAACTGGCGCGCTATCCCGTCGCTTGCCCGGCAATTGCAGCCTGTGCTTCCACTGCACCATGTTGTGGATATGGAGAACGATGCAGAACAGGTTTGCCGGTATGAATCCAAGTTGCATGGTTCGCAGCCCGATGACGCAGATAATCGCACTATTGGCCCCTGCGACAACCCATCCTTGCCACATCCGGCGGCCTACCAGGACGGTGGAAGCTATGGTCAGCATGCAGGAAATGTAATCGAGACGAAGCACAGTACAACCAGCATGCACCAGTGTCTCTGGAAATGCCACGCGTCAGAAGCCCTAGTTACGCAAAGCTCGCACCTGAGGTGCTCCACTTTACGCCGCCTCTCCACTTCGGCTGGAACTCCATTCCCGCATCGGCTACCGTTGTGTCTCGATCAAGATTGTCTCCACTGCGTCTACTCCGAACTCTCGGCTCGCTTCCTCGTGGCGCATCACTCGTAGCGCACCCTCGGCGAGCGCCCGCAGTTCGTCCTCTCCCGCATAGATCTTCACCGGTGCAATCCATTGCACCGCTTCGCAAATCGCTGCGGTCAGCCGGAGGCTATGGGCCATCCCGCCAGTCAGCAGAATCGCATCAACCTTCCCGCGCAGCACGCACGCCATCGCCCCAATCTCCTTCGCAATCTGGTAAACCATGGCGCGGAAAACCAAACCTGCGTGCTCGTCGCCCTCATCAATGTGCTGCTCCACCTCGCGCAAATCCCCCGTGCCCAGGTAGGAGATCAATCCTCCTTCGCGCGTCAGCATCGTTTCCATTTCCTTCTGCGTATAGCGCCCGCTGTAGCACAGCCGCACCAGCTCTATCGCCGGCACCGCGCCCGCCCGTTCGGTGGAAAACGCGCCTTCCTCGCGCGAGTTCGTCGCATCGATCATGCGTCCGGAGGCGTGTGCGCTGATCGTGTGTCCGCTACCCAGGTGTGCCACCACCAGCCGCATCTCATCGTACGGACGTTTCACCTCGCCGGCGTAGCGGCGCGCGGTCGCCTTCGAATTCAGCGCGTGCGACAGGCAGGGCCTCTCCAATTGCGCGCATCCTGAGAGCCGCGCAACCTTGATCCATTCATCCACCGATACCGGATCCACAATGTAGGCCGGAACTCCGATGCACGATGCAATTGCCTGCGCCAGGAAAGCTCCCAGATTTGCCGCATGGTCGCCGCGCGCAGCCCTTCGCAACTCCTCCAGCATCACCTCATTCACCCGGTAGGTTCCACCCTTCACCGGACGCAGCAAGCCGCCACGGCCCACGACTGCCGCAATTCCATCCAGCGGCAGCCCGCCTGCCTCCAACTCGTCCTCTATGCGCTGCAACCGCATTTGCAATTGACTGAGTACATCCGTGCCGCCGGCTGCCAGCTCTTCTTTGCTGTGTTGTAAATTGCGCACCAGCAATGGCTCTTCGTCGCGATACAGCCCGAATTTGGTCGACGCCGAGCCCGGATTGATAGCCAGAAGATTAGGGGCAAGACTCATCATTGCACCTCATTCCGATCCTCGGTCTTGCGTTCTCGAAGCTGTGCGCCCCGGAAGAGAACTCCAAGAGCCATGGCGTTCACCTTGTCGTCCGGGCTTTCCACGCGTGACGGAATAAGGACGGGCACCTGCGCCCCAACCACCACATGCGCGCACTGCGAGCCTCCCAGATACTTCACCGCCTTGCCCAGCAGATTCCCGGCTTCGATATTCGGAACTACCAGGCAGTCGGCCCTGCCCGCCACCGGATTTGTGATCCCCTTCGCCTTCGCTGCACTTAGAACCATTGCATTGTCCAGCGCCAGTGGCCCAAACAACTGCGCCTCGCCAAACTCTCCACTCTTCGCCATCTCTACCAGCGCCGCCGCATCTACGGTCGACGGAATCGACTCCGTCACCACTTCGGTGGCGCTCATCAGCGCAATGCGCGGATGTGTGAGTCCAATCGCGCGCAGAACGTCGATTGCGTTCAGCACAATCTGCCGCTTCTGCTCCAGCGTTGGCAACACGTTCAGCCCGCCGTCCGTAATCCCCACCAGCCGCGTCTC
>Ga0181529_10006414_pt1 | contig 11967 bp, 29 predicted proteins | sample PEATcosm2014_Bin_36_FD_119763 | JGI IMG/M metagenome (GOLD analysis project Ga0181529, IMG submission 119763) | Peatland microbial communities from MTU Mesocosm Facility, Houghton, MI, USA - PEATcosm2014_Bin10_30_metaG | ecosystem: Environmental > Terrestrial > Soil > Wetlands > Peat | place... | reverse complement strand
GAACCATGACCAAGACCGACCCCGAAGCCCTGAAGGGCAAGAAGGTCGTAACCATCGACCCGGAAACCATGACTGGCACCCTGACCCAATTGACCCCCAAGGCCCGCAAGTGCATCGAGCTCCACCGCAAGGCCATGACCCTGGCATCCGAGGCCGAGGTCCTGCTCCGCAAGGCCGCCAAGGGAGCCGGGCCGGAGGCCAGGGTGCTCTACGCCCAGGCCGCCGAACTCGAGCAGGCCGCCCTCGAGCAGGCCGACCCCGCAGCCACCCGCACCCGCGGCATCCTCATGGTCAGCCAGGCCGCCCTGCACCTCAAGGCCGGACGGCCCGAACAGGCCCGGGCCGCCATCGAACAGGCCCTGCTCCCGGCCAACAGCACCTGGCTCCGCCCCGCCGCCGCCAAGCACCTCCGCGAAATGATGGCCGTCATCAAGGCCAAAAAGAAGCCGAGCAGGAACATGGGCCGAAACCGCCGAAAATAAGACCGACGGGAGGACAAACCCATGACCACAAGACAGATGGAAGCCTGGGTGCTCAGGAATTGCAGGTTCGCGCAGGCCACCTCGGACCCCATGAAGGCGCTCGAGACCAAGGCCATCGAGAACAAGAAGAAGGAAATCCAGATCGAGAACGACGAGGCCAAGAAGGACCCCGACGCCTCCCCCGCCATGAAGTCCCTCCAGACCCAGGGACTCGCCAACAAGAAGAAGGAGCTGCAAATCATGCAGCGCGAGCAGCAGCAGGAAGGCAAGGAAAAGGCCAAGGAACAGCAGCTCGATCAGGGCCTCGGCGAGCAGCCCCTCACCCCGTCAGTCTGACAGCCAATCCGCGGAAAGCAACGTCGCTCGGTCCAGCACGTCCAGCCAGCTCGGCCGGCTCAGGTGCGACTCCTGGAAGCCGTCCCGCCAGGAAACGCAATGGCACATGTACTCCCCCAGCCAGAAGCCGTCATGCCTCTGGACGCTCCTCGGCTCCGCATCCCCCCAGGAGCCCGCCATCGACGCCCGCAGCCACGCCGAGCGGCCCTGAAGGGGCTGCACCGTCCTCTGGAAGTACATCACGGCAAGACCCCCGACATCATGGGCGCCAGCCCTCCGACTGCACCCAGCCTCCCCGCCAGGAAGAGCATTCCGTCCGCATCCCCGATCTGAACCATTGCGTCGCCGCCACGCTCCGATCCCAGCCGCGCGACCAGGAACAGGAGAACATCAGTCCCCGCAGATCCGAACGGGCGTACCTCATCCTGGCCGTCCTCTGGAAGTACATCATCGGAAACCCCACCAAGATGAGTACTCTCTCCTCCGCCAGGACATCGCCTTGTCCAAGAAGGTTCCCCGCACTTCTTCCGGTAAGCCATCAAAGCAACTGTACCGGCTCCGCACCAAGGGCTGGCTCCAAGAATACGAGAACCGGGTCATGCCGCCTGGGTTCCCAGGCGTGAAAACCCATATCGTATCTTGGGCCGTCCGCTGGAAGTACATCATGGGCCGACTCCCGCACCCGGCCTGTACCAGGACTCGTACTGGTTCCCCCGCCACGACCGGGCATCGCTCTGGTAGTTCCACTGGCTCGGCTCAGGATGGATGACCCAGCTCCGCACCGACCCGCTCCCCCAAGAACAGGAAAACATCCATTCAGACCGCATCTTCCTGTTCGGCACCGTCCGCTGGAAGAACATCACAGGTCGTCCTCCGCACGGTACGACTGCTTGAACCCCTGCCGCCAGGAACGGCTCGCCGCCACCGTGTCCGTCCCCAGCAGCTCTCCCCGCCGCCCGGACCACCGCCACTCGACAGGGACGACGACAAGGCTCCGCCTCCCGCCCGTCCGCCAGGACATGGAGAACGAGCGGCCCGCCAGGCTTATCGACCTAGTGACGCAGTACGGCCCTGTCCTCTGGAAGTACATCATGACGGCGCCTCCGACTGCGGGACGCCCCAGGACTCCTTCCAGCCCTCCCCCCAGGAGCGGCTCACCGACCTATGGGGCAAAGGAAGCCAAGAAGACGGATTCCCGGAAAGGCTCCGTCGCAAGCCGGCACGCCAGGACGTGGAGGACGACCATCCGTCCGATCCCCGTGACCTGATGTAAGGGCTTTGAACCGTCCTCTGGAAGTACATCATGGATGCATCATACCATGGAAAAATTTTGACCCGCACCCCGCCAGGGAACCCCTTCCCGCCGATATGGTACCTAAATCCAAGGGGGTACGGGGGTTAGACAGCGGGCTACCACCAGCGGTCCGAATCGATGCCCGACTCGGAACTCGCCCTCCCCTGTCCCCAGGATGTCGACCAGTAGTAGCTGCCCCAGCCGTGCCGGGACGAGCACGAGCCTTGCGACCACGACATGGCCCAGATTGTCGGGAGACCGAGCGGGAACCGCCTCGTGATGCTGTACCCGAGGCCCTGCCGCCAGGAGTCCGAATTGTTACCGCCGCCACCGCACCCGCCCAGACGCTGGAAAATGTTCATGGACGGATTATACCCCCGGCAGAAAATATGTGCGGCGGTACCCGGCCAGGTACCATATTCCCAGGTACCATATCGCGAATTTAACCCCCACCCCGTTGGAATTCCCGCCAAGATCCGTCCAAGGGTCGGGCCCTAACGACCATACACTTGAACGGAATACCTTAAACCAACCCTATCCCAAAATAGGTACTGGGTTTATGAAACCGCCCCCCATACCCAACCCCCTACGTTCCGACCACTATTCCAGGCACCACTCTGGCTCGCCTACCCCTGCCCTACCCCGTGTCCCCCCTGTCCTGACCCCCAATCCCGACGCCGACCCCGGGCTTCCTGCACGGTGCGGGAGCGGTGCGTGCAAGCGGGCCGACAAACGCTGTCGGCCTGCGACGCCTGCTGCCAGTCATCGCATGGATGCTGGCCTATGCGGTTGCCATCTCCATTGCGGCGGGTGCCTGACGGACCTGACCTATGCGGTAGCCGTTGCGTACCAGCTTCCAGAACAGGCGTTCGTCGTCGACCATGTGGGTGAACTCGCCCCTCAGGAAGGGCTGGACGCTGTAACCGAGCATGGCGAGGTTCTTGGCGACGGTCTCATCGGCTGCGAACCAGACTTCGTAGTTGGCCTTCCTGCCGTCCCGACGCTTCTCGCAGATGAACGCTTCGCCCTGCGGGCGGGCGCCTGTCGCTTCGGTGTACTTCTGGGAGAACTCTTCCTTGATGGACGGGGCGACCTTGACCTGAACCAAGACGGTGGTGGCCCTTTTCATCTCCTGAGCGGTGCAATCCAACATGATTCGTCCCTCCCTTTCGATACTTATGCTGGCGCCTAAGATTACCCTAACATGACGCATTGCCCGTTCTCGATTTCCCAAGTCTTGAATCCGCATCCCTCGACTTCGTCCAAGAACATGACCTTGCCGCCTCTTAGGTGCTTGGCCAGTTCGGTCAACAGTTCCTTGCCGCTGCATCCCCAGATATCGGCCTGCTTGCTCCATGTCCAACTGCGGTCATAGCCGCCGTCATAGACCTGCAACTTGCCCTGATGAACCCTGAACATCGGCTCGTCATGATACGCCGGATCGCCATGCTGGGCGAACAGTTCCCCGATAGCCATCTTGTTTGCTGGTTCGTTAGCCAGTGCTACTGCGTCCAATTCCAACTCGCCTTCCTGTTTGACTATTTTAATCTTATGCCAGTTGGACATGTTTCGTCCCTCCGATACCTATGCTGGCGCCTAAGATTACCCTATCAGAACCAAGCACCGCTTCAAGCCCAATTCCGCGATTCACCTGGCGGCCATGCCCTGGAGGCTCCAGGCCTCTTCGACATCCGGGATGGGCGGTCTGGCGGTGCCAAGTTCCGGTAGGGCTTTGTTAGGCGCCCAGATAGGCATTGGAGGGACGCCGATGAGACTTAGGATAGCCAAGTTCATCCTTAACGCATGGGCAAGGCATGGTTCCAAGCTGTTCTGGATTGGCGTAGGAGATGCCATCGGGCGGTATGACACGACAGGGCACTTCACCAGCTTGCCAGCAATCTGGATGGGATCGGCGGTCGCCATCGGGATTGCCTTATTGCTCCTGCTCCATGCCTTGCACATGTGGGTTTTCAAGCAGGAATGGCGAGCGAAGCGGGGGTCGTGCTGAACTGGAAGCCGTTGCCTATAATCCCAATGGGTGCGGCGAGTTAGGGTTTCGTTAGGCGCCGACATAGGAGTACGGGGCGAGGGAGATTGAAAATTGACGCCAGCATCGGCCTTTTCGAGAAATGCAGCAAGGTTCTGATCGAAGTCGAGATAGCATCGAAGGGACGGGCTGAGCGGGACTTCGTCAACAAGTACATGAAGATCGTATGCGAAAACCCCCGCAATGGGGCTGGGGAGCACTACCAGTTGCAGGACAACAGGGCGGGTTTCACGGGGCGGGTCTACTTTGACGGCCCAGAATGGCTTGGCGGGCAGATGGGGATGGGAAGCTTCTTCTACGTCGAGAAGCGGGCCGGTCAGGCGGGCTACAGGAGCGCCTATGCGTTCCGCATCAACAACAACGCCCTGTTTTGGAAGCTGATTGCGGCGGGGTATCGCATCGGCGAGAACAGGATCGGTGGCGGGCGGCTGGAAGTGCCGGTGATCGCAGCGAGCCATCCGACGGAGGTTCCGACGCCCGTGCCAACGCCGACTTCGCCGCGATAGGGGGCGACATGAAGAACAGGGCCAATTCCTTGCACTACTGCTGTCCGTGCCGCATGACCACGCGGCATGTTCCCAATGGTCAGGCGGGACAGACTGCCTGCGCCCGTTGCGGGACGAGCAAGCCGATTCAGTCCATCGGGTCTTTCGCGACGATGGTTGGCAGGAACATCAGAGAACTGTCTCCGCAGGCGTGAAGGCGGGCAGGCAATCCAAGGCCGACAAGGCGGTGCCATCTGGGGGCTGGCACTGCCTGTCGGCCTTTTTTCGTCGCTGGGACAGATTTCTCCCACGCAAGAACCCGACTCCCGATGGTCGAAGAGGCGGCCTCCTGGTTCCAGGCCGGGCCGCCAAGACGCCCGTTTTGCGGTGCTTGGTTTCGTTAGGGCTTTCTTAGGCGCCAGCATAAGGGTTGAGAAGTGGTTCTTGGAGTTTTCTTCAACCTGCGAAAAAGAAAGGGGGCGGGCATGCGCGACTGGTAATGGAAGGTCCAATCTGATGCCAAGTTCCTTCGCCTTCGGGCGGAGGGGCTTGGCCGTGCCACGACGTCTTCAGGCACGTCTTTTCAGCCGATTTCAGCCCGTTTTGGCAATGTTAGGCGCCGGGCGCTTCAAGCGCCTTTTCCGGGCCGTGCCTAAGCCTATTAGGGCAATGTTAGGCGCCAGCATAGGTTATGAAGGGAGGGACGAAAAATGGCTCTAAGGGCGACGGAAAGAAGCGGGCGGGTTGCGGAGATACGGACGATATTGCGGCAAAGGGAACGAATCGTCGAGATGGAACGGGAAGAACATCCCGCCTTTTGCCATGAAGATAATCCGACGCTGGACAAGATAGCGTCCTGCCTGTTGGCGGCGTCTGGCCGCTATACGGAGTTCCGCTACGATAGGCGGCGTTGGACGCATGAGCGTGTCGCCATGACGCCCAGCAGGGCGGCGGCGGAAGCGGCCACGGTCAAGGTTGGGCCGCTGGACGAGGTCAAGGGGTATGCGGGCGGGGTCGAGGGGGGCGGGGTTTGGGTCACGAAGGACGGGAACTGGGTCTTGACGCTGTTGACGATGAACCGCCGCAAGCTGGATGGGAGATACCAATGGCGGTCATATCGGCTTGAAGGAATCAAGCTGGAAACCGTCAGGGTCAACATGGGCGGGCGGCTTGGCAAGGTCAGGACTTTCCCCGCAGTCGTGCCAGTTGACAGCGAATACGTCGAGAATGCGGCTGTATTGGTCTGAGGCAAGGGGGCAAGGGGGAGAAATTCCCCTTGCCTTTTTGGGCGAAACGAAGCACTGGAGGGATGCCATGATTTGCCAGCGTTGCCAGCAGGAAACGACCTGCCATACGATGAGCATGTTCAACACGCAGAGCATCTGCATGGACTGCAAGGACAAGGAGACGAAGCATCCCGACTACAGGAAGGCGAACGAAGCCGAGATAGCGGCTTGCAGGGCGGGGAACTACAACTTCAAGGGAATCGGCAAGCCAGCCGACCTATGAACGCCGTCGAGCGGGCGATTGGGGGCCTGGCTGGCGGTGCCTAACGCCGTTAGGGCAATGTTAGGCGCCAGCATAGGTTATGAAGGGACGAAACGCCGATGGGCATCAAGTTTTGGTATGCGGTCATTGCGATAGCCACTCTGGCGGCATTCTTCATGGCTGGCTTTGCGTTCGGGAAATACTGGTAAGGGGGAAACGCCGATGAAGACTTACATCGTTTACATTGATGGGAACGAAATGGGGTACATCAAGGCGGCGAGTCATAACGCCGCTGAGAAGAAGGCACGGAAGAAATATGCTCCGAAGGAGCAGCCGAACACGCCTGCCTTCATGTCGAGGATTCAGGTGGCCTACACGGAGGTCTCGCCAGAAGAAGAAGCCAAGATTACGGATTAACGCCGTTGCATGCTTGGGGCATACAACGCTACGCCCCTTGGGGTGCGGCCCATAAGTAGCAAGGGATTAAATGGCCTGCCCGCCTGTCAGGCCAGCCGAAAGGTTCCCGCAAGGTCCCAAGTATGCCTTTCAGGAAGGGAGATGCAATCATGGCCGAAGGAGCCAAGGCACCGGTCTACGTCGAGGGGCTGCCGCATTCGGGCGGCAAGCGGGTAGAGATTCGCAAGTCCGCATACCGAGGCAATGGCAAGACGGCGTTGTACGGGGTCATGGTTGACGAAGGCGGGGAGAAAGATTTTGCCGTCTTTTCGGTCAACCTGCCTGCGGAGGCGAGCAAGCTGGGAGCGGGGCAGACGTACATGAAGAACTGGTCAGAGAATGCGGGCATGCTGGAAGTGCTGCAAAAGGCGGGGGTCGTGGGGCCGACGCTGTTCGAGGTTCAGACTGGGTTCTGCAAGGCCCAAGCGGTTCAGGTTCTCATCTGAAGCACCGCCAAGCGGCTCCTGAAGCCGCAGCCAGGCAACCTGGACTCCGCCTGGACTCCCTGGGCGGCCAGCTCCGAATCCGTCTCCTAGCGGTGCTTGAATCTATTAGGGCTTTGTTAGGCGCCAGCATAGGTATCGGAGGTACGAGCCATGTTTGCATGGATTGATAGCGTGCGCGTACGACGCAGCGGTTTCAAGTACAATACAAGTTCTTGCCAGATTGGCCCGATCCGCTTGATGATCGAGTATGGCAACACGAAAGCCAAGAAACACGGATCGTACAAGGTTGTTACGACTTTAGGCCCCTTGTGCAGCATATTTCCAAGCATGGAGACTGCCAAGATTGCTGCCGAGCAGTTCGCCCAGAGGGTCATGGAGCTGGTAGTCGAGGACATGGGCGGGAAGATCGAATGGCACAAGTAGTGCCAAGTAGTCCAGCCGGCAGTGCTGAACCAGTTGTTGGCTTCAGCCGGACGCAGTCCGAACGGCGGCCTAGCCGCTTGGCGGTGCCTGATTCTATTAGGGCTTTGTTAGGCGCCGACATACTTATCGGAGGGACGAGGCATGTTGACGAAAGCCGAGATAGAGAACGGAATGGCTGGCTTCACGGGGACCGAGGAGTATCATCGGATTTCCATGCTTTTCCCGCGCTTTCTCCTCACGGACGGGGCGATTTGGCTGGCGAAGAATGCGGAGTGCTTCTGGCTGTTCGAGGCGATAGCGAGCTACCAGCCCAAGTGCTTGCGGGACGCCAAGTTGCGGGACATGCAGTTTTGGACCTTGACTGTCAAGGACGGGAAGGCCACGCTCAAGGTCGAGCGGGATTCTGGCGATCCCAGTCCGCTGGTCGTCAAGCGGATCGGGTCGACGAGCTTTCCGCTGGAAGAGGTCAAGATATGGGTGGCCCCGACGGCGACGGAGCGGGGCGAAGCGATGGTCGCCTACCTGCCGTCCGAGCACTAGGCACTGCTTTGGAGGGAGCCATGCGGAAGCCGGCGTTGCGATTGTTGAAGAACGTTCGCTACCTGTCGAGAGGGGTCGCGATTGATGATGTATTCGACAAGAATCAGGCTGCGAGCATGGAGAAGGCATTTGGCAAGAATCCCATCAATGTTCAGGGCATTTGGACATCTGACAATGTCTTTTCCCGCATTTGGCCATTCCAATTCAAGGGGCATCGTTTTTTCGTCATCGTCCACCACGTCAATGTGATGTTGGTCGAAACTGCGAGCAGGCACGAGAGCGAAGGAATGACCCGGGCCAGCAAGGAGTTCATCCAGGCGCTTCGGGACGCCTTGGTCCCGGTCTAGGGCGGTGCCAGAAAAACGATGTTAGGGCAATCGAAGATTAGGGTATTATTAGGCGCCAGCATAGGTATCGGAGGGACGAATCATGGAAAGACGCCATTTGACGCACGAGATACAGGCCGTGCTGGATACGCCGTTGTTCGCAAACGCCGACGTTACGTTGCGGGAAGCGTTGGTCGCCCTTCGGGATCTTACCGACGGAGAAACGCCGGAAGACATCCTGAGACAGACCGGCTTGCCGCCTGCGTACTGCGTCAGGGCGGCTGGCATCGGAGCCATGCTGAACAACACCGACATGTAAGAAACGCCGAAACCAAACGGGAGGGAACGTAATGTTCGGAGGACTGAGTCTGATAGGGCGGATACAGAAGCTTCTCAAGGAGCAACGCCAATGGATAGCGGAGTGCGGCGGGGACCTGAACGGCTACCGCCAGCGTTACGGCCATCGGCGGGCTGCCGAGATATACGCAGCCGACGTTGCCGAGTTGCAACGGGTCGAGGCACGGCTGAACGGGCATCTTTGCCATCTGCCGCGGGGCAGGAGGGGCCAATGAGCAATCCCCTGTTGGGAAGAACCCTGAAGGTCATGGTGGACGGGCGGGAGGTCGTGGGGACGATAGGGACGGTTCCTGGGCGGCTGGCGAGCGTGGTTCCGAAGGACGTGCTGGTGGTTCGCTACGAGTTGAACGGCGAGCACGACTGGACGTTCCTTCCGGAGGAGTTGCTGAAGATTCACCTGGAGTCCAACCTGGCGGTCAACGCCTAGCTGGCGGTGCCTGAATCTGTTAGGGTATTCTTAGGCGCCAGCATAAGGGCTGGGAGGACGAATCCATGTTCCATTATTCCGTAAACTATAAGAAGAACGGCAAGTGGTGCAGCTTCGTTCTGCGGAGTCTCAAGCCCCTGTTAAAGAAGGACATCAAGGCGGCTTGCAAGAGGTGCGGGCTGACCTACCTTGATTCTGATGAAATGAACGTAAAACAGCCGCTCCGCGATTATTACGTCATAGTTGACGGCATCATTGCATGGCGGACGGACACGGGAGTATCCTAGACATGGCTAATTAGGGTCTTGTTAGGCGCCAGCATAAGGGCTGGAGGGACGAAGCCATGAGCATGAAAGAGGTAACTCAAGAACAGTTCTTCAAAACGATTGGGCCGTTGAACGTACATCCCCACCCTGTCGGGAACTATCCCTATACCAGCATCTTCCTGACTCCGGGGAGAGTGGAGATGGGGCGGATAGTCGACCAATCAAGCGGTCCCAGCAAGTATTTCCTTGCCGAGGCGGAGAGCCATGAATCTTAAAATCCCCAAAATGCGGCTGGTCAAGAAATGCCTTCATTGCCACAGACCGCTTGACCCGAAGAAGGGATACCATTGGCAGGTTCCACAGGACGAGCGTTCCGCCCCGCTGACTTGGGGGACGTACTGCGGGAGAAGGGATTGCTGGAAGAATTAGGGCTTTGTTAGGCGCCAGCATAAGGGTTGAAGGGAGGGACGAAAAATGAGCCAGCAAATGCACAAGACTGTTGACGAGATGCTTGCCCAGATCGACCTGATTGTCAGGCAGAAGGGGACGAAGTCGATCGAGTACGTCAAGGCCGTCAACGAGTTCGGCAAGATCGTCAACCGCATCATCGCCATTTCCTGAGAGAGATTCCGGCGGCAGGCATCCTAGAGTCCCGTGCGGGATTCGGAAGCTTGCCGCCCCGCCCAAGCACCTGTAGGGACGAACGATGCAACCAGCATGGTATCACAAGCTGAAACGGGAAGAACTCGAGAAGTTCCTGCCCGAGGCCGGTGTCAAGCGGATCGTCGACAAGTCCATGCTCCGCAAGCCCGGGACGTTCGACAACAACCCCGTCAAGGTGTACCTGAACAAGCCCCAGACGATATGGGTTCAGAGCATCCACTTCTACGGCGGCGAGAACTTCGACGAGCCTTACTTCTTCGTTGCCGAAATCACGCACCGCACGACGAACAACGCCTTCTCGCGCTGGATAAACCGTTGCCCGATGCCCAAAGTCTTCAACCGGGTTCCATCGAGCTACTGAGCGGTGCCAGGTTCCGTTAGGGTTTCATTAGGCGCCAGCATAGGTATCGGAGGGACGAATCATGGGCTATACATCGGGCTGGAGTTCACGCAAGGAACTGGCGGATTACATCCTCAAATACCTGTTCGAGACCGGCAACCCGTCAATCAAGATGACTCCGATCGCCCACTGCTTCGTTGGAAACAACCTTTGGGTGGTCGAGGAGACAGTCCAGCAGTTGCCCAACGACTGCGTCGACACATGGAGAACCATAGTCCTGTTCGCAATCGAGCGCCACGGCAAGGAGTGGGGCTACAAGGACATGACCGAGAACGAGGGGCCGTACCACCAGTCCTGCCCCTTGAGCTACTTGGAGATGGCCCCGCTGAACGAGCATCATATCGGGAGCTACGCCCGCAACTGGCGGGAAGGCGTCAAGGCGTTCTGGGTGGCGAAGGCGGCCGGAAGGGCGCTGGCGAAGACGCTGGTCGACGGACAGCACTTCAAGGCGAACGGGCGGGAGTACGTTTTCCGTCCTTGGACTTCCCAGTATCGCGTCTACAAGAACTGCGTGCTGGGGGAGCGGGACGGCAAGCTGTTCAGGGTGCTATCGGCGGAGATCGAGCCGCTGCCTGCGGTGCCTGAGCCGGCAACCGTTTAGGGTTCTGTTAGGCGCCAGCATACTTATCGGAGGGACGAGACATGACAGCTAGGAAAGCGAGCTTGTTGCTGACGAACGAGTTGAAGCGCCGGGGCATAGCCTTTGAGCGGATAACATCCAAGTCGGTGAGCTTTCAGGACTTGGCACGGGACAGCGCGATTTTCGCCACGATTCATGGATGGAAGCCGTCCCCAGTTGCGAACGATCTGAAGGCTTTCGGGAAGGACAACGGGTTCTTCGTTCATTTTGAATAAACGCCGACGGGAGAAACGCCGAAGGAGGATTGGACGATGGACAGCGAGGCACGGGAAAGCTTCAAGCGGAGCTACGGCAGGGTCAGGACGGCGGCGCAGCAACGAAGGCTGGAGTTCGTGCCGGCCGTCTCCACGATGGCAGGCAGATCCGCCTTCAACCTTGGGAACATCCTGAGAGAGGCACTGTCCAGCAAACGTGCCGTCTTGGCGGAACGCAAGTAGAATTAAAGAAGGCTTGCAAGGCCCTGTGAGTTTGTCCGGGGCGGGTACGCCGTGAGAGCCTGGGGCAGGGGTAAGTTTCCCCCGTTCATGCAGCCGTCCGCGTCAATGGCTGGCCCATCCACGGATGACGTGCCAGAATCAGTCAAGTCGGAAGCCCCTTCGACTCCTTGGGGGCTTCCGACCTTTATCCCATCCGGTGCCAAGTTCCGTTAGGGTTTTGTTAGGCGCCAGCATAAGGCTGGAGGGACGATAATCATGGAATTTCAGATAAAGAAGTTCAAGAGCTTTCGGGGAATGGAAGGGATGGGCTTCAACCTTGAACTTTGGGTTGACGGAGCCAAGGCTTGCTTCATCGTTGCCCGGCCCCGTATAGTACGTTATCTCAGGCGGAGCCTTGACAGTATAGACGAAGCGAACGGGGGCATGTTCCGTTACGAATGGGCCAGCAGGAAAG
>Ga0181529_10006413_pt1 | contig 11968 bp, 9 predicted proteins | sample PEATcosm2014_Bin_36_FD_119763 | JGI IMG/M metagenome (GOLD analysis project Ga0181529, IMG submission 119763) | Peatland microbial communities from MTU Mesocosm Facility, Houghton, MI, USA - PEATcosm2014_Bin10_30_metaG | ecosystem: Environmental > Terrestrial > Soil > Wetlands > Peat | place... | reverse complement strand
ATAGTCAACGAGGTGAGCAGGCGGTTTAGGCCTGTTTTAACCTATCCGGCGCCGATCCATGTGGTCGCCGCCGGATTGCCGGTCATGAACGGGACCACCGTCCTGTTCGCCTGCTGAAGCCCGGTCCCGTCTCGTAACGGGACCGGGCTATAATTGTGCGTCCCCGGCGACGCGCCCACCCCCCCACACTCCCCCCGACTCCACCGGCCCCCACCGTGCAGCATTTTCGGGCACATGCTGGGGCCAGGCGCCGGCAAAAAGTATCAAACCTTCTTGAACTATGGCTAGAGACGGGCGCTCTTAGTCTTCGGCAGGGGTAGTGTTGTAGACGGGCGTATTGCAGGCCGGCGGGCGGACATTCCAGGCCGAAAAAATATTTTGAATCCCAGGCGTCAGCATCTTGACAGGCGGGATCCGTATGGATATTATGTAGGAACTTTGAGGGTTGCTAGAGGCAAGTATATGGTAACTGGGTTCCAGTCTAGTGGAGACTGAAGTCCAATCCTGATTTTTCTGATATTGAAGCAACACCGCCCAATCATAATAACCTTTCATGCCGACAAGCGCTCCAACCGCCGTGCATCTGTGGGGCCGATACGAACACAGTCTGGACGATAAGTGTCGTGTCATCGTGCCACAGCGATTCCGCGAAAAGCTCGGGAGTGAGTTTGTGCTCACCGTCGGCTTCGGTCAGGGCAAGCATATACGAGTTTACCCGATGAGTGTGTGGTCTCAGTTCGAAGAGCAGCTCGTAAGCGCCGACGTCCACGACGAATACAATACGGACCTTGTCTGTTTGCAGAGGACATTCGGCAACGCAGAGTTTGCGAGCTACGACCAGCAGAACCGTCTCTCGATCCCTCGCTTTCTAAGAGAGTTCGCTGGTCTGCAGGAATCAGGATCCGCAGTAATAGTCGGCACCGGGCCCCGACTGGAAATCTGGTCGAGAGAAGTTTATGATCGTTTGTTCGCAAATCTTACTGAGCAGGGCGTCCTGGCGGCGGCAGAAAGCGACCGACAGCGCGCGAACAGCCAGATTCAGGCCGATGAGCCACGGGCCGACATGGCCCCAACCCAGGCGTCTCAAGCTCCAATGACGCCTGACCACTGAGCCGGTTTTCCGTGCTTCCGCAGACGCCGGCAATCAAGACCCCCTGGAAGGGATCCCAGCACAACCGGATAGTCGCGTATTGCTCTGGCAATCGATCATCGAGCCGGTGCAATGGACGCTGATGCCCGCACATACCATGAGCCTGTCCTGCTGGAAGAGACGATTGAGCTTCTCGCTCCGCAGCCGCAGGAGGTATTTCTCGACGCCACGGTAGGCGGAGGCGGACACAGCGCACGGATCGCGGAGGCGATCCGTCCAGGCGGAACACTGTTGTGCATGGACCGCGATGATGACGCCGTGCGCGAGGCAACACGGCGGTTGGCGCGTTACTCAGACGGCTGCCGCATCATCGTCATTCGATCCGATTTCGCTAACCTGGAATTTGCACTGGATGCAAATACTGAAACCCGTGATTTTCGGCTGGACGGCGTCTTGTTTGATCTTGGCGTTTCTTCGCACCAATTGGACGCGCCGCGGGGTTTCAGTTTCAGACGGACGGAGCCGTTAGACCTGCGAATGGATTCGCAGAGTGCCGGACCCACTGCCGCTCAATTTCTGGCGGAAGCATCGAAAGCCGAGATTGAGCGCGTCGTAAAGGATTACGGCGAACCGCGGTGGGCCGGCAAAATTGCACACAGACTCGTTGAGCGCAGGGAGCGCGGAAAGCCGGTCGTCACGACCACAGATCTGGCGGAGACAGTCGAAGCCAGCATCCCGAGGGCGGCCTGGCCGCAGAGCATTCATCCGGCAACACGGACGTTCCAGGCTCTGCGTATTTTCCTTAACGACGAGATTGGCCAACTATCTGCAGGGTTGGACGCCGCTGTTTCGCGGCTACGGCCCGGCGGTCGCATCGCAATTATCAGCTATCAAAGCCTGGAGGACACGGTCGTAAAACGGGCGTTCAACGCCCTTTCCGGAAAAGTGTCCTCGCCTCCCGGATATTCTCCGGCAGTATTCGCACAGAGATCCGGACCGCAGCCGATATTGAGGCTGCTCACACGGAAGCCAATCGTACCGAACGCCAGGGAGAACGCCGACAACCCCCGCGCACGGAGCGCAAAGCTGCGCGCCGCCGTGCGCGTCGGTGAAGCGTAGAGGTCGTCAGCAATGCCACTCGCAGCCGAATCCGCCAAAACCTCGTTTCAACAATCCGCCTCGTACGCCGTCCGCGCGACGATCGGAAAAGTTCACCAGCCCGTCCTGCGCCGCCATCAGGCGCCCAGGCGGCAGCGCAGGCAACCAATAGTAACGCAACACAAACCTATTCCGCGCCGGCTCCGAGCGCAGATCGCCACCGTCGGCCTGCTGCTCGCTTGCGCCACCGGTCTCTGCTGCATGGGCCTGGCCTATCTTTACGGACACGCCCTCGTGACGCAGGAGGGCTACAGGCACGTGCACATCGGCGCCATGCTTCGGCAGCAGCGCGAGCTCGCGCAGCAGTTGAGACAGGGCCAGGCGCTAATACAGTCGCCACGAGTTATCGAGCAGAAGGCCCAGGCGCTTGGGATGGCGCTTGCGGACGAGCAGGGAACCGTGACGGTCGGTCAGGCGGACGAGCAGCGAACCGCGACGGTCGGTCAGGCGGAGGGTCCGGGCCGGCAGATCGACCAGTAGTAGCCTGTATCGCGTCCGCTCAGCCACAAGCGAGCAATTCGCGGAATCCCCGGCATTAACCCACGATTCATTAACAAGATGCGGAGGGCAGAGTATCCGGAAGCGTCATGCACGCTCCGGGTGCTTCGGGCCACGGAGGGCCGCAATTTTCTGTAGCAGGCAACGGGATTGTTGCGGAGGGAGAGCGCCACGATGGCCGTCAGAGGAGAGGTGCGCGGAGCTTTCGTCCGGCGCAGGATCGAGAAGACGTTCCTTCTCGTGCTCGCCTGCTATCTCGCGCTGATCGGCCGGCTCGTCTACCTCCAGGGCTACGAAGGCCCCCTGCTCCGATCCGAGGCGATCCACAACCGCCAGCAGAAGATCGTTATCCGCTCGCATCGCGGCTCTATCTGCGACAGGGACGGCAAGCTTCTGGCCGTAAGCCTGTACGCCGGCAAAGTCGGGTTCGACCCCACGGCGCTCAAGTGCGACGGAGAGGATCCGAAGAGGCGCGCAAAAGACGAGCAGGCGCTCGCGCGTAACATCCGCACGGTCGCCGCGATCCTCAAGGTGCCTGCTGAAGAGGTAAACGCCATCGTGCAGCAGGGCCGTACCGCAACGCCGGCGAAGCCCGTTCGCTTCATTCCTATTATGAAGGGCGTGGACCTCGACACGGCGCAGAAGATCCGCGAGGCGCACCCGAAGCTGATCGGCTTCGGTGTGGACGACGGCACCCGCCGCTTCTACGCATGCGGTGAGAACGCCGCTCACGTCGTGGGAGTGCTTGGAGGCGACAGCGTCGGCGCGAGCGGCCTTGAGCGGACTTACCAGCGCTGGCTCCAGGGCGTGAACGGGTTCGCCGTCGTGCAGGTGGACGACCTCCTCCGGGAGATCCCCGGCACGACGCAGCGCATCGATCCCGCCCGCGACGGCTACGACGTCTTCACGACTCTCGACACCAACGCGCAGCAGATCGCCACGGAAGAGGCGCGCCGCGTGGCGGATCTGTACCATCCGGCCGGCATCTCCATCGTCGTCGTGGATCCCTCCAACGGCGACGTGCTGGCGCTCGTCAGCATGCCGACCTTCGATCCGAATCCCGGCCAGCGGCGCGGCGTCGACACCAAGCTTCTGCCGGAGATGATGCGCGAGCGCTGCGCATCGACGCTCTACGAGCCCGGCAGCACGCTAAAGTCGCTCACCATAGCCAGCGCGCTGGACTCGGGCGTGATCAACATGAACAGCCAGTTCTTCTGCTCCGGCCAGTTGCCGGTCGGCAATAAGGTGATCCACTGCGTGCTTCATGGCGCCACCGAGGCCGGCGGGCACGGGCAGGAGACGCCTCAGGATATCCTCCGCCACTCCTGCAACGTTGGCGCCGCGCAGATCGGCATGAAGATGGGGCCGGATCTGCTCTTCGAGTACATGAACAAGTTCGGGCTGTTCGATCCGCTGTACATGGGATTGCCGGCGGAGCAGTACGGCAGGCTGAGCTTCGACAAGACCGAGAACGTGCATTCGATGGCCAAGGTCGCTCGCGTCGCGTTCGGCCACTCGATCACGACCACTCCTCTTCACGTTGCGATGGCTTACGCCGCGCTCGCCAACGACGGAGTGCTGATGCGGCCGAGGCTCGTGAGCTGCGTCAAGGACTCGAACGGCGCGACCGTAAAGTCCTGGGCGCCGGTCCCCATCCGCCGTGTCGTCTCTTCGCAGACCAGCCGGCAGATGATGTCGATGCTCCAGATGGTCGTCACGAACGGCACCGGCAAGGTGGCGGCCATTCCCGGATATATGGTTGCGGGCAAGACCGGCACCGCCAACAAGTACCACAGAGGGAAGTATGTCGGATCGTTCATCGGAATCATGCCGGCCAGCATGAGGCAGAAGCCCCGCGCCGTCATTCTGGTCGCGGTAGACGAGCCGAAGGGCGCCTATTACGGCGCCGAGGTCGCAGCGCCGGCATTCCAGGCAATCGCTCGCCGGCTGCTGGCCTGCTGGCGCGTCCCGGAGGACGATCCCAAGTCCGAGCAGGCGAAGGAGGCCGTTGAGAACCTGCGCCGCACCGGCGCGCTGGTCCCTCCGACGCTGAAGACCATTGCTATGAAGTGATTTAACGATGTGCTCATCAGCACGACCCACGCGCTTCCCTGCTCCGGTTCGGCGCGTGGCTTTTCAGGGGCCGTAACTCGGGCAATGGCGCCCGTCTCTGCATACGGCCCCCTTTTTTCTCTAACCGAAAGCGGATATACTCTTTGGTGGACTTCCGGCTCGTTCAATCGGCGGATTCGGCAGAAGGAATGAAGGAGCCGGCCCGGTCAAAACACGTCCGATCGGGCGATTTACATACGGAAAGACGGAAGTGGAACCCTCGGAATCGCTTGAGGCTCTTGCTGCGCGCGTCGACGGCGCGACGGTTACGGGAGATGCAGGCCGGATAGTAACGGGAATCTGCCACGATTCCCGCAGCGTTCGGCCGGGCGACCTGTTCGTCTGCCTGCGCGGCGCGGCGCACGACGGCCACAGGTTCGCCGCGTCGGCGGTCGGCGCAGGCGCCGGGGCGATCGTGGCCGACGAAGGCGGCCTTGCCGCAGCCGGCGCATCGCTGCCGCCGGAGGTCCCCGTCGTGACCGTTCCGGACACGCGCGCTGCGCTTCCCCTACTCGCCTGCGCGCTGTACGGCGACCCCTCTCAAAGCCTCATCCTCGTCGGCGTTACGGGCACGAACGGCAAGACGACCACGACGCGGCTGATCGCGGCCATCCTGCGCGCCGCCGGGATGCGCGTCGGCACTATCGGCACGCTGGGCTCGGAGCTGGACGGCGCGCCGATCGAGAGCGAGCACACGACTCCCGAGGCAGATCAGCTTCAAAAGCTGCTTGCCAGGTTCCGCGATTGCGGCGCGGACGCCGTCGTCATGGAGGTCTCGTCGCACGCGCTCGCGCAGGAGCGCACGGCCGGTTGCGCCTTCCGCGTCGCCGTCTTCACGAACATCACGCAGGACCATCTGGACTTCCATCACACGATGGAGGAGTATTTCGAGACGAAGGCGCGACTCTTTTCCGACTATCCCGTGATCTATCCCCGCAGATCGGGCGAGCTGCTCGCCTCGGTCCTCAACGTCGACGCGTGGGAGGGCAAGGATCTCGTGCAGCGCGCTCGCGGAGACATCCTCACGTTCGCCACGGGCTCGACCCCGGCGAACCTGAAGGCGCGCGACGTGGACCTGCACCCGAGTCATACGCGGTTCCAGCTCGTGTGCGATCGAGGCGCAGGCGAATCGTCCGCGCAGATCGACCTGCCGATAGGAGGCGCATTCCAGGTGGCGAACGCGCTGGCGGCGGCCGGCGCCGCCGTGGCGCTCGGCATTCCGCTCGACGCGGTCGCCCGAGGCTTGAGCGCCGCGCCGCCCGTTCCTGGCCGGTTCGAGGCCGTGCCGACCGGCGACAGCGCCCTCTCGATCATTGTGGATTACGCGCACACGCCGGACGGACTGGAGAACCTCCTGCGCTCGGCGCGCGCGCTGAATCCGGCGCGCCTTCTGCTCGTGTTCGGCTGCGGCGGCGACCGCGACCGCACCAAGCGGCCGAAGATGGGCAGGCTGGCCGCGACGCAGGCGGAGTTCGTGGTCGTGACGTCGGACAATCCGCGCACGGAGCAGCCGGACGCCATCATAGCCGAGATCATGGCCGGCATAGAGGCCGTGGACCCGGCGGAGCGAGCCGAGATCGAAGTCGTGCCGGACCGGCGCCGGGCGATCGGCCTTGCCATCGCGCAAGCGCGCCCGGGCGACATCGTCCTGATCGCCGGAAAGGGGCACGAGGACTACCAGATCGTCGGCGACAGGGTCCTGCCGTTCGACGACCGGCTCGTGGCGAGAGAGATCTACAACGCGACGAATTGCCCGGGCAGACCGACGGCCGGGCGCGTCGCACAGAATCCAGATGAATCCCGGAGCAGCGAAGGATGAAGCCAGTCAGCCTGGCCTGGGCCGCCAGGCAGATGTCAGCGCAGGTAGTCGGTCCCGCCGAGGCGCGGATCGACGGAGTCAGCACGGACACTCGGGCCTTGCGGCCGGGCAGCCTCTTCTTCGCTCTGCAGGGCGAGAGTCAGGACGGCCACAAGTACGTGCCGGCGGCGTTCAACGCGGGCGCCAGCGCCGCGGTCGTCACGCGTGAGCTGGACGTGGAGGGGCCGCTGCTCGTCGTGCCGGACACGATCGAGGCGCTGGGCGCGCTGGCGCGTTCGTACCGGAGGAAGTTCGATATTCCGGTGATCGGAGTTACGGGCAGCGTCGGCAAGACCTCGACGAAGGAGATGATCGGCGCCGTCCTCGGCACGACGCTCCGGACGCTGGCGAACGAGAAGAATTTCAACAACGAGATCGGCGTACCGCTGACGCTCTTCTGCCTGAGATCGAGCCACCAGGCGGCGGTGATCGAGATGGGGATGCGCGGCGCAGGGCAGATCGACGCGCTCGCGCGGATAGCGCAGCCCAGCATCGGGGTCATCACCCGGATAGGCCTGGCCCACATAGAGCTTCTCGGCTCTCAGCGCAGCATCGCGGCTGCGAAGGGCGAGTTGCTGGTGCGGCTGCCTCGCGACGGCGTGGCCGTGCTGCCCGCGGAGGATCCGTTCCTGCCGGAGCTTCTGGCCCGCGTTCCGGACGGAGTCCACGTCATCCGGTTCGGCGCGGCATCGGGAGCGGACGTGCAGGTCTCGTCGATCGGGACGCTGCCGGACGGGCGCATGGACGCCGTGGCAAGGTCGGGCGGGCACGAGACGGAGTTCACGCTCCGCGCCATCGGCACGCACCACATGTACAACGCGGCGGCGGCCATAGCGGTCGGCCAGGCACTCGGAATCCCGCTGGAGTTGTGCGTGGAGGCGCTCGCCAGGTGGGAGGGCGCGGCCGGCCGGATGAGTCTTGTCGCCGGCATCAACGGGGTGGTCGTGCTCGACGACTGCTACAATGCCGGGCCGGAGAGCATGGAGGCGGCGCTGCGCACGCTTGCGCACCTCGGCGGAGAGAGCACAGTAGCGGTCCTTGGGGACATGCGCGAGCTGGGCGACCATGCGCTGGAGTCGCATCAGTGCATCGGGCGGCTGGTCATCGACCTGGGCGTTTCGCGGCTGGTGACTATCGGCGAGCAGGCGCGAGAGATCGCCGCGGAGGCGGTTCGGTACGCAGTGGCGTCGAGCCGGCCGGTGCCGTTCGTGCGCTGCTTTGCCGATTCGCGCGTGGGCGCCGGCCCGATCCTCCGGCTCTTGAAGCCCGGCGAGAAGGTGCTGGTGAAGGGTTCGCGAGCGATGGGAATGGAGTATATCGTCGCCGCCCTGACCGGAGGCACGGGACGGGAGAGCCAGCGGCATGGTTAGCCTCATCTTCGGCGGCCTCGCCGCCTTTCTGCTGGCCGCTCTGCCCGGAAAGTGGGCGATCGAACGACTGAAGCGGCTCAACATGCGCCAGAACATCAGCGCCGACGCTCCGGAGGCGCACGCCGGGAAGCAGGGAACGCCGACGATGGGCGGCCTGTTGATCCTCGTCGCCGTCACATTCCCGGTCCTCGCCTACGTATGGCTGACGCAACTCGACGAGTACAGGCGTCCCATTGACAGTCTCAATCTCGTCGCCGTCCTTGTGCTCATGTTGCTCTTCGGCGCGATCGGCTTCCTGGACGACTACCGAAGCGCTAAGCGCGGCAAAAACCTGGGCCTGCGAGCGAGGGAGAAGTTCTTACTGCAACTCGCAGCGGCCCTTCTGTTCGACGCATGGGTGGCGCTGGCTTCCCATCCCGGCGTTACGAGCGTCGTCTGGGTCGCGCCCAGGACGCTGCTCTTCGGCGTGCCGGGCATCGACCTTGGTGGCTGGTACTACGTCCTGGCCGTGCCGTTCATCGTCGGACTGTCCAATGCGACTAACTTCACCGACGGACTGGACGGGCTGGCGAGCGGGGTCACGTTCCTGATCTGTATAGCGCTCGGGGGACTGATCGCGATATCAGGAGCCGGCGGCTATCACGGACTCACCGCGATCGGGTTCTTTCCTGCCGCTCTCGCCGGCGCCCTGGCGGGCTTCCTCTGGTGGAACGCCCATCCGGCGAAAGTCTTCATGGGCGACACCGGCTCGCTGGCGCTGGGCGCGGGCCTGGCCGGCGCGGCCATGATCTCCAAACAGGAGATGGGCCTGATCGTTGCGTCGCTCGTCTGCTGGGCGGAGCTCATCTCGGTGATGATCCAGGTGACGGTGTTCAAGTGGCGGCGCCGTACGCGTGGGCTGGAGTATGCGCAGCAGCACAGGGTCTTCCGCAAGACCCCGCTGCACCACCACTTTGAGGAGATGGGCTGGCCGGAGACGCAAGTTGTGACGAGGTTCTGGATCGCGGCCTGGGTCTGCGCAGCGCTCGCTCTGTTATGGATGCAGACCGATTTTCTCCGGTCACGCGGCGCGGAATTGTTGTGCTCGGCGGCGCCATGCGTGGGCGCGCATGGCACAACGACCGGCTCCCGGTCCCCTTCCCCGCGGGAGGAAGGGAGAGCGCGAAGAGACCGGCGGCTAACCTACGGACCTATCGACGTAAGGACCTATTGACCTGATGACCTTCAGACCTGCTCTCCGGGGCAAGAGAGTCAGCGTGATCGGGGCGGCGAGAAGCGGTATTGCCGCTGCGAGCGCGCTCGCGCGTCTTGGCGCTCAGGTGCGGCTTGCCGATAGCCAGCCGATCGAGAAGATCGACGCAGAGCGGATGGCCGCGATTGAAGAGAGCGGCGCCGAGCTCGTCGCCGGCGCCACGCCTGCGCAGGCGATTCCGGAGGGCACGGAGCTCGTCGTCACCAGCCCGGGCGTTCCGAGAACGGCGCCGGTGCTTCAGGAGGCGGTGCGCAGGCGCGTTCCGGTCTGGTCCGAGATCGAACTGGCCTACCGGATATCGTGCGCGCCCATCGTCGCGATCACCGGGACGAACGGCAAGACGACGACGACGGTGCTCACGGCGGCCATGCTTCAGGCGTCCGGATTCGACGCCGTGATCGCCGGAAACGTGAGCGCCGATGCGCTTAAGCGCACGCTCGTCGAGGCCGCTTTCGACACGCTGGACGAAGCCGCGCCGGCAAATCGCGTGCTTGTCGCCGAGATCAGCAGTTTCCAGCTCGAATGGGTAGAGCGCTTCGCTCCGCGAGCCGGTATACTCACAAATATAACGCCGGACCATCTCAACCGGCATTCGAGCTTCGACGAATACGTGGATGCCAAGGCGGCGCTCTTTGCGGCGCAGTCGCCGGACGACGTGGCGATATTCAACCGCGACGACGCGGCGTCGCGGCGCGTGGGCGAGCGCGATCTGCCCGGGCGCAAGTTGTGGTTCACGCACGGCTCGTTGCCTCCATGCGACGGACCGGCGGCCTGGGTCGAGAACGGCGAAGTGATCGTTCGGCTTACTGAGGGCGGCGCTGCGACGCCGGTGGTCGCCGTTGCAGATCTGCCCGACTCTCTGCCTGGCGAGCACAGCGTATCCAACGTGCTGGCGGCCGCCTCCGCCGCGCTTGCCCTGGGAGCGGCCCCGCACGCTGCGGCTGCGGCGGTGCGCGATTTCGGCGGCGTGGCCCATCGCATGGAGATCGTGCAGGAGATCGGCGGCGTCCGGTACATCAACAACAGTATGTGCACGAATATCGCGGCGGCGATCTCCTCCCTGAACGCTCTGGATAGGCCTGCGGTGGTGATCGCAGGAGGCGCGGACAAGGCGCTGGATTTCGGGCCGCTCGCGCCCGCGCTGCTGGCGCACGCCCGGCATACCGTGCTGATCGGCAGCGCCGCGGACAAGATGGAGACGGCCTTCCGGGCGGGCGGCTACGACGCCATTTCGCGCGCCGGGTCGATGGCGGAAGCCGTGAACATCGCGCGATCGATCGCGTCTCCGGGCGAGGCGGTACTCCTCTCGCCCGCCTGCGCCAGCTTCGACATGTTCGCCGATTTCGAGGCGCGGGGCGCCGCATTTCGCAATGAAGTGAATGCCCTGCAGGAGAGACCGACATGATCAAACAGCAGACTCGCGTCCGCTTGCCCCTGGACCTCTGGCTGTTCGGCTTCACGCTGCTGCTCATCGTGATCGGGCTCTGGATGGTCTTCGACTCCAGCTATGCCAAAACCCTGGACAGCACCAAGCTCGGCCACGACGCCTTCTACTTCCTCAAGAAGCAGGCGTTCGGCGCGGTGCTGGGCATCGCGGCCATGTTCGGCGTCCTCAAGCTGGGATATGCCAGACTGCGCTCCATCGCCGTGCCGCTCATGTTCGTCTCGATCGTGCTGCTCTGCTTCGTCTGGATTCCGCACGTGGGCATCCGGCAGAACAACGCGAACAGGTGGATCAATCTCGGCTTCATCCAGTTTCAGCCATCCGAGCTTACGAAGCTGGCTCTGGTGCTCTACATCGCAAGGCTGCTCTCGCGGCCCAAGGCGGACGCGGAGCTGCATGAGACGCGGCTCGGCCCGCCCCTCTTCATGACGGCGATAGCGGTCCTCCTGATCGAGCGCGAGCCGGATCTCGGAACGGCGGCAGTGCTCTTCGTCTCGGTGATGACGCAGCTCTTTCTCGCCGGCGCGCGCAAGCGGCATCTTGCAGCCATTCTCGGCGCGGTGGCCTTGCTCGGCGCGTTCGTCCTCCTGATCGGCATGGCGACGGGCAAGAGTTCGCACGCCTCCGGCTACCGGGCCGGGCGCATCACGACCTTCCTGCATCCGGATGCGGACAAGAAGGGCAACGGCTACCAGGTCTTTCATTCGCGGCTCGCCGTCGGATCCGGAGGCTGGACCGGCATGGGATTTGGGCAGGGCAAGGAGAAGCTGTACCTGCCCCAGGCGAACACGGACTTCATCGCGGCGACGGTGGCCGAGGAGACCGGCTTCGCGGGCATGGTGACGCTGCTGACGCTCCTGCTGGTGGTGGGCTGGCGTGGATTCCACATCGCCTATCATGCGCGCGAGCGGTTCGGCGCGCTGCTGGCGGGCGGAATCGTGTCGCTGATCTGCTGGCAGGCGCTGGTGAATATAGCAGTCGCCACGGCCTCGATTCCGGCCACGGGCGTGCCGCTGCCGTTTATCAGCTTCGGCTCGTCGTCGCTGATCTTCCTGCTGACGGGAATCGGGATACTGCTCAGCATCGCACAGCATGGAACGGCCGCCCCGAAGGCGGCCGGCGAGCAGAAATAGATGCGCATCGTCGTGAGCGGAGGCGGAACGGGCGGCCATATCATGCCGGCGCT
>Ga0181529_10006412_pt1 | contig 11968 bp, 11 predicted proteins | sample PEATcosm2014_Bin_36_FD_119763 | JGI IMG/M metagenome (GOLD analysis project Ga0181529, IMG submission 119763) | Peatland microbial communities from MTU Mesocosm Facility, Houghton, MI, USA - PEATcosm2014_Bin10_30_metaG | ecosystem: Environmental > Terrestrial > Soil > Wetlands > Peat | place... | reverse complement strand
GTCGTCTTTTACCGTGACGGTGTAAGCGCCCACCTTGAAATTTTTTGAAACCTCGCGCGCCTCGGCCCACAGCGTGCCGGCGGTGGCGGCCTTCATGAAGGTGATGCTGACGTTGAGCGCCACGGCCAGCGTGCCATGCGAATTGCACGCGACGGCAAACGTGAAATCCGCCAGCGTGAAAATCGCGCCGCCCTGCACGGTCTTGAGCGCGTTCAAATGATGCGGATGCAGCGTCATCTTCGCCGTCGCGTGGCCGGGCGCGGCGGTCAGCAGTTCGATGTCCGACAACCCGGCGTAGCGGTCGTTTTTGAAAATGCGCTTCAGTTCGTCTTCGCTCAAATTCATAAGCTTAAGCCTGCTTGAGCAAGTCCACGCTGGCGATCACATTCACTTTGCTCTGTTGCAGGATTTTGATGGCGTTGTCCGGATCATCGAAACGAAACACCAGGATCGCCTTGCCGCCGCGCTTCTCGGTGAAGGCATACATGAACTCCACGTTCAGCCCGGCCTTTTCCACCACGGCCAGAATTTTCGACAGGCCGCCGGGCTGGTCCGCCACTTCCACGGCGACCATGTCCGTGACCCGGACGAGAAAGCCGTTTTTCTCCAGCAGTTTTTTCGCATTTTCCCAGTCGCGCAAAATCAAACGCAGGATGCCGAACTGGTTCGCCTCGGCGATGGAAAGCGTGACGATGTTGAATTTGGCCCGGGCGAGCAGCCACACGGGACGGCTCAACGCGCCGGGCTTGTTTTCCAGAAACAGGGAGAGTTGTTTTATTTTCATGGTTCAATGTCAGTTTATTTGCCTGCGTAAATCATCGTCATCGTCCTCGTCCTCGAATATTTATCCTCGATTACGAGAACGAGGACATTCAATTACATTTTGCGCTGGTCAATGACCCGCTTCGCCTTGCCTTCGCTCCGCTGGATGGTCTGCGGTTGCACCAGCCGCACTTTCATGCGCAGCCCGGTCAGGGTTTCGACGCTGTGGCCAAGCTGGCGCTGAACTTCCTCCAGCGCGCCGACGGTGTCGCCGAAAACTTCCTTCGTCACCTCGACCTGCACTTCGACTTCGTCCAGCCCTTTTTCGCGCGTCAAAATGATTTGATAGTGCGGCAGCGTGCCCTCGACTTTCAGCAGCGCCGTTTCAATTTGCGACGGATAAACGTTCACGCCGCGGATGATGAACATGTCGTCGCTGCGGCGGCTGATGCGCTGGATGCGGCGCAACGTGCGGCCGCATTCGCAGCGTTCGCGGGACAGCGCCGTGATGTCGCGCGTGCGGTAGCGGATCATCGGCATGGCCTGCTTGCCGAGGGTGGTCAAGACGAGTTCGCCCTCCTCGCCGTCCGGCAGCGGCCTGCCAGTTTTCAAATCAATAATTTCAGGATAAAACCAGTCCTCGAAAATATGCGGGCCGGCCTGGCATTCGCACTCCATCGCCACGCCGGGGCCGATAATCTCCGACAGGCCGTAAATGTCGTAAGCCTTGATGCCGCTCTCCGCCTCGATGCGGCGGCGCATGGATTCCGTCCACGGTTCCGCGCCAAAAATGCCCGCGCGCAACGGCAGTTCCTTGAGATTTACCCCAAGCTCCGGCGCCTGTTCAATGATGTGCAAAAAATAACTCGGCGTGCAGCAAATCGCCGTGCTGCCAAAATCTTTCATCACCATCAACTGCCGCTGCGTGTTGCCGCCGGAAATGGGAATCACCGTCGCGCCCAGCGCCTCGCCGCCGTAATGCGCGCCAAGTCCGCCGGTGAACAGTCCGTAGCCATAGGCGTTTTGAATCACATCGCCCGCGTGCAAACCGCACGCCGCAAAACTGCGCATCATCACGTTCGCCCAGACATCAATGTCTTCTTTCGTGTAAGCCACGACGATGGGTTTGCCGGTCGTGCCGGTCGAGGCGTGCAAACGCACGATGTCTTTCATCGGACTGGCGAACAGGCCGAACGGATACGTGTCGCGCAAATCCGTCTTCATCGTGAACGGTAGCTTCGTCACGTCATCGAGCGAGCGCACGTCCGTCGGCTCCAGGCCGGCATCGTCCATGCGCTTGCGGAACAGCGCAACGTGATTGTAGGCGCGTTGCACCATGAATTTGAGGCGCTGCAACTGGATGGCCTGCAATTGATCGGGCGGCAAAAAATCCGGCGCGCTGACGGGATGAAAACTTTTGGTGGAATTGGTTTTCATGATTTTAATATGTTGGCCGCGCCAACGCGACGGCCCTCGGCAAACGCCTGTTCGTTCGCGGCGTGTAATTTTTCGGGCAGAACCACGCGAATCGCTTCCTGCCAGCTGGCGTCGGGAATATCCAGATGCGCGCTCAAGGCGCCGAGCAGCGCGACGTTGAAGCTTTTGCGATTGGAAAGCTTGGCGGCATCTACCAGATCCGGTGCAATCAACACGCCGCCGACGCGCAACTGGCCGCGATTGACTTCCACTTGATCCGGCGCGAGCACGACCAGAAAATCCGCTTCGCCCGGCGAAATCATCGGACTCAATACCTGCGGGCCGAACCGCACGTCGCTCGTCACCGAACCGCCGCGCTGGCTCATGCCGTGAATCTCGCTTTTCTTGACCTCAAAGCCGGCGCGGAACGCGGCCTCAGACAAAATGTCCGACGCTTTAATGACGCCCTGCCCGCCTAGGCCGGCGATAACGACGTTGACTGGTTTTTTCATTGAATTTTTAGTGGCACAGGCGTCTCGCCTATGCGTTTCAAATCAACTGATTTGCACCACACGAACTCACAGGCGAGACGCCTGTGCCACTTCGTTCGTATTCTCGGATGCTTTTCGCGGCGAGCACGCACGGACGGCGCGCGACGATCAGCACCAGCTTTTCGCTGGCGAGCGCTTCGACGAGCATTTGTTGAAATTCCGCGCAATCTTTTCCGAGCGGAAAAACGCGCACGTCTTCGATGCCCAGCGTCTTGCCGAGATTTTCGTAAATCACCTTGCCCGTCGCCGCGTGATCGAGTGTGCGGCCGGTGCCCGGATGTTCCTGGTGGCCGGTCATCGCGGTGGTGCTATTGTCGAGAATGATGACGACGTGGCCGGTCGGCGGCGGATTGTAAATCATCTCGGCCAAACCGGTCATGCCGCTGTGAACAAACGTGCTGTCGCCGATCACGCTCACGACGCGCTTCGCCTCGGCGGGCGGCAAAACGTGGCGCAAGCCCAAACCGATGGGAATGCTCGACCCCATGCACACACAGCAGTCCATCGCCGAATATGGCGGCAACACGCCGAGCGCGTAACAGCCAATGTCGCCGGCGACGATGCAATCCAAATTGTGCAGCGCCTGAAACACGACGTGATGTCCACAACCGTCGCACAATTCCGGCGGCTTGCCGGGCGGCCGCGCCGGTTCCGGAGAATTGTCGTGCGCAAGAATGCGCCGCACGCGGTCCACGTTCAGTTCGCCAAAGCGGAACATTTCCGTTTTGCTTTCAATTTTCAGTCCGGCGGCGCGAATGGCGTCGGCGAGATATGGATCATTTTCTTCAATGACGACACACCTTTCGACGCTGCGAACAAATTCGGCGATTTTTTTCAGCGGCAGCGGATGTGTGAAACCGAGCTTGAGAAAACTCGCTTCCGGCGCGGCCTCCCGCGCGTGCATGAAACAAACGCCGGACGTGATAATGCCGAGTTTTTTGCTGCCGGGAATTATCTGGTTGAGCGTCGTGGTTTCGCTCCACTCTGTCATTTCGGAAAGTTTTTGCCGCAACCGGCGATGTGCCGGGCGCGCGTTCGACGGAATCAAATTGCGTCCGCGCAAGTCATGCTCGAAATGCGGCTGGGGCGGCGGCACGGCGGCACGGGGCAGCACCGGCGCCTGCGTGTGGCAGACGCGCGTGGTGACGCGCAGCAGCACGGGAATTTTCCAGCGCTCGGAAATTTCGATGGCCGCGAGCGTGAAGTCATAGGCTTCCTGCGAATCGGACGGCTCCAGCATCGGCACGGCGGCGGCCACGGCGTAACGGCGGTTGTCCTGCTCGTTCTGGCTCGAAGCCATGCCCGGATCGTCAGCCGAAACCACGACGAGCGCGCCGACCACGCCGGTGTGCGCGGCGCTGAAAAACGGATCGGCGGCGACATTGAGGCCGACGTGTTTCATCGTGACCAAAGCCCGCGCGCCGCCGTAAGCCACGCCGATGCCAACTTCGAGCGCGACTTTTTCATTCGGCGACCATTGGGCTTTGCCGCCGATGTGGGAAAGGTATTCGAGAATTTCGGTCGAGGGCGTGCCGGGATAACCCGTGCCCAGCGCCACGCCGCCATGCAACGCGCCGAGTGCGATTGCGCTGTCGCCACTTAACAATTGTCTTTTGGTCGAACTCATTTGAAAAATTAAGTTGCTGCCGGTCCGGCGGCTTTCTGAATCAGTTCCAGAAACCACACCGGCGGACGAATCGGCTTTCCGCTGGCATCGGCAAACGCGTGAACCGTGTAGCCGCGCACGACGGCTTTGCCGCTCGCGTTTTGGTTGATTTGAACTTCGAAGCGCAATTTTGCGCGGCCAGACAGTTCGACAGTGGAGGCGACGTCCAGCAAATCGTCATAGCGCGCACCGCCCTGAAATTCCAAGTGTGCCTCGACGAGCGGCAGAAAAACCTGTTTGGCTTCCAGTTCGGCATAGGACATATGCAGCCGCCGGCGCATGAGTTCGGTGCGGCCGCACTCGAACCATTCCAGGGCGCGGGAATTGTAGAATGTCCCCATCTGGTCCGTTTCGCTGTAACGGACGCGCAACTGAAGGACATCATGCAATCGGCTCATATTTCAGGTGGCCGCAGGTTGAACCGGCAGTTGCTTCCGCCGGAAACACGAACGGCAGTGATGCTTGAACTGTAGCTTAAAACGCAGGGCGGAAACCCAACCTATCTTGCCGAGTGCCGCACATTTTTTGCCGCGCTTTCCAATGCCAATTGGCTGCCGGCGGCATTGATTTCGCAAATGCCCGTCAAATTTTTATCAATGGACGCCCGCGCGGGCATTGTGGTTAGATTTCTGCGATGAAATTCAGCGATATTCAGAAACTTCACGACGCCGGCCTCATATCCGATGAGCAGCGGCGGAAAATCATCGAACACTTCCAGCTCAAGGAGGACGGCGGCAGCAAATTTCTCGCCATCGTTTCCATCGTCGGCGCGGTGCTCATTACGGCGGGCATCGCGCTGCTGATTTCCGCGCACTGGAATGAAATTCCGCGCGGCGTGAAAATCGCCGCGGGAATTCTTCTGATGCTCGGCTTTCACGCGGGCGGCTGGTGGGTGCGTGAGATCCACGGCCATTACCGCAAGACCGGCGAGGCGTTGCATTTGATCGGCTCCGGTTTGTTTCTCGCGAACATCGCGCTCATCGGCCAGATTTACAACCTCGTCTCGCGTCCGCCAAACGCCTTTCTGCTCTGGTGGCTGGGCATTGCCGCGCTGCCGTGGCTGCTGCGGTCAAAGGCGCAACATGTTTTGTTCCCGCTCGCCTTCGGCGTCTGGTTCGGTTTCGAAGTCAACGAACACGACAGTTGGATTTACTGCGAGTCGGAACGGCAAGTGTTGCTCTACTCGCTGCTCGGACTGGCTTGGCTCGGCGCTGGCTATTGGCTGCGCGCGACGAAATATTTTGAATTCGCGGGTGTGACGGAAAAACTCGGTTTGCTGGTGTTCCTGATTTTCTTTTTCCCGCTCACGTGGAAAGATTTTTTCGGCTGGGAAACCGACGAAACCTCACAGTGGGTATTCCCAGTGCTTGCCCCGTTTGCAATTCTGCTGCCCGCCATCGGAATCAAGAAGCTGCGTTCGCTGACGATGCAATGGCGTTGGACGTGGAGCGGGGCACTGTTCGGAATGCTGGTTTTGATGGCGTGCGTTTGGTTTGGCGTCTGGCGGAACGACCACGACGCCGGCTGGCGATACACCCGTTGGAACGAGTCGTGGACCTATTTGGTTGCCACCATCGCGCTGTTCGTTTTTTGCCTGCTGCAAATTCAGGTTGGCCTGCAGGAGCGTTCGCCGTTTCTCGTGAACCTCGGCGTCATATTCATCGCGCTCGACATCATCGCCGCCTATTTCAGCTTGTTCGGTTCGATGGCGCGCACGGGCGTGATGTTTTTGATTTCGGGAATTTTCCTCATTGTCTTCGGCGTTTATCTCGAAAAGAAACGGCGCAAGCTGATGAAACAAATCAAATCACCAATCACAGGAGCAATTCCATGAACAATCAAATCACAACCGCGAACGTGTCCAAACTGCTGGCCGTTGTGTCCCGGTGGGCCGCCCGAATCATTGGCGCCTTGCTGGTCATTTTGATCGTCGTGATCGGGATTGGTGAAGGGATGCCGAATCCCTTCACACAACCGCCGGCCGTCCAAATTGGCTTCCTCGCGCTGGCCATGATTATGATTGGCATTCTCGCCGGGTGGCGATGGGAATTGGCCGGGGGCGTCATCTCGCTGGCCGGATGGTGCCTGTTTGTCGGGGCGGTGACGCATTTCCCGCGGGGCCTGAACTGGTTCTTCTGGGCTTTGGCCATGCCGGGTTTTCTCCATGTGATCAGCGCGCTTTTGAGGCGCCATAACAAAAGGCAAACATGAAACTCAAGCTCCTCATCCTCGTCCTCGCCCTGCAAACCGCGTGGCTGCTCGGCATGGTCGCCACACAGGAATACGCGTTCGCCCACGGCAAAGCCATCCTGCTCGAAACGCAGCCCGTGGATCCGCGCGACCTGTTGAGCGGCGATTACCTGATGCTGCGCTACAAAATCAGCGACGTGCCGACAAACCTCTTTTCGACGGCGGTGAAAAAGGATTTGCCGAATGACACAAAAATTTTTGTCGCGCTTGCGCCCGGCACGAACCAATTCTATGTCGTCACGCGCGCCAGCACCAACTCGCTCGCGCCGTTGTCCGACACAGAAGTCGTGCTGGCTGGCAAAAGCACCTACGCCTGGTGGAACACGACCAACTCCATCCATGTCGAATACGGCATCGAACGCTATTACGTTGCCGAGGGCACGGGCAATCCGCCAGTTTCCCGTGGCAGCAGCGGACACGGCAAGCTCACGGCGCGCGCCATCGTGCCCGCGTCCGGCCACGCGAAACTCCAGCAGGTCTTCCTCGACGGCAAACCCTACGAACAGGCAATGAAGGACGCCGCGCCATAATGAACTCGCGCCTTGAATTGTGGTCAAACCTGGATGACCATCATGCCGATGCCCAGACGCGCCTTCACCTTGATTGAACTGCTCGTCGTCATCGCCATCATTGCAATTCTGGCGGCGATGCTGCTGCCCGTGTTGTCGCGCGCCAAGCAGCACGCGCAGGGTGCGCTCTGCCTCAACAACGGCAAACAGCTCATGGTCGCCCTGCATCTTTACACGAGCGAGAACAACGATTTCTATCCGCCCAATCCCGACGACGGCAATACCACCCCCGGCTACAACTGGTGCAGCGGACAGGCCGGCATCGGCCAGTCAGCCGAATTCAATCCCGACGTTCTGACCGACCCAAATCGTTCGCTGCTTATCAATTATCTCGGGCACAACGCCGCAGTGTTTCGCTGCCCAGCCGACACGCGACAGGGCTTGTATCAAGGCGCCAACCCGTCATTCATCGGCCAGATTGTTCCCGCTGCGCGCACTTTTTCGATGAGCCAGGCGGTCGGCACGATTGACCCCGGCTTTGCCGCCACTTACAGCTCGCACAATGGCATTCCGAATCTGCCCGTCACCGGCCCCTGGCTGACGGGCGTCTGGCATCAGAACCTCCATAACAACCCCTGGCGCACGTTTGGCAAAATATCCGATGTCGGTCCGCCCTCGCCGTCGGATCTCTGGGTGATCGTGGATGAAGACGCCAGCGGCCTGAACGACGCGGCCTTCGCCATGCAGGCGTCCAGCCCGGTTTGGCGGGATTTGCCGGGAACGTATCACAACATCGGCTGTGGCTTTGCCTTTGCCGACGGACATTCCGAAACGCATCGCTGGTTGTATCGCGCTAAAAAACAGAGTGGAGACATTACGAACCCGGCAGACCAAGCAGACTGGAATTGGATGGCCGCCCACACCTCCGCCCTGTTCAATTGACGCGAGTTGCTCCGGATCATGCGGCGCACGGCGAGGTTGATCGCCGCCAAAATTTCCGCCGGCCGTTTGTGAAAGCATTTCAGAAAAATGTGGTGGCGATGACATTTCAACTTGCCCGTCCAGACCAGCAAGTTAGCATGAAGTCGTGTCGGACAAATATGAGTGGAAAGCAACGACGCATAACACAGTCACAGGACGAGCATAGGGATGCGATCCGATTACGCGGCACTTTGCATACGATTGCAGATGCCTATGCCTTGGCGATCAAGGAGCAAAGTCTTGGGAATCTCCAGGCTGCCGTGGATATTTACAACCTCATTCTCGCCAAGGTTCCCAACGCAGCCGCAATCTACAACAACCGGGGCGTTGCCCTGCAAGCAATGCGACGGCATGAAGACGCGCTCGCCAGTTTTGAAAAAGCCATAGCCCTGAAACCTGACTTCGCCGAAACTCACAGCAACCGTGGCGCTGTTTTGCAAAAGCTGAAGCGGTATGAGGATGCGCTGGCAAGCTACGATAAAGCCATTGCGCTCAAACCTGACTACGCCAATGCCCATCATAACCGGGGATCCATTCTAAAAATATTGAGGCGGCATGACGACGCACTGGCGGATTACGACAAAGCCATAGCGCTCAAACCCGGACATGCCACGGCTTACAACGACCGGGGCGTTACCCTCCATGAATTGAAGCGGTATGACGACGCGCTCGCCAGTTTCGACAAAGCCATAGCATTCAAACCTGATTTTGCCGAGGCTTATAACAACCGCGGCCTTGCCTGGCTGACCCTGGGCGACATGCAAGAGGCGGAGAGGATGTTTCTTAAAGCACTAGCGCTAAAGCCGGATTTTCCGGACCCCGTTTTCAATCTGGCGAAAATTCGCAAATACCAGGATACGGACAATGCCGAGGTGAACAGGATTCACGCCTTGCTTGAGAAGCCCGGCATCTCGCCAGACGACCAGGAGCAACTTTGTTTCGCCCTGGGCAAAATTTACGATGATTGCGGCTTCTTTGACGAAGCATTCGAGTGCTATCGGATGGCAAACCAGATCCGCAACACAAACGTCTCCTATGACCCCGACGGAGTCGTGAAAATGACCAACAGCATCATTGATGTTTTCAGCAAGGACTTACTGGCCCGGCAATTCGTGTTTGCGTCGGACAGCCAGTCGCCCTTGTTCATTGTCGGCATGCCCAGGTCGGGCACGACACTTATGGCGAATATGTTGTCCAATCATCCTGCCATTGCCACGGCTGGAGAGCTGACAACAATTACCGATCTTGCTTCACGCCTGCCGGAATTGACCGGCACCGGGATTCCGTATCCGCAGTCGGTAAAACATATCACCCCGGCCGTTGCCACGCGCCTGATCAATGATTATGAGAAGCGCTTGAAACGCGACATCGGTTTGGACGTTCCGCACGTCATTGACAAAAATCCACTGAACTTCAGGAATCTGGGCTTCATCTCGATGTTGTTTCCAAAAGCGCGAATTCTTCACTGCATCCGCGATCCCATGGACACGGGTCTCTCGAACTATTTTCATCGGTTTCCGTTGCATTTGGATTACTCATTTGATCTGCGAAACATCGGCCATTTTTACGGACAATACACAAAGCTCATGGAACACTGGCGGAAAGTCTTGCCACTGAAGCTGATTGAAATCAGCTACGAAGACATGATTGTGAACACCGAACAAACCGCCCGCAAGATGCTGGATTTTCTGGGCTTGGAATGGGACGAACGCTGTCTGGCTCCCCACACCAACCCATGCGCGGTGGAAACCGCAAGCAATTGGGAGGTGCGCCAGCCAATCTATAATCGGTCTTTGGAACGATGGCGGCATTATGGAAAACACCTTGCACCTCTGCTAGAAGCGCTGCCACGCCAGCCGGCAGATGCTTGAAGAACCTGAAAATCAAACGTGAATCCGAAAAGCGACAACTTGGGAGTGACACCCGCCGAACGGGCGGCAAGAGACGGTCAATCCGGTTTGGTTGTCTGGTTCACGGGATTGAGCGGCGCGGGAAAGACAACTTTGGCGCGTTCCGTCGAGCGCCAGTTGTGGAATCGCGGAGGCCGGACTTTTCTTCTGGATGGCGACACGCTCCGCGCGAATCTGTGTTCCGACCTGGGTTTCAGCGCCGACGACCGCCGCGAAAACATCCGGCGGGCCGGCATTGTGGCCCGGCTCATGGCCGAAGCAGGATTGATATGTTTGACGGCGCTCATCTCGCCATTCCGCGTTGACCGGCTTCGAGCGCGCAACGAGCTGCCCGCCGGCTCGTTTGTCGAAGTGTTTGTAAATGCGCCGCTCGAAGTCTGCGAGCAGCGCGATTTGAAGGGGCTTTACCAGCGGGCGCGCTCCGGGGAACTTGCGGATTTTACGGGCATATCCTCGCCCTACGAGCCGCCGGAATCTCCAGAAGTGGAGATTCGGAGCGATCTCTTGACCGTCGAGGCAAGCACCGCTCTGGTGCTCAAGGCACTGGAGCAACGAAGATGGCAGACTTCGGTTTCCCCCCGATGAATGGTGACGCGCAAGGAGACGCACAAAGTTTGGACGCGAGCGGCATTGGCCGGATGAATGTTGAAGCAAAGTTTTTCAATTCCCACCGGAGCGGAGGATTGAGTAACGTTGCGCCGTGAAAGGCCCGCAATCCGAAATCCCGAACCCGCCGCCCTCCTCGTTGCGCGGTTTCTGGGCGCTCATCGTCACGCAATTCCAGGGCGCGTTCAGCGACAACGTGGTGAAAAACCTCGTCGTCTTCGTCGCGCTGTTCGGCACGAGCATGACGCGCCTCGAAAAAAACAGCTACGGCGAATGGATCGGCGCGCTGTTTGCCCTGCCGTTCATTCTGTTCTCCATGACCGGCGGTTTTCTCGCCGACCGCTTCAGCAAACGCTCCGTGATGCTCGGCGTGAAAATTTTTGAATTGTTCATCATGTCGCTCGTGTTCACCGGATTGTGGTCGTGGAAAAAATATCTCCTGCTGGCCGGCGTTTTTCTCATGGGCACGCACAGCGCGATTTTCGGGCCATCAAAATACGGCTCGCTTCCCGAACTGCTGCCGGAGAAAAAACTTTCCTGGGGCAATGGCATCCTCGAACTCGGCACCTTCATGGCCATCATCCTCGGCATAGTCGCGGCGGCGGCGATGTCCGAACAATTTCGCGGACGGCAGTGGCTTTCCGGCGTCATCCTCATCGCGCTGGCGGTGATTGGATTTTTCTCGTGCCTGGGCATCACAAAAATTCCGGCGGCGGACCCGCGCCGCAAGTTCAACGCCAATTTCCCCGCCGAAATCTGGCGGCAGGTGCGCGCGATGCGCGGCGACCGCCCGCTCTGGCTCGCGCTGGTGGGCAACACCTACTTCAGCTTTCTCGGCATGTTGCTGCTGCTGAATCTGTTTTTTTACGGTTCGGAAACGCTGGGCGTGACCGAGCAGCACATCGGCTATTTGAGCGCCGCGCTCGCGCTGGGCATCGGCCTCGGCAGCGCGGCGGCGGGGTATCTCTCCGGCGGCAAAATCGAATATGGCCTCGTGCCGCTCGGCGCGTTCGGGCTTTCGATTTTTTCCGTCTGGCTGGCGTGTCCAGCCGTGACGTTCGGCCAGTCGTTTGCGCTGCTCGCGCTGCTTGGGTTCGCCGGCGGCTTTTTCATCGTGCCGATTGCGGCGCTGTTGCAGCACCGGCCCAGCCGTGAAAACAAGGGGCTGGTGCAGGCCACCGCCAACTGGTGGTCGTTCGTCGGCGTGTTTCTCGCGTCCGGCGCGCACTGGCTGCTCGCGCAAAAATTGGCGCTGTCGCCGCGCGGCATTTTTCTCGTTGGCGGCGTGCTGACTTTTCTCGGCGCGATTTATGTCCT
>Ga0181529_10006411_pt1 | contig 11969 bp, 8 predicted proteins | sample PEATcosm2014_Bin_36_FD_119763 | JGI IMG/M metagenome (GOLD analysis project Ga0181529, IMG submission 119763) | Peatland microbial communities from MTU Mesocosm Facility, Houghton, MI, USA - PEATcosm2014_Bin10_30_metaG | ecosystem: Environmental > Terrestrial > Soil > Wetlands > Peat | place... | reverse complement strand
GTGGAAGTGCTCCGGGGTGGTGCGCGGGCTGGTGATGGTGGGCTTGCCGATGTTGTTGACTTCGGCGCGGTGCATGCGGATGACGTCCAGGAATGGTTCGCGGTTGACGTAGAAGCCGGGGCACGCTCCGCCGGTGATCTCCGTGCGCTGGGTGATTGGCGTGGCTGCGCCGATGGGGGTGCAGGCCTCGGCGATTCGCGCGGACTGCCAGTAGGCGTCTCCGCAAAGGATGGCGGTGAGAGTGGCGGCGAAGTCGCGTCCGGCGTCGGAGTCGTATGGCAGGCCAAAGGCCATCAGCAGCGCGCCGAGGTTGGCGTAGCCGAGGCCCAGCGGGCGGTAGTCGTGGGAGTTGCGGGCGATCATCTCCGTGGGGTAGCCGGCCGCATCGACGATGATCTCCATCGCGGTGGTGACGGTGGCGATGGCATGGCGGTAGGCGGGGATGTCGAACTGACCGCCCGGTGTGACGAACTTGAGCAGGTTGAAGCTGGCCAGGTTGCAGGCCGAGTCGTCCAGGAACATGTACTCGCTGCATGGGTTGGAGGCGTTGATGCGCGCCGTATTCTTGCTGGTGTGCCACTTGTTGATGGTGGTGTCGAACTGCATTCCGGGATCGCCGCACTTCCATGTGGCCTCGGCGATCTTCGTCATCAGGTCGCGAGCGCGGTACTCGTGCACCGGCTCGTGGCCCTTGACGGTGCGGGTGGTGAAGGGGCCGTCGGACTCGACCGCCTGCATGAACTCGTCGGTGACGCGAACGCTGTTGTTGGCGTTCTGGAAGAAGATGGAGCTGTAGGCCTCGGAGTCTGGGCCGGAGCCGTCGTAGCCCGCCTGGACGAGGTGCCAGGCCTTGGCCTCCTCCTTGACCTTGCACTCGATGAAGTCCTCGATGTCTGGGTGGTCGATGTTGAGGATGACCATTTTGGCGGCGCGGCGGGTCTTGCCGCCGGACTTGATGACGCCGGCGAAGGCGTCGAAACCGCGCATGAAGGAGAGCGGGCCGGAGGCCGTTCCGCCACCGGAGAGGGTCTCCATGGAGCCGCGGATGTTGGAGAGGTTGGAGCCTGCGCCCGATCCCCACTTGAAGAGCATTCCCTCGGTCTTGGCCAGCGTCAGGATGGAGTCCAGCGAGTCGTTGACGGAGTTGATGAAGCAGGCGGAGCACTGCGGCTTGGTGTAGCCGGTGACGGAGAACTCGACCCGTCCGGCGGCGGGGTTCCAGTGCCAGCTCTGCGCGTCGGAGTTGGGCTCCAGACGGTCGCAGCCCACGTTGAACCAGACCGGGGAGTTGAAGGCGACCTTCTGGTTGAGCAGCAGGTGGGACAGCTCAGCATAGAATGTGTCGGCGTCGGCGGGTGTGGCGAAGTAGCCGTCGCGGATGCCCCAGTCGCGCACGGATTCGGCGACGCGAGTGATGAGGGCGCGGACGCCGCTCTCGCGCTCGGGCGTGCCACCTGGCCGTGCAGGTACTTCGACGCGACGATGTTGGTCGCGGTCATCGACCAGTCGGAGGGAACCTCGACGTTCTTCTGCTCGAAGATGGTGCGACCCTTATAGTCCTGAATGACGGCGTCGCGCAGCTCCCATGTGATCTCGTCGAAGGGGGAGATGCCGGGGCGGGTGAAGTGACGCGAAAAGGAGAGGCCAAGTGCGCGGCCAGCGGCGGTGCGCGTGGCGGCGGTTCCGGCTTGGGTTCCGGAAAGATCGTTGGTGGAGTTCTGAGTCTGGATCGGGTTCATCGGCGGTACATCTCCTTCTTCTAATGGTGTTTCTGGTGGTGCCAAAACGAGTGCTGCAGTGGGGCCTGAGTACTCTCGGATATGGTGCGGATGCGAGTGTTGCCGTGGTGCCTTGTGTCTCCGTCTTGCCGTGGTGCTGACGCCTTTCTCTGCCGTGGTGCTGAATTCGGGGACGACGCGTACTGGCCGGTGCGATGTGGCCCTTGGTTCCCGAACCGCGCGAAACAGGTCTACTGGCCCCTCTGTCGCGGCGGGGAACCTTACGGCCCAACCGCGGAGACGTTTGAGGGGATGGGGAGCCGGTGTTGTCTGGGCCCTATCGATTCGACGATTACTGAGCGGTTACTGTGGTGCAGTGGTGAAAATACCGCCCCCAATGGGGTGTGTCAAGTATAAAGCACAAGATATTGTGTTGCCTCTGCAAATACTCCCTGTTTTGGGAAGGTTGATGAAGGTAAGAGAGAAAAACAAGGGAAATTGCTGTGGAATTCTCTGAAACTACGCGGTGGAAGCGGGTATGACGGGGTTGCCGCGGGGGTGCTGGGAAGGCCGTGCTTCAACACTCCAGAGCCGGGCGGGAGGCGTGCTGCCCCGGACTCGGGATTGGCGGCAGGAATTTTTGCATCGATGGCATGGGTTGAGAGTAGGACGCGACGTAAGGCGGAGCAAGGCGCAGGAGTGGTGCAAAAAACTGTGGATGGAGGTGCAAATGTGGAAAAGCCACAGGAATGTGGAAAAACGGCTTAAAAGTGGAAAAGCCGCTTGAAAAAGGGAAATCCGAGCAATCCCGGCCTGAAAACGCTCCCAGGCCGGTCAGAGGAGCAACATGCAGTCGCCATAGGAGTAGAAGCGATAGCGAAGGCGGATGGCGTGGGCGTAGGCGTCGAGGATGGTGTGGAGACCGCGGTCGGGAGTCTCCGGTGCTGCGGTGAAGGCGGCGACCAGCATGAGGAGTGTGGATCCGGGAAGGTGGAAGTTGGTGAGCAGGCCGTTGACGATGCGGAAGCTGTGGCCTGGCGCGAGGAAGATGGAGGTCGATCCAGAGTGGGGTTCGAGGTGGAGTGGGCCGGACGGGGCCTGCGCCGCGATATGTTCGAGGGTGCGGGTAGTGGTGGTTCCGGCGGCGACGATGCGGCGGCCATCGGCCAGCGCGCGATTGAGGGCCTGGGCGGTGGCTGCGGGCAGGGTGTAGCGCTCGGTGTGGAGGCGTATGTCTGCGAGGCGGGAGACGCGGACGGGCTGGAAGGTGCCGAGGCCGACGTGCAGGGTAAGGTGCTGAATCTCCACTCCTCGGGCGCGGAGGGCGGCCAGGACTTCGGGCGTGAAGTGTAGTCCGGCGGTGGGCGCGGCCGCCGAGCCGGGCTGTCGCGAGTAGACGGTCTGGTAGCGCTCGCGGTCCTCCTCGGTGTCGGGCTGCGCGGACTGGTCGCGGTGGATGTAGGGCGGCAGCGGCATGTGGCCGATGCGGGCCAGCGTGGCGTGGAAGTCGTCGACAGGGGCGAAGCGGAGGGTGCGCTCGCCGAAGGCCCCGGCGGCGATGACCTCGGCGGTGAGGAGGGGTTCTGAGCTGTTCTCGCCGATTGTCCTTGCGCTGTTCTGTGGGTTGTTCTCAAAAAACAGGAGGGTTTCGCCGGGAGGGACCTTGCGGGCGGGCTTGACGAGGGCGTGCCAGAGATTTTCGGCGGGGTGGGCCGAGTCCTCGATCTGCTCGGTGAGGAGGACCTCGATGAGGCCGGAGGGTAGGGGCGAGTTGTGCTGGGTGCGCGCGCCGCCTCGGGTGGCGAAGAGGCGCGCGGGCAGAACGCGGGAGTCGTTCAGAACCAGGAGATCGTCGGGCTGGAGGAGGTTGGGGAGGTTGGCGAAGCGGTCGTCGCAGAGGACGCCGGTTGCGCGGTTGAGCACCATCATCCGGCTCGAGCCACGCTGGGCAGGCGGGTGCTGGGCGATGAGTTCGGCGGGCAGGTCGAAGTTGAAATCCGAAACAAGCATTGGAGAGATACTAGCCACGAGCACTGGGTTCAGTTTAGCTGCCTTCCTCGGCCATCTGGACGGCGCGGTCGAGCGCGCCCTGGACGGTGGCCGTGGTCACCTGACCGGCGGGAACGTGCGCGGGCCAGGTGATGACCACGCGCGAGAAGGGCTTGGGAATCATGAAACGGTCCCAGGAGCGAAGCTGCCATGCGCGGTCGGGCAGGACATAGAAGCAGCCGACCCAGGTCCCCGCAGGCTTGCCATCGGCCCCCGGCCCGCCGACGGACTGGGCGAGCAGGGCAGTGCCTGGCTTGGCGACGAAGACGGGGCCGCGCGGGCCGTCGGCGGTGATGGCGCAGCAGTGGCCTTCGGCATAGGCCTGCTGCATCCCGCGCAAGCCGATGGCTCCTCCGCGCGTGCTGGAGCCGCGAACCACATGGAAGCCGAGCAGCTCGGTGGTGCGGGTGATCAGTTCTCCATCGAAGCTGGAACTGACCAGTATGGAGATTCCCATATTGCGGAAGCGGTGCGCGCAGACGAGAAGACTGCGATGCCAGAAGGCGAAGACGCCAGGGCCGGGGATGAGGTATCCGGGAGTGACGCCGGGCTCGGTGCGGTCTTCGTAGCGCAGGGTGAGGCCAAGCAGACGGATCAGCAGCGCGGCCAGCGGCGGGACAACAGCGATGGCGAATCGCTGGAAAAATCGCAGCTTCGGCGTGGCGGGGTTGGGCTTCGGCGTAGTAAAGTCGGGCACAGAGTTAGTGTAGAGCGTAGGGCCGTCTCCGTGCGCGCGCCGCAATTGCAGGAACGTTCTCGAACCGGCACAAGATGTGCGACAATGATAGGTGCAGTTTGGCGTCGTGTGTACGCCCAATCCTGCAAGGAGATTTACTATGGGCGACCTGCTTCAACCCTGGCACATTGTAATTATCGTTGGTCTCGCGATCCTGCTGTTCGGCGGTAAGAAGCTGCCTGAACTGGGCAAAGGCCTGGGCGAAGGCCTGCGCGGATTCAAAGAGGGCATGAAGGGCCTCACCGACGAAGTCAACGGCGTCGCGGACGACGAGAAGAAGAAGAGGGAAGAGCTGGAGGCCAAGGCATATCAGGAGGCCAAGCTCGCAGCCGAGGCGAAGATCGCGGCCGAGGCGAGGGTTGCGGCCGAGCAGAAGGCTCAGCAAGAAGCAGTCAACCGGTAGGACAGCAACACACATCAAGCAGAACAGGAACTCTCTCTGGATGGCCGTGAACTCGACCGGCCCGTCCATTCTTCTGGCGACTTTGAAGTTTCCCACCCCAACAAAATAGAACCGCGCCACGAGCAAACTACCGTTGCTCTACACCGCGATGAGGACGACGGCGAGCGCGGCGGCGGCCATTCCCAGCGCCTGACGCCGGGTGGGCCACTCGCCCAGCGCAAGCGCCGCCAGCAGAATGGTGGACGCGGGGTAGAGGGATGCAAGCACGGCGGCCACATCCAGCCGTCCAGCGCGCGTCGCAGCCACAAAGAGCAGATTGCCGGATGTATCCAGCAGCGCGGTTCCGAGCGCCCAGGCTATCGCGGTGCGGTTGAGGCGCGCCCCGGCATTCTTGCCCGAACGAAGAAGTACTCCAAGAAACAGGAGAGAGCAGACGCAGAGGCTGCCGATTCGCGCCGATGCCATGGGCCAGATGATGCCCGCCGGGCCAGCCATCTTCAACGCGATAAAGTAGAAGCCGAAGCCAAGGCCGGCAAGAATCGCCAGCGCCATGGTCTGGCGCGATGCGGCGGTTGTGGAGTTGTCCGCGGAAGCTGCCGTGGGGCCAGTTGCGATCAGCCAGATGGCGATTGCCGCTAGAGCGAAGCCAAGCAGTGGACCGAGGCCCGGCGATCCCACCTGCCAGAGCGTGAGGGCCGCTGGAATTGCCGCTGCCAGCAGTCCGCTGACGGCGGCCGAAGCTCCCATGGCGCCGCGCGAGAGAGCGATGTAGAAGGCCGTCAGCGAGAGCCCGCCGGCAACTCCTGCGGCGATGCCCCAGGCCAGCAGCGCGCCATGTGGAGCGGCATCTCCGCGCAGGTGCGCGACCGCGACCAGCACAACAAAACTCGTCGCGTGGCTGAGCAGGACGATGCGCAGCCCCGCGCCCAGGCTGCCTCCGGCGCGCTTGACGCCCATGCCGCCGGTGAAGTCGCCGCCGCCCCACAGGATGGCGGCAGCCAGCGCAAGCAGAGCGTTCCCTCCCAGCAGACTATTCATAGCGTTCATTATTCATTGCCATGGCGTCTCATCGTCATGGAGGTCTACTGCGCGGCAGGCGTCCGCGGCCTGGCTTGTATCGCCGAGGGCCAGTAGCCCTTCTTGGCAATCACGGTCAGGTTGGGACGCAGGACCTTCACCTCGAGGCTGCGGTACTTGCCGTCGATCAGCGGCTCATGCGTGATGTAGTCCAGCGTATAGCGGGTGCGCACCTCTTCGGCGATCTTGGCAAAGCTCTTCTCGATCCCTCCGGTCCGGAACTCGGCGTCGAAGTTGCCGCCTGTCGCAGTGGCATACGCCGGCAGGATGTTGTCGCGCATGGTGAGCGGCAGGTGGATGCGGTCGAGGAAGCCGACCAGCGGCAGGGAAGAATCCCCCACCAGCGTTCCATCCACCTCGATCTGGTTGGTCTGCAGGTACTTCACCACATCCTTGTACTTGGCCGTGCTGCCGTACTCCTTGCCATCGGAGATGACGTAGATGACGCGCCGGCGCTCGATGGGCTTCTTGGCGAGCGTGGCGGCCGCGGCCAGGATGGCGTCGTTGAGCGCATGCACCTCTTTGGGAGGGTTGAGCTGGATTCCCGAATGGCCGCGCTGGGAGGCGGTGTTGGGATCGAAGTTCATGTTATTTATGACCGTGGTCTGCGACATCGGCCCGCTCAGCGCGCCAGCCAGCAGCGGCTCGCGCCCCGACCCCTTGGAGATCTCAATGGCCTGCGTGAGGCGCGCGCTCTGCGCTCCGGTAAAGTCCGTTACCAGCTTCGGCCCGTTGTTGAAGGTGAAGACCTCAACCTCGTCGGAGCGGGTAAACGCACCCTGCAACGCGCCCAGCGAATCGTTCAGCCGGACCACGTTGTCGTAGGTCATGCTCTGGTCGATCACCAGCGCCACCGACAGCGGAACCGCATCCGTGGTGAACCGCGTGATGTGCTGCAGCACACCGTTCTCGTAGACCTGCACGTCGCGGGCGGTGAGTCCCGCCACCAACTGCTGTTTGGAATCCTTCACGGTAAACGGCACATTTACGTCATTGACTCCCACCCTTATAGTCGCCGCGTTGGCGCTGTCGCCCGACGGAGTCTCGTAGGCGGGGGCCTGGTCCGGCACAGCCTGCGGGCTGCTTGTGGTTGCCTGCGTGCCGCTTGCGGCTGGTACGGAAGCAGAGGCTGGTGGGGAAGTGTGGCTCGCCGGCGGAGCTGCTGACGGCGTTCCCGCGCCTTCGCCCGGCGTTGCGTCGCTGGCTGTGGTGGAGGTGGTTCCCTGGCCGGGAGCAATCGATCCCAGATTGGGCAGCTTGGTCTGCGGCCTTGGAGCGTCCGGGATCGCCTGCTGCGCCAGATTCTGCTGCGCGGACTGCGCGGCGTTGGTCTGCCCAGCCTGCGTCTGTGTCTGCCCAGACTGCCAAGCCAGCACGCCAAGCATACCCATCGCCAGCGATCCTGCCCATACTCGAATTCTCAACGTGAAGACCCCCGTGCCGTTCCTCTATCAGATTACCAGTGGCGCGCGCACGCCGTCATCTCGACGCATTGCATCCTGCCGATTCGCGTTCCACACGTTAGACGCCGTCGCCTGCCCCGGCGTTGTGCCTCTCGGTAGATGTCGAATGACTCGCTTCAACCGGCAGGATAGCTCTTAAGGGCACGGGTTTACCCGTGCCATCATAGCTGCATCTGTATTGCGGCTTTAGCCGCTGAGGTCAGGGATCAGGTCATCTCTCGAGTGTTTTTTGACGCCTCTCCATGGCCCCGAACATCCGTAGCCAACCCTCTCACGCGCCTTCGCAGAGTCTTCTGCGACGAAAAATCGCCGCCACGAGGCTGCATTCATCGTCTAATAGGGTATGCGTTCTTTCGTCCTCGCTGCCTCGCTGCTCTCCGTTGCCCTGCTTCCGGCCACGCTGCGCGCCCCCGCCTTCGCGCAGGAGGCGCCATCGCCCGGCGCCCCGCCACCCGCATCCGACGCTCCCGCACCGCTGGCCGACGACAACAACGCGCAGACGCTCAACGTTAACGTCAACCTGGTGAACCTCTACTTTTCGGTGCGCGACAAGGACGGCTTCATCACCAACCTGGCCAAGAGCGACTGCTCGGTCGCCGAGGACAAGACGCCGCAGACGATCAAGAACTTCACCCAGGAGAAAAACCTTCCACTGACCATCGGCATCCTGCTGGACACCTCCGGCTCACAGGAACACGTCCTTCCGCTCGAACAGGAGTCCGGCGCGACCTTTTTGCGCGACGTGTTGACGCCCAAGGACGAGGCCTTCCTCATCTCGTTCGACATTAACGTCGATCTGCTCTCCGACTACACCAACCGGGCCAGCGAGATCAGCCGCGCCATGAACAAGGCGCAGATCAACACCGGCGCAACCTATGGCTCAATCACCGGCAACGGCCCTCCGCGCGGCACCCTGCTCTTCGACGCCGTCTACCTGGCCGCACACGACAAGCTCAGCATGGAGGCCGGACGCAAGATCCTCGTCCTGCTGACCGACGGTGGCGACCAGGGCTCGCAGGAGACCCTGAAGTCCGCGACCGAGGCAGCGCAGAAGGCCAACGCCATCGTCTACGTCATCCTTATCGCCGACCACGCCTTCTATGGCGGCGGCAGCTTCAACCTCGGCGACTCCGGCGCGCGCGATATGGACCGGCTCGCCACAGACACCGGAGGCCGCGTCATCAACGTGGGCCACGACGGAAAGAAGCTCGAAGACGCCTTCCGCCAGATCCAGGACGAGCTGCGCACCCAGTACCTGCTGAGCTACACGCCAACCAACGCCAAGGCCGACGGCACATTCCGCAAGATCAGCCTCAACTGCGGCAAGAACCTCAAGGTGCAGACCCGCACCGGCTACTACGCCATCTCGGCGAGCGACCAGCAGTAAACAGCGAGTCAGCAAAGTCAGCAAAGTCCCCCTTGCTTTTCATTCCGCACCCACCCACCCCCATCGTCATCCCGACCGAAGGCGGCGCACTTTGCCGCCGCAGCCGGGGTCCCCGACGAGCGAACTTGCTCGTTGGGGTGGTCAGTGGAGGGCCCCCCGCATTTGTTTTTTCTTACCCCTTACCCCTGTTTTCTTGTCAAGCCCCTCGAAGCCAAAAATTCCCCATAACCCACACCCCACCAACCACTTCCACTAGAAAAATAGTTGGCATAGTAGTTTCCCCCCACGGCGTATAATTAAATCAGTAAGCAAACAAAGAGACCCGGCCAACCAGCCGGGCCTTCGCTTTTAATGCGCCTAACGCGCTTAGCGCGAGCTTAACCTGAGTTTTTTGAATACTTTACGCTATTAGCACCGGGGGGGGGTACACAATGACTGGGCAACCAGCACCACTTACCACTGACCACTGTCTTCTTCGCCTTTACTACGTCTCGCGCGCTTAGCGCGAGCTTAACCTTCATTTTTTGAATACTTTACGCTATTAGCACGGGGGGGGTACAACCAGCAACGGGCCCAATCCGGATGCCCGCCGTTCCAGCAAGTGCTTCCCGAATCTTGCCGGAACAGCGGCAACGCGCGAACTTCTAGCTCAGCCCAAGCACCGGGTGCGGCGTGTAGGGATCTTCGAGCGAGGCGATCTCTTCCGGCGAGAGTTTCAACGAGACGGCGGCGACGGCGTCCTCCAGATGATGCAGCTTGGTCGCGCCCACGATGGGTGCGGTAATCGCGGGTCTGGTCAGCAGCCAGGCCAGAGCAATCTGCGCCCGCGCAACACCGCGCGAGCCGGCCAGTTCGCCAAGGCGGTCCACCACGCGATGGTCTGCCTCCACAGTTTTGGCGTAGAGCGACTTGGCGTAACCGTCGGTCTCTGAGCGCTTGGTCGCCTCCGCATCCCACGGCCGGGCCAGCTTGCCGCGCGCCAGAGGGCTCCACGGCAGCACGCCGATGCCTTGGTCGAGACAGAGCGGCAACATCTCGCGCTCCTCCTCGCGGTAGAGCAGGTTGTAGTGGGGCTGCATGGTGACGAAGCGCGACCAGCCGTGCCGGTCCGCGAGATAGAGCGCCTTGGAGAACTGCCACGCCCACATGGACGATGCGCCCAGATAGCGCGCCTTGCCGGCGCGCACCACGTCGTTGAGAGCCTCCAGCGTCTCCTCGATCGGGGTGGTGCGGTCCCAGCGATGGATCTGATAGAGATCGACGTAGTCCGTGCCCAGGCGGCGCAGGGATTCGTCGATCTCGAAAAATATCTCCTTACGCGAGAGGCCGCCGCCATTCGGCCCATCGCGCATCACGCCGTTCAGCTTGGTGGCGATCACTACGTCTTCGCGCTTTGCGTTGGCCTTCAGAAAGCGGCCGAGCACGCGCTCGCTGTCGCCAGTTGCGTAGACGTTCGCCGTATCGAAGAAGTTGATGCCCGCGTCCAGCGCCTGGCGAAAGAAGGGCTGGCTCTGCTCCTCGTTCAGGCTCCACGCATTGCTGCCCGGCCGCAACGGGCCAGAAGGAGGAACCCCGTACGACATGCACCCAAGACAGATGCGCGAGACCTTCACCCCAGTCTTGCCAAGATTTACGTAGTCCATGATTCCTCCGATTCAGAAGCTCTGTTTTTCGATGTTACAAGTTCTGATGCAGACTATTGCGCGCACGATGCTGCGGCCCGCTCAAGCCTCCATAGCGCCGGAGTAGACGGCCATTCCGGCGACTGCATCGACGCCCATTGCGTCCAGTGCGTCGACTTCGGCGCGCTCCTTGATGCCACCGGCGACGATCAACTGCTTCGCCGTCGTGGCGCGCAGCGTGGCCGCAACATCCAACGGGAAGCCCTGCATCGTGCCCTCGGTATCGACATGCGTGTAGAGGAACGCGGCGCAGAAGCCTTCGAGCCAGGTGATGGCCTCCTCCGGCGTTAGGTCAACCGAGTCCTTCCAGCCCTTGACGGCGACGCGGCCGTTCTTGGTGTCGACGGAGAAGCAGAGCGAGTCTTCGCCCAGCGCGCGCTTCAGCTCCTCGGCGAACTCGATGCGGATCAATTTGTGCCGGCGCGACTCGCCGGGCTCCGCGACGCCGAAGAGCGAAGAGCCGTAGATGACGCGCTTCGCGCCCACATCGAGCAGAGCGCGGCCATCCTCGGCGGTCTTCAATCCGCCGCCGACCTGGCAAGGCAGGCGATGGCAAATCATCTCGATCAGCGCGCGGTTCTCACCCTGGCGCATCGCCGCATCGAGATCGATCAACTGCACGAGGGGGTATTTTGCGAACCGTTGAATCCAGTATTCGAAGTCGTCGAAGGCCAGCTTCAGCTTCTCACCATGCACCAACTGCACGATGCGCCCGCCCATCAGATCGATCGAAGGAATCAGCATGGCAGCCTCACGCTCACGCCCGCTTGCGCGAGCTGCGCCTTCAACTCGCGCGAGCTCGTCACACCGAAGTGGAAGATGCTGGCGGCCAGCGCGGCGTCGGCCTTGCCCCGGCCAAAGACATCGGCGAAGTGCGCCGCGGAACCCGCGCCACCACTGGCAATGACGGGGATCTGCACGGCGGAGCTGACCGCCGCAGTCAGCTCGCAGTCGAAGCCGTCGCGCATGCCGTCGGTGTCCATGCTGGTGAGCAGGATTTCTCCGGCGCCACGCTCTTCGGCCTCGCGTGCCCACTCGACGACGCGCAGACCCGTGGGTTTGCGCCCGCCGCTGACGTAGACCTCGGCGTCTTCCGCGCCCTTCATGCCGCGTCGCGCGTCAATGGCGACGATGACGGCCTGCGCTCCAAAGCTGCCGCCGATCTCGCCGATCAGCTCGGGGCGGGCAATGGCCGCCGAGTTGATGCTGACCTTGTCAGCGCCCGCGTTGAAGACCGCCGCTGCGTCCTCAGCTGTGCGTATGCCGCCGCCGACGGTGAAGGGCACGAAGAGCTTCGCAGCCGCGCGCCGCACCGTCTCCAACAGTGTCCCGCGCCCTTCGTGCGTGGCCGTAATGTCGAGCAGCACAACCTCGTCGGCACCCGCCGCCGCATGGCGATGCGCCAGCTCCGCCGGGTCGCCCGCGTCGACGATGTCGACGAACTGCACGCCCTT
>Ga0181529_10006410_pt1 | contig 11969 bp, 9 predicted proteins | sample PEATcosm2014_Bin_36_FD_119763 | JGI IMG/M metagenome (GOLD analysis project Ga0181529, IMG submission 119763) | Peatland microbial communities from MTU Mesocosm Facility, Houghton, MI, USA - PEATcosm2014_Bin10_30_metaG | ecosystem: Environmental > Terrestrial > Soil > Wetlands > Peat | place... | reverse complement strand
GTGGAGCGATCCTCAGGTGCTCCTGCGGCCGGCCGAGACCTGGGAATCCGTCAAGGTCGGCAATTGCGGCTCGCCGCTTGAGACCGAGGCGGGTTGGCTCGTGATAACCCACGGAGTGGGCCCCATGCGAAAATACTGCATCGGCGCCGCTCTCCTCGACCTGGAAGACCCGACTCGCGTCATCGGCCGCCTGAAGGAACCCTTGTTGGCCCCCGAGGGCACGGAGCGGGAGGGCTATGTACCCAACGTCGTGTACAGCTGCGGCTCCCTCATACACGGCCGCGAGCTCATACTTCCCTACGCCATGAGCGACAAGGCGACGACTATCGCGAGGATTCCCTTGGACGAGTTGCTCGACGCCCTGCGACCCTAGCTCGAGAAATCCTTGACGATGGGCTCGTAGGCCTTATAATGAGGGCCGCATTCCCTGTACCTTGAAGCGTCGTACGCGGCGAGCCGCGGGGTATGAGTCCCTCCTCCGAATGAACCTTGGGCTGTTTATATGCCAGAGAATAGTTCAGATTCAGCTCAGTATATTTTGATTTCAGCCTGAAATTTTTCATTCTCAGTCTCGAAATATTTTATTCCGAGCCTCAATCAAAGAATCATTTTATCGTCGTAACTATCCCGGAGGACAATCATGGTAGTAAAAGTCGCCTTCGTAAAGGACAATATCCGCAAGGATGGGACTCTCGTACCGCGAGTGGTCCAACGGACCAAAATCGGCTTCGACAGACTCCTCGGCTTTATGGATAAGGCTACAGGTCTTTCGGAGAGCGATCTACGATCGGTCTTTCATCAGTTCGCCGAGGCCCTGGCCTTCTTCCTGCCCGATGGGAGCGAAGTTCAGACTCCCATCGGCGCCATAAAATTGAGCGTCCATTACCCTGGCATAGAAGGCGAGGTCCCGGGGTCGACTCGGGGCCAAAAGATCAGCAAGGACGGCATGCGGCTCCAGATCCGCGGGGATCGCTCGTTTTTGGATCGGATTCGGCTCGGGTCGGCGATCGAGGTCGTCGATGCTCCGCTTCCTTTGATGCCGACGATCATCCGCGTCGAGAACGCGGATATCCATGGCTCGATCGACTCCGGATCGGCTGGTCAGATCCTGCACCTTACCGGAAGCCGTCTTCGTTTCGCCTGGGACGACGAGGAGCAGGGCGTCTTCTTCAACTCCGCTTCGGCATCCGCCGGAGAGACGAGGATGGCCGTTTATAGCCATATCGGAAGCAACATCATCGACGGCAAGATTCCCGATCTCGAAGCCGGCGAGTACAGGCTCGAGATCAGGACCCGCCCCAGCGGAAGAGAGCTCCGAGTCGGGCAGTACGGGAATACGATCGCGATCACTTGACGAATTGCGCGAGAAGGCCTGTCCCTTTGTTGAAGCGGAGCTAGCGGCATCGGGGATTCGAGTCGTGCCGCCCTGTCCGTGGCGCGGCATTCCCCAAGAAACGAGAACTCGCTAGTATCCACTTCCGGAGGCCTTCGCATGCCCATGTTCGAACCCTTCCCCCTCCCCGATGTAGAGCTGCGCGACGTCGATCTACTGCAGAAGCGCGAGTCCGACCGCGCTTATATGCTCAAGCTCACTAGCGACAACCTCCTAAGACCTTATAGGCAGGAGGCCGGCCTCTGGTCCGAGCCCGGAAAGCCCGAGGGCATCCATTGGGGATGGGAGTCGCCCACCAGCCAGCTGCGCGGCCACTTCCTCGGCCACTGGCTGTCAGCCGCAGCTATGAACGCCGCCGCGACGGGGGATCGCGAAATCCGGGGCAAGGCCGAAACCGTCGTCGACGGCCTCTCTATCTGCCAGCAGGCGAACGGCGGCGAGTGGCTCGGCTCGATCCCGGAGAAATACCTCGATCGCATCGCCGCCGGAAGGCAGGTTTGGGCCCCGCACTACACGATCCACAAAACCTTCATGGGTCTCCTGGACGCCTACCGGCATATCGGATCCGTCAAGGCGCTCGAGCTCGCGGAGAACTGGGCAAAGTGGTTTCATCGCTGGACCTCGTCCTTCTCGAGCCAGAAGATGGACGAGATCATGGACTTCGAGACCGGAGGCATGCTCGAGATCTGGGCCGAGCTCTTCGGCATCACGAGCGCGCCCGAGTACCGCGGGCTGATGGAACGCTACACGCGCCGACGCCTCTTCGGCCCGCTCATCGAGGGTTCCGACCCTCTGTCCAACATGCACGCGAACACGACCATCCCCGAGATCCTCGGCGCGGCCCGCGCCTATGAGGTCACGGGCGAAGCGCGCTGGCTCGATCTCGCGAAGGCCTACTGGGAGCTGGCGGCCGAGAGGCTTCCCCGCTCCGCCACGGGCGGCGGTACGACAGGCGAGATTTGGGTGCCGGAGGAGCGGCTTCCGCATCGGCTCGGAGAAAAGAACCAGGAGCTCTGCACGGTCTACAACATGATGCGCCTCGCGGAGTTCCTCCTCAGGTGCACGGGCGAGGCGCGCTACGCGGACTATTGGGAGCGGAACCTGCGCAATGGCGTCCTCGCGCAGGGCTTCTGGAAGGGAAGCCTGACGCACGGAGCGAAGGCCGACCATCCCCTCTCCGGCCTCGTGTCCTACTTCCTGCCCCTGCGCCCCGGTTCGGTGAAGCTCTGGGCCTCTGAAACCGACCACTTCTTCTGCTGCCACGGGAGCAACGTACAGGCGAACGCGACGCATACGGGAGGCATATTCTACAAGGCCGGCTCGGGGCTCGCCATCTGCCAGCTCATCGAGGCGAGGCTCTCGTGGGACCGCGGAGGCGAGGGATCGACGGTCGAGATCCGCCGCATCGACCTCGCGGGGGACATCCAGCGGATAGACGGCGTCGCGCCCGCCCATCCCGCCCCTCCGGACCGCCAGGTCTTCGAAGTCCATGTGCTTTGCCCGCGGCCGACCGAGTTCACGCTCTCGATCCGCCTGCCGTGGTGGCTCGCGGGGGAGGCCGGGCTATCGGTGAACGGCGAGGCGAGGCGCGTGGAGAGTCGGCCCTCGTCCTTCGTCGAGCTCCGACGCGCGTGGAAGGACGACCGCGTCAGGATAGAGCTGCCCAAGCGCCTCGCCTCGGAGCGCCTCCCCGGCTCGAGCGGCATGTACGCCTTCATGGACGGCCCCGACCTCCTCGCCGGCCTCTGCTCCGAGGAGCGCATCCTCTACTGCGACGACCCGGCGGCGCCGGAGGAGGTCCTCGTCTCCGACGACGAGAGGGAGTGGGGCAGATGGAAGGGGGGCTACAAGACCTGCGGCCAGGATCCGGGCATCCGCTTCATGCCCCTGCGCGAGGTCGGGTACGAGCGTTATTCGGTGTACTTCCCCGTCATGCCTCGCCGTTAGCCCCCTTGAGCGCCGGCGGCGCGAAGGACCCGAGGCGTCTCGCTCGCGGAACCCCGTACTCATGATATACTGGCGCCGTGATGCCCCATCGCGATCCACGCTCACGCCGTCTCGCGGGACTCCTCCTCTCCCTTCTCGTGGCCTCCGGGACTATGGCCTGCAAGGCTTGGAAAAGCCCCGGCGCGGCCTCGCAGGAGCCGAGGAAGATCCAGGTCATGGCCTCGGACGGCTGGATCTACGACGTCATCGGGGAGAACGCGAAACTATTCGAGAAGGAGACGGGCATCAAGGTCTCCTTCTCGATATACGCTCCCCATGTCTACTTCCGGGCCCTCGAGACGATCCTCGGCTCCGGTGAGGCCACCGACATCTTCCTGATGCAATCGACCAGATGGTACCTCGACACCGAGATCGATCCTCGCAAGTACTGCCTCGACCTCACCGGCGAGGAATGGACAAAGCGCCTCAAGCCCGATTGGCTCCCTACGGTTTCGCACGACGGCCGGGTGTACGGCTTGGTCCTCTGGGACGACGACACGGGCTGGGTCTATACGTTTAACGACAAGGTCTTCAAGAGGCTGGGCCTCGCCACGCCGAGGACCACGCGGGAATTCATGTCGACCTGCGAACGGATCAAGCAGGCCGGCATCACGCCCATCTACGAGCCGGGCGCCAGCCGTTGGCACTCCTCCCTCACCTTCTTCGAGCTGGGCGCGACCTTCGAGGAGAGGGATCCCGGCCTGTACGAGCGCCTGAACTCGAACAAGCAGACCTTCGCCGGCTACGAGCCCTTCCGTCGCGCCCTGGACCAGGTCCTCGAGGCGATGCGCCGCGGCTACTTCGGGGACAATTTCATGGCGAACACCATCGAGGGGTCGAAGACCGCCCTCATCTCCGGCGCCGCCGCGATGACCCTCGACAAGATCGGGTTCTCGCGGAGCGTGCTCAAGTCCAACCCGGACTCGGGCGCGGGCTCCTGGGGAATGTTCCCCATCCCCTGGCTCGACAACCGCACCGTGAGCATCGAGCGCTCCGCGCCCACGTGGTTCGGGAACGCGAAGAGCCGCGACCCGGATGCCGTTCGACAGTTCTTCCGCTTCCTGACGAGGCAGGACAATCTCGACCGCTACGCGGCGGAGCAACCCGAGGGCACGAGCCTCTCCTTCCCCACGAAGCCGGTCCCGCTTCAGCCGAACGAGAGGGACTTCCTCGCCTCATCGCGCCTCGGCGGGGAGCCCTTTCAGGGCGGGGTCAAGTATATAATGAGTCAATGGATGGAGATCGAGGCCGACTTCGAGCAGATGCTCGCCGGCGCGATGACAGCCGATCGCTTCCTCGCCGGCGTCGACGAGCGCCGGGCGAACATGGCCGTCGCCGCCGGCGATTCCGCCTGGCCCCGGCCTAAGGCTGGCCCCTGGAATCCTTGAACGCCGTCGGATTGAACCCGGTCTCTCGCTTGAACAGGCGTGAGAAGTACAGCGGATCCTCATAGCCTACGGCGGCCGCGACCTGCTTGATCTCGAGCTGGGGATGACCCGCGAGGAGTCGCTTTGCCTTCTCGATCCTGAGGCGGATCAAGTCCTGCGTCGGCGTGCTCCCCGTGACCCTCCGGTAGAGCCTGAGCAGGTAGGCGCTCTTGCACCCGAAGACGGAGGCCAGACGCTCGAGAGAGTAGGGCTGCCGATAGTTTTCTTTGAGGTAGAGGCACGCCGCCTTGACCAGGTCGGCTTCCCCTGCCTGGACTCCGTCGAGCCCGAATTCGGCCTCCACCTGACCGGCGGAGGACTCGAGACGGATCCGCACGCGCCGGAGGGTCTCCCGCAGGCTCTCGACATCGACAGGCTTCAGGACGTACTCGTCGACGTCAAGCTCGATAGCCTTTCTCGCGTATTCGAACTCGCTGTAGCCGGAGACGATGACGATTCGAAGATCGGGATTCGCGCGGCGGATACGCTGGACCATTTCCAGTCCGCTCAGCACCGGCATCTTGATGTCGGTGAGGAGCAGGTCGGGCATATGGCACTCGACAAGCTCGATCGCTTCCTCTCCATCGGCCGCCATCCCGACACACTCGAAGCGCTGGTCGAGCTCCGCGACCTTGCGGGCCAAGTAGTCCCGCATCCTTTCCTCGTCCTCGGCGATCACGTACGAGAACCGACGCTCAGCCATTTGCCGCGTGCCCTCGGCCATTCGCATTGGCCCCCATGGCGACCCTCGCCCCTCCTCCGGGAAGGTTGCTGATCTCGAAGAACGTCCTCTCGCCGAAGGTCAGCCTGAGCCTCTCGTAGGAGTTGAGTATCCCCATGCCCGAGATCGACATGGGGGCGAGTCCCTCGCCTTTCCGCTTTCGGGCCGATATCCTCTCGGCTGCCCGCTCGAGGGTCGACTCAGAGAAGCCGGGACCGTTGTCGAGGATCTCGATCGCCCACCGAATCGCCGAGGATTCCCCGCGGAGCTCGATGCGCCACGGGGGCCGCGCAGCGGTCGCGTATTTAAAACAGTTTTCGATGAAGGGCTGGACGATCAGCCGGGGCACGACGATCTCCCGCATGGGGTCGGGGACGTCTATCAGGTACTCCAGGCTGTCGCCGAACCTCGCGCGCATGGCGGCAAGGTAGCTCTCGGCGTACTCCACCTCCATCCCCAGCGTCGCGGTGGCCCCCGCGGTCGTCGAAACGTAGCGGAGGACTTTCGAGAGGTTGATGATCAGGTCCTGGATCGGCGCCATGGATCCCTCATCCGCCATCACGGCTATGGTCTGGAGCATGTTGTGGAGGAAATGCGGATTGAGCTGCGCCTGCAGGGCGACCAGCTGGGCCTCCTTCTCGTGCGCGCGGAGCGAGACCGCCTCCCTAACCGACTCGTTGAGCTTGAGCCGCATGTCGCGGAACGCGAGCCTGAGCGAGTCGACCTCGTTCAAGTCCGACCTGGGCATGCCCTCCGCCACCTCGTCCAAGTTGCGCAGCTCGAGGGCCTCGATCTCCGAGTGCAGCGCCTTGATGGGCACGGTGAGGCGTCGGGCGATGAAATAGGACGCGGTGAGGGAGCAGAGGATCGCCGACAAGGTCAGCAGCGCGATCCATGTCGCGTACTGCAGGATGCTCGACGAAAGGCCCGTGGAAGGCTCGCCGAGGACGAGGGTCCAGCCGCTGTCCCTCGAGACGGCGGTCGCGTATATCTGCGGGTCGAGCCTGCCCGGCAGGAGGCCCGTCGCGACGCGGCCGATCCCGGACAGCGCGGTTAGGCGAACGAGGTCGGCGGCTTCGGGTCGACTGCCGTCGTATGGATAGAGGAGGCGACCGCCCGTGTCGAGAACGAAGATAGCGGCCGAGGAACCTCTCAACATGTCCAACTCGGCGAACAGCGAATCGCAGTATTGCAAAACCTCGACGATTCCCTGAGTCGACAGCAGGGGATCCTGAAACGAGCGCAGGAGAGAAATGTACTGTTTGCCCTTCACGACGACCGAGGTCTCTTCCTGCAGCGGATCCGCGTGCGGCGACAGTATTACCCGGTCCCCGTTCTTCCGCATGACCTCGGCGTACCAGGGCTCGAGCTTCGCGTCCCGCTCGATGAGGCGGCTGTAGAACCCCGACCCGATCATCTCGCCGCGCAGGTCGAAGACGTTCACCTGCGGGGCAGACTGATTGGGGCCGAGCACGGTGTCGCCGATCTCGATCAGCGCCTCCGTGTTCTCGAGCTTGGCGATCCTCTCCCGCACGCTCTCGGGCGAGCGAGGCAGGGCCAGGTGCCTGGAGTACTGGCCCCTGAACACTTGGGAGTAGATCAGCGTGAGGCTGAGCCGGTTCATCTCGGCTACCTGGGCGTCCAGGTTCGCCATGACGGACTTGGAGAGCGAGGTCAGCGCCTCGGAGAAGCGTTCCCTCGCCACGGTCGAGGCGTAGTCGTATACGACGAGGGAGAAGGCCAGGAGTACGCAGACGAGGAGGATGGAGACCCAGAGGAAGATGCTTCCGCGGACGGTCCGATGGCGAGCCACGCGGGGATGATACCACGCCGGCGCGCAGCCCGGCGGGGAATTTTATCCATGATCCCGCGCAAGACTGTCCATTTACGGTTTTCCGATGCGGCCACATAGTGAGTTCCTATCATTTCCCGTCAGGAGGAGTCGAAGATGAAGAGAATCATTCTCGGTCTCGCTTTCGTGTCGCTGCTCGCGGCGACCTCCCTCGTCGCGCAAACGCTCACCGTCTGGGACTTCAAGTACAGCGAGGTCAACGCCACCGGCGCGCAGGCCCCCATGAAGGCGAACGACGCCGCTTTCATGAAGGCGAATCCCGGCGTCACGGTCGTCCACGTCGCCCAGCCGACCGATGACACGCAGTATTACCAGATCATCCAGAGCGCCGCCACGGCGAACGACGGCCCCGACGTCGCGATGTTCCACCCCGGCGCCCGCGTGAACGGCTTCGCCGACGTCATCGTCGACCTCGATCCGTACATCAAGGACGTTAAGGGCCAATTCACCCAGGCGAGCATCGAGATGTGCTCCCTGAACCAGAAGCTCGGCCAGCCCATCAAAGTCCTCCCGCTGACGATGCAGGGCTTCGGCATCTACTACAACAAGGCCTACTTCAAGAAGGCCGGCCTCGATCCCGAGAAGGCCCCGAAGAGCTCGGCCGATTTCCTCGCGGCGTGCGCGAAGCTCCAAGCCGCCGGCATCGTTCCCATCACGACGGGCCAGACCTATACCATCGACTTCTTCCTCCGCTGCGCCGCGGCGAACTCCTACGGCCCGAACGTCGCCGGTCTCTTCGACGGTTCCCAAAAATTCGACGACCCGGTGTTCAAGGAGAGCGTCGCCTTCCTCAAGACGCTCGTAGACAAGGGCTACATCGAGAAGGACGGCTTCTCCCGCCCGTACTTCATGGACAGCATCGACAAGTTCGCCGCGGGCGGCGGGGCCATGTTCGTCGGCCTCCTCTCCGACGTGGGCAACTGGAAGGCCTTCTCCGACAAGCTCGGCGCCGCCAACGTGGGCTATTTCCCCGCGGTCAACTTCGCCGACGGCAAGTACAAGGACCAGCAGGTCATGCAGGGCGCCGGCATCGGGTACGGCGTCATGAAATGGTCGAAGAACCAGAAGCTGGCCGCCGCCTACGTCAAGTTCGTCTCGACCGGCGAAGGGGCCAAGACCTACTCTTCGGCCACCGGCGCCCTTTCCCCGAACACCGCGGCCGCCGGCGGGGCCACGAATTACCCGGTCCTAAAACTTATCCAGGGATACCTCAAGAACGGCCAGAAGGACTACATCCCCATGGGCTACAACGGCTACGAGGATGACGCGAACCGGCTCTGCGACCGCGCCTTCGTCACCGGCGAGCTCTCCATCGACGATTTCATCGCCCAGTATCAGAAGCTCATCGCGAAGTAGGCCTGGCCGGCGCGAGTCGGTTTCATCGATCGAAAGGACGGGGCCCGGACCCCGTCCTTTCGATCGCCTGGAGAGTACGAATGCATTATCGTCGAGGTTTTGAGAGGGACGGCGCCGCCCCCTACGTGTTCCTGACGCCCCTCCTCGCGCTACTGGCGGCCTTCATGATCTATCCCGTGGTGATGAACATCATCACCAGCTTCACGGAGTGGAAGGGCTACGGTCCCTGGAAGTGGATCGGTCTGGCCAACTACAGGACCATGATCGCAGACGCTCAGTTTTGGACCTCGATACTCAATACCGGCCTCATGGTTCTTTACATCCCCCTCAGCACGATCCTCACCCTCCTCATCGCGGCCTTCCTGCGTGAGGGGATCGGGGGGTGGAAGGTCTACAGGGCGATCCTGTACATCCCGAACCTCCTCGGCTACGTGCTCATGGGCGTCATCTTCTCGATATACCTGCGCGACGACGGCGCGCTGAACATGGCGATCAAGTGGATCACCGGGTCGACGATCCATTTCCTGATCACTCCCGTCCTGGCAATCAACGCCGTCGGGTTCTTGCTCGTCGTCTTTCTGCACCTGGGCTTCGGCCTCATCTACTTCCTGGCCGCGATGAACGGCATCGACAGGTCGATATACGAGGCGGCCCTCATCGACGGGGCGAGCTTCTGGCGCACCCTGCTCGAGGTCACCATCCCGAGCGTCCGCTTCGCGGTCGAATTTTGGGTGGTCTTCAACTTCATCGAGGTCTTTGCCCGCATGTTTTCTTTCATACATACCCTCACCCAGGGCGGGCCTGGCTATAGTACCTTCACCCTGGAGTATGGGATTTTTATTCAGGGCTTCTCGAAGTTCAAGGTCGGCTACTCCAGCGCATGGTCGGTTGTCCTCTTCCTGTTCTGCGCCATGATCTCGGTCGCCCAGATACGCCTGATGCAAAGGAGGGACGTATGAAGAGGGCCTCGCCCTTCGGCCCCGTCGCCCGCCTGGCGGTCCAGGCCTTCATGATCCTCCTCGTAGTCGCGTCCGTCCTGCCCCTGTACAACGTCATAAGCGCCAGCCTCAAGTCGCTCGATGAGTATCCGACGAACCCCATCCTGCTCCCGCGGGCGCCGGTCTTCGACAATTACCAATACGCGGCCTTCAGCGGGCACCTCCTCCGGTTTACCTTGAACAGCCTTGTCTACGTGCCCATAGGAGTCGCGCTGTACGTCGTCGTCTGCGTCATGGCGGGCTACGCCTTCGGCAAGATGCGCTTCGCCTTCCGGAGGCCTCTCTTCCTGATCGTGCTATTCATGTCCATTTTCCCGCAGCTCCTCCTGGCCATGCAGGTGTCCAAGCTGATATCGCTCCTGCGCCTGACGAATACGGGCCTGGGCGTGATCCTCTCCTGGGTCGCGTACTTCGCGCCCTTCGGCACCTACATCATGACCACCTATTTCGCGGACATGCCCTATGAGCTCGTCGAGGCCGCCCGCATCGACGGAGCCTCCCAGGTCAGGATCCTCGTGAGCATCATGGCGCCGCTCGCCCTGCCCATGGTCGCGACCATCGCGATAATAGGCTTCCAGTCCATGTGGAACGAATTGCCCTTCTCCATGCTCATCCTGCAGAATGAGGCGCTTCGGACCGTGACCGTCGGGATAGCAGTGCTGAGAGGCGAGTACGGCCTGCGAGTACCCATCCTGAGCGCCGCCTTGGTGATCGCGATGGTCGTCCCCCTCCTCATATTCCTCCTCTTCCAGCGCCACATAACGCTTGGCGTCACGGCGGGCGCGATCAAGGGCTGACTGTAGTTATAGAGGAGAATCGCTTGAAGCAATACGACATCACCTTCGTCGGGCACGTCTGCTACGACGAGATCACGCCATACGGAGGCGCGACCGTCGTGGCGCCCGGCAGCGCAGTGCTCTGCGGCGCCATCGCCGCGGCCCGCATTGGCCAAAATGTGGCCGTAGTCACGAGGATGGCCCCGGCCGACGAGGGTATCCTAAAGCCCTTCAAAGACCTGGGCATCGAGACTTTCGTGGTTCCCGCCCGCGAGACGACCTATTCAGTCGTCATACATCCGACGCCTAACGTGGACGAGCGCATCCTGAGGCTCGAGCGCAGCTCCGGTTCCTTCGCCTTGAAGGACGTGCCGGCGATCGCGACGCGCAACCTGCACTTGGCCGGTATCTCCGACCAGGAGTTCAGCCTGGACTTCATCCGCGGCCTCAGCGACCACGGTTACGAACTCTCGGCGGACATGCAGAGCTTCGTCCGTCAGGTCGATCCGCTCACTCGGGACATCCTCTTCAAGGACGCCCCGCTGAAGCGGGACATCGTCGCCTTGATGAGCAAGGTCAAGCTGGACGTCGTGGAGGCCAAGGTCCTCACGGGGACGGACGACTTGGAGGAGGCGGCCAAGCAGTTCGAGTCCTGGGGCTGCCCGGAGACGGTCATTACCCGCGCGGACGGAGTGCTGGCCCGCGTCCGAGGTAGGACCTATTTCGAAAAGTTCACGAACCGAAGCGCCGTGGGGCGCACCGGCCGCGGCGACACGACCTTCGCGGCCTATCTCGCCCGCCGAAATGACCATGGCGTCTCCGAATCGCTGAAATTCGCCGCAGCCCTCGTCTCGATCAAGATGGAGACGCCCGGTCCTTTCCAAGGAAGCCTGGCCGACGTTCTCGCGCGCATGAACCGGTAGGAGTAGTCGATGCATCTCTTCAAGACATCGGAGAAATATTTCAGGGTCGATCCCTGGCTGGTCGTCGAGGAAGGCTTCGACCCGGGCAAGCAGCGCCTGTCCGAGTCCATCTTTTCCCTGGCGAACGAGTTCATGTGCGTCCGAGGGTACTTCGACGAGGGCTATTCCGGCGATCACCTCCTCGGGAGCTACTTCAGCCAGCTGTACGAGATGCTCGACGTGAAATATCCCCAGGTCTTCAAGGGATTCGTGACCGAGGTCGCGGCCATGATCACGGCAGTGGATTGGCTTTACACTCGCATATCGATCGACGGGGAGACGCTCGACCTTGCGACTTCCACGTTTTCGGATTTCAGGAGAACGCTCGACCTGCGCGAGGCCACCCTGGCGAGGGAGTTCGTCTGGGAGACGAGAGGCGGAAAACGACTGAAGCTGAAGTTCATCCGCTTCACGGATCTCCAGAACACGGCCCTCGGGTGCCAACGCATCGTCCTCGAGCCGCAGGGCTTCTCCGGCGAGGTGAAGATCCTCTCGGGC
>Ga0181529_10006409_pt1 | contig 11970 bp, 7 predicted proteins | sample PEATcosm2014_Bin_36_FD_119763 | JGI IMG/M metagenome (GOLD analysis project Ga0181529, IMG submission 119763) | Peatland microbial communities from MTU Mesocosm Facility, Houghton, MI, USA - PEATcosm2014_Bin10_30_metaG | ecosystem: Environmental > Terrestrial > Soil > Wetlands > Peat | place... | reverse complement strand
TTGGAAGAAGGAGCGCGCGCTTTCGTAGCCGACGATCAGCCGAGGCGACGCGAAGAAGCTGAGCTCGGGCGAGCGGTATATACCGCAGACCCTGAATACGGCCGAGTTGAGCTCGTTCCCCGACGTCCTGCCCTGGATGGAGACAGAGTCCCCGACCGCGACGTTCGAATCCGCGAGGAAGGAGTCGGGTACGAGAATCTCTCGGCCGTTCCGGATAGTCCTTCCCGAGATGATCTCGAGCCAGGAGGAGAGGGGATCGCCGTCCCCGGGTCGAAGGTCGGCGCCCAAGAGCTCGGCCTGGCCGACGGCCTCCTTGCCCAGCGCCTTGTAGGCTATCGGGGCGCGAACCTTCTTCGAGATACTCGTGAGGCCGGGCAGCCCGGCGCGGAACTCGGCTTCGATATCCGGCTCCTCGAGCTTCATCTTGACTACGGTCTCCCCCGAGAATACCGAATTGCGCAGGTTGAGCTGGCGCCGGGCGCCTTCGAGATAGCCGAAGAGGAGGAGTATGGCCATGAGGGCGAGGATGTTCGTCACGTAGAGCTTCCAGGACGAGCGGAAGCCGTGGACGAGGTATTCGAGCGCGAGCTTCAGCATCGATGGCCCCCTTTCGCGCTCATAGTTCCCTCCCTATCTCCGCGCTCTCGAGCTTACCCATGCGAAACAGGGCCATGGCGGCATTCCCCGCGAAGGCCAGGAGGATGACGAGGAAGGCCAGGAAATACGTGCTCAGGCTGTCCCTGATATGCAGGACCGACCGGCCGAAGACGAGATGGAGGGGAATTATGCTCGCGGCGATGCCTCGCGAGGACAGGCCTCGCATGACCCAGGCCGCGAAGGCGCTCCCCACGAGCGCGAAGAAGGCCATCACGACGAGGAACTCTCCGCTGAACAGCAGCCCTATCTTCCAGCGCCGGATGCCCATGGCCTGATAGATGCCGATTTCGCGGCTCCGGGATTCGATGGCGAGATTGATGATGAAGGAGCTGCAAAGATATGCCATCGCGAAGAGGATGGCCATTACGAAGAAGACGATGAAGCGCGTGAGCCTATATATGCCCTGCACGAGTCGGGAAGAGTCGCGCGGCAGGATGAAGCAGAAACCCGGCCCCATGGCTCGGCGCAGGTCCTTCTCGAGCCTCTCGGGGCTGCCGCCCGAACCAAACCGCACATGTATCTCCGACACGAGGGGGGTATCGCTCATGAGCAGGCCATTGAGGTAGTCGAGAGTCACGAATCCCTGATAGGCGAAGTCGCTGTAGTAGTCGATGTCGGCATAATCGAGATTGCCGACCAGGCGAAGGGTCTCGAACCGGCTGTAGCCCGTCCTCGTCGTCACCGTGACCCCGAGAAGGTCGCCGACGAGGGCGCTTAGGTAGTCGGCGTGGCGATAATAGAGGTTGATCTGCCCGGCGCCCGATATCCATTTCCCCTCGTCCAGGCTCCTGCGAGGAAGCAATCCCCGATCGAGGTCGGGGTCCACCCCGGTCAGGACGATGGAAAGATAGTTATTCTCGGATCTCAGCATCGCGGGAACGCGCAGGCGCGGGGCGGCGGTCGCCACGTAATCCCTGCTCCCGACGAAGGCCAGGACGGCCCGCCAATTCTCGAGAGGCACGAGCCCTCTTTCCCCGCTCCTCGAGATGAGGTCGATGCCCCGCGCCTCTGGCGAGGCGATGATGAGGTCGCCGGTCATATTCTCGGCTATCGCCCTCTCGAGCGATTCGGATACCGAGAATACGGTATCGAGCCCGATGACGACATAGAACGCGAGCAGGGCGACCACGAGGCCGATGAGGACGTAGAGGAGCCTATGCTTGAGCACGTTGTTGAGAATCAGCTTCAACACGGCTCTATTTTCCCCAGGTCGATATGCCTTCGAGTATATAGTTGTCCTCGGGCGACTCGGTCTTGATCACGAGTCCCCGCGGCGCGTCCTCGATCCAGATGTTCAACTCTTTGACGTATGAGTCGAGGAGCTGGGCGAGGAAAGGATCGGTGATCCCGACCCCGTACTCGAGGGTGTCGAACTTGCCCAGGGGAGTATCGATGGTCTCCTTCTTGATAAAGCGCGCCCTGATCGGCACCGCATCCTTGACGACGGTCGGGTAGACCCCGTAGACGATGCCCTTCCCGGAAAGGTCGAGGAATCGGGAGCCGACGAAGGCGAGGGAAGCCGCGTCCCAAACGGGGTAATTGGGCCTCAGTTTAACCCGCATCGTCTGCGTGCGGAGATCGTATCCGTCCCAAATCTTGGACACGTAGACCGCCATATTCTTCACCGAATCGATTTCGGTACTGAAGGCGACCTCCCCGGTCTTGTTCTCGGCGAGATATTCCTTATAGTAGTCTCCGAAGCTCTTTAACATCGAGGCCGTCTCGAGGGAGATTACGAATTGCCTCTGATAGTCGGTATACTTTGGAGGCATGGGGATGTTCGTTCCTATAAAATGCTTCCCGACATAGACCGTCATGGTCTTGCGGTCGGCCGAGTATCGGCTGACGATATTGACGTCCTGGTATCTTTCGCCGCCGAGGAAATCGCCGTATTTCAGGAACTCGCCGTCCTCGATCAACAACTTCTTCGGCTGGGCGGGAGGAAGGTCCTGCGCCATGCAATGCATGATCGAAATAGCCATAAAGAGCACGACGAAGAGTAATTGATAGCGTATTTTATGCATCGAAATCTCCTGCAACGTCGTTTAGGCTACCCCGAAGGGGAATATTATATACTGTCACTATAATAAAAAGCGGCAGGACGGGTCCACTGGTCCCAGGTCGAGTTTCGATGCCGCCCTGAGCCAAGGTCGCCGCCGCCCCAGATGTCGTACGATCTTTGACGATCCTTAAGACTTCTACGGCGCCCATTTAGCGATGGCGTTGTCCTTAAAGCTCCAAGCCAAGATGCCGCAGTGGGCGGCGAGTCCGGTGGTAGGGGAGTCATCGTGAAAGTTATGCGCATCGACGGTGATCCTCCAGCTTCTGAAGGCGGGGAAGCCACGGTAGCCGATGTTCCGGTGACAGGCGAATAATAAATCTTCATTGTACAAGGAATAAAATTTATACCATTCCAGGGCCCGCCATTTCGAGTAGCATTATTCCGGGGACTTAAAGGAAGCTTCGCGCGCCTCCCTTCTTGACGAGGCGCGCCAGCGTCCCGGCCGGGTCCTCCGCCTTGCCTAGCAGAATCATGGCGGCGATGATATAGGGCTTGTAGCTCGCTTCGCGATAGGTGTCGTCGCGATAGCGGTCGAAGACCGAGGCGGCGACCTCTCCGGCTTCGCAGGAGACGTCGGTGATGTCGGCGGGAAGGCAGTGCATGTACAGCGCCTTACCCCCCTTGGTCAGCTTCATCTTCTTCTCCCCGCACTCCCAGTCTTTGAAGCGGGCATTGTTCGCGAGGCAAGCCTTCTCGAGCTCTTTGAGGCCGGCCTGGTCGCCCGCGTGAAGCAGGGGGACGCGCTGTCGCATGACGTCATAAGGGGCCCAGCTCTTCGGATAGACGATATCGGCGCCCTCGAAGGACTCGTCCATCGAGTGGACGAGCTTGAAAGAGCCGCCCGAGGCGACAGCCTGCCTGCCCGCGAGCTCGACGACCTCGGGAATGAGATCGTAGCCCTCGGGATGGGCCAGGACAATCTCCATGCCGAGTCGGCTCGCCAGGCCTATGATGCCCTGGGGAACTGAGAGGGGCTTGCCGTAGGAAGGCGAATAGGCCCAGCTCATCGCGATCTTCCTGCCCTTGAGCCCGTCGAGACCTCCGAAATGACGCGAGAGGTGCAGGAAATCGGCCATCGACTGCGTGGGATGGTCGATATCGGACTGGAGGTTGACCACGGTAGGCCGCGACGGAAGGACTCCCGCCGCGACGCCCGCGTCGAGGGCCTTTCCGACCTCTCGTTGGTACTTGTCGCCTTCGCCCAGGTACATGTCGTCGCGTATGCCGATCGCCTCGGTAAGGAAGCCGATCATATTGGCCGTCTCGCGCACCGTCTCGCCGTGGGCGATCTGGCTCTTTCCCTCGTCGAGGTCCTGGACATAGAGGCCCAGGAGGTCGCAGGCCGAGGCGAAGGAAAAGCGGGTACGCGTCGAGTTGTCGCGAAAGTTGGATACCGCGATTCCCGAATCCCAGAGCCGAGGCGAGATCCCCGCCTCGCGCATCGCGCGAAGGGCGTCGGCGACCAGGAAGGTGGCCTCGATCTCGTCCCGCGACTTCTCCCAGGTGAGGAGGAAGTCCTTCCCGGCCATATCGATTCTCTTCCTCTTCAACTCTTCGATATGCTTCTTTATCTTTCCGGTATCCATCTTTTCCTCCTAATCTCTCTTTTCGACTAAAGCCTGCCCATTGCCCGCAGCACGCGCTCAGGAGTGAAGGGCCATTCCCTCACCCAGGCGCCGACCGCGTCGTGTATCGCGATGGCTATCGCGGGCGCCGCCCCGTTGAGGGATATCTCCGATACGCTCTTGCCGCCGAAGGGCCCGATCTCGTCGGCCACGGGCATGAGCTCTACGTGAAAATCCTCCGGCACCTCGTAGATCGAAGGTATCTTGTAGTCGAGGAATCGCGGATTGACGCAGCGTCCCTCTTCGTCGTAGATCATCTCCTCGTAGAGCGAATGCCCAACTGCCTTCATGACACCCCCGTATATCTGTCCCATCGCGAGGGCCGGATTGATCGGAGTGCCGCAGTCCTGATAGGCGTGGTAGCGCTTGATCTTGACCTCGCCCGTGCGCGCGTTCACCGCCACCTCGACGAAGTGGGCGCCGTAGGGGAAGGCCGCATGCTCGGTCTTGAAGGATCCGAAGCCCACTAGCTCATGATGGCCCTCGCCCTGTACGGAGATATGGGCCAGCCTCGCGAGGCTCACTTCCCCGCGCTCGCCGACGATGCGTCCCCGGTGCTCGATCCTGAGTTTGCCGGCTTCCTCGCCGAGGATCGCGGCGGCGGTGGCGAAGGCTTTGTCGCGGAGGTCCTCGGCCGCGCGCAGGGCCGCGTTGCCCGAGAAGTAGGTGCCCGAGGAGGCGTATGCCCCCTTGTCGAAGGGCGTCACGTCGGTGTCGCCGGAGACGACCTCCACGTCCTCCATGTCGAGGCCAAGTATCTCGGCCGCCGACTTCGCGGTGACCGTATCGAGGCCCGTGCCGAGGTCGGCCCCGCCAGAGAGCATGAGAAGGGTGCCATCCGCGAGAAGGCGCAGCTCCGCGTTCGCGGCGTCGAGGCCGGGAAGGCCGGAACCCTGCTGGACGATCACCGCGCCGCTGCCCCTCCTCCAGTCGCCGTCGTCGGGCCTTCGCGCGGATGCCCTCGTACCCCAGGAGAACGCGGCCTTCCCGCGCTCGATCATGTCGCCGAGGCCGCACTCGCCCAAGGTGACGGCCGCGCCCGCCCGGCCCTCGCCGAGGCTGCGGAGTATCTCGATGCGGGCGCCCGAGCGTACCCGGTTACGCTCTATCAGCTCGAGCTGATCCATGCCGAGCTCCGAAGCCAGCTCGGCGAGGCATGTCTGAAGGGCGAAGGATCCCTTGGGCGCGCCGTAGCCTTGGTAGGCCCCGGCGGGCGAGAGGTTCGTATAATAGGACTTCACCTCGAAGCGGGCGTTGTCGCACAGCAGCAGGGGCAGGCTCTTTGAGATGGCGTTCATCGGCACGGTGAGGCAGTGCTGGCCGTAAGGCCCGGTGTCCGCGTCGAGCCGCATCAGGATGGCGGTCAGCTTCCCGTCCCGCTTGGCGCCTAGCTTGACGCCGATTTCCATCGCGTGCCGGGTCCGCGACGCGACGAACTCCAGCTCGCGGTCGAAGCGGAAAAACACGGGCCGTCCGGTTTTCCAGGCGAGGTAACCGGCCACGTCCTCGACGACGATATCCTGCTTGGCGCCGAAGCCCCCGCCCACGCGTTCCTTGATCACCCGTATCTTGTTCTCGGGGATGCCGATGGCGCGCGCGACGATCCGCCTCACGTGCCAGGGAACCTGCGTGGAAGCCCTGAGCACGAGCCTTCCCGAGTCGATGCGGGCGTAGACGACATGCGGCTCCATCGGCGTGCACTGTACGCGGTTGGCCTTGTAGCTCCGCTCGACCACGACATCGGCCTCGGCGAAGCCGGCCTCGACGTCGCCTATGCCGTCAGCGGCGCTGGCCGCGAGGTTGCGATGCGGGTCCGAGCCGAGGGGGAACTGGTAGATTATCGGGTCGTCGCGGCCGTCCCCCTCGGTGCTCGACCCGGCGGGCGGAGCGCCCTCGACGTAGCTGACCTCGCCCGAGTGGACTATGGGCGCGCCGGGAGCCCTCGCCTGGGCTATCGACAGGACTGGCTTCAGGACTTCGTACTCGACCTCGATCGCCTCGAGGGCGGCCTGCGCCTCCTCGGGGCTCTCGGCCAGGACGGCCGCGACGCGGTCTCCGACGTGCCGCAGCTTCTTGGAGAACATGCGCTGGTCGTAGGGAGAGGGTTCGGGATAGCCCTGGCCCGCCGTCGTGTATACCCGGTCGGGACAGTTCAGGTGCGTAAGCACGGCGACGACGCCGGGCATGGCCTCGGCGACCGACGTGTCGATCGACCTGATCCAGGCGTGGGCATGGGGACTCGTCAACATCCTGAGATGGCAGGCGTCGGCGTCGACTCGGTCCTCGACGAAGGCTCGCTCGCCGAGGGCCAGGCGGGCGGCGTCGACCTTCTCCCGATCCTTGCCTATGTGCCGCAGGTCGGGACGGAACTTCGGGGACGCGGTTTCGGCGTAGGCCGGGTCGGTCAGGCGCACCGACGCGATCCGCACCGCGTCGTAGAATTGCTCGTAGCCGGTGCAGCGGCACATCGTACTCGAGAGGGCGTCGGCTACGGCCGCGCGCGAAGGCTGCCGGTTCCCGCTTCGCTCGAGAAGCTCCTCGATCGCGAGGGCGACGGCCGGCGTGCAATAGCCGCACTGGACGCAGGCCGCGTCGACCAGAGCGCGCTGCACGATCGACAGCTCGCGGTCCTTGGAGAGGCCGTCCGCGGTCCTGATGTCGTGCCCGTCGGCCTGCGCGGCGAGGAGCTGGCAGGAATTGACGGAATGGCCGTCGAAAAGGACGGCGCATAGTCCGCATGCACCCTCGCCGTCGCAGCCGTTGCGCACCGACACGATCCCTTTGGCGCGCAGAGCGTCGCGGAGCGACGTGCCTGGATTTAGTTCCCATGCGACGCTCTTGCCGTTGAGCCGGAACGAGGCTTTCATGGGGTCGCCTCCTTCAGGGCGTCGGCCAACAGCTGTGCGCCGCGTATCCGCTTGAAGCCCGCGCCGGCCCTGAGGTCGTCGATGGGCCGGAGGAGGGGCGCGGCCGCGATCTCGATCGCCTCGCGGGAAGGAAGGGGGAGGCCTTCGAAAAGGGCCTCGAGGAGGGGGAAGCGGCGCGCCTTAGGGCCGAGGCCGCCCAAGGCGATCCGGAGGCCGTGGACCATGCCGCTCTCGATTTCGTAGGCGACGGCCGCGCCGAGCACCGAGAGATCGCAGGACGCGCGGTTCCAGCGACGGTACGCCGCGCGCCGGCCCTCCTTGATCGGGACGAGGACTCGGAGCACGAGGTCCGAGGCGCGCTCGAGCTCGGGCCTCTCCGCTCGCGAGCGCAGCCAAGCCTCGATCTCTATCTTGCGGGGCTCGGGCGAGGAGGGCGAGGCGATTTCGACTTCGGCGCCGAGGGCGATCAGTATCGGGACGAGGCTCGAGCAGGATTTGTCCGCGCCGAGGTTGCCGCCCAAGGTGGCGCGATTGCGCGTGTTGCGGTTGGCCATCGAGAGGGCGGCCTCGGCGATGCAAGGCCTCGTCTCGCCCGATTCGGCGATTTCCCGGAAGGTCGCTCCGGCGCCGATGGCCAGGACCTCGTCCAGCCCGGAGTCTTCGCGGCCGAGGCTTCGGGGTATGGCCGCTCCGATGTCGATCACCGAGACGGGCCTGTCCTTCCCGTCTCCGGCCAGGAGGTAGGTTCCCCCCGCGAGGTAGGCCGCCGAGGGCTCGGCTCGCCTGGCCGCGAGGGCTTCGGCGGCGCTGGCCGCCTTGAGATATCGCTTCACCGCCGTCATCTCGATATGCCCGCCTTTTCGAGGAGCTTGCGCGAGGCGAGATCGGCATGGACTCGTATGGCTTCCTCGTCCGTTCCGGAGCGCGCGCCCGGGCCGACGAGTCGCCGGGACTCGAGGACGATCTCGCCGTTGACGATCACGTGATCGGCGCCGTGGTCATAGCCGCAGAGGAGCAGGGCGGCGACCGGATCGGCGAGGGCCCCCGCGTACTCGAGCTTCATTACGTCGAAGAGGGCGAGGTCCGCCAGCCAGCCTTCCTCGATCCTTCCGAGCCTGTCGTAGCCGAGGATGCGCGCCCCGCCCTCGGTCGCGACCGAGAGGGCCTCTCGCGCGGCGAGGCCGCCCGATCCGTAGCGGACGCGCTGGAGCAGCATGGCCTGCCTCGCCTCGCCGAGCATGTCGGAGGAGTCGTTGGAGGCCGAGCCGTCTACGCCGAGCCCCACCGGCACGCCGAGGTCGAGCATCTCGCGCACTCTGGCTATGCCCGATCCGAGGCGCATGTTGGAGGCCGGACAGTGCGCGACGCCCGTACCCGTTCGCGCGAGGAGCTTCAGCTCCTCGTCGTTGAAGTAGATGCCGTGGGCATACCAGACGTCCTTCCCGACGAAGCCGCAGTCCTCCATGAGCCTCAGCGGCCTTCGGCCGTACCTGGCTACGCAGAACTCGTCCTCGTCAGAAGTCTCGGCGAGGTGGGTATGCATGCGCACGCCCCTGCGCCGAGCCAGGTCGGCGGCGCCGCGCATCGACGCCTCCGAGACCGAGAAGGGCGAGCAGGGCGCGAGGGCCACCTTGCGCATCGAGTCCGGGGCCGGATCGTGGTACCTGGCTATCGTGGCCTCGCACTCGGATAGGATCCTGTCCTCGTCCTGCACCACCGAGTCGGGAGGCAGGCCCCCATCCTTCTTCGAGAGCGACATCGAACCGCGGGTCGGCGCGAAGCGGAGCCCCAGGTCCGAGGCGGCGGCGAACTGGATGCCGGGCAGGTCGTCCCTGAAGCCGCGCGGGTAGAGGTAGTGGTGGTCGGTCGTGAGCGTGCAGCCCGTCTTGAGGAGCTCGGCCATCGCCAGGCGGGAAGACCAATACACGGCGTCTTCGTCCACGCCCTTCCATATTTCGTAGAGATAGACGAGCCAATCGAAGAGCTTGGCGTCCTGGACGGCGGGCAGGGCGCGGGTGAGGGTCTGGTAGAAGTGGTGGTGGGTGTTGACGAGGCCCGGGAGGACGACGTGTCGGGACGCGTCCAGGACCTTGGCGCCGGCGGGGGCGGGCGTCCCTCGGCCGATGCGCGTTATGCGATTGCCTTCGATCAGGATGTCGATGCCGCCGGCCGCGGGCCAGTCAGGGCGAAAGACCGCGAGGCAATTCTTGAGCAGGATCACTTCAGGATCTCGCGGTTGAAATCGTCGATCATCGCGTCGAGGGCGCCGACCTGGTCCTGGAGCCCGCCCCAATAGGCGCGATAGTCGTCCCACTGGGCCCGGAGCTCGCCCAGGTCCTTGCCGAGCTGCTCGATCCAGCTGAAGTACTTGAGGTTGTGGATGCGCCGCTTGTCCACGTGGCTCAGCTCGAGGAGGTAATCGACGGAGAGGCCCCGGAGCCGGTCGCAGTCGCGATCGGCCTGGCGCTGGTCGTAGGGGCCGCGCTCGGCTTCGAGCTCCTCGAGGCGGCTCCCATACATGGCCATCGAGTCGGTGAACATCGTAAAGACCACGTCATGCTCTCCGAGCTCGAAGTATTTCGCGAACTTGATCGCCCCGAGGAGGTTGCCTACGCCGGAGATGCCGATCCAGTCCAGCTTCGCGAGGACCTCGGGGGATACGCCGGCCTCGGCGAGGAGCCTTCGGCCCGCCTCCTCGTTGAAGAGGCGGATGAAGCGCATCGGAAGCTCGTCGTCGATGGCCATCGCCACGTCGGTATCGCGGAGGTTGTGGATCCAGGGAATGTGCTTGTCTCCTATGCCCTCGATCCGATGCTCGCCGTAGCCGTTCTCGAGGATGGTCGGGCACTGGAGGGCCTCGGCCACGGCCACCTTGGCGCCGGGGAAGCGCGCGCGAAGGTAGGAGCCGGCTCCGAGCGTGCCCGCGGAGCCGGAAGAAAGGACGGCGCCGGCCAGATGATCCCCCGCCCGCGCGATCTGCCCGAAGACTTCCTCCATGGCCGGGCCGGTGACGGAGTAGTGCCAGAGGTGGTTGGGAAGCTGGTCGAACTGATTGAAGATGACCGCCTCGGGGCGGGTGGCCTCGAGCTCCCTGCATTTGTCGAAGATTTCCTTGACGTTGGACTCGGAACCGGGCGTAGCTATCACTTCCTCGGCCATGGTCCTGAGCCAGTCGAAGCGCTCTCGGGACATGCCCGCTGGAAGGATCGCGATGCTGGGGCAGGAGAGGAGGCGCGAGACATAGGCACCTCCGCGGCAGTAGTTACCCGTACTCGGCCACACGGCCTTCTTGGTCGTCGGATCGAAGCGGCCGGTCACGAGCTCGGGCAGGAGGCAGGACAGGGCGGCGCCCACCTTGTGGGCCCCCGTCGGGAACCACTTGCCGGCGAGGCCGACGATGCGCGCCCGGGTCCCCGTTATCGCGCCGGGCAACTCGACGAAGTTGACTCCGCCGAAGGCGCCGCCCCTCTCCCTGGGCTCGTTGTGCCAGGTTACGCGAAAGAGGTTTCGGCTGTGCACGTCCCAGAGGCCGATGCCCGACAGCTCCTTCTTGACGGCCTCCGGCACCTTGGAGGGATCGCGCATCTGGGCGAAGGTCGGCAGGAGGATCCCCTTCTCCCTGCAGCGCTTGATGTTCTTCTGCCTCTGGGCTTCGTTCACGTTCAGGTCGATCATCTATGGCTCCTTGCCCGCTATCCTAGTACTTCGAGCCGACGGCGACGGCCGCGCTCTTGATGTCCTTCAAGCCCGATCCGGTAAGCATGACAACGACGACCTCGCCTTTCCGTATAGAGGCCCTCGCCTTCATGAATCCGGCGAAGGCGCAGGCGCTCGAAGGCTCCGCGAAGAGCCCCGCCCGCGACGAGACGAGCCGCTGCGCCTCGAGTATCTCGTCGTCCGAGACGACGACGCAGGCTCCCTCGTGCTTCTTCAGCTTCGAAAGGGCGAAGATGCCGTTGCGAGGGGCGTCGACGGCTATCGAATCCGCGATGGTGCTCGAGGGGCGGAACTCGAAGCCGCCCGTCTCCGAGGCCTTCGCCTTGAAGGCCCTCGCTATCGCGCTCGAGCCTTCGGCCTGGGCGGCCCATACCCTGGGCATCCTTTCGATCTCGCCCAATCTCAAGAGGTCCTCGAAGCCCTTCATGACGCCGACCAGTATCACGCCGTCGCCGGCGGGCACGAAGACGTGGTCGGGAGGACGCGAGCCGGCGCGCATCAGGTCCCGTGCCAACTCGAAGGAAGCCGTCTTCTTGCCCTCGATGGTGAGGGGATTGTAGGCGGTATTGCGGGACAGGACGCCCGTCCTGCCGGTGTAGTCGAGACAGGCGTCGAAGGCCAGGTCGTAGCTGCCATCGATCTCCCGGAGCTCGGCTCCGTATTGGAGGACCTGGATCCGCTTGGCGACGGGAGCCGACTTGGGGAGGAAGACCGTGACCTTGAGTCCGGCCGCCGCGCCCACGCAGGCCATGCTGGAGGCAGCATTGCCCGTGGAGGCGAGGGCGACCTCCGATATGCCGTGCTTACGGGCGAAGGCGGCCACGAGGTACGAGGCCCGGTCCTTGTAGGAGCCCGAGGGCTCGCAGGTGTCGTCCTTCAGCCAGAGGCCGGGGAAGCCCAGCTCGGCGCGCAGCCGCGTCGGCGCCCAGAGGGGCGTGTCGCCTACGGGAATGGGAGGAAAGTACTCGGCTTCGATCGGCAGCGGAATCGCCCCCGGCTCTCGGGCGCCCCGAGCGGCGATCCCGTCGAACACGCACTCGAG
>Ga0181529_10006406_pt1 | contig 11972 bp, 9 predicted proteins | sample PEATcosm2014_Bin_36_FD_119763 | JGI IMG/M metagenome (GOLD analysis project Ga0181529, IMG submission 119763) | Peatland microbial communities from MTU Mesocosm Facility, Houghton, MI, USA - PEATcosm2014_Bin10_30_metaG | ecosystem: Environmental > Terrestrial > Soil > Wetlands > Peat | place... | reverse complement strand
TCCTGCGTTGTCCTTCCATCCGTGAACGTCTCCCTATACATTAGTGGATAGCGCATGGCCTAGCAATGGTGTGGGCGTGGTCTTGTGCGATGAGGAAAAAAGGGAAAGCGGAAAAAGGAAAGAAAATGATCCACGAAGGACACGAAGAGCACGAAGCCGGGTTGTGAGGAAAAAAGGCGACGGTGTTGCTCTTCCCATTTTTCTCTTTTCCCGTTTTCCCCCGTTACACTGATGTCACGACTATGCGAAACGCCATTCTCGTTCCCGTGTGCACGGGGGTTCTTTTTGTCCTGCTCTCTGCAGATTGCACGCTGGCCCAATCCTTCCGCCGGGGCGGAACCGAGTTCAACGCCGCCCGCACGGTGACGGTTCCCGCCGGCAAACCGTACACGGTCGTCGTGACCGAGTTCTTCCATCACGGCGAGATTCGGCCCGACGGCCGAAACGTGGTGGTGGTCGCCCAAAACAAGGAACTCGTGCCGCTACGGGTTCTGCAGGTTGGGCCGGGCGACTTCTGCCGGCTGGCCTTCCAACCGATTGCCGGCCAGTCGGCCTACGAGATCCTCTACGGCGGAGAGCCACTCACCGAGAAACTGCCGCCGTGGACGTGTCGTGACGGCCTATTGTTAGAGACGCGGCAATTCAAGTCTTGCGATTTTCACAGTCTGGATTCCCTGCGTGCCACGTTCGAGAAGGCCGCGCCGATCGGCGCCGACTACGTCGACGCTGTTTTCCATAGCTATAACCCGTTCCGCATGGCCGACGAGCCCTTTTTGAGTCGCTACACCGGCTACCTGGACATTCGTCAGCCGGGCACCTATGGGATGGTGGTTTCCAGCCAGGATTGCAGCTTCCTGCTCGTCGACGACAAGCTGGTGGCCTCGGCCCCCGGCCAGCATGGGCCGGAACATCGCGTCTTGCCCGGTCGCCGGCAGGACGTCAAGCTGGGCGCCGGCTTGCACAAGTTCGAGTATTATCACGCCGCCGGCGGCGAGCGGGCTTTCATGGTTGCCGTGTGGGAGCCCAATCCCACCGAGGGCAGGCCGCAGCAACCGACACCCATCCCGGCCGAGATTTTTCACGCCCATCTGATCGCACGGCTGTCGGCGAGCCACCTTACCTTGCGGACGGCCAAGCACGTGCCCGATTTTGTGGCGAAGATCGCCGGCGACGTGCCTTTGCCCGACAACGACGTGCCCCTGGTGGGCGTGCTGTTCCGCGACAATTCCGTCAAAGCGTTGACAATGGCCGGGGCGAAGCTCCAATGGGATTTCGGCGACGGCCAGACCAGCGAGTTGCCCAATGTCGATCATGTCTATCTTCGGCCGGGACTGTATCCGGTAAAGCTTTCAGTCCGCCGCGGGGGCAAGACGATCGAGATCACCAATCGTATGGAAGTTGATCGGCCGCGCGTGAACCCGAGGGAAAAACAAAAGCAGTACTCGCTGGGCGATTATCTGCCCATTATCGAGACGTACGAACCGAAAACGCTCGACGCGCCGTCGCTCTACCAGATGGTGCGCGTGCTGGAAGCGAAGGCGGCGGCAGTGGTCAGCCAGGCGGAAGACGCGGCGCAGAGGGCCGCAGCCGTGGAAGAAGATCCCAACCGTCGCCATGATATTCCGGCACGGCGCCAAAATGTAGCCCGGTCTTCCTCGGCCGTGAAAGACCGAGCACAGCCGAGGGCGGCCGTGCTACAAGCAACTGGGGTGCCGGTGGAGGCAGAACGGTACTTGGCCAAAGCCGTGGCTGCCGGCCGGGTCGCTTTCGAAGACGGGTCGGCGGCCAAAGGCGACGAGGACCTGCTGAAATTGGCCCAACTCGTCGGTCCCATGGCCCGCGATCAGTTGGGCGACTCGGTGGCGGCCTTCCAGATCTGGCAAGCCGCCGCGGGGCGCATTGCCGCCGCCGAAGGAAAAGCGGCCTGCGAGACGGCGGCGGCCGACATCGCCATCAACGACCTGCTGAAAGTTGCCGATGCCAAGCCCTTGCTGGAGTCGGCCGCCAAGCGGCTGGGCGACAGCAAGAGCGGGCTGATCGCGGCTCAACTTGAACGGGTGTGGGGCGACTATGATGCGGCCACGGGCGATGGCAAGTCGGCCAACAAGGCCTACGTCGAGGCCGAGCGACTCGTGGGCGCCACGCGGCCGTTCAGCGAAAACGCGGCCCTGCGCGGCGCCCACGCCCGCTCGACGGAGGAGTTCGTCAAGGAAAAGCAATTTGGCCGGGCGGCCGCGGAGATTCAGGCGTGGCAGGCGGAGTTTCCCCTGGAGAAGATGGACGGCTACCTGACGCTGCTCTGTGCCCGATACTGGGCCGGCCGCGGGAAGTTCGCCCAAGTCATCGCCCAGAGCGAGCAATTGCTGGCCGTGAGCCCCGATTCGCCGTACATCGATCAGTTGCTGCTGCTGGCCGCCGACAGCGAGATGCGGCGCGGCCGGAAGGACCGGGCGTTGGCCACGCTGCACGCGCTGCTGAAAGATTATCCCGGCAGCCCGCTGGCGCCGCTGGTGAAGAAGAACATCGACGTGTTGGAGGGGGCGGGAATTGAGGGACGAGGAAAGTAACGCTTAGCGGGAATCAGATTAGCGGTGTCGCAATAGCCGGGAGCTAACAGCTCCCGGAAGGTGCGTGGATTTCCGGTTTCCCTCCGGGAGCCGTTAGCTCCCGGCTATCTTCATGTGACGTTATCCCATGTCGACCTGGCTCGATACGGAAACCAAGGCCCTTTTGCAACAAGTGCCGCCGGAGAAGCTGGCGCCGCCGGACACCGGAAAGTTTACGCTCGTGATCCTTGACAGAAAGCGGGAAGCGAACTGGCGTCGCGTAGCGCAGGTATTGATGCAAATCCCCGGCATTTCTCCGATGAAAGCCATTCTACTCTCCACGTGCATGCTCAAGCCCATCGTCAGCGGTTTGTCATTACCCGAGGCGCTGCTTTGGCAGTTCGAGTTGATCTGCTGCGACGCAATCTCCGTGTTCGTTCGCGATGAAATTGCATCTTCACCGGACCGGGAGCACTATCTTCCCCAACTGCGCGGGCAACTGCTCGGAAGCCCGGAGTTCTCATCGGTTCAGGTTACCGTGTCAGCCATCCCTGACAATGAGACAGGCAAGCGTTTTGTCGCGCAGTTCCTGCACGGAAGAGAGGGCATGCTGTACAGGCTACGCGGGGTCCGTTACACTTTCAGCGGTGACATGATCCGCAAGAAGGCGCGAATTATGGCGCATTGGGCGGACAAGATCGGGGCTACCGTAGTGATTGCCGACGACAACTAATGCGATTCAAGGCCCGCGAAACCAACCCATGACGTTTTTTCCCGAGAGACGCCGCTACTTGGCGGTTCTGTTAGTTCTTTTCTTGCTTGTCCTCTCGCCGGCCCGCGCTGCCAAGGTGACCGTGGAGCTTGAGGGCGCCCAAGGCGTGACGCTCGTCGGCGCCATCGCACGCTGGGACCAGGACGGCAACCTTCAGCAAATCCCGGACACCAAAGCCAAGATCGACGCGCCGGCCGTCGATGCCCGGGCCGTCGACGCGGGCGGCGGGCGCTGGGTCTTTAAGAACCTGAAAAAGGGAACGTACGATCTGCTGATCCTGGCCAAGGATCGGCGGCGTTTCGAGGGGTTCCAGTACGCACCGGTGAAAGAGTTCGACCCGTTCTTCCCCGCCGATGCGTCGACCGACGACGAAACCCGGGAAATTATCCTGGACGACATCAAGAAGTCGCCGCAGTACGAGAACAAGGTCGAGCCTTTGTACCTCGGCGGCGACAAAAAAGCGATTCGCGTGCTGATGATGCTCATTCGCGACAAGGCCACGAGCTACGAGGGCGAGATGCCCGGGGCGGCCACGATGCGCCACGAGATCTGGCAGTATTCGTGGAACTACGGCGGCTGGCAAAAGGAGAAACGCACCAAGGTAATGGACCGCGTAATCCTCCCCCGTAACGAGCTTCGCAAGTGGACCTGGCTTTGGGACCCCAAACTGGGCGGCGTGGAAGTGGGCGGCCAACCGCTACGGATCAAGTACGATCTGCCCCGGCCGTCGGACGAACGCAAACTAAAGGGATTGTATCCCTATTGAAAGGGTTTATACGGAAGTTGGAGGAGTTGTATCCGTATTGAAAGGTCTTTTATGGAAACAGTGCGTCTGGGAAACATCGATTACGTCATCCTCATCGTCTATACGTTGTTCGTGCTGGGGATCGGCATCGCGCTGAAGAAGTTCATGCGCACCAGCACCGACTTTTTTCTCTCCGGCCGGTCGATTCCCGCCTGGATTACGGCCTTGGCGTTCGTCTCGGCCAATCTGGGGGCCAACGAAGTGATCGGCATGGGAGCCTGCGGCGCCAAGTACGGCATGATGACCTGTCATTTCTACTGGCTGGGCGCCGTGGCGGCCATGGTTTTCGTGGGCGTGTCCATGATGCCCTTCTACTACGGCTCGAAGGCCCGCTCGGTGCCCGAGTATCTGAAGCTTCGCTTCGACGAGAAGACCCGGGCGCTGAACGCCGTTTCCTTCGCCGTGATGACCGTATTCATGTCGGGCATTTCCATGTATGCCCTGGCAAAACTCATGCAGATCATGCTCCAGTGGAACCTCAACTTCAGCCTCTGGGTGTCGGCGGTGGTCGTGCTGGTGTACATCTTTCTCGGCGGCTTGACCTCGGCCATCTACAACGAGGTGTTGCAATTCTTCCTCATCGTACTCGGCTTCCTGCCGCTGACGTTTTTGGGGCTGAAGAACATTGGCGGGTGGGAGGGATTGAAGGTCCAGTTGGCAAAAGTGGCCACCGAGCACGCGCCCGATGGGATTCACTATCCGGCCAACGCGTGGACCAGCGTCTGGGGCAACATGAGCTCCGCAGCCAGCAACCCCATGCACGTGGAGTGGTTCGGCATGGTGGTCGGGCTGGGGTTCGTGCTGGCGTTCGGCTACTGGTGTACGGACTTTCTGGTGATCCAGCGGGCGATGGCGGCCGAGTCGATGTCGGCGGCCCGGCGGACGCCCGTGCTGGCCACGATCCCCAAAATCCTGATTCCCTTCATCGTCATCGTGCCCGGCATGATCGCTTTCGTCGTGGCGCCTCATCCGGGCGTGTTCGAGCCGAGCCCGGAGCTTGCCACGGCGGCCGCGGCGGCAAAAGTCGAGCTGGCCGTGCCCACCTGGGGCCTGCTGCCGCCGAAATCGGAAGATGCCACGATCCGCATCAACGGCGTGGAAAAGACCGTCCGCAAGGTCGTCCGCAACGACGGCAAGATCGAGCCCGATTACAACATGGCCATCCCCATGCTGCTGATCCAGTATTTTCCCACCGGGCTGTTGGGCCTGGGGCTGACGGCGCTGATGGCGTCGTTCATGTCGGGCATGGCGGGCAACGTCACGGCATTCAACACCGTCTGGACCTATGACATCTACCAGAGTTACATCGCGCCGAACCGATCCGACAATCATTACCTCTGGATGGGCCGCATGGCCACGGTTTTCGGCATCGCCGTGAGCATCGCCGCCGCCTACGTGGCCGCCAAGTTCGACAACATCATGGACTTCATCCAGTTGGTCTTCAGCTTCGTCAATGCGCCGTTGTTCGCCACTTTCCTGCTGGGGATGTTTTGGAAACGCACCACCGGCCACGCGGCGTTTTTCGGGCTGCTGGCCGGCACGGCCGCCTCGGCCCTGCACACGGCCGTCACGGGGCCCACCGGCCATTGGTTGGCCGACGTCCACCGCTACGGCAGCGACATGGCCCAAAACTTCTGGATGGCCACCTTTGCGTGGACTACCTGTTTTGTGACCACGATCGTGATTTCGCTGTTGACCGCGCGGAAGAAATCCGACGACCAGTTGCGTGGGCTGGTCTACTCGCTCACTCCCCGCTTCGCCGCCGACGATCATCTGGCCTGGTACGCCAAGCCGGAGGCCCTGGCCGTCATCATGCTGGTCATTACGATCGTCTTGAACATCCTCTTTTGGTAAGTGGAGAAACCCATGCTCGACATTCGTTACCCAATCGGCGGCATGTTTATCATCCTCGGTGCCATCCTGGTCGTCTTCGGACTGGTCTCCGATCCGCAGCTCTATGAGATGCATTCCTTGGGGATCAACATCAACCTCGGCTGGGGATGCGTGATCCTGGCCTTTGGACTGTTCATGCTGACGCTGGCCGGACTCGCGCGGCGGCGGTCGAAGCGGCGTGAGACGTCGCCTTGACGATTTGGCGCCGCGATAGACAACGAAAGGCATTTTGCTTGCAAACCAAACTCGGTACGCCGACTGTGTTGATCGTCGCAGCGACGATGGCAATAGGGATCGCCCGAGCCGAAGAAGACGTTACGGCCCAGCCCTGCAACCGTGCGATCTTTGCCAACGACCGGTATCGTTTTTTCCCCGATCGCATGGAGTCTTTTGACGTCTATCCGGGCGTGTTTCGCTCGGCCGACGGGCGCAGCATCACTAAGGACGGCGATCCGACGTATGCGTGGCACCGGAAGTGGCCGGAGAGCCTGACGCTCGCTACGCCCTATCCGATCCTGGACGCCGTGTTTGCCCTGGCGGTGGATGAGGCACTCAGCGTAGTGGCCCCCGCCGGGACCAAGAGCGCTCAACTCGACGGTGACAAGCCGGGCGGTCGATACTACTGGCCCTACTACTTCTACACGCACGGCACAGATGTGCGCGAGTACACGCGCGATACGGCTCAGCACGTCCAATGGGGCGATTCGGTGCTGATTGATCCGCGAGCGGCCAAGGGCTCGTTGCTGCGGCGCTGTGATTTCGAGCGGCAAGAGATTCGAGAAGACGCCGTGGTTACGGCCGACAACGTTCACTTTATCCCGGCGGCATGGGAGTATTTCAAAATCACCGGCGATCGCGCCGTGTTGCAGCAGTCTTGGGATTGCATGTGGAATACCATGCGACAGAAGGAGCGGACCCACCGGAAAGGCGACGGCCTGTGGACCGGCTCACCGTGGTCGGATGCCGCGGTTGGTTTCCTCCGGCCGGAGCATTTTGCCAACCGCAACAACGCCGTCAAGAGCCTTTATGCCAACACGGTTGCTGCCGGGGCGTGGCGCGACCTGGCGGCGATCGCCGACACGCTGGGCAAACCGCGCGAGGCCGAAAGCTGCCGGAAGGCATTTACGGCCCTCAAAGATGCGATCAGCCGGCACTTGTACCGTCCGGAACCGGGCACTTATTGCTACTACAAGTATGAGCCGACCGGCCAGTGCGCCAATTATAGCGAAGACATTTCGGCCGGCATGCTTTACCTCTTCGGCGTGGCCGACGCCTCGCCGGCCTTGTCCTACCACGCCCGGTTCCGCCCTACCCCGTACGGCTATCGGAATGTGGATCCGCCGCTACCCAGCGGTGAGGCGAGCTATCATGGCGGCAACGTCTGGGAGAACCAGGAAGTGTTCCACGGTTGGATGCTAGCCTTGTTGCAGCGGCCGGAACAGTTGAAGCCGTTTCTCTTCTGGCACGCCCGGGCGGCTCTGCCTTTGAAGCAATGGCGGGAAGGCACCATCAATCCGTCCACCGGACTGTTTCATTCCAACTACAAACGCCTGGTATGGGGAGCGATAGGATACACGGCCTATTGGACGCGCGGTGTGTTCGGCATCGTCTACGAGCCCAACGGCTTGCGTTTCCAACCGTGCGTGCCGAACGATTTCGGCGACAGCTTTCGCGCCGTGCTCAGTCACGTGAACTACCGGCGCAGCCGGCTAAGTATCACGCTGCTGGGCCGCGGCACGAAGCTCCGGCAGGTGTTTTTGGATGGAAAACCCGTGAAGAGAATCCCCAGCGATCTTGCCGGCCAGCACAGCATAGAAATCCGTCTGGCCGGCGCGTGATTCGTGTAGCGTGGGACAAGTGCAGCGCAGTCCCACCACGCGTTTTCGCGGCACTTGGCGGGACTCGCTGCGATCGGCCGCCCCTTCTTCTTCTGCACGAATCGTGTGCCGTCGTTTCGTCATCCCTAGGCCCAGTCCGCTACAGCTTGGGAAACAGCCCCTCGGCCACCTGGCGAAGCTTCTTGGGCTGGAGCAACCGCACCCGCACGTTATCCACCTCGGCGATCAGCCCGGCGTCGACCAGGCGACGGAGTGTGCGTGAAAAGGTCTCGCTCGTGAGGTTCAGGTGACTGGCCACATGGCGCTTCAGGCCCGGCAGCTTGACGACTCCATCAGCCGGGCGTTTGGACTGCGGCAATTCCAACAGGAAGCGGGCCAGCCGACCGGCGGCGTCACGCAACGTAATGTCTTCCATCATGGCAACTAACCGCCGCACCCACACGGTCAACCCGGTCATCATGTCCAGGCACAGCTTGTGATCCTCGGCCAGCGCGGTGCGGAAGCGTTCCTGCGGCAACAAGACGCAGGTGGTTTTTTTGAGGGCTTCGGCCGAGGCGGGAAGCGAGAAGTTGCCGATCGCGGCGACCTCGGCGAAGCTGCCGCCGGGACCGACCATGTGCAGCACGTGCTCGCGGCCGCCGGCACCCGTCTTGAACACCCGTACCAGGCCTTGTCCCACCACGTAGACACCGGGGCAAGGGTCGTTTTCGCGAAATACCACCTGTCCCTTGCGAAACTGGCACAGCCGCCCGATCGTGGCCAACCGCTGGAAGCCGGCCGGCTCGACCGCGGAAAACAGCTCACAACTAGAAAGGACGTCAACGAGGTTCACGGCCGCCGATACAATATTGCCGAGATTTTTGCCATAGCTTGATCCAGGTCAAGGATCAATGTCTCCGGAGCAAGTACGATTCTATTGTAAGAACCGGTTTGCCGGCGTACCAGCCGGGTGAACAACGTGAAGGAGTTGGCCACCACGGCCGATGATAACTCGCACCGTTCGACGTTCGACCGCCACCTGGCCCTCAACCTCCCCCCCAAATCCCTATACCTATCGAAGAAAGGTCCCCCACCATGTCCATGTACTGCTATCAATGTGAGCAAACGTACAACGGCACCGGTTGTACGAAGTTTGGCGTCTGCGGCAAAGATCCGTCCACCGCGGCCCTGCAAGACTTGTTAGTACACGCTGCTCAAGGCGTTTCGATGTACGCCCATCGAGCCGCCGAATTGGGGGTGGCCGATCGCCAGATCGATCGCGGCGTGCTCGACTTCCTGTTCACCACGGTGACGAACGTCGACTTCGATCCGGCCCGAATCCAGGGCCACCTGCTCGACGCGGCCAAGCTGCGCGACAAGGCCAAGTCGCTCTACGAAGCGGCCTCGGCGAAGGCCGGCACGACGCCCGAGCAGCTTGCCGGTCCCGCCGCATGGCAGCCCGCCGCCGATCTCGACGGACTGGTGCGGCAGGCCGAGGGGGTGTCGATCGCCGGGCGGAAGGTGCGATTGGGCAACGACGTCACCGGTTTACAAGAATTGATCCTCTACGGATTGAAGGGCGCGGCGGCCTATGCCGATCACGCCTACGTCCTCGGCCACGAAGATCCGCAGATCTACGCCACGTTCCACGCGGGCCTCGATTTTCTCACCCGCGAGGAACCGACCACCGACGAATTGCTCGGCTGGGCCATGAAGGCTGGCGAGCTGAACTTCAAGGTAATGGAATTGCTGGATGCTGCCAACACGGGCACCTATGGCAACCCCGAGCCGACGCACGTCCGCGTAACGCCCGTGCGGGGCAAGTGCATCGCCGTCTCCGGCCACGACCTGAAAGACCTCGGCGAATTGCTCCAGCAGACCGAGGGCAAGGGTATCAACGTGTATACGCACGGCGAAATGCTCCCCTGTCATGCGTATCCGGAATTGAAGAAATACAAGCACTTGGTGGGCAACTACGGCGGCGCGTGGCAGGACCAGGCGAAAGAGTTCGACGCCTTCCCAGGAGCGATCCTCATGACGACCAACTGCATCCAAAAGCCCAAGGACGGCTACACGGGCCGCATCTTCACCAGCGGACTGGTGGCCTGGCCGGGCGTGCAGCACATCGGGCCGGACCGCGATTTCAGCCCCGTGATCGAGGCCGCCCTGGCCGCCCCCGGTTTTGCCGTCGACGCGCCCGAGAAAACGATTACCGTCGGCTTTGGCCACCATGCGGTCCTCGGCGTGGCCGACAAAGTGATTGCCGCGGTAAAGAACAAGCAGATTCGGCACTTCTTCCTGGTCGGCGGCTGCGACGGGGCCAAATCGGGCCGCAACTACTACACCGAGTTCGCCCAACAGGTGCCCCAGGACTGCATGATCCTCACGCTGGCTTGCGGCAAGTATCGCTTCAACAAGCTCGATTTTGGTAGCATCGACGGCCTGCCGCGGCTGTTGGACATTGGCCAGTGCAACGACGCCTACTCGGCGATCAAGATTGCCGTGGCCCTGGCCGGGGCGTTTCAGTGCGACGTCAACCAATTGCCCTTGTCGATGGTTCTCAGTTGGTACGAGCAGAAGGCGGTGGCCATCTTGCTGACACTCTTGTACCTGGGCATCAAGAACATTCGTCTCGGGCCCACCCTGCCGGCGTTCGTCACGCCTTCGGTGCTCGGGGTGCTGGTCGAGAAGTTCGGCATTGCTCCGATCACCACGCCGGAAGCCGATTTGGCGGCCATCCTGGGATAGTTGACAGCCGTTTGTCGCAGCGTGACAATACGCGTGCGGTTGGGTGGCACGGGCATCTTGCCCGTGCTCCATGGAGCACTGGCCCTGGCGCCAGTGCCACCCAACCGTGACACGCGGCGGTTGACATTCCTGCCCACACTCCCCGGAGCCGATCATGAAAACGCTGCCCCTGGTTGCCTGCGCGCTACTGGTGGGTTCGTGTGCGCGTAACGCGAACGCCGACGAGCCGTTTCGGGCCCTCCGCAAGGCCGAGCGAATTATCGCGGCCCAGGGCGAAGGGTATTTTCCCGTCATGATCAAGCTCGCCGATGGCACGCTCGGCGCGGTGATTCGCGGCGGGGCGACCCATATCGGCATCGGTGGCCGGCTCGATTTCATCCGCTCCACCGATGGCGGGCGCACCTGGTCAAAGCCGATCGTCGCGGTCGACAGCCCCTGGGACGACCGCAACCCGGCCCTGGGGCAAATGCCGGATGGCACGCTGGTGCTGGCCTATGGCGAGGCGCACAGTTACCGGCCGGACGGATCGTTCGATCTGGCGGCCGGGCCTTACCTGCCGTTTTTTGTCACCTCCTCCGACGGCGGCCGCACGTGGTCGGCAAAGCATGCGTTCTCCGGTCCCTGGCCCAACGTCTCGCCCTTTGGCAAGATTATCGTTCGCAAGGACGGTACCGCACTGATGAGCATTTACCAGATGCCGACCGGCGCGGTGGCCCTGCTCCGCTCGGCGGACAATGGCCGCACCTGGGGTAAGTCCAGCATCGTGGCCGTGGGCGCGGCTTCGGACGAGACCCAGTTGCTGGCGTTGCCCGATGGGCGTTTGATGTCCTTCACGCGGATGGAGGGCAATCCCAAGTTCGGCTTACGGTTGCAGGAATCGGACGACAAGGGCCACACGTGGGTGCGCGGTCGCAGTCTGATGAAGGCGCAGCAATGGCCTTTCGATGCCACGTTACTTAAGAGCGGTCACCTGTTGGTGAGTTATGGTTCTCGGCTGGAACATTTTGGAGCGGGCGTAGTGCTCAGCCGCGACGGCGGCAAGACCTGGGATGAATCGCATTGCGTGCTGCTAGGCTGGGATTCGCTCAACACCGACACGGGTTATCCGAGCACGGTGCAACTCGATGATGGGACCATCGTGACGATGTATTACGCCGTGGGCACGGCCACCTTGCCGGCGACGCAGGCGATCGTGGTGCGTTACACGGAGGAGCAGCTTGCCGAAGCGATGAAGTAACGCCGCGCCGAGGGCTTGCCCGCCGTGTCATGTGCCGGCCACCGATCGTGCCGGGATGCGGGGTGGGTAGCACGGACAAAACTCAGTGAGGTGGTGTGCTACTGGCTTTGCCAGTGCTTTGGGTTTCCTTGACGTTCCGTCGCATTCTTCGTGA
>Ga0181529_10006405_pt1 | contig 11972 bp, 15 predicted proteins | sample PEATcosm2014_Bin_36_FD_119763 | JGI IMG/M metagenome (GOLD analysis project Ga0181529, IMG submission 119763) | Peatland microbial communities from MTU Mesocosm Facility, Houghton, MI, USA - PEATcosm2014_Bin10_30_metaG | ecosystem: Environmental > Terrestrial > Soil > Wetlands > Peat | place... | reverse complement strand
TGCCGCCCGCTACAATACGTGCCCGGCTGCGTCCTGCCTGAAGCAAGCGAATTGCTTCGCGGATGCTGCGAGGCCGATGATACGAATCTACTTGGTCGAACATCGGTTTTGGGAACGGCGCTGGACCGTCAACCTCCTCAAAGATGTGAATTGATTGTAACAGGGCTTGTAGGATTTTACCACCTGTAATCCTATGCTTAACGGCTGATGTGGGAAAGGGGGCGAGGGCGCGGCGCCGTGCAGGGCGTTTGACAGCCTGTAGCTTATAGGCTACCATAATGGCGTGCCCGAGATCGAGATTCTTCTCTATTCTTCTCGATCGCAAGGGCCGTTAGGGGCCATTTTCGGAGTGGCTCGCCTCGTTGCGGGACGTTCGGGCGGTGGGCATCGTGCGCGCACGTCTCAATCGGATTCGCCTCGGCAACTTTGGAGACCGCAAGCCTGTTGGTGGCGGAGTCGAGGAACTACGTATCGACTTCGGTCCCGGCTACCGGGTCTACTTCGGACGGGAAGGCCCGGTGGGAGTATCTGAATGCCAAAACCGACGGTTAAAACCGAGTCTTATCGCGAGAGCCTGCTGGAGTCTTTGAAAAAACCGGACGAGGCTGTTCAGTACCTCAATGCCAGCCTGGAGGACGAAGACGGCCGCGTGTTCCTGCTAGCTCTTCGCGATGTTGCCGATGCCTGCGGCGGCATCCGTACGCTGTCGCGGGAGACTCACTTGAACAGGGAGAGTCTCTATCGAATGCTCTCCCGCGCCGGCAATCCATCGCTGGACAGCCTGGCGGCGGTTTTGGGCGCCTGTGGCCTTCGTCTGGCGGTTCAATCGACTCCGCCGCGGCGCCGCAAGCGTCTAACGGCGTGATGCGCCAGAGTCACTCTCCGGCTCTTCGTCCGAGATACGGACTTCGGGCGGATCGCTTGTGCGAACTAAGTTTTCGCCGACCTGGTTCGCGGCCTACTGCTTCACGAAGTCGAACGTGCAGGGGCGGCCGATGATGCCGATTCCCGTGTCGCGGGTGCCGGACCCCTCGGTATCCTTGAACTCGGCCTTGATGTTGTAGCTATACTCCTCTCCCTTGTGGGCGAGGACTCCGCGGGCATACTTCCGGGAGGCAACTATGCCGTTTGCCGTCAGTTTGGCGCTGCCGTTTTCGGCGATCTTGCCTTCGATCAGCAGGTAGCCGGGTTCGCCCGCGGTGCCGTGTTCTCCGCGAAAGTTATTGTTCTGGACGACGCTGGCAAACTGCCAGGTGTAGCCCTCGGTGTTCCCTTTTGCAGGGCAGGCGAGTTTGGTGAGCCACTTGCCATCGAAACGCGGTGAATTTTGGCCACCGGCTCCCGCCGTTGGAGCAGGAGTGGCCGCGCTTTGAGCGAAAGCCATCGATGCAATCAGTAGTGCGGCCGCCATGCGGAGGGCCGCCCGAGCAATCGTAGTCAAATGCATATTTGGCGAAACCGTGCAATCTGGTGTCCAATCCGCAAGGGGCCAACGAGACTGGCGATGCGCGTGTTCTGCCGCAAAACGGCTCGGTGTTTGGCGATACCGATACCGGTGAGCGGAACACTTCAGGGAAAGGCGTGCGCTTTTTGACTCAGGCAGCGCGCCTAGGCGCACGTGGATTGCCGTGCCCACCGCCCCCCTACACCAGCCTCTCCGTCCCCACCATCTGCGCCGCCATCCGGCGATGCCGCTTCAGGACGGGCGCCAGACTCACCGTCTGCAAGGCATGTCCCTCCACCACGACCCGCCCTTCGACCACCAGCGTCTCGACCGTCGTCGGCGCACACAGCAGCAGCGCCGATATGGCATCGGTCGCACCGCTGTACCCCGCCTCGCGGAGATCGAATAGCGCCAGGTCGGCGCGTTTCCCCGGATCCAGGCTTCCGATGTCGTCCCTACCCAGGCACCGCGCGCCTTCGACGGTGGCCATCCGCAACGCCCCGAGCACGTTCAGCGACGCGGCGCCCTTGGCCAGCCGGTTCAGCAGCAGCGCCTGCCGGGCCTCGGCCAACATATTCGAGCTGTCGTTGGACGCGCTGCCATCCACGCCCAAGCCTACCGGACTTCCGGCCCGGCGCAGCGCCAGCACCGGCGCGATCCCCGACCCTAAGCGCATGTTCGACGTGGGACAGTGCGCCACGCCTACACCGGCGCGGCCCAAGCGCGTGACTTCCGGCGGCTTGAAATAGATGCCGTGCGCCAGCCACGTTCGGTCGCCGAGCCACCCCGAATCGCTCAGGAAATCCAGCGGACGCCGGCCGTAACACTTCAGGCAGTAGGCGTCCTCATCGCGCGTCTCGGCCAGATGGGTGTGCAAGCGGACGCCGCGCCGCTCGGCCAGGTCGGCGGTCTCGCGCATTAGCTGTTCCGATACCGAGAAGGGCGAGCACGGGGCCAGCGCCACGCGCAGCATGGAGCCGGGTTTGGGGTCGTGATATTTGGCGATCACGCGCTCGCAATCGGCCAGGATGCGGTCCTCGGTTTGCACTACGGAGTCCGGCGGCAGGCCGCCGCGGCTCTGCCCCACGCTCATGCTTCCGCGCGTGGGATGAAAGCGGATACCGATGCGGCGGGCGGACTCGATCTCGGCGTCGATCATCTTCGTGCGCCCGCGCGGGAACACATAATGATGATCGGTGGTGGTGGTGCAACCCGAAAGCATCAACTCCGCCATGCCGACCAGCGCGGCCACGTGCAGCGCCTCCTCGTCCAAGCGCGCCCACAGCGGGTAGAGGATCTTGAGCCAGTCGAACAGCTCGACGTCGGCGGCCGCGCGGCAGGCGCGCGTGAGCGTCTGGTACAGATGATGGTGCGTGTTCACCAAGCCGGGAATCGCGATGGCGTATGGCGCGCGGATGGTCCGCTGCGCGCGTAGTCCGGCGGGCACGCGCGTTCCCATCTTGCGAATTTCCCCGTCCTCGACGTAGACGAAGGCGCCGCGCAGGACGGTATCCTGCGAATCCATCGTCACCAGGGTGTGGATGTCGCGGATCAGCAGCGAGCTCATACGACGAGTTTCTGGCGCCGCAGGATGGCGCTCAGCCCGGCGCCGTTCGGCCCCACTTCGAAAGGCTCACCCACGGCGACCCGCGCCGATTGCGTGTCCTTCAGCCCGTTGCCGGTGATCATCGCCAGCGTGGTGGCGCGCCGGCCGATGGCGCCGGTCTCGACCGCCCGCCGAATGCCCGCTACCGAGGTGGCCGCCGCCGGCTCGGCGAACACGCCCGCCAGACGGCCGGTGTAGCGCATGGCGTCCAGGATCTCGTCGTCGGCGACATCGATCATGGTACCGGCCGATTCGCGGATCGCCCGTAGCGCCTTCCTCCAGTTCCGCGGCACGCCGACGGCAATGCTGTCGGCTATCGACTGCGGCTCCATCGGGACCATGTCGCCGCCGCTCTGAAACGCCGCAGTCACGGGCGCCGCGCCGGCAGCTTGAACGCCTAGCATGCGGGGCGTCCGACCGATCAGCCCCAGTTCCTTCATCTCGCGGAAGCCTTTCCAGATTCCCGCGATGGTGCAGCCGTCGCCCACCGAGACGGCCACCCAGTCGGGAACCTCCCAGCTAAGTTGCTCGCAGACCTCCAGCCCAGCGGTCTTCTTGCCTTCCACGAGGTACGGATTGATGGCGCAGTTGCGGTTGTACCAGCCCATGTCTTCGCAGGCTCGCTGGCAAAGCTTCCAGGCGTCCTCGTAGCTGCCGCGCACGCGAAGCACCGTCGCGCCGAAGATCAGCAATTGCGTGACTTTCGGTTCCGGCGCGCGCTGCGGCACGAAGATCACGCTGCGCAACCCCATGGACGCCGCCATTCCCGCGCAGGACGAGGCGGCATTTCCGGTACTGGCACAGGCGATGATCCTCTTGCCCTTCTCATGCGCCTTCACCACGCCGACCGAGCTGGCGCGGTCCTTGAGCGAGCCCGAGGGATTCCGCCCATCGTCCTTCAAGTACAGGGTCCGCACGCCCAGGTGTTTGGCGAGAGGCCGGGCCGTTACGATGGGCGTCCACCCCACCGGCACCGCCGGCAGCGCGGCGTCCTCGCGAATCGGCAGCAGCTCGCGATATCGCCAGTGACTCTGCTCGGGACTCGCGGCGAGCGTCTTTCGCGTCAATCGCCGGCCGATGGCCCGATAGTCGTATTCGACGTCGAGAATTCCTTCAATGCCGCAGGCGGGGCAAGTGTACTGGACGCGAGTCGAGTAGACCGCGCCACAGCAGACGCATCGAAGTCCGCGCACAAACTCCATCATGTGTCCACGATTGTACCTATTCCGGTGACAGGCTACATAACCTCGGAATTCGAGTTACCCTCGACATTGTGAACACGATCATCGAGCCCTTCCGCATCAAGAGCGTCGAACCTCTGCGCCAGACCACGCCCGAAGAACGCCAGCGCTACCTGGAGGAAGCCGGGTACAACCTGTTTCTCATCGAAGCGCGCAACATTCTGATCGATCTTCTCACCGACTCCGGAACCAGCGCCATGTCCACCGAGCAGTGGGCGGCACTGATGCGCGGCGACGAGTCGTATGCCGGCAGCGAGAGCTTCTTCCGCCTCAAGCGCGTGGCCCAAGCGCTCACGGGGTTTCGCCACATCATCCCGTGCCACCAGGGGCGCGCCGCCGAACGCATCCTCTTTAGCGTGGTCTGCAAACCCGGCCACGTGGTCCCTTCGAACACGCATTTCGACACTACCCGCGCCAATATCGAATACTCGGGCGCGCGGGCCGTGGACCTTTCGATCCCCGAGGCCGCCGACACCCAGGCCCGCCTGGATTTCAAGGGCAATATGGACGTCGCCGCACTGGAATCGCTGATCGCCGCCGAGGGCGCCGACCGAATTCCGTTGGCGATGCTCACCATCACCAACAATTCCGGCGGCGGACAGCCGGTCTCGCTGGCCAACATCGAGGCGGTTAAGGGAGTCTGTGCGCGGCACGGCATTCCGTTCTACCTGGACGCCTGCCGTTTCGCCGAGAACGCCTGGTTTATTCGCGAGCGCGAGCCCGGGTACGCCGATTGGTCGCCGAAACGCATCGCACAGAAGATGTTTTCCTTCGCCGACGGCTGCACTTTCTCCGCCAAGAAAGACGCCTTCGCCAATATCGGCGGCCTGCTTTGCACCAACGACGACCGCGTGGCGCAACTTGAAACCAATCTACTGATCCTGACCGAGGGCTTTCCCACTTACGGCGGGCTGGCGGGCCGCGACCTGGAAGCCATCGCCGTGGGTCTGGAAGAAGTCCTGGACCCCGACTATCTGCGGTACCGCATCATCTCGACCGGCTATCTGGGCCGCCACATTGCCGACCACGGCGTGCCCATTGTGGAGCCGCCCGGCGGCCACGCTATCTATATCGACGCCGCGCGCATGCTGCCGCACATCCCGCCGCACCAATTTCCGGGGCAGGCGCTGGCCGTCGAACTGTATCGGCACGCCGGCATCCGCTCGGTGGAGATCGGCTCGGTGATGTTCGGCGCCGCCGCCCGCCACGAGTTGCTGCGACTGGCGATCCCGCGCCGCGTCTACACGCAGAGCCATATCGATTACGTGGTGGAGGCAATTCTGGAAGTGAACGCGAGGAAGCGGGAGATCCGCGGCATGGAGATCGTCGAGGAGCCGCCGTTCCTGAGGCACTTCAGCGCGAAGTTTAGGCCGCTGTAGCGACGGAGGATGTCGTTCCCGGCGCAAGTTTCACTCTGCGCGAAGGGCCAAAGGTTGTGGGATTCGGGCACGTTATATCGGCCAGTGGTCGTCGATTCGCACACCATCTATCTACCCCGCCCTCCTCTTCGCCTTCGACGCTGCCGGCCGCTCTTCGCTCAGCGCCCTCCCGAGCAGCGTCTTGATCACGGCTTGCCGGCTGATATTGAGGCGGGCGGCCCGCGCATCCAGTTCGCGCAGCATGCCTTGTGTCAGGTCGATATTGACCCGGCGAACTGGCCTGACCACAGTAAACTTGTCGGTGAAGTAGGCGGAAATATCTTCGCCCCGCGACGCCATCTCCGCGATTTCGTCGGCTGTGCGTGTTCTCTTAGACGTTTTCGGCATAGCTTTGCTCCTCCTCTTTGGTGGCTTTCCAGGCCGTAACCAGGTGGTAGTATTCGCCTTGGGAATCATGCCTGGTTTCGAAGATAACGGAACATAGGCAGCCCCGGCACCACCCGATTGCGCGGTACTATTCCGGATCGTCGCTCTTCTGGTCCACCAGGTACACTTGATCGAAGATTTCCTGCGCCTCTTCCAGACTGACGCCGTGCTTCCGCCCAACGGCCCGGCTCTTCTCACGATCGAAGTCGAAGCGCATTCGTGTGTATAACAGTTATATCATCCGGGTACAGTGTCTATAACCGTACCCATATCGACAATGTGGTGAAAGCGGTGCGCGCGAGGTTACGGCCGTCGGCGCGGCACGTACCTGGGTGGCGGCCCCAGTCCGGATTCGTCATGAACACCTCAGGCTCACTTGCACCAATCTACCGATTGGACGTGTAAACTGGGTACGTTGCCAACCGTTCTTCGCGCGGGACGCTACCGGTTGTTCTTTTACTCGGCGGATCGAGAGGGACCTCCCCACGTCCATGTGGAGGGCGAAGAGGGAAAGGCGAAGTTCTGGTTGGATCCGGTCCGCTTGGACAAGAGCCGCGGCTTCGGGCGCGCGGAACTTGGACGGATCGAAAGACTGGTCGCCGAAAACACGGCTCTTTTGTTGAGGTCATGGCATGAGTACTTCGGGAACTGAACTCAGGGAAGCACTGGCTCAGGGCGTAAGTGTGACCGGCGATGCTCTGGTTGCGGACCTTGTGGATGGCAGGACGATCACGGTGCCACTCGCTTGGTTTCCGCGTTTGGCGCACGGGACCCAGGCGGAGCGGGCCAACTGGCGTCTCATTGCCAGTGGCGAAGGTATCCACTGGCCGGATCTGGATGAAGATATCAGCGTAGAAAGTCTCCTGGCGGGCCGCCGATCGGGTGAAACGCAGGAGTCGCTTCGCCGGTGGCTTCATCGGCGGGAATCGAACGTCTAACGGTGAGCGGGTAGGGTTGAGACGAAAGCAGGGCGCCCCTGAAGATCCGAATTGTCAAATCTCCAACGACCGCCGGGTGAACCGATTCCGATTGCCGTGACCCAGGTACCATTCGCTTCTCGATCCGCTAAACTGATTTGACACAGGAGGTGTAACCCCATGTCGAAAAGTCAACCCGTTCAGGTTGGCCCGCTCAAAGAGAGTGAACTCGAAGAGGCCGACCGGATTGTCCGGCTGGCATTCGGAACGTATCTGGGATTGCCCAATCCGCAGAGCTTCATGGGCGATCGCAATTTCATGACGCCGCGCTGGCACTCGGCACACGTCAAGGCGCTCGCGGCGCGCGAAGATGGGCGCCTGATCGGATCGAACATCGTCACCCGCTGGGGATCGTTCGGGTTCTTCGGACCCATGACGGTGTTGCCGGAGTACTGGGACCGCGGCGTGGCCCAGCGGTTGCTCGAAGCCACTATTAAGATTTTCGAACGATGGGGCGTACGGCACACCGGGCTGTTCACCTTCGCGCAAAGCGCCAAGCACGTGGGCTTGTATCAGAAGTTCGGTTATTGGCCGCGCTATCTCACCGCCGTCATGACCCGCACGCCCCAGGCCCGGCCCGCGGAGGCGCCGGCGCTGCTATCGACTCTCGCCAGGAGCCGGCGCGAACAAGTCATTCAGTCATGCGCGAAACTCACCCACAAGATCGACAAAGGGCTCGATCTTACCGGTGAAATCCGCGCCGTGCTGGCGCAGCACACCGGCGACGTCGTGTTGACCTACACCCGCACCGTTTTGGATGCTTTCGCGGTGTGCCTGAACGGGCCTGGGTCCGAGGGCGGCGCGAAAATATGTTACGTCAAGTTCGGCGCGGCCCGCGGCGGTGCGGGCGCGGGTGAGCGGTTCGACAAGTTGTTGGATGCTTGCGAGGAGTTTGCGGCCTCGCGTGGAGTAACTGTGGAGGCCGGCGTAAACCTGGCTCGCGAAGATGCCTGCCAGCGCATACGGGCCCACGGGTACCGGACGACCATCCAAGGTGTCGCCATGCAGCGTCCGCATGCGGAGGGATTCAATCGTGCGGATGTCTATGTGATCGACGATTGGCGTTAAGAGGACCACCGGAAGCAACCCGGTCTTACTTCGCCGACAGGAATTGTAATATCTCGCGCATGACGCGTTCCGCCTGGTCCGTATCAAAGAGATACTGCGCGTGTGCCGAGCCATCGAGGACGATCAACTTCTTCGGCTCGGGCGCCTTTTCATACTGGGCGCGAATCCCGGGGAGCCTCGGCCCATCCGCGTTGGCGTCATCGCGGGCCACGATGAAGAGCGTGGCCGACTTGAGCTTTTCCGCCGGGCCGTTCGGCGACGCACCCAGCATCACCACACGGTCGATCTCGTGAGGCTCCGACGCAATCGATGCATCTCCTGCGGCGCCGCCGCCCATGCTACCGCCGACCACTGATACGGTTTTCGCGCCGGCCTTCCGCAGATAGCGGACGGCGGCCAGTACATCCAGGTGGAGCGGTGCGCCGAGAGGGTCGGCCTGCCCCGGACCGCGCGACTGGCCATACCCGCGGAAGTCGATCGCCAGAACGCGAAATCCTGCCGTCGCAAACTCCCGCGCCTGCTTGGCCCAACTCTCCTTATTGAAACGGCCCCCATGCGCCAACACGAGGCCCCGGTCGCCGGTTCCGTACATGTCGGCATACACGAGGCCCCCGTCCTCTGTCGGAAAGGAGACCCGTTCCTGCGCCATCGCCAGTCCCGCCAGGACGGCACTTGCCAGGATGGCTCCGATTCGTGGCGCGCTCATCAGCGTCATGCCATACCCCCTCGCTATGAAAATAGTTTAGCGGTTTTCTGCGATGCCGACGACGTACTCACCGGTGACCGCTCCCTCACGGTCACGGCTCCGAAGCGCTACCCAGCCTCGACCTTGAGGGAGGGGTTGGCGCGGTCATTTCGGAACGAGCCGATGGCGGTGTTCCTGCATGTCTTAGACCGGTGACTCGTGTTATCGGTACTGCGTTCAGCCCTTCGGCAACCACGCAGTGGCTTCCCGGCGCGAGATCGGAGCGGACATCCACGACGTATCCGGCTCTGGGAGCTTCAACGCTTCCCTCACGATGAGCCAGCCGCTTCTGAGAGGCATGGAACTCTTCGTGCCTCTGCGAGTGATCCACTCCAGTTTCCGGCGCTCCTCGCAAGCGCGCGCGACTTGCATGGTAGTTCGCACGTCCTGCGCGACATACTCGAGAACCTCTTGGAAGCGGCCTTGCGCCCAAAGCTGGGGAGCCAGGATGCCGCTCATCCCGGGCGGCTTTCCCGGTAGGCCCATACCCTGCGCGGCTTTGTCCAGACCGATGGGATATCCCAACGAGCAGAGCACCTGAAACATCATGTCCACATGGCCGAGAGTGCACTCCGCGCATTCCGCAACCGCGCCCGACTCCTCCGCGAGGATGTCGAAATCGAAGCCCAGCCCGTTCCAGGTGAGGATGGTGAAACCGTCGGCCGCCATCTTCGACAGGTACTACACCAACGCCCGAGCGTCCTCCCGACTCATCCGCTTGTCCGGCAACCCGTCGGCTGTCTTGCCATGCCAAAGGAGAGGCTGGTCCGCGTCGCTCGTCAATGTGGCGGCGCAGGATATGCCCAGCGGCCGATGTGGACGCCAGTTGAAATCGGTACCCGGAACGTCCTTGGAAGTTTCAATGTCAAACGCTAGATAGTTACGCGCCATGTGGCTGTCGTGGCCTCACCTATTCGAATTTTCGCACTAACTCCGCCCACCGTACCGGCGCTTCCGCTCCGCCCCTCTCACCTGCAGTTCACTCATCCCGAAGTAATGCGCCACCTCGTGCCAGACGGTGTCCTCCACCAGTTTCGCCAGGTGCTCCGGAGTGTGCGCCAGCCGCTCGTGCGGCCCCTGAAAGATAGTGATCCGGTCGGGCATGGTGAAAGCTTCGAACACGCTCCGCTGAGTGAGCGGACGCCCTTCGTACAGCCCCAGCAGCGTGCCCCCGCGCGGTACCCGGGCGCGCGCCAGTTGCCCCGCGGCCGGCTCCGGCTCCACCATCACCGCGATGTTCTTCATGCGTTTTCGAAAACGCGCGGGAATCCGTTCGACTGCGGCGGCCACCAGGCGGTCGAATTCGGCAGGCAGCATGGCGGCTCGGCTCCTCCTCGGTACGGCGCGATAATCGACGGCCTAAACACCACTCTTCTTCAGCTTGTCGAGCGCCTTTTGGACCTTCTGCGCCAGCGCCTTGGAATCCTTGGTTTCGGGAATCTCCTTCAACGCCTCCAGCGCCTGCTCCTCCATCAGGACGAAACGGTTGGGCTGGTCCAGCTTATTGGGCATATAGAGCTGCGACTGCTGCTCCAGTATCTTAGCCGCCGCCCATAGGAACGCGCCGCGGTTCACCTGGGCCTGGCCGGTCTTCAGTAACTCGGACGCCTTCGCCGGGTTATCCGCGCTGTCCAGAAATTTGCAGGTCGCTTGCAATACGCCGCGCTGCAACATGGCTTTCTGTAGTAAGTCGCGCTCGGAATCCTGCACCATCATGCCGCTGGCGATCTTACTCAGCCCACCGGGTTGCGCCGACGAGCCCGCCGGGAAGCCGAACGCCAGTACCAGGTTCGCATCCTTGTCCTTGGCTATGAGTTTGTGGACACCCTCGGCAAACTCGATGGCGGCACTGCTGGAGTAACTCCGCTGGGTGGTCACCTGTTTCCGGAACGGCGTGGGATTGGCGCGGTTCATGCGCGCCCCGGCCTCGGAGGCGTCGGCCATATCCATGTAACCTTGCGCCAGCCCCGCCGAAATCACGATATCCCAGGCTCGCGCACGCGCCGCGAACTCGTTGTCGCTGGCCAGTATTCGCTGCAACTGCTCGTCCGTCCTCACAAAATCGCCGGCGCGGTAGCTTTCCATGGCGCTGCCCCAGAAGAAAGCCGGCGTGCCGGGCTGCGGCGGCTGCGGCCCGCTGGCGCAGGAAATGCATGCGATCGCCATCGCCAGTGCCCCAAACGGGAGCAGCCAAGCCCGCAACTTCCGTCCGTATCGGGAACGATTACCGTACTTGCCTGACATCATTTACCTCCAGCACCTTCGGGCGGCGCCACAGTTCCTGTATCCGCCTCGAGATTCCGGTGTTTCAGCTCTCGAACGAGAGCCTCTTGCGCAACTGCGATGTACGACCGCCGGTTACTTGCGATCTTCTGCAATTCCGCGTCTGTCAGCGAGGCGTAGTACGTTCGGAACGCCTGTTCCTGTACCGTCATAGGACCTGACGCCTCCTGTCCGCGTCTGGCGGAGCGGAAATTTGGGGGAAAACTCTCCGTGTCGTTTGTAGCGCTTGGCAGTCCCGTTGTCAACGCGATGCAGGCGATGACGGCGCCACCGCCGGCCCCACCGGTTCGATGATCGTCCCGTTCGGCCCGTGGACCGTAATCACCACCCGGTCCTCTTCCAGGATCGACTTGTGCCGGCTGCGGTACATCTCCCAGCAGCAGTACACCAGCGCCACGAAACAGATCGCCGCCGGAATATTGGCCTTCACGCCTTCCATTTTATCCGGCAGCGGACGAAGCTCCGTTCGCGGCCGCGGAGATCGGGGGTTACGTAGCTTGTCACCGGAATTATTCCACGCGGCGGATCTTGGCGCCGGCCTGGGTGAGCTTCGATTCGATGTGCTCATACCCGCGGTCGATGTGGTACACGCGGTCGATCACCGTCTCGCCTTTGGCCACCAGTGCGCCCAGAACCAGCGAGGCGCTGGCGCGCAGGTCGGAAGCGATCACGCCGGCGCCGGTCAAAGTGCGCGGGCCGGCCACGATGGCCTGCTTCCCGTCCACCCGAATGTTGGCGCCCATGCGGGCCAGTTCCTGGGCGTGCATGAAGCGATTCTCGAAAATCGTCTCGACAATCATGGC
>Ga0181529_10006399_pt1 | contig 11975 bp, 9 predicted proteins | sample PEATcosm2014_Bin_36_FD_119763 | JGI IMG/M metagenome (GOLD analysis project Ga0181529, IMG submission 119763) | Peatland microbial communities from MTU Mesocosm Facility, Houghton, MI, USA - PEATcosm2014_Bin10_30_metaG | ecosystem: Environmental > Terrestrial > Soil > Wetlands > Peat | place... | reverse complement strand
GCGAAAGAGGCCGTCCAGCACGCCTGGCAGTACGCGTACCGCGACCGCCGCAAAAAGAAGGGCGAGTGGCGCTCTCTCTGGATCGTCCGGTTGAACGCCGCCTGCCGCAACGCGGGCATCAGCTACAGCCGGTTCGTCGAGGGCCTGAAGGCCGCGCACATCGAACTGGATCGCAAGATCCTTTCCGACATCGCCATTCGGGACGAGGTCGCCTTTAAGGCCCTGGTCGAGAAGGCCCGCGAGGCGTTGAAGGCCAAGGCCGTGGTGAGCGCGCTTGCCGCGGACAGTCGCAAGCGATAAAGCCGGCGCTGGTTGTGCCACGAGTCGCCCGGTCAGATCCAAGCTGGCCGGGCTTGCGTGCTGCGCCATTACCCGTTGGATGAGAGGATGAGCCGCGCCGGGTGGCGCCGGCTCCGGCATCTCGCCGCAGTCAAAAGTCCTGTTTCCGATGCAAGAAAAACTCTCCGCCATTCTGGCCAAGGCCTCTGAGGAGCTGGCCTCTCTTCGGTCCCGGCCCGAGTTTGAGGCCGCCAAGGCCCGCTATGTAGGGCCGAATGGCGAACTGACCTCGCTCATGAAGCAGATGGGTTCGGTGCCGAAGGAGGACCGGCCCGCCGTCGGACGGCTCGTGAACGAGACCAAGGCCAAGCTTCAGACCGAGCTGGACCGGGCTCTGGCCCGGATCGGGGCGGCCGAACTCGCCGCCCAGCTCGGGCCTCCCGTTGATCCGACTCTCCCTTCGCCGGACCCGGGGCCTGGCACCTACCATCCCCTGACGCTCATCCGGGAGGAAATGTGCCGGATCTTGCGCAAGGTCGGATTCGCCGTGGCCGACGGACCGGAGGTCGAGACCGAGTTTTACTGCTTCGACGCATTGAACACGCCCGCCGATCATCCGGCCCGGGATTCCCAGGACACTTTTTATTTCCCCGAGACGGCGCGGTTCGGGAATGTGGAGAAGAGAACCCCCAAGGAACGGTATCTTTTGCGGACGCACACTTCGTCCGTCCAGATTCGCACGATGCTCAAGGGTCCGCCTCCGATCCGCATCGTTTCGCCGGGACGGGTCTATCGCCGCGACACCAGCGACGCCACCCATTCGGCCAATTTCCACCAGCTCGAGTGCCTGTACGTGGACCGCGGCGTCACGGTGCGGGACCTGAAGGCGCTCCTGGACCACATTTTCGGGGCGCTTCTCGGAGCTGGCGCCAAGACCCGATTCAGGCCCCATTACTTCGGATATACGGAACCCAGCTTCGAGGTGGATCTCTCGGCGCGGCACCTTCCTAAGGTGAACAAGGAATGGATCGAGATAGGCGGCTGCGGAATGGTGGATCCGACGGTCTTTTCGGCGGTGGGTTACGATCCCGCCGTCTGGACGGGATACGCATTCGGAATGGGGCTCGAGCGCCTGGCCATGCTCCTCTACGGGATCGATGACATCCGGTACTTCTACCAGAACGATCTGCGGTTCCTGAAACAATTCGCCTGAAACCGTGAAAATATCGCTCAATTGGCTGAAAGATTACGTGGCCCTCGACGCTCCGGTCGAGGACATCACGCACGCGATCACCTTCCTGGGTTTCGAGGTCGAGCAAGTCGAGCAGACAGGCGCTCCAAAACTGGACCAGGTCGTGGTGGGTGAAGTGCGGACGCGCGAAAAACATCCGAACGCCGACAAGCTGTCCGTGTGCCAGGTCGATCTTGCCGCGGCCGGGGGCGTGAAAACGATCGTCTGCGGCGCGCAAAATTACAAGGTGGGCGACCGCGTGCCGGTCGCACTGCCGGGCGCCGTCCTGCCGGGCAACTTCACGATCAAGCAGTCCAAGATCCGCGGGCATCTCTCCGATGGAATGATGTGTTCCGCGAAGGAGCTCGGTCTAAGCGAGGATTCGGACGGGCTGCTGATCCTGGCCGGCCGCCCGGAGATCGGCCTGCCGATCAACTCCGTCCTGCCCCCGGGCGATACGGTTTTCGACCTGGAGATCACGCCGAACCGCCCCGACTGCCTGTCGCACCTGGGAATCGCCCGCGAACTCGCCGCCTGGTACGAAAAACCCATCTGCTATCCGGAGGTGAAGTTGAGATGGAAGCGCGCCGGAGAAACGGGTCGCGAGGAAGCGACCCGCCCGTCCGCGGTCACGGCCGGCGAACCGGGGGACGATCGGGCCAGGATCATTTCCGACATCCGTGTCGATGCGCCGGAAGACTGCCCGCTTTACACGGCGCGGGCCATCACAGGCGTGAAGATCGGCCCAAGCCCCGCCTGGATGCAGGAGCGCCTCCGCTCCGCGGGCCTGCGGCCCGTCAACAACGTGGTCGATGTGGGAAACTTCGTCATGCTCGAATACGGGCAGCCCATGCACGCATTTGACGCGCGGCAGCTGGAGGGCGGGCGCATCATCGTGCGCCGCGCAGGCGACGGGGAAAAGATAGTCACCCTCGACGGGAAGGAGCGGGTGCTCAACCACCGCATGCTCGTCATCGCGGACGCGAGCCGGCCCGTGGTCATCGCGGGAATCATGGGCAGCGGGAACTCCGGGGTGAGCGACGACACGACCGAGATCGTGCTCGAGTGCGCGATCTTCAAGCCGGCGTCAATTCGCGCGACCTCGCGCCGGCTCGGCCTTTCCTCGGATTCCTCCTACCGCTATGAACGCGGAGTCGATCCGCACATGGCGGGCGAGGCGGCATTTCGGGCGTTGGAACTCATTCTCGCGACGGCGGGAGGCCGGGCGGTCGGCGAACCGTTGGTCGTCGGATGCGACGTGCCATGGCGGCGCGAGATCGTTGTCACGACCGGCTTCGTGAACGAGCGGCTCGGTTTCCCCATCGACCCCGCGGAAATGAAATCGGCGCTCGAATCCCTGGAGCTTCACATAGTCCGGGAAGAGGCGGCCGAGGGGAGAGGCGCCGCCTGGACGGTGTCGATCCCGAGCTGGCGCTCGGATCTCGACCGTCCGATCGACCTGGTCGAGGAGATCCTGCGGCTCCACGGCACCGACCGGATCCCACCCTCTCCCGTGATGATCCCGGCCGTGGCTGGCGACGACGACCCGACCGTCGTTTTCAACCGGCGAGCGACCGAATACCTCGTCGGCCACGATTTTCACGAGTGCGCCAACCTCACGCTTCGGTCCTCCCGGGAGGTTTCGGCCTGGACCTCGGCGACGGCCGCGCAGGAATTGGCCCTGGCGAATCCGTTTGTGGAAGACCAGTCCCACATCAGGCCGACCCTGATCACAGGCCTTCTCGAGTCGCTCCGGCTCAATCATTCGAGGGGCGTGGCCGCCACACGGCTCGCCGAGACCGGGCGGGTGTTCATAGAGTCGAACGGACACAACCTGGAATGCGCGGCCGCAGCCTTTGTCGTCGCGGAGGATTCGGCGCGGCGCTGGCGCGCGCGGGAGTCCTTCGATTTTTACGAGGCAAAGCACCACGCCGCCGCCCTGGCTTCGCTCGCCGGGATCGACATGGAGCGGGAGGGAATTTCGCCGACGGCCGGAGCCAACGACGCCTGGCAGTCGGGCCATGCAGCCAAGGCGGGCGACGTGGCCCGGGGCTGGAGCGCACGCTTCGGCCTCCTGAGCCTCGCGATGACGAGGAGCATGGACATCCATACGAAGGTGTATGCCGGAATCTTTGCGGTCCTTCCCGAACGGCTGTCCGCCTCCCAGGAGAAGCGCCGATTCGTCCCCTTCAGCCTTTTCCCGCCCGCCCTTCGCGACCTTGCGCTCGTCGTGGATTCGGCGGAACCGGCCGCGGAGGTGAAGGAACGCCTGGCCTCGATCGCCCGCAAGGCGGCATCCGATGCATTCGCGCCCGGTGCGCCGGCCGACCGACTTTTCGCGCTCGATCAGATCGAGATCTTCGACGTGTACCAGGGAAGCGAGCTTCCGGAAGGCAGGAAGAACCTCGCCTTTTCCCTCGTCTTCCGCTCGACCAGCCGCACGCTGACGGATGACGAAGTGAACGCCGTTTTCCAGAAGATCCAGGATGAGCTTGCCCGGACCACCCGCTACAGCGTGAGGAAATGATGGACAAGGGAAAGCAAACGTCCGACCCCGCAACCCTGGACATCGACCACATTGCGAAACTCGCCCGCCTCGCACTTACGGCGGAGGAGAAGGCGCGGTTTTCGGAACAGTTGGGCGACGTCCTGGCCTATGTCGAGCAACTCAAGGAAGTCGACATCACCGGAGTCGAGCCGACGGCGCACGCCTTTCCCGTTTACAACGTCTGGGCCGACGACGTTCCGCGGCCGGCGCTGCCGGTCGAAGTGGCGCTGCGCAATGCGCCCTCCCAACGGGACAACATGATCGTCGTTCCCAAAGTCGTGGAGTGACGGCATGGAATCGGAACCCTATTACCAAACGATCGCCGAACTGGCGGAACAGCTCGATGAGCGAAAGCTTTCGTCGGTCGATCTGACGCAGTGCGTGATCCGGCGCACCAAGGCCGTCGATCCCGCGATCCGGGCCTTCAATTCGTTTGACGAAGCCGATGCGCTGGCCCAGGCGCGCGCCTCGGACGAGCGCCGCGCGGCGGGTAAATCGCTGGGACCGTTGGACGGGATCCCGATCGGGATCAAGGACGTCATCGCGGTCGAGGGTCAGCCGCTGACCGCTTCGAGCCGGATGCTCGAAAACTTTGTCTCGCCTTACGATTCGACGGTCGCCCGTAAGCTCAAGGGAGCGGGGGCGGTTTGCTGGGGCCGGCTCAATCTCGACGAGTTCGCGATGGGATCGTCCACGGAAAATTCGGCGTTCGGCGCGACGCGCAATCCGTGGGATCTGGAGAGGGTGCCGGGCGGTTCGTCGGGCGGAAGCGCCGCGGCGCTCGCCGCAGGCGAGGCGTGCGCCGCCCTGGGCTCGGACACGGGGGGCTCCATCCGGCAGCCTGCGGCATTCTGCGGAGTCGTCGGCCTGAAACCGACCTACGGCCTGGTATCGCGCTACGGTCTCATCGCCTTTGCCTCTTCGCTCGACCAGATAGGCCCGTTTGCGCATACGGTCGAGGACGCGGCGCTTGTCCTCGGCGCCATCGCCGGGCACGACCCCCTCGACTCGACGTCCTTCCGCGTGGAAATCCCGGACTATCGCTCGGAAGTCCGCAAGCGCCGAGGCCCCTGGAAACTCGGGATTCCGAAGGAATATTTCGGGGAGGGCCTGGACCCGGAAATCGGCGCGGCGGTAGAGGCGGCGATCCGGTTTTACCGGGAGCAGGGTTGCGAAATAAGGGAAGTAACCCTGCCCCACACCCGATACGGCATCGGGGCCTATTACATCATCGCGACGGCCGAGTGCTCCTCCAACCTGGCCCGCTACGATGGGATCCGCTACGGCCATCGCTCCAAGGAGGCGGCCGACGCGGTCGATCTTTACTTTCGGTCCCGGGCGGAGGGTTTCGGCGCCGAGGTGAAACGGCGGATCATTCTCGGCACGTACGTCCTCAGCAGCGGCTACCACGACGCCTATTACCTGCGCGCGCAAAAGGTCCGGACCCTGATCCGGCAGGACTTCCTGAACGCCTACCGCGATGTCGACGCCCTTCTCACACCAATTTCGCCGATCGCTCCCTTCAAGGCGGGTGAAAAGGCCGCCGACCCCCTCGCGATGTACCTTTGCGACGTGTATACGATCGGAGTCAATCTGGCCGGGCTTCCCGGAATCAGCGTCCCCTGCGGTTTTTCGAAGTCCGGGCTTCCGATCGGACTTCAACTGATCGGACAGCCGTACCAGGAGGCCGAGCTTCTCGCGATCGCGGGCGCCTACGAGCGCGCCCATGACTGGAGCACACGCCGTCCGGACATGGACAAGTCGATCGCAGCCTGGAACGCAAGCTCCGCGGGGAGGACGTTCGGATGAGCGATTACGAGGCAGTCATCGGGCTGGAGGTCCACGTGCAGGTGAAAACACGCTCCAAGATGTTCACGCGCGCGGCAGCGGGCTACGGGTTTCCGGAAAACACGCTCACCGATCCGGTGGTCCTCGCTCTTCCCGGGACGCTGCCCGTCATGAACCGCGCCGCCCTCGACGCCGTCGTCAAGGCGGGCCTCATGCTCGGCTGCGAAATCGCACCGGTCTGCAAGTGGGACCGGAAGAACTACTTCTATCCGGATTCCCCCAAGAATTACCAGATCTCCCAATACGACCAGCCGATCTGCCTCGGCGGCTCCGTGGAGATCGAATTGCCCGGTCCGGCGCGCAATGTCATGGGCGAGCACAAGCGCATCCCGCTGACGCGCATTCATCTCGAGGAGGACGTCGGGAAGCTCAATCACTTCGCGCGCGAATCGCTCGTCGATTTCAACCGGGCGGGCACACCGCTCATGGAGATTGTCACGGATCCGGCGATGCACACCGCCGACGAGGCTTTCGCCTTTCTGACCGCCTTGAAGACGGTGATGGTCTACGGCGCGATATCGGACTGCGACATGGAAAAGGGCCAGCTTCGCTGCGATGCGAACATTTCGGTCCGGCCCGCGGGCGTGGCAACCCTCGGAACCAAGGTCGAACTCAAGAATCTGAACTCGATTTCATTCGTGCGCGACGGCATCGCGCACGAGATCGCGCGCCAGCTGGCGATCGTGCGGTCCGGAGGGAAGATCGACCAGGAAACCCGGGACTTCGACGGGCAGACGGGGGCCTCGCAGTCTCTGCGTTCCAAGGAACAGGCGCACGATTACCGGTACTTTCCGGATCCGGACCTCATGCCGGTGAAAGTCGATGACGCGTGGAAGGACAGAATCCGCGCCTCCTGCCCGGAATTGCCTTTTGAAAAGCAGCGGCGCCTGAACCGGCAGTACCAGGTGCCCTACACGATTACCTCCGTGCTCGTTCCCGATCGGGAACTGTGCGACTATTTTGAAAAGGTTGCGGCGCTCAGCGGCCAGCCGCAGGTGGCCGGGAACTGGGTCGTCAACGACCTGTTGCGCGAACTCGGCCAGGCGAGGATTTCTCTGGGCGAGTGCAAGGTGCGCCCGGAGGACCTGGCCGCGCTGGTCAAGCTCGTGTCCTCGGGCACCATCCTGACACCCGCGGCAAGGGAGGTCTTCGCGGAGATGTTCAAGACCGGCGAAAAGCCGGAAGGGATCGTCGAGCGGAAAGGCCTCAAGGCCGGAGCATCGTCGGACGATCTGGAGCGCTGGTGCCGCGAGGCCGTCGCCGGGGATCCGCGTGCGGCCGCGGAATTCAGGGCCGGGAAGGAGTCTGCGATCAACGCATTCAAGGGACCCGTCATGCGGGCGGCCAAAGGCAAAGCGAATCCAAAGGCCGTGGACGAGACGCTGCGCAAACTCCTGGGGCAGGGCTGAACCCCGAATTCATCCCTGTTCCGCGCCGGCGGCGGGCGCCGTTCCAATAAACTCCAAGATATGGCCAACTTCGGTGAAACCTCGCGAGCGCAGCATGTCCTCGATGGAAGCAAGCGCCGCGGTCAGCTCCGCGGCGGCTCCGGGGTCGATATTGTGCACCCGGCGGGTTCTCCGGCACACGACGTGGAACCGGGCCGGCTTTCCGGCGTCAATCTCGTACAGGCAGGCGCCGTCGAGAAAATACCCTCGGCGAACAAGGCCAATCTCCTCAAACGCAGCCATGCAACGGTAGACGGTCACCAGATCGCATTGCCCCGCCCCGACTTGGGCATGGATTTGCTCGATGCTGGCCGGTTCGTCGCGCGACAAAAGCGCCGAAAGGATCGCGAGCCTTGGCTCGGTTACCCGCAGCCCGGAAGCCCTCAGGCGCGAACAGGCGGATTCCAGGGGGGTAAGGGTCTTCGCGCCGGTTTTGACGTTTGCAGCAGCGTCACTAATCTGGGTTGATGCAATCATGCTGAGAAGTGACTTTCTCATATCAACAGACGCCGCAGGCAGGTGCGAGTAATTTCTACGATGCAAGATTCCGAGTTCGCCGATGTTGTGTCGCTCATCTGCAAGGATGATCCTCGATTCGACAGGAAGTCCTATGAATTCGTGCGCCTCGGCCTGGACCATACCGTGAAGGAGCTGCGCAAGCGGGAAGTGACCCACGCCGAGCGCTCGAGGCACGTGACCGGCCGGGAGCTTCTCGAGGGGCTCCGCGCCTTTGCCCTGGACCAGTTTGGCCCGATGGCAAAGACTGTCCTCAACAATTGGGGCGTTCGCCGCTGCCGGGATTTTGGCGATATCGTGTTCAATCTCATTGAGTACAAGGTCTTCAGCAAGACCGAGAGCGACCGCCCGGAGGATTTTGAGGACCTCTATGATTTCGACGATGCGTTCGTGAAGCCCTTCCTGCCTGTCAAGCGGCCGCACGGAGCCGCGCCAACCGAGCCGGCGGGATCTGCCTGATTTCAATGCCTACGATTGCTGCTGCCGACCTTCGCCTGCTCGACGCGTTCTGGCGGGAACCCATAGAACGCACGGTCCTTCCGAATGGGCTGACCCTTCTTCTCAAGCAGGACCGGTCGGCGGCCCTGGCCTCGGTGCAGGTGTGGGTAAAGACAGGCAGCATCCATGAAGGGCGCAATCTCGGGGCCGGACTGTCGCACTACCTCGAACACATGCTGTTCAAAGGCACTGAAAAACGCGCGGGACGCGAAATCTCCGCGACCGTGCAGGCCTACGGCGGATATATCAACGCCTATACGACCTTCGATCGCACCGTTTATTACATAGACCTGCCGGGCGAACACACGGGCGTCGCGATCGACGTTCTCGCCGACGCAGTCCTGCATTCAACGCTCCCCTCCGACGAGGTGACGAAGGAAAAGGATGTCATCCTCCGCGAGATCGCCATGACCCAGGACGACCCGGACGACCGGATGTGGCAGGCCCTCTTTGCGGCGGCGTTCCGGGAGCACCCCTACCGCCATCCGGTAATTGGACACCGCGACATCTTCTCGGCGATCAGCCGGGACGATCTGGTGTCCTATTATCGCGCTAGATACGTCCCGAACAACATCGTCGTCGTCATCGTGGGCGACTTCGATCTCCCGGCGACGCGCGCCTCCGTGGCCGAGCACTTCGGAAAAGCCCCCCGCGCCTCGCTCGCTCCCGTTCTTGTGCCGGCGGAACCGGGCCAGCTCGCTTCCCGCGACGACCACCGGTGCGAGGCCGTGGAGATCAGCAGGGCCGCGATCGCCTGGCAAATCCCCGGACTTTCGCATCCCGATGCGCCGGTTCTCGATCTGCTCTCCATGGCGCTCGGCCATGGCGACAGCTCCATCCTGTGGCAGGAACTCAGGGAGAAGTCGGGCCTGGTGCATACGATCGAGGCCGCGTCGTGGAATCCAGGCACGAGCGGGCTGTTCTGCGTTTCCTTCACTTCCGACGCGGACAAGCGAATCAAAGCCGAGGCAAAGATTGGGAAGCTGCTGTCTCGCTGCGCCACTAGGGGGTTCACGACCGGACTGCTCCGGAAGGCACTGCGGCAACTGGTGACCGGAGAGGTCGCCGCCCGCCAGACGATGAGCGGCCAGGCTTCCCGCCTGGGCGCCGCCGAGGTTGTCATCGGCGATGTCGGCTACAGCCGGAGTTATTTCGAGAGGTTGCGGTCCGTGACGCCCGCCGACCTCACCCGCGTGCTCAAGGCCTATCTCGTATCCGAGCGCCGGACTTCGGTTTCGATAGATCCCGCAGGCACGGCCGCTGCCCTGCCCTCCCTGAAGACAGTCGGCGGGCCGGCGATCCAGGACGTGTCCGAAGCCCTTCTTCGAAACGGGGCTCGGCTGCTCCTCCAACCGGACCACAGGCTGCCGAATCTCCACTTCCGGCTTCTCGTTCAGGGAGGACCGAACTTCGAGCCGAAGGACAGGCGCGGGGCGACAGCTCTCCATGCAAATCTCCTCGCCAAGGACACGAAAAGCCGGAGCGCAGCCGAGGTCGCCCAGTTCATCGAGGAAGTCGGCGGAAGCTTCAATCCCTTCTTCGGCAACAACAGCCTCGGACTCGCCGCGGAGGTGCTCCCTCCGGATGCGGACCGGGCGCTCTCCCTGATTTCGGAGGCGGTCCTGGCGCCCGCCTTCCTGCCCGCCACATTCGAAATCGAGCGCGATGCGCAACTCGCCGCTCTTCGCGAGGACTTGGACGACGTTGTCACCGAAGCCCGCAAGCTCGTGCGCCTGAAGTTCTTCGGACCTCATCCGCTCGCCCTGGATGCAAGGGGCGACGAATCCGGCGTCCGCTCCATGACGCCAGCCGACCTGGCGGCGCTTCATCGCCGCCTTTTCGTGGCCCCCAACGTGGTTCTCGCTGTCGCGGGTGACATTCCCGCCAGCCTTCCCGCAAAGCTGAAATCGTTTCTTTTGAAGCTGCCGCGAGGGACGTTCGCTCCTGCACCGGCCGACGTCGGCCTTCCCGCAGCCGTCGGCAACTTTGTCGAGAAGCGCCCGCGGGAGCAGGCCGTGGTCCTGCAGGCCTTCTCCGCCCCCCCGCTCGGCGCCCCCGACTTCTACGCCGGAGAGGTCGCCGATGAACTCTTCAGCGGGATGGCTTCGCGTCTCTTCGAGCGCGTGAGGGAGGAGAAGGCGCTCGCCTACTTCGTCCGCTCCACTCGAGTGAACGGCCTCGACGCCGCCATGTTTTGCTTCCTTGCGGGAACGCAACCCGGCAGGGAAGACGAAGTTCTCGCCGAAATCGAAAGTGAAATCGCCCGAGTGGCGTCGGGCGGTGTGGGCGAAGAGGAACTGTCCCGGTGCAAGACAAGGCTCAAGGCCGCCCGGCAGCAGGGGCTCCAGACCAATGCGGCTCGCGCATTCCACGCCGGGCTCGATGTCCTGCAAGGAAGGCCGGCAAACGATTGGAAAGCCTACGACGGACGCGTATCGGCGGTCACCCGGGATGATCTGGCCCGCTTCGCCGGCCGGTATCTGCGGCGGGAGAGCCGAACCCAACTCATCGTCCGGCCCTGACTATTGCCCGATTTATACACAACGTCATTAATCCTTTACTAGGAAAAAGGCCGCGCCCATAAGGTCGACGGCTTGATTCCCCGCACGCAACCAAAGACGTCGTGTTTCGCAAAGCCCCCGGTCACTTGCTATTATTCAGAGTCCCCATGAATAAAACATTATCGAAGATCACCCTTCTCGCGAGCCTGCTCGCCTTCGCCCTCGCTTTTGCAACTCCGGTCCTGCGCGCTCAGGACTCGTCGGCCAACGCACCCACGCCTCCTGCGAACGGCTCCACTCCCGCTGCCGGCGCCGGCAACGATTCCGGCCCGGGCAATGGCGCCAATGCCGACAAGCAGGTCGCCAAGAAGAAGAAGAAACGGAAGAAAAAGAAGAAGAAGGCCGCCAGCGACGCCAGCCCCGCCTCGGGCCAAGGCGATGGCGCAGCCACCGGTTCAACCGGGGATTCAAGTAGCGAAACTTCTCCAGCGAAGTAGGCTGGCTAAACGCTCGGGCGCGCGCCGCGCGCCCGCTCCCGAACCGCATGAAAACACGCGGTCCGATCCGCCGCCCGATCCGTCTAGCTCCGTCGTCCCCAGCCGCAACTGAAGGAAAAAAATGAGCACGATTGAGAACCCCTCCGCGTTGAAACACGCTCGACAAAGCGCCCAATCCCAGCCGCGCAAGACGCTCTGGCTGCCGGCCGCCACCGGCCTGGCGATCGCATTTGCCGCCTGTGCCTGCGTGTCGGGTCCAGCTGTCTACGGCCAGAATCAGCCCCCGCCCTCTCTCCAGCCGCATTTTGTCCCGACCGAGCCCGCAAATTCCCCGCTGGGAGCGGCATTTGGCATCAAGCCGGGTCGCGTGGCGTGGGAGTTCGACCCAAAGGCCACATCCTGGGACGGCACATCGGTCGCGCCGGGATGGTGGGACGACAGCAATACCCACCCCGCCGTCGTCGAGAAGATGCTGGCGGACGTGATCATGTCGGTCGGCGACTCCAAGACCGTCAAGGAAAGCTGGAACAAGATCTTCACGGACTTCAACAAACGCAAAGCACGGTGCGATATGGGCTACATGAAAGGCGAAAAGATCGCCATCAAGCT
>Ga0181529_10006398_pt1 | contig 11975 bp, 9 predicted proteins | sample PEATcosm2014_Bin_36_FD_119763 | JGI IMG/M metagenome (GOLD analysis project Ga0181529, IMG submission 119763) | Peatland microbial communities from MTU Mesocosm Facility, Houghton, MI, USA - PEATcosm2014_Bin10_30_metaG | ecosystem: Environmental > Terrestrial > Soil > Wetlands > Peat | place... | reverse complement strand
TGCAGCCGGTGGAGACGTACAAGACTGCGGACGGACGGAACACGGTGATTTTTTATTCGCTGGGGAATTTTTTGTCGAACCAGTCGCGGACCTATGTGGATGGGCTGATGCCGGATAAGGATGGCGATCCAAGGGACTCGCTGATCGGACTGTTTGCGGCGGTGCGGAAGGATTATGGGCCGGGCGGCGTGCGGGTGGAACTGGGGCACGTGGGGATTCTGCCGGTGTGGGGGGAGAACAATCGCAATGAGGTCGCCAGCGGAAGGGCGAAGACGCCCGTGATTCATCCGGTGCTGATCGATCGGGATATGCCGCGGTTGCAGGCCAGGCTGGATGAGTTGAACAAGATTGCGGAGGCGGGTAAAGCGAACCCGGCTGCGCCGGTGCTGACGGCGGAGGAGAAGAAGGAATTTATTGACGTGACGAATCAGTTGAAGGTGCTGGATGACCGGCGGCAGCAGATATTGGCGCGGACGGGGGATGAGTATTTGGTGGATGCGCCGAAACTGCCGGCCAAGCAGTAATAAGAAGCAATCGCCTATGCCAGGAGCGGAACGCCTGCGGCCATGGCGGCAGCTTGAAGAGCCTGGTCGAGGGTGGCGAGCGGGAGTTGGTTTCTTTGCGCTACGGCAAGATAGGCCGCGTCATAAAACGACAGCCGATATTGTCGCGCCAATTGAAAGATACTTTGTTCGTCATCGACGTTGTCGATGCGAATTGGGTAAGAAGAGAGCAGATCGAGAAACTCGGCGGTGTCCGCCGCCGTTATGCGCCGGCGCCGTTCATTGATAATTAGCAGATTGCGAACTTCGTACCACCAGATGCGTGGCGCGAGAGCGATCTCTTTCTTGAGGCGGCTTTCGGCGATTTCTGCCAGCGGAGACGCTTCGTCCGCCAATGCCCATACTGCCGATATAGATGCGTCGAGAACAAACGCCATCACTCGCGGCCCTCATCGCGCGCGGAGAGAATTTCCTCGAGCGAGAGCTTTCCGATTCGCTGCCTTAGAGCGAGCATCCCCTCCATGGCCCGCTCGACGCGCTCCCGGTCAATCTCCACTTCGGGGACGATGCGGGCTACGGGCTTGCCGTGACGGGTGACGAGGATGCTTTCTCCGCGCTCGACGTCGTCGAGGATACGGAGGAATTTGGTTTTGGCTTCGGATGCCTGGATCGTCCGCATAGATTGACCAGTCGAATTGACTGGTCAAATTATAGCAAAATCAGCCGACGAGCGCCAATCCAACCTTAGTAGCCGCTGGCGACCAGCCAGGCTTCGGTGAGGTCGAGTTCGGACTTCTTTTTGGCTTGCATTTCGGAGTAGGCCAGCTTCACCAATACATCTGCTTCTACGTTGACGGGCGCGCCTGCAGCGAGGGTGTGGAGATTGGTGCGCCAGTAGGTGAGGGGCAGGATGGCGATGGTGATGGCTTCGCCGTCGAAATCGGCGATGGTGAGGCTGATGCCTTCTACGGCGACCGAGCCTTTCAGGACCATCCAGGGGCGGACGTTTTCAGGGACGCGGACTTTGAGGGTCCAGTCGGTGGTTTGGATGTCGAAGTCGGGACTTGCCGGTGAGATCACTGACTCAAGAGAGGCGAGGGTTCCGCGGCCGTCGACGTGCCCCTGAACGATGTGGCCGCCGAGGGGGCTGCCGGCAGCGGTGGGGAGTTCGAGGTTGACCTTGGCGCCGGGAGCCAGGGAACCGAGGGAGGTTTTGTCGAGGGTCTCCTGGGCGAGGTCGGCGTGGAAGAACTGGGGGTCAACGTCGAGAGCGGTGAGGCAGACGCCGGAGACGCCGAGGGAGTCGCCTTCGCGGAGACGGCCGGCGAGGCCTGGGGCTTCGACGGTGAGACGGCGGACGCCGCCGGTGTCTTTGAGGCTGACGATGGCGCCGGTTTGCTCGATGATGCCGGTGAACATGGTTACATTCTAAGGGAACAGGGAACAGGGAACAGGGAACAGGGAACGGGGAACAGGGAACGGGGATCAGAGATCAGAAGGACGCTATTCGTTGGGGGGCTAGTTGCTGGCTTCTTCCAGGGCGGGGTCGAGTGGGGGCTGGATACTGGTGAGGGCGCGGTAGGAGTGATAGAGGCTCAAGCGCCAGCGGAGGATCATGCCGAAGGCGAGGACGAAGAAGAGGGCGCCGGTTTGCTCGAGGGTGAGGATGGAATCGAAGTAGGCGCGGGCGAAGTAGCGGATGGCGGCGAGCACGACGATGACGGCGAAGAATGCGCCGGAACGCTTCATCATGATGGCGTCGCCTTCGCGGCGGAGGCTCGAAGTGGCCAGCAGCGGCCAGGCGAGAAGAATGGCGCCGGTGAGGAATGCGCCGATGGCCCAGGTTAGGGGGAATCGAAAGGCGGGGACGAGGAACATGCAAAAACCAGTGGCCATGCCCATGGGCGGAATGAGGAGCTTGCGCGCGGTCACGGCGGTGCGGCCCTCGCGGACGCGCCAGAGGAGGACGGCGCAGAGACCGACGAGAGAGACGATGGCCGTGAAGACGGTTTTCGACAGCATGAAGCGAACCTTTCCGGTTTGGTGCGACGGGGGTGAGGGGTGGGTGGGGCCTCTCTTCCATTCTATCTTGATGCGGGGCGGGGGTGCGGGGGTTCGTGCGGAGAACGAGACCCAAGGGCGCCCGGTAGTCCCTCAGGGGCTAAAGCCCAGGTTCATTTTGATTGGTTTATGTACAGGCTGAGGCCCGTACCCTTCAGGCTGAGGCCCGGGCCTGAAGGCCAGGTTGTTCTCGCATTCATTCAGGAGCCTGAAGGCTCCTGCTCCCTCCGTGCTCCGCTGCGCGCCGGTGGATCTTTGGCGGGCGCTTTACGGCTGCTGGGTTGGAGGCCAGGGGTCTTTGAGGAGGGAGCTTAGGCCGAGGTCGTTGCCGTAGCGCTCGACTTCGACATCGGCCATGGGTATGGAGGCGGGCATGCCTTTGAAGGCGGGGACGGCGTCGGAGCCCATGATCTGCGGGGAGACGAAGAAGTGGACGCGGTCTACGTGGCCGCCGGCAAGCAGGGCGGTGTTGAGGCGCGTGCCGGTTTCGGTGAGCAGGGTCAGGATGCCTTCCGAGCCTAGTTGGCCGAGGACTCGGTCGAGGGGGACGCGGCCAGCATCCGCGGGGAGGATTTCGACGCGGACGCCGCGGGCGCGGAGTTCGGCGATGCGGGCTTGGTTGTTGGAGACGGTGAAGACGGCGACGTCGCTTTGGGCGGTGTTGACTAACTTGCAGTCGAGAGGCATGCGCAGGGCGGAGTCGAGGATGAGGCGCTGCAAGGGACGGCGGCGGCGGAGACCGCTGCGGTCGGTGAGCATGGGGTCGTCGGCGAGGACAGTGTCAACGCCGACCATGACGGCGTCAGCTTTCCAGCGGAGAGGCTGGACGGCGGCGCGGGCTTCTTCGCTGGTGATCCAATAGGGCTCGCGGACCTGGTGGTGGCCGGCGGGCGGGGCGATGCGGCCGTCGAGGGTCATGGCGACCTTCATCAAGACGAAGGGGCGCTGGTGCTGGCTCCAGCGGGCGAAGCCTTCGTTGAGACGGCGGGCTTCTTTTTCGCAGGGGCCAACGGCGGTTTCGATGCCGGCGGCCTGCAGGGCCTCCATGCCGTGGCCGGCAACATTTGGATTGGGGTCGATGGTGGCGGCGACGACGCGGCCGAGGCCGGCGGCGATGAGGGCCTGGGTGCAGGGGGGGGTGCGGCCAGTGTGGTTGCAGGGCTCGAGGGTGACGTATGCGGTGCCGCCTTTGAGGCGGTTGGCTGTATCGGTTCCCACCCATTCAGCGAATTGACAAACCGCAGGTCCTTCGACTTCGCTCAGGAGGATGGGGCACCCAGCAGCCTTCAGTGCGGCGACTTCGGCGTGGTCGACGAGGTCGTACTCGTGCCAGCCTTCGCCGGCGACTTGCCCCGAGCGGTCGAGGATGACGCAGCCTACGGCGGGGTTGGGCGAGGTGACGGCGATGCCGCGGCGGGCTAGCTCCAGGGCGCGGTGCATCCAGTGGGTGTCTTGGTCGGGTGCGGTCATTGTGTCTTGGATTTTAGTTATAGCAGCTTGATGGCTTTGGTTGATCTGCCGTTCGTGGGCACGGAGCTTATGCTGGAATGCGGGCTAGTTTTTTCTTGATCCAGTAAATTATTACGCTACAAAAAGGCTTGAGATTGCCGAAATCCGAATCTCCTTCCCATTCTGTCAACAGGCTCTCCCACGACTGGCGGACTTTCCTACGGCCGGCGCGCGACTGGCTCAAGAGTGCGGGCCGTTTGTTCAGCGCCCTCTGGAATGCCCGTAGTTCGCTCAGACGCGAGTTCACGAGGAATGCAACGTTAAGATTCAAAACACTGTTGAGTTCTTCGTTGAATTTCGGATCGGACGATGTAATGGTCCCATCTGCCAGGTAGTGGACAATAGCTTCAACATTGTCGAGCGGATTCGCAGGATTGCGCGAGAGGTTCTTCACCCCCTTGAAAGTGTCGCAATGCTGATCCGCCTCCGGTTGTCCTTCATTTCCTTTGCATGCCCCCAATAGGTTCCGATAAGTCATCCGCTCCAGAGGATACCGTTCATAGGGGTGCCAATGTTCTATCTTCATTTTCCGTTCATTGGCTTGAATTGGCTGGAGGCAGTAACAGCAAAGTCCGCGTTGCTCTCCTACTAATGCCTCCCTCAATGCCGTTTTGTCTTGGAAGTTGTCGTAATCCGAATGGGGTGTCAAACGATGCTGAGTGAGGCTAGTTGGCTCAGTTCCCTTGGTGATGTTCCTCATTGCGTCGATTCCAATAGCTGGATAAGCGTGGTTGCACCAATGACCTCTGGGTCGTCATGTCCAAGTTTCTCTTCGACGATTCTTAGAGTTTCACGCGCTCCGGCCATATCTTCCTTGTCAATTAACTCGGCTAACCGCGATAGAAGCTCTTTGGTGTCAATGTTGCGCGGACTGGCGTGCATCACTTCTTCGAGAATGCGGCTGGAATCAACGCCGAACGAACGAGGAGGCGTGCTGACCGAGCCGTGGTCTAAAACCCTAATTTCACGGGGCAGGGCCTCCCCTATCAGCTGAGGGGAATGGGTCGTCACCACGAATTGGATTTGAGGGAAAGTCCGCTTGAGATCGTGAATCACGCGGCGCTGCCACGTTGGATGCAGATGCAAATCCAGTTCATCGATCATCACAATGCCCGGAGTTTGCTGTAACACGTCCCTGCCCAGTTGCGGATTCAGCATGATTACTCGCTTGGCCAGATCGCCAATTAGCGTCAACATAATGCGCTGACCATCGCTCAGGTTGCGAAACATTTGAAAGTCGGACTTCCCGATGGCGACAATGAGATCTTTGTAGCGCTCATCGTAGTAAATGGATGTGGCAAACTCGACACAGCTTGCAATCGCTTGCTTCATCACGCCTAGGGCAATTGTTTCGGCCTGACGCTGCTGGCTTACTGATATCTCGGCACGAATCCAGTCAAGAAGATCAGTTTCCTGAATTTCAAATTCGGTGCAATCTCGGTAGCCGTCAAAGCGGGACGGTAGGTCCGCGGACGAACTCTTTTTCTTCGCTATCTTCTTGTGGGGAGATTCGAACCAAAGTCGTTCATTTCCGTAGCTGCAAATGAGTGGGAGCGTGACTGCCTCTTTAGCTCGGACCTTGCGATCCGCCTCTTTCGCTACATTGATCAGATTTTTGGCGTTAGTAGTAGTCGTTCGTCCCTTTTCGCTGCTTAGCTCTCGACTCCAAGTGAGGTCCTGACCCAATACTCGCCCGCTAGCTTCTATCCTCACTGGGAACTGCTTTTCAAATGAAACTCTATCCTCGAATTGTTGTGGGTCGACGTGAACCTGCTCCGGGGAGATGCTTCCAGCAGTTTGCGCCCCGCGCAGTCCAAGAAACCAGCCATCGACCGCAATTGAAAGTGCATCTAGCGCAGAGGTCTTTCCAGTCGCATTGTCACCCACAATTAGGTTGAATTGCGAATCAAAGTTGAACTCGCAAGATGCAAAGCGCTTGAAGTTCGTGATTCTCAGACGGTCAATTCTCACGTTGATCCCTCAGCGATTTCAATAGTTTATTCCATCGAACCTGAACAAAACCAGCCAAAACAGAACCGGCCAAAATCTGGAGCTGTTCTCGAACTGACGGCGAATTAAGGGGTTGAGTAATCTTGTGCTTCAACTCCCGGCCAGTTGCCAATTCGTTCGCCGATGACTCATCTGTCCCAACGACTCAGCTGTTGTTGAGTCCGTCCAGCTTACCCGAGCAGGGAATCGACGAAGGCTTCGGGGGAGAATTCCAGGAGGTCGGACATTTTCTCGCCTACGCCTACGAAGCGGACGGGGAGATTCATCTCTTTGGCGATGGCTACGGCGATGCCGCCTTTGGCGGTGCCATCGAGCTTGGTGAGGACGATGCCGGTGACGCCGGCGGATTGGGTGAAGAGGCGGGCTTGCTGGAGGCCGTTCTGGCCGGTGGTGGCGTCCATGACGAGGAGGACTTCGTGGGGCGCGCCGGGGATGAGACGGGCGGCGGTGCGGCGCATCTTGTCGAGCTCGTCCATGAGGCCGGCTTTGGTGTGGAGGCGGCCGGCGGTGTCGACGTAGAGGTCGTCTATGCCGCGGGCTTTGGCTGCCGAGATGGCGTCGTAGAGGACGGCGGCGGGGTCGCCTCCATGCTTGGTCTTGATCATTTCAACGCCGGAGCGGGTGGCCCAGACTTCTAGCTGCTCGATGGCTGCCGCTCGGAATGTATCCGCGGCACACAAGAGGACGGAGTGGTTCTGGGCGCGGCTCCAGGCGGCTAGCTTGCCGCTGGTGGTGGTTTTTCCGGTACCGTTGACGCCGACCAGGAACGTGACTTTTGGTGGGTCGGCCGGGGTGGGGATTTCGCGCTGCGGGGCTTCAAGGATGGCCTGGATCTGGGCTTTGAGGAGATCGCGGAGCTCCTTTCCGCCTTCGATGGATTTGCGAAGGGCGCGGTCGCGCAGGGCTTCGAGGATGGCGGAGGTGGTCTGGACGCCGAGATCGCTGGTGAGCAGGGCTTCTTCAAGATGCTCGAGGGCCTGCTCGTCGACGGTGCGGGTGAGCGCGGCGATGGTTTCAATCTTTGAGGAGAGCGACTCACGCGTGCGCGAGACGGCCTGCTTCATGCGGGCGAAGAGGCCTGTGGGCTCCGCTGGGTCTGCGGGCGCGGGTGGGTCGTTCTTGCTGCCGAAAAACTTCATCATGGGTGTCCAGCTTTAAGTCTAGAGCATCAGATAAGGAGGACCGCGCGGCGCAGTTCGAGGGGCTGTTGGGACATTCCAATGCAACTTCGAGTCCGTTTGCCGCGAATCGGTCGGGGATGGGCGCTGGCTCCGATATGCTTGATAGCAGGCCGCTTTCCCTTGTGAGTCTGTGTGGCAGGTTAGGCCGGGAGCGATTTTGACGGATATTCATGAACATCCATTGAAGAAGATTCTTGAGAACCGCATCGCCATTATCGATGGGGCGATGGGGACGACGATCCGCACCTACGGGATGACGGAGACGGATATCCGCGGGGAGCGGTTCAAGAATTCGAGGAAGGGGCTGCTGAACAACGGGGACCTGTTCTCGCTGACGCAGCCGAAGATGACTGGCGATATTCACCGGCGGTTTCTGGAGGCCGGTGCGGACATTATCGAGACCAATACGTTTGGCGCGACGAACATTTCGCAGAGCGAGTTCTTTGTGGACGACCCGCGGGAGCAGGGGGGCAGAAAGGATCCGGAATTTTACCAAAAGATTATCGAGGACAAGTTTCTGAACGATCTGGCCTGGGATATCAATGAGACTTCGGCGCGGCAGTGCAGGGAGTGGGCCGATCGGGTGGCGAACGCGACGGGGCGGCAGCGGTTTGTTGCGGGGGCGCTGGGGCCGTTGACGGTGTCGCTTTCGAATTCGCCGGATGCGGAGGATTCCGGGTTTCGTGTGGTGACGTTCGACCAGGTGAAGGATGCGTATGCCCGGCAGACGCGGGCGCTGATTGCGGGCGGAGTGGATCTGCTGCTGGTGGAGACGATTTTTGACTCGCTGAATGCGAAGGCGGCGCTGGTGGCGATCCGCGAGGTGTTCGATGCGGAGGGCAGGGAACTGCCGCTGATGATTTCCGCGGCTGTGGGGCGCGGCGGCGAGACGATGATCTCGGCGCAGACGATTGAGGCGTTCTGGAATGCGGTGGAGCACGCGAAGCCGCTGTCGGTGGGGCTGAACTGCTCGCTGGGGCCGGATTCGATGTATCCGTTTCTGGAGGAGCTTGCGGAGAAATCGAGCGCGGCGATTTCGTGCTATCCGAATGCGGGGTTGCCGAATCCGCTGTCGGCGACGGGGTTCGATCTGGGGCCGGCGGATATGGCGCGATACCTGGGCGAGTTTGCAGAGGGAGGGCTGATCAATATTGCCGGGGGGTGCTGCGGGAATACGCCGGAGCATATTGCGGCGATTGCCAAGGCGCTGGAGGGGAAGCATCCGCGGGAGTTGAGGGAGGGATTTTCCGGAGGGGGAATTCATTCTGGGAGAACGAGGGAACAGGGAACAGGGAACAGGGAACAGAAAAACTTGCCGACTGCGATCCCACCCTTCGTAAAAAACGTGAAGGATCGGGCACCCGGCTTTTCTGGAGGGGGAATTCATTCTGTCCCACCCATCGCAAAAGACGCGATGGATGGGGCACAGGGAGTTGGTGCGGAGGATGAGAAACCCGGAGTGGATGAGGAGATAGAGATAGAAACGTGGCCGCTGCGGTTGTCGGGATCGCAGCCGTTTACGCAGCAGGCGGGGGTCTTCATCATGATCGGCGAGCGGACGAATGTGGCCGGGTCGCCGAAATTTGCACGGCTAGTGAAGGAAGGGAAGTTTGAAGAAGCGGTGAGCGTGGCGCGGCAACAGATTGAAAATGGCGCGAACGTGATCGACATCTGCATGGACGAGGGGATGATTGACGGCGTGGCGGCGATGACGCGCTATCTGCACCTGCTGGGGAGCGAGCCGGAGGTGGCGAAGGTTCCCTTCATGGTGGACTCGTCGAAGTGGGAGGTGATTGAGGCGGGGTTGAAGTGCCTGCAGGGCAAGGGCATTGTGAATTCGATTTCGCTGAAAGAGGGTGAGGAGAAATTTCGCGAGCGCGCGGCGGCGGTGCTGAAGTATGGCGCGGCGGCGGTGGTGATGGCGTTCGATGAGAAAGGACAGGCGGCGACGTTTGAGGACCGGATTCGGATTTGCGAGCGGGCTTACCGGATTCTGGTCGACGAGGTTGGGTTTCCGGCGGAAGACATTATCTTCGACCCGAATATTTTGACCGTTGCCACAGGCATGGAGGAGCACAACAACTACGCGGTGGACTTTATCAACGCGACGCGGTGGATCAAGGAGAACTTGCCGCATGCGAAGGTGAGCGGGGGGGTGTCGAATATCTCGTTCAGCTTTCGCGGGAATAATAAAGTGCGCGAGGCGATGCACTCGGCGTTTTTGTATCACGCGATTGCAGCGGGCATGGACATGGGCATTGTGAATCCAGGGATGCTGGAGGTGTACGAGGAGATTGAGCCGGAGCTGAAGGTGCTGGTGGAGGATGTGCTGCTGAATCGGCGCGTCGATGCGACGGAGCGGCTGGTGGAGCACGGCGAGAAGCTGAAGGCGGCAGGCCCGGGCGCGGTGGAGGAAGAAAAGAAGGAAGAGGAATGGCGCAATGGGACGGTTGAGGAGCGGTTGAGCCATGCGCTGGTGAAGGGGATCGACGCGTACATTGAGGCGGACGCGGAAGAGGCGCGCGTGAAGCTGGGGCGGCCGTTGCTGGTGATCGAGGGGCCGCTGATGGACGGGATGGGCGTGGTGGGCGATCTGTTTGGCGCGGGCAAAATGTTTTTGCCGCAGGTGGTGAAGTCCGCGCGGGTGATGAAGAAGGCGGTGGCGCACCTGACTCCGTTTATGGAAGCGGAAAAGGCGGCGATGGTGGCGGCCGGCCAGACGGTGAGCGCGCAGGGAAAGATTGTGCTGGCGACGGTGAAGGGCGATGTGCACGATATTGGCAAGAACATTGTGGGGGTGGTGCTGGCCTGCAATAACTACGAAGTGATCGACATGGGAGTGATGGTCCCATGCGAGAAGATTCTGGAGCGGGCGAAGGCGGAGAAGGCTGACCTGATTGGACTGAGCGGGCTGATTACGCCGTCGCTGGACGAGATGGTGCATGTGGCCAAGGAGATGGAGCGGCTGGGGTTCAAGCTGCCACTGTTGATTGGCGGGGCGACGACGAGCCGCGCGCATACGGCGGTGAAGATTGCGCCGCACTATAGCGAGCCGGTGGTGCACGTGCTGGATGCGAGCCGCGCCGTGCCGGTGACGACCAGCCTGCTGAGCGAAGAGGGCAAACCGCTGTTTGTGGCCGAGCATCGCGCGGATTACGAGAGGCTGCGCAAGCAACATGCGGCGCCCAAGCAGAAGCTGGTTTCGCTGAAAGAAGCGCGGGCGAGACGGACGCCGATCGAGTGGCGCGCGGAGGATTTGCCGACGCCGGCCTTCACAGGCTTTCGAGTTTTGGACGAGTTTCCTCTGGAGGAATTGCGCGAGTTCATCGACTGGACGCCGTTCTTTCATACGTGGGAGTTGAAGGGAGCTTATCCGCGGATTCTGGAGGACGAGCGGCAGGGGGAACAGGCGCGGCAGATTTTTGCGGAGGGGAATGCGCTGCTGGACCAGATGATCGAGAAGAAGCTGATTACGGCGCGGGGCGTGTATGGGCTGTTTCCGGCGAACGCAGTTGGCGACGATGTGGAGCTGTATGCGGATGAATCGCGCGGGACGGTGCTGGAGCGGTTCCATTTTTTGCGGCAGCAGGCGAACCGGGAAGGCCCCGGGTCCGATATTGCCCCGTGCCGGTCGCTGGCGGATTTTATTGCGCCGAAGGAGACTGGACTGCGCGATCACATGGGCGCGTTTGCGGTGACGAGCGGGATTGGGCTGAAGGAACTGTGCGACGGGTTCAGGGCCAAGCACGACGATTACAACGCGATCATGGCGGAGGCGCTGGCGGATCGGCTGGCGGAGGCGTTTGCCGAATGCCTGCACAAGCGGGTGCGCGATGAGTGGGGTTATGGGCGCGCGGAGGGGCTGAGCAACGCGGAGCTGATTCAGGAGAAGTATCGGGGGATTCGGCCGGCGGCGGGGTATCCAGCGTGTCCGGACCATACGGAGAAGGGCACGGTATGGCGGTTGCTCGATGTGCGCGGGAAAACGGGGATCGAGATTACCGAGTCGTATGCGATGTGGCCGGGATCGAGCGTGAGCGGGCTTTACTTTGCGCATCCGGAGTCGCGGTATTTCTCGCTGGGGAAAATTGGGCGCGACCAGGTGGAGGATTATCACAGGCGCAAGGGGATGAGCGTGGCCGAGGTGGAGCGATGGCTGGGGCAGAATCTTAACTACTGACAGTGGGCAGGGGACAGTGAACAGTGAACAGTGGCCGGTGTCCCGTTGGCATCAGTTCGGGGTGAATACCTTGTGGTTAGAAGGGCGCGGAGCGTGAGCGCCGTTCCTACAGGACTCCGGATGCATTGTTGGTTTAGCCCACCCCGCACTGAAGCGCCGGGCTAACCTGCACTGCGCCTATGGCGCGGGCGACGGGGCTGCTGCCGGCATGGAGCGCTGCTATATAGGCCCCTTCGAGGGGCCACCAACCATAAGGCCTCCGACTATGCCGGAGGACACTTATTGCTTATAGGTTGTTGTTTTTCATGTATATAACTTACTCTAAGGGCAGGGGCGCTGACAGTTGCGGAACAGTGTCGGAGTTTCGCAAACTTCCCGAGCATCCTGGCGATCACGGTAGTTTGGCCGCGCAATGGCTGTGCGGCCGTGATGCCATGGAGCGAGCTTCCATGACATCAACTTTTAGAGCTGCAAACGGCCAGGAAGTCAAAGTGCCATTTGAACCAGGTGGAATGCGAGCGGTCGCAACGA
>Ga0181529_10006395_pt1 | contig 11977 bp, 9 predicted proteins | sample PEATcosm2014_Bin_36_FD_119763 | JGI IMG/M metagenome (GOLD analysis project Ga0181529, IMG submission 119763) | Peatland microbial communities from MTU Mesocosm Facility, Houghton, MI, USA - PEATcosm2014_Bin10_30_metaG | ecosystem: Environmental > Terrestrial > Soil > Wetlands > Peat | place... | reverse complement strand
CCGCGCCCAGCCCTCCGCGCCGATCGGGCTGCTGCTGGATGGCGTCTCCGGCGCGACGAGGAGCGCGCTCTCGACTGCGGGATCGGCTCCGGATTCGATAGCCTGGTCCTGTCCGCCCGATTCTGCAGCGCCGTCAGTCCGAGTCGCACGGCGAGTCCTCGCCGACTCCGCCCAGTTGGCAGGCACCACGCTCTGGCTGCATCTCAGGCCGGGAGTCGCCGACAGCCCCGCCTCCTATGTCGCCGCGGCGCTCGGCGCGGCCGCCGCTGCGCCGCCGGATCAGCCGAACCCGCTCGGCGGCCTGCTCGTACCCTTGAACGTCGCGTTCGGCGCGGACGGCGAAGCGACTCCCGCTGCCGACGCGCTGGGCTTCGTGAACCGCATGTCGGGAATCCGGCTGCACACGGTTCAGGCCGGCTCTCCGCTTCACTGCGTCGCCACGCGGGCAGGCGACGGCAGCGTGCGAGCGATCGTCTGGACGCAGCGGCCGGCGCCGGCGGGCGAAAGGGGCCTGGTGCGGCTGCACGGCTTCGGGGCGGCGTTTGCCTCGGGCGCAAGAGTATCCCTCTATCGTCCGGAGGCCGGCTGGCGCGCCGGAAATGCGCTCAGGCCCGCTGCGGTCTCAGACTGCGCGTCCTGGGGAGCTTCGGAGCTGGAGATCCCCGTCGTCCTCGACGGGAGCGGCGTTCTCATGCTGACCGTCGAACCGCGCCACGCCTCGCCTGTGATGCTGACGGCGGAATCGGCGCGTTCGACCTATTTGGGCGGGGATGAATGGGAGGTCGAGCTCAACGTACGTAACGCGTCGGCGGCCGGCGTGCCGGGCGACATCCGCCTCACTGCCGATCCCGCCTATCTCGCTCCGCGCTCGGCGAGCCACATATCGCTCGGCACCCTTTTCCCCGGCAAGCCGCGGGCCGTCCAGCTCCGGCTCTTCCTGCCTCAGACCGCTGCTCGCGACGTAGTCTACGCCACCGTCACTTTGCGGGACGCGCACGCCTCCGTCGCAATCGTACTGGAGCCGTCGATCGGGATCTCCGTGGTAACGCCTCGCGTGGATCTCAAGGATGCGGATGCGGGCGGCCTCGCGCGCATCTCGATCGCCAACCGCTCTTCACATCCGACGATGCTGACCGTGCGCCGGGCCGAAGATCGCACGGGAGCGCCGGTCGCCGGCTTCACAGCTTCCGCCGGCCGCACGACGTTATCTTCCATACCGGTCCGCGCGCCGTCTCGCGACGCCGGGGTCTACCATGCGCCGTTCGATGTGATGAGCGAGGGGCAGATCATCGGTCATGTCGACGTCCTGGTGGGCGTTCCGATGGCGTGCAAGTTCGCCTCATTGACGCCGTCGCTTCAGTCCGATCCGCAAACGTGGCCGGACTGCGAGCCGCTGGGCATGGGGCGCGCCGAGCAGATGGGCGGAAGGCCGTGGCGCGGAGCGTCGGATCTGTCGGCGATCGGCTACCTGACTTGGGATGAGAGGTTCCTCTACGTCGGCTGCGCCGTTTCGGACCGGGCGCACGTCGCGCCGACCGGCCCGGACCAGATCCGAACCGGAGATTCCGTCCTCTTTGCGCTGGATGCCGGCGGCTTGCGTACCGCCGGCTCGACTCCGCAGATCCACTGCTTCGGGATGGCGCTCATGAAGGGCGGGCCGGCGCTCGTCCGGCTTGCGGGGCCGCGCGGGCCGGTCGCGGGCAGCGTTCCCGGCGCACTGGTCTCGGCGCGGCGCGAGGGCCGGCGCACCGTCTACGCGGCCGCCATTCCGTGGTCGGCGCTTTCGCCTGCGCGTCCGGCGCCCGGCTCGCAGATGCGGTTTGCCATCCGCGTGATGGATCGAGACGAGGGACAATCGCCGCCGGCCGCGTCGGCAATCGGCTGGGCGGATTGGCAGGGTTCCATCGACAGGCCGCAATCCTACTGCCCGCTGCGCCTTGTGAAGTAGCCGGGCGACTCAAGTCGCTGCTACAAGAACACGAAGTCCGCCTTCGCGGACTCGGGACTCAGGGTTCGAGCCCGCGAAGGCGGACGTTGTGCGGCGGCGGAGGCGGTCTCACGCGCCCGGCTGCAGGCGTTTTCTCATGCTGCGGTGCGGGATGCCGACCTCTTCGAACGGGTCGCCAAAGATCTCGTAGCCCAGCCTGAGGTAGAAGTCGACCGCCGTCTGCCTGGCGTGCAGGACGATCTCTGACACGCCCTCCGCACGGGCGAGCCGCTCCGATCCGCGCACAAGCTCCGATCCGATTCCTTGCCTCTGACACTCCGGATCGACCGCGACCTGCCTCATCCTCCATCGATCCGGCTGCAGCTTCGTAAAGAGAAGGCAGCCGATCACGCGACCCTCCGCCCGCACGGCAAGATGGATATCGCCGGCCTCGGTTGCTAGCTGCTCGGGAGTGAAGTCGAGGCCGAGGGGACGGCGCAGGACGCGCCGCCGGAGCTCGACCATCTCGTAGTAGGCTTCCGATCCGTGAAGGACCCGTTCCAGGGACATGCGCGCCAATACCTCCTCCGAGTGAATCGGACAGGATGGACAGGATAGACAGATTCGGACAGGATGGATAGGATGGGTTAGAGATCGGCGTTCTGCCGAGTGTCCTTCGTATGCGGCGAGAGTCATTGGTTTCGCGAAGTGCCTCTCGCGCTTAGCCGTCCCAATGATCCTGTCTATCCTGTCTATCCTGTCCATCCTGTCATAGTTGTTTCGTCAGGAGATGGAGTGCGAGTCCGGAGAGGTGGAGAATGGGCCCAGTAGGATTCGAACCTACAACCAACCAGTTATGAGCCGGCCGCTCTGCCATTGAGCTATGGGCCCCTGCGGTTCTTGAGTGTACCCACGGCGGCGGCCGAAGTCAAGGCCGAATGCTCGCTTCGAGGCCGTTTCAAATTGACTTCGGGCTTCCCGGGGCGGTATACTGTGCCATTCCGCAGGCGCGAACCGGCGATGACTATCCATAGGGGAAAACGATGCAAGAGACGCAACGAACGTTGAGAGAAGGCCTGAGTTTCGACGACGTTTTGCTGCTGCCTCGAGACACCGACATCCGCCCGACCGACGTGGATCTTCGCACGATGATTGCGCGTGGCATCGCGCTCCACGTTCCCATCCTCAGTTCGCCAATGGATCGCGTTACCGAGGCGCGCATGGCCATCGCCATGGCGCGCGAGGGCGGCCTCGGGTTCATCCATCGCAACATGAGCGTGGAGCAGCAGGCCGAAGAGGTAGACAAGGTCAAGCGCTCCGAGCACGGAATCATCGTAAATCCCGTAAGCCTTCCGCCGGAAAAGACCATCCAGGACGCCGTGGCGCTGATGGAGCGCTACCATATCTCCGGCGTGCCTATCACGGAACCCGGGACGGGCAAGCTGGTCGGCATCCTCACGAACCGCGACATCCGGTTTGAAACGGACTTCACGCGGCTCATCTCCGAGGTGATGACCACGGACAGCACGCGCAGAGAGGGCCTTGTAACGGCGCCGCTCGGCACGACGCTCGAGCAGGCGCAGGACATCCTCCAGAGGCACCGGATAGAGAAGCTTCCGCTCGTGGACGAGAACCGCAAGCTGTTGGGGCTCATCACGATCAAAGATATCCAGAAGGTCCGGCAATATCCGAATGCGACGAAGGACCAGCGCGGACGCCTGCGCTGCGGCGCGGCCATCGGTCCGCTGAGCGATCCTGTCGGCAGAACGGCGGCGCTTGTGGATGCGGGCGCAGACATCATCGTGATCGACGCGGCGCACGGCCACACGCGGGACATGCTGCACGCGCTGACGGCGATCAAGGCCGAGTTTCCCGACTTTCCGATCATCGCCGGCAACGTGGCCACGCGCGAGGGCGCTCGCGCTCTCTGCGAGGCCGGGGCGGACGCGCTGCGCGTAGGACTCGGCGCGGGCAGCATCTGCACGACGCGCGTGGTGAGCGGGGTGGGCGTGCCGCAGCTCACGGCGGTGATAGAGTGCGCCGACGAGGCGAGGCGGCACGGCGTTCCGATCATCGCGGACGGCGGCATCCGGTTCAGCGGCGACGCGGTGAAGGCGCTTGCCGGGGGCGCTGCGGCGATCATGCTGGGCAACCTGCTGGCGGGCACGGAGGAGGCGCCGGGCGACGTGGTGCTCTACCAGGGACGCGTCTACAAGGAGTACCGCGGCATGGGCAGCGAGGCGGCGATGCGCGAGGGCTCCAGCGATCGCTACGGCCAGGACAGCACGGCCCGGTTCGTGCCGGAGGGAGTCGAAGGGCGCGTTCCGTATAAAGGCGCGCTGCACGACACGATCTATCAGATCATGGGCGGCATCCGATCCGGCATGGGATACGTCGGCGCCCACAACCTGCTCGAGCTCCACGCGCGCGCCGACTTCATCAAGATTACCGGCGCCAGCCTCAAAGAGAGCCACGTCCACGACGTCTGGGTCACCAAAGAGCCCCCGAACTACTCCAGCGAATACATCACGAACGAAGCCCAGCGGGAATAGCCCGTCTCACGCGTTACAATCGCCACGAGACCGTGCGCGCGTTGAACCCCCGACTCAACGCGCCTAATCGAATTCTATGTCAGAGGCAGACAGCTCGTGCCGCGAAGAATGCCAGATTCGCAGAACCACCACGGTCGGGCCACCCGCGCCATCGCCTCTGGTGTCGAATATGATCCTGTAGGTTCCCGTGCGCCTGCCGTAGAGCAAGTGTCGGGCCTCATGCCCGAGTTCGCGGGCTTCAGGGATGACCGGGCAGCGCCCGGGCATGTCCCCAAGGGTTGCGATGGCGGCGAACAGACCGGCAAGCCACTTCTCGGCTCTTACAGGTGCGACCTCGCGGATTCGCTCGTAGGCCGTGTATGCGTCGAACTCGGCGGCGGACGAGATCTCAACCCTATAGGCCATACCTGGCCCTCATTTCCGCATAGACCTGTTCGGACGGCTTCGTCTCGCCACGGTTGGCGCTCTCGATGCCTTCGCGGATGGCAGCCAGTGTCTCCATGTGATAGAGCCGGTCCAGTAGTTTCTGGTAACTATCCGCGTCCTGGACGACGACCTCGGCCCGCCCATTCACGGTAAGTACCTCTGGCGCGCCAGTCTCCCGCAACCTGGCCATGTGGGCCTTGTGGTTACGAAGGAAGTCCGTTAGCGGGTGAACGTCGCGAGTGGTAATCACGTTGCCCTCCATAACATAATTATCAGATAATTCTATGATACCACTTTTCCGCGTAGGCGCCGACGTTGCCGGGGACGCGTGAGCGAATGTTCCACGCTGCGGGCGCACGGCCGCGGCTCGGGCTGCAATGTGTCATTATGATCTGTAGACAGCCGGACCGGCGGGACGGACTTTGCCGGCCGGACGATGAAGGGATGACGCCTCGTGGCGCAGCCGAACAGCACCTACGCGATCCATACCGAGAGCCTATGCCGCGACTTCGGCGCCTTACGCGTGGTCAACGACGTTTCGCTCGCCGTGCCGGCCGGCTCCGTGTTCGGGTTTCTCGGGCCGAACGGCGCCGGGAAGACAACTACCATCCGGCTCCTGCTCGGCCTTCTGGAGCCGACGAGCGGCCGCGCCGAGGTGCTCGGATTCGACTCGCGCACGCAGGGCGGCGAAGTGCGGACGCGAGCGGGCGCGCTGCTCGAGTTTCCCGGTCTCTACGAAAGGCTGACCGCCGAAGACAACCTGGAGTTCTACGGACGCGTATGGCGGATGCCGGGGCCGGAGCGAGCCGCGCGGATCAAAGAGCTGCTCACGCACCTGGAGCTGTGGGACCGGCGCAAAGAGATCGTCGGCACCTGGAGCCGCGGCATGAAGCAGAAGCTCGCCGTCGCGCGAGCGATCCTGCATCGGCCGAAGGTGATCTTTCTCGACGAGCCCACTGCCGGGCTGGATCCTGTGGCGGCGGCGGCTCTTCGCGAAGACCTGATCGGTCTCGTCGCCCGCGAATCGGTGACAGTGTTCCTGACGACGCACAACCTCTCGGAGGCCGAACGGCTTTGCGGGCTCGTAGGCGTCATCCGGCAGGGAAGGCTGCTCGCGGTCGGACCGCCCGACGATCTGCGCGCCGGGAGCGGCAGACCGCAAGTCGAAATCGAGGGGAGCGGCTTCACGGAAGAGGCGATGGAGAAGCTGCGGGAGCAGCCGGAGGTCGCCGGTCTGGAGGTGCGGGACGGGCGGCTGCAGATCGAGCTGCGGGACGATGCCTCCGTTGCGCCGCTCGTCAGACTGCTCGTGTACGAGGGCGCCGCCGTGGAGGAGGTGCGCAAGCGCAGGGCCAGTCTCGAGGAGGCATTTCTATCGCTGATGGCGGAGGAGCCTCATGACTGACACGCTGACCGTGCTCTCGAAGGAGCTGCGCGAGATGCTGCTGCAGGGAGGCCGGCGCGGCAAGACGGCCCTTCTTGTCTTCGTCGCGGTATTCGGCGTCTTTCTGCCGTGGCAGAGCGGCCGCTACTGGGTAACCTCCCCGATCTCGCTCATCTATTTCTCGTGGCTGCCGCTCATGCAGGTTATCTCCGTAATCGCGGACGCGTTCGCAGGCGAGCGCGAGCGGCACACTCTGGAGACGCTCCTGGCGAGCCGCCTTCCCGACCGCGCGATTCTCTTCGGCAAGCTCGGCGCGGCGATCGCCTACGGCTGGGGATTCACCATGGTCGCGATGGTCGTCGGGCTCATCACGACCAACGTCGCGAGCTGGGACGGCGAGCTCACGATGTACTCGCCGGGCATGGCGGCGGCAATCCTCGCCTCGAGCATACTGACGGCGCTGATGGCCGCGGGCGCAGGCATCCTGATATCGCTGCGCGCCGCGACCGTCCGGCAGGCGCAGCAGACCCTCGGTCTGATCATGATGGGGCTGACGTTCGTGCCCATCCTGGGCATTCAAGCCCTCCCGCACGACATGCGCCGCGAGCTTTTCACGCAACTGGCGGCGGGCGGAACGGTCAACTTCGTCCTGCTCCTGTTCTTGCTGGGGGCGATCGTCGACGCCGTACTCCTGGCCGCCGCCATGGCCCGCTTCCGCCGCTCCCGCCTCATTCTCGACTGAACCGAACGGCGCAGAGCGCGCCCTGCGGACTCAGATGTCGATGCCCGGCACCGGGAACTTCCCGCTTCCGCACAGCTCCAGCACCTCGCACCGGATCGCGGCCAGCTTCGCCTCGTCGAACGGCCAGCCCTTGGCCGTCGCGTCGCAGGCGGCGGCAACGCGGTCCATCCAGTCCGCGATCATGACCATCTCGGCCTCTCCGAAGCCGCGGGAGGTGACTGCGGGCGTGCCGATCCTCAAGCCGCTGGGCGAGAAGGGCTTGCGGGGATCGTTCGGAATGGAGTTGAAGTTCGTCTCGATTCCCGCCGCGTAGAGCGCGCGGGCGTAGGGCTTGCCGGGTATGCGGCGAGATCCCATCACGTCGATGAGGATGAGGTGATTGTCCGTGCCGCCAGTGACCAGGCGGAAGCCGCGGTCGATCAGGGCGGCGGCGAGCGCCTTCGCGTTGGCGACGATCGCGCGGCCGTACTGGCGGAACTCGTCCGTCATGGCCTCATGGAAGCAGACGGCGAGCGCGGCCATGGTGTTGCCGTGCGGCCCGCCCTGAAGCGTCGGAAAGACCGCCTTGTCGATGCGGTCCGGCAGGCGCTGCTCGGGGTCGTCCTTCATCGGGCGGTCCTTGCAGAGGATGAAGCCTCCGCGCGGGCCGCGAATGGCTTTGTGGCTCGTGGAGGTGACGACATCTGCGTAGGGGACGGGATCCGGATGGACGCCCGCGACGATCAGGCCGTTGATGTGGGCGATATCGGCGACGAAGTAGGCGTCGACCTCGTCGGCGATCTGGCGGAAGCGGGCGAAGTCCCAGATCCGCGGATAGGCTGTGCCGCCGGCGAAGATCACTTTCGGCCGCTCGCGCTTCGCGATGGCGAGGATCTCGTCGTAGTTGAGCATGCCGGTCTCCGGATCCATGCCGGTGACGCCTTGCTCCTTGTTGTATCCGTAGAAGGAGGAGCGGTAGAGCATGCCGCTGAAGCTCACGGTCCAGCCGTGGGTGAGGTGACCGCCGCTGGGCAGGTGCATTCCGAGAACGCCGTCGCCCGGCCGCATAAGGGCGAAGTAGGCGGCCATGTTGGCCGGCGAGCCGCTGTTGGGCTGGACGTTGGCGTGATCGGCTCCGAAGAGCTTCTTCGCGCGCTCGCGGGCGAGCGTCTCGACGGCGTCGACGATCTCGTTGCCCTCATAGTAGCGCTTGCCGGGATAGCCTTCGGAGTATTTGTTGCAGAAAACGGTGGCCATCGCCTGCATGACGGCCGAGGAGGTGTAGTTCTCGGACGGGATGAGCCGGATGGTGTTTACCTGGCGCTTCACCTCAGTGACGGCGGCGTCGTAGATCTCCGGATCGACGGCGCGAAGGTGCTCCAGATTGGATGCGGCGGATATAAACGGGGCGTGAGCATCGATGCCACGCGCGGATTCGGCGGCGGCCATAACGAGGTTTCTCCTTTGGAGGGCTGCCCGGCAATGGGCGGACCGTATTGACGAATACGGCCGGGAGCCGAACGGCTCTCCCGGCCAACGGATAGGATTCTACCTTCGCCCGCCGAGCCGAGTCAACTGAAGCGCCGTTTGACAGGCGAATGATGCCCATCGCTCGCCGATAAATGCCCACCATTCGACACTGCGCTGAACTGCGCGGCCGGCTCGCTATTGCGGGAGCGGAGGGTTACGTTCTATAATAGAGAGGCAAGGCTGCGCGCAGACGAGGGAGGGACATTCTGACCCGGAAGCTTTCCGCGGAGTTACCGGCGCCAGGGCGCAGCGGGGATCCATATCTTCGTTGGCGCCACGGCTGCAACAAGAGTCGCGGAGGAGGCTTGTGGGAACATGGAACGCTGGACGATTGAGACAGAGAGCTACCAGCACATACTGACTCACCACTGCAACAAACTGCTGCCGGGCGACGACGCCAACATCATACGGCGCGATATCGGAGGCGGGTACGTGCGCTGCGAGCGATGCGGCGAAAAGTACCTCCCCGATAGCATTCCCGGCAGTCCGCGACTGATGTTCAGGGTCCGGAAGAGCGAGGACCCCGCCGAGTAAGGGCGGCGGTCGCGCCGGAGAGCCGGACGGAGGTTTCTGAGCGGAAAGCCGTTGGGCGAAGCCACGGAGCGTCGTAACAGGGCGCTTCGGCCCTTGCCGGGCGGCTGCCTCTTCAGCGGGCAAGTTTCGCAGGCGCCGGGCACTCTGCCCGGTGGAAATTGAGACGCCCGGCCGATCATGCACATTAGCGACGACGTTTCCATTTGAACTTGCGAAGGGGCTGCCCGCCGCTTCGAGCGAGCGGCGGCCCTCTGCGCCGCCGCGCGAGATGGATCGGAGCGCCCGCCGAACGCTTCGCCGCAGCGCGTAATACGCTGCGGGAAGCGACTTCGGATTTGAGCCAGGAGGAGCATCGATGATTCAAGCTGCCACTGTGAGCGCTATGCAGCGGCCAGTCGTTCGGCAGTTCGTCAAGTTCTGCGTCATCGGCTTCAGCAGCATGATCATCGACGTCGGCCTCGCCCGCGTTCTAACGTTCGGCCTCGGCAATCACAACCTCATATGGTGGCAGGCGCGCATCATTTCGGTCACCGTTGCCGCTACGAACGGGTTCATCTGGAACAGCATGTGGACCTTCCGCGGCTACACGAGCGGCGCCAAACACACGATGTACCTGAAGTTCATGCTCGTCAACGTCGTCGGCCTCGTGCTCAACCTGGCCATCATGCGGACGGTCCTATTCGTCGTGGTATCGCCCCATCATATCCTGCACCAGCCGCAGCCGGAACCGTTGCCGTGGGACATCGCGATGGGCTTCGCCGTCGTCATCGTGAGCCTCTGGAACTTCGTCGCCAACAAGAAGTGGACCTACGCCGCATAGCCTTCCGCACCGCCGTGTGCGCCTGCATCGCGGAATCGCGCGAAACAAATGTCCTTTGAGGCGGACTAATCCTGGCATGAGAATGTCGCGGGCGCTGTGCCTGCCCCTGCTGATTGCTCTGACCGTGGGGCCGGGCGCAGCCCGGTCCCAGAGCCTTCCCGATGCGAGTCAGATCCTCCGCGCCGCCGCGGCGACCGAGCTGCCGGCCGGCCCCTGGGGATCGTATGCGCGGACGCATCTCGGCGTCCAGTATCTCGCCAGCCGCTTTCCTCCTCAGTCGTTCTCGTTTCCTCTGGTGGTCGGGCAGCGCCTGGATGCCGTCGTGCTGCAGCCGCAGGAGGGCGGACGAGCGCGTCCGGCCGCGGTCGTCCTGCAGAGGCGCTCGATCGGTCTCGCGCCGCTTCCCGCCTCGGGCGACGACCGGAAGCCGGCCGGAGCCGCCAATCGCCGGGCGCACGTCGTCGAGGCGGATCCGCAGGGCCTCTTTACACGCTTCGCGATACCGTTCCGGAGCGCGCAGCTCGCCCAGACCACGGCCTCCGGGACGGCCGGCGCCTCCTGGACGGCCGGCGAGGCGACCGTCGAGACCTGGCCCGCTTACTCCGCAGGCGGCAGCTCCGGCCTGATGGTGAAGGTGACGGTTTCCAACCTCTCGGATACTCCGCAGACCTGGTTCGCGGATCTTCTCGGCGGCGTGGAGGGCTCGGACCCGCACTTCGCCCCAACCGATCTCACGATCCTTGCGGAACCCTCCCAGGGAGGCGTCACCCTGAGGCACAAGAAGGCTGCTCCCATCTTTGCGCTCGCAGCCGCCTCCGATTCTCCCATCCGCGTCTGCAGAGTCGGCGGCAGCTATTTCGCGCAGGCGGCCTGCGTCACGTCTCGCGGCGCGAGCGGCGCAGCCGACCCGGCCGGCCTGATCGCGGTCCGGCAGACCGAACATAAGCGGCGACGAGACCGGCGCAAGCGCGGCGAGCCGGCTATTTCCCAGGAAACGGCCGCGCCGGAGTGGGGCATGGTGCGCGTGGACGAGATCGCCGTCGAGCCGCATCGCGAGGCGTCGCTCCTATTTTCAGTCGCCGTCGGCGACGATGAGGATGGAGCGCAGCAGGGCGCTCGCGAGCTGCTGGCGGCCGCGGCAAACGGCGGCTCGATCGAGCAGGCGCGCAGGGCCCATGCGGCCGTGACGCCCCATTTCGACGATGCGGCTATCTCGCGCCTCTTCGCGCAGACCGTAGTGAACACGCCGTTCTCCCTGCTGCGCCGGGTCGGAGTCGCGACGCGCGAGCCGGCCGGCGATCCGCACGCCGGAATGTACAATCCCGGCGAGGGCGGACTGATCGCGCTGGGGTGGGCGAGCCTCTGGCCCGAATGGTCGGCCGCGCAGGCCAACGCCTTCTTCCTGACGACCGGCCCGACAAAACCCGCAGAGCATCCGCTGCCCGTCGCGCCTACGAACCTCTTTGCGGTCTGGGAGCTCTACCAGCGAACGCACGACCGCGAGGTTCTTATGCGCTTCTATCCCTATCTCCAAAAGCGCTACTCGGAGCTGGTTGCCGCCGGGCGGCCGGGAGCGGATTCCTGGCTATTCGCCTGGAAGCGCCCGGCGGCGGGACAGACTGCTGAGTTCGCGGCCGACTACTCCGCCTACATCGTGCGTTCGGCGCTCATCATGGCATCGATCGCGGAGAGGCTGGGTCGCGTGCGTGCCGAGACCGATGGCTACCGGTTCGACGCGGAGCAGGCGGCAAAGGCGATGTCGGCGCACTTCTGGGATGCGGGCCGCGGCCTTTTCCGTGCGACGACGGAGGGGCAGGCGGATGCGCCGGTCTCCTCCTCCGCGCTTCTTCCGGTTCTGGCCGGGCGCTCGCTGCTGACGGAGGCGCAGCGAGCGGCGCTGCTCTCCACGCTGACGGGACCGGGCTGCTGGTCCGATTTCGGCGTGAAGGCTGCCGGCGCATCGCAGGGAGCTTCGGAGGTAAGGCCGGGCGCGAACTGGCTCATCTGGAAGGCCCTCCTGACGATGGGTGAGACGGATACGGCGCGGCGCCTGGCGGACCGCATCTGCGCGGCCTACGATCGT